>Ga0137415_10004904_pt1 | contig 13218 bp, 9 predicted proteins | sample CZODoug3_1_1_16f_FD_183082 | JGI IMG/M metagenome (GOLD analysis project Ga0137415, IMG submission 183082) | Vadose zone soil fungal communities from Angelo Coast Range Reserve, California, USA - CZODoug3_1_1_16fungal (Hybrid Assembly) | ecosystem: Environmental > Terrestrial > Soil > Vadose... | reverse complement strand
GCGTCCGGTCCCGCCGGCGAGTAGTACATGTAGACCCAGCCGTTCGCCGCAAAGTTGGGATCGGCGGCGAGTCCGAGCAGGCCGTCTTCCGCCTGGCTGCTATCGGCGTACTTGGTGCTGACTGGAATCGTGGCGATGCGGCGTACCTCACCCCCTGACCCCCTCTCCGTTCCGGAGAGGGGGGACGCGGAGGGCTTGTACAGATTCACGTAGCCGTGTCGCTCGATGAAGAGCACGCGTTCGTCCGGCAGCACGGCGAGCTCTATCGGTTCATCGAGCTTCTCGGCGAGCACGACTCTCGTGAAGCGATTCTCTTCCGGCCGTGCGCGATTGAAATCGACCTTGCCGGTTCCAATCGCGTAGCGTAGCCCGCCGAGCAGGTGTTGCAGGAAGAGCGGTTCGGTGTATGTCGCTTCCGTGTGCCCCATGTTGGTGTACCACGCGCGTCCGCCATCGAAATCGTGGTACCAGCTCATGGGGTGGTGATCGCCGTTCGTCCCACCCTGGTAGCTCTTCTCGTCGATCTCGACGAGCACGTGGATGGTCGGATCGATCGACTTGAAGTTGTAGAACTCGTCCTCCCGCTCGAAGCGAGCGGGCAACCCCTTCGTCGACACGTGCGTCGTGTCGAGCACGCGGTAGCTGCCCCGCTTGACGTTGGGATTGTTGGGATGGCCGTTGAAGTACGCCCCGGCCAGTCTGCCGTACCATGGCCAGTCGTACTCGGTGTCCGTGGCGGAGTGCACGCCCACGTAGCCGCCACCCGCCTGGAGGTAGCGCTCGAAGTCGTCCTGCTGCGCCGCATCCAGTACGTCACCCGTCGTACTCAGGAAGACGACCGCGCTGTATCGCGCCAGGTTCTTTTGGGTAAAGGCGCCGGCATCCTCAGTGGCGTCGACCGCGAACCCGGCTTCCTGTCCGAGCTTCCGTATTGCAGCGATGCCGTTGGGGATGGAGCTGTGACGAAATCCTGCTGTCTTCGAGAACACGAGCACCCGCGGTTCCTGTGCGTGTGCGGCGATGGGGATCGAGACCGAGGCAAGGAGCGCGACGGTGAGGAGGAGTCGGTGCATGGGCCAATCTGTAGCGCCGTGTTGCGGACGGCCAGGATCTGGTGTATCTGAGCCACCATGAGCGCCAAAGGGTTGGCCCTGATCGCATTCCTCGTGACGGCGCTGGCCACTCCTGCGTTTGCCCAAACCGTTCGCATCGACGCCACCCCGGGCCACGCCATCAATGCGTTCGATCCCGACAGCGCGCTCGGCAGTTCGATTGACGTCCTCTCGCGCACGGACATCAACAAGGTGTATACGCCTCATATCATCCAGGAAGCGCTCTCAGCCGGCTGGGGACCGATCACCTACCGCAATAACACGGAGCTCCGGATGGCCGCCTGGCATTGGACCGAGAACGGCACCTGGAGTGATGCCGCGCATCGCAGCGGATATTTCACCGGCAGCACCGACCTCAAGGAACCCATTCGCTACATCCTAGCTTATGCTCTCCCTCACCGCGGATTTGCCACCAGCGGCGATCGGCCGATACAGGGTCCGAACCTGACCTACTGGAAGAGCAATCCCTACCTGACAAGCAAATTCACGGGTGAAAGTGACGCCCTGCATGCGCAGTGGGTGATCGTGGACCTGCAAGCCGAGAAGCCCGTGAGCGCCATGCGCATCGCCTGGGCGAGCCCCTATGCAACGACCTTTCAGGTGGAGTATTGGGTTGGCACAAACGCACTCGACTTTGATGGCGGACCAAAAGGGGAATGGAAGGTTTTTCCCTCGGGTGCTCTGAAGAACGCGCAGGGTGGAACGGTCACATTGAAGGTCACAGACGCTCCGGTGTCAACGCGATACGTGCGGATTCTGATGACGGAGTCTTCCAACACCTGCGATGAGCATGGATCAGGCGACGTGCGGAATTGCGTGGGTTACGCCATCCAGCACATTGAAGCGGGCACGCTCGATTCGGGCGGAGCGTTCGTCGACGTGACGAAGCCTCCTGACGAGCGGCGTACCACGTATGCGGTCTCGTCCATTGATCCCTGGCATTCAGCAGCCGACGTGAACGACGGCGGAGCTTACCAGCACACCGGATTCGACCTTTTCTTCACCAGCGGCCTGACGAACAACCTGCCGGCCATGATTCCGGTCACCATGCTCTACGGTACTCCCGATGACGCCGCGGCGCAGATCGCCTACATCGAGCGGCGCGGCTATCCGATCGGGTACGTCGAGATGGGAGAAGAGCCCGACGGTAAGCACGCCATGCCGGAAGACTATGCGGCGCTCTACCTGCAGTGGGCTCGGGTCTTGCACAAGGTGGACTCCAAGCTCAGGCTGGGCGGGCCGATTTTCGAGGGTGTCAACGAAGACATCCAGGTCTGGCCCGATGCGCAAGGCCGCACGTCGTGGATGGGGCGTTTTGTCGACTACCTCAAGGCACACGGCCGGCTCTCCGACCTGGCCTTCGTGTCGTTCGAACATTATCCGTTCGAGCCCTGCGACATCACCTGGAAGAGTCTCTACAGCGAGCCGCGCTTGATGAAGCACATCCTGCAAGTGTGGCGCGTGGACGGCGTGCCGAACAATGTCCCGCTGATCGTGACCGAGAGTCATGTTTCATGGTCCTTGACCGGGCCCATGACCACGATCTTTGGCGGCCTGTGGCTGGCTGATAACATCGGCTCGTTCTTCGAAGGCGGAGGCGCGGCCTTCTACCACTCGCCGATTCAGCCGCAGGGAGTGCGGAACACCTGTCTGGGTTGGGCCTCGTGGTCCAATTTTGTTTCGGACGAGACTTACGAGATCAAGGGATATACGTCGACCTACTTCGCCGCTCGCATGATCAACCTGGAGTGGGTGCAGCACCGCGCCGGCCTCCATCAAATGTTCCCCAGCTCCACCGATATCACTGATGCCGACGGCAATCTTCTGGTGACGTCCTATGCGGCGCGTCGTCCCGACGGAACCTGGTCACTGATGCTGGTCAATCGCGACTCAACCAACCCCCACACCGTGCGGGTTGTATTTCAGGATTCGCAGAGCAAGCGCAATGCGTCGTTTGCAGGGCCGGTCACCTCTGTTTCCTTTGGCAGCGAGCAGTATGTCTGGATCAACGATGGACCGAACAGTCATCCTGATCCCGATCATCCGCCGGTGGCCACGCTGCTCCAGGGGCCACCGGCGACGTTTACCCTTCCGAAAGCCTCGATCACGGTGTTGCGGGGCAGGGTGGCGGGTCTCAAAGACTGAGCTTCGAGACTCACCCCCGCCGCCACGCCGCAACGATCTCGAGGATCCCCTCCGCCGGCTCCTCCGTGGTCTCCCACTCGACCGGCGAGCCGGCGTCCAGCAGCAGCTTTCCGACGGCGGCGAAGTCCCGGCCCTCACGCCCTTGGCGCGATCCCTCGGCTGCCCAGATCAAAGGCTGCCCCTTGAACTCGCGGTCCCGCACGAGCACCGACGCGCCGTGCGCCAGCAGCACCCGCACCGCGTCGGGCCAGCCCTCCATCGCCGCCGAATGCAGCGCCGTCTTGCCGATCCCCGCGTCGGGACGGTTCGGGTCGAACCCGCACGCCAGCATCGCTTCGAGCGCGCGGACGTCATTGCGCTCCGCGGCCTGATGAAACGCGATGTAGTGATCGTCGGTGATGTGGTCGCGTAAATCTGGATTCTTCCCGAGCAGCGCCTCAGCCGCCTTGCGATCGCCCTGACTGCACGCCGCGACGAGCCGGTCGACCTCCGACAGCTCCGGCACCGCGCCGTGCGCGAGCAGCCAATCGGCCACCGCGCGATTCCCATTCAGCTCGGCGACCGCATAGGGCGTGCGCCCGTCAGCGCGCTTCCGCTCGATGTCGGCCCCTCTTGCGACCATCGCCTCGGCCAACGCCACATCCCACGCGCGCGCCACCACGTGCAACGGCGTCTCGCCGTTCTCGGCGAACACCGCGTTCGGGTCGGCGCCGTGCTCGAGCAGCCACATCACCCCGTCGGGGGTGCGACTCCAATTGAGAATCGCGTATAGCGACGTCGACCCGTCGGTGGCCCATGCCTGATCGACATTCGCGCCATGCGCAAGCAGCGCCTCCAGAACCGGGATGTCGCCCGCGCTTGCCGCGAGGGGCAGGGTGATGCCGTCGTTGGGATCGGCTCCGGCATCGAGCAACGCTGCGGCGAGCGGCCGCGATTGCGCCTGCCGCGACGCTCCCCACAACACCGGCCGGCGCACGTTGTGATGGACCCAGGGGAACCGCGTGTTCGGATCGGCGCCCAGGGCGATGAGGCGCCGAGCGATCGCGGCGAGGCCCTCGCTGCGCGCCGGCGAGTCAAGCGCCATCGTCGTGTAGCAGACGTAATGGATCGGCTCCCAGCCACGCGGCCCGCCCGGCTTGGTGGCGAGTGACGGATCGCGCTCGAGCCGAGCATCCACGGCGCCGGCGTCGCCGAGGACCAGGGCCGTATGGAGATTCGCCGTCGCGATCTTCGGGTACAGCGCGAGCATCCGTTCGGCCCGATCGCGGCGGCCGTCCGTCGCTGCTTCGAGGAACTCGGCCAGGGCGGCGTCGAACTCGAGCGTCACCGCCTCGACGTGGTCATGCAACGCGTTCCAGGAAGTGAAACCGTACTCCCGCGCGATCAGCGTTTGCGCATCGTGCAGGGCGGACGCCTTGCCCGCTGCGAGAAGCTCCTTCGCCTGGCGCTTGAGTTGGTCGAGGTTGGGACGGGGGGGAAGCTGCTTGGCTGCCATAACGCCTCCATGCTGAACGCCGGCGGTCCGCAAGCCGGCCAGCAGGGAGACAACCGAGCACTGATTCGATCGGTAGGGTGGACTCAGTCCTTCGCGCGGACCCGCGTGCGCCCCAAGCGCGTCGGAACGATGGCGAGCGGCGATCTCGGCGTCAAGCGACGCCCCGCCCGAACGCCACTCCCCTTCGCTCCGGACCCAGCAACGCCACCACCGCGCCCACGATGAACACCAGCGCGGCCGAGAGCGCCATGGTCTGCGCGTAGCTCGTATGCGCGGCGAAGAGCGCCTGCACGTGTGGGATCTGGCTCGCGATCGCCACGCCGCACTGATAGGCGAACCCCGGCAGGAAACCCCGCACGCCGTCAGGAGCGAGCTCGTTGATGTGCGCCGGAATGACGCCCCAGGCACCCTGGACGAAAAACTGCAACGCGAAGGCGCCGAGCACGAGCAGGGGTGTGACCGGTGCAAATGCCCAGATCGGGATCATCAGCACGGCTCCCGCGAGTGCCAAACCAATCGTCCGGCGTCGCCCCAACTGGTCGGAATAGAGTCCGCAGAGGACCCCCCCTGCGAGGGCGCCGACTTGCGAGAATGCTGTCACGGCGGCGCGCGCCCTGGGCCCAAAGCCCCAGTCCCGCTCTAAGAAGGTGGGATACATGTCCTGCGTGCCGTGCGAGACCATGTTCATCAAGGCCATCAGGACCGTCAGATAGAGGAAGAGCCTCCAGTTCGACATGATCGCCCGGCCGAGGTGGCTCCAGGTCTCGTGGCGCGTCTCACGCCACACCTCCGACTCGTGCACGCGGGCGCGGACGAACAGCGCGAGCAGCGCCGGTAGCCCGCCGATGTAGAACAGCGGCCGCCAGCCCCAGTGCGGGAAGACGAGCAGGTAACAGAGCGCCGCGAGCAAGTAGCCGGCCGCGTAGCCCTGCTGGAGCAGCCCCGACATCACGCCGCGCAGCCGTGGCGGCACCTTTTCCATCACGAGCGAAGCACCCACGCCCCATTCCGCCCCCATGCCGATCCCGAACAGCGCGCGCAGGATGAGGAATGTGGTGTAGTTCGGCGCCAGACCCGTGAGCACCTCGACGACCGAATAGAACACCAGATCGATCATCAACGGCGTCTTGCGGCCGTAGCGGTCGGCGAGCAGGCCAAAGATGAACGCACCGACCGGTCGGAAGAGGAGGGTGAGTGTGAGCGACAGCGCGATCGCGGCGTCGGACTTGCCGAAGTCCTTCCCGATTGCCGTCAGCGTCATCACGACAAGGAAGAAATCGAACGCGTCGAGCGTCCAGCCGAGGAAACCGGCGGCGACGGTCGCGTTCTGATCGCTGGCGGCAGGGCGCGGTGTGGTCATCCGTGGGTGGTGAAAGGGACGTCTAGATTACACCATTTCCCGCACAGGTGTGACGTCGCTCACGTCGCGGTCCCAGCGCATGCGCCACGTTTCCCGCTGCTGCTCAGAGCAAAACCGTCGAAAGGCGGTGACGCAGAGCCATGGGGCTACGGCGGGCTGACCGCCATGCTCGCCAGGCCACCAGCAATTCGCTGGCGGCCTTTTTGTTTTCCGGGGGGGGATTGAGCCATGACTTCCACGTTCAAGCGACTTGGTGCGGTGATAGCCGGAACGCTCGCCCTCGGCTGTAACATCTCGAGCTCACCCGTGATCGCCCGAGTCGAGAGTATCCAGATTACTCCCAACCGCATCTCACTCGTGCCATTGCAGGCCGCGGATCTCAACGTCATGGTCCTCACGTCCCGGGGCGTCGATAGCTCGGGAGCGGCGGCGGTGCTGCAGTGGTCGGCGACCGGTGGGACGATTGCCAACGGTGGCATCTTCGCCGGTGCCTACCACATCACGTACACGTCACCCCAGCAAGCGGGCACCTATCAGTTCACGGTCACCACCTCCACCGGGTCGCCGACGGCCACCGCCAACATTGCCGTCACGTCAACCCCGCCGCCTATCGGTACGGTCGCCGTCACGCCCGCCAATGTCAGCCTCGCCCTGAATGACACGACGAGGTTCCACGCAACGCTCACGGCCCAGGACGGCGGCGTGACCTTCGGCCGGCCGATCACGTGGTCTTCGAGCGACTCCACCGTCGTGACGGTTTTCGCTGAAGGCTATGTCCACGCGACGGCGGTGGGCACTGCGACGATTACGGCGACCTGCGAAGGACACAGCGGCTCGGCAACCCTCACCGTTCATCAATAAGAATTAGCTGACCTCCGCACCGGCTGGACAGCGTCGTCGCCAGCCGGTTGATTTGGCCCTCCGTGACCAGGGCCTTCCTGCGCTGTACGATCATCGCGTTCGCGGCGAGTTGCCTCGCCCCCACGGTATTCACCGCAGCATCCCTGCTCCATCGCCGCCAGACGGTCCCGCTCGGGTCCACCCTGGTCGCGGTGGCCGTGGTACTGGGGGCCAGCTGGCTGTTCTACTTGCTGTTGCGTCGCTTCGAGCCGGCGGTCGACGCCAATGCGCGAGATCAAGTCGCGTTCCTCGACACGCTGCCGCTCCGCTATGTGGATCTCGCCATCGCGGGCGCGGCCGGGTTGAGCCTGTTCCTCGAGCTCGCGGTGATCCGGTGGCAGGGGACCGTGTTCGAGTTCTTCGCCTTCTACAAGAATTTCGGCCTGCTCGCGTGCTTCGCGGGCCTCGGCCTTGGATACGCACTCGCGAGTCGCGATCGCATCCTCCTCGCGCTCGCCATCCCGCTACTCGTCTGGCAGTTCGGCCTGTTGATCGGACTCCGATTCGGGCTGGAGCCGTGGCAACTCGAAAGCGTCACGGCTATCCCGTTCCTCGAGCAGCTGAGCATGGGTGCGCGCAGCGCGCGCACGGTGGCGCAGTGGCTGGCCGTCTACTTCTTCCTCAGCCTCGTCTTCCTCCTCACGGCCCTGGCGTTTGTCCCCATCGGGCAGCTGTGCGGCCGGCTCATGGCGCGCCGTCCACACCTCCGCGCGTATGGCCTCAACCTGCTGGGCAGCCTGGCCGGCGTGCTGCTCACCCTGCTCGCCGGCGCGCTGTGGACGTCTCCCGTCGTGTGGTTCGGGGTGGCCTGCCTGGCGATCCTCCTGTTCGCCGTGCCCCGGCGCACCACGCTGCTCCCCGGGTTCGCGGCCGCCATGACCGGCGTCGTCATCCTGGCCTGGCCGGTGCAGCCGTCGTGGCAACGGATCTACTCGCCCTACCAACTGCTCGAGCTGGGCTATAGCGACGCCGGGCTCATGGTGATCCGCGCGGCGGGCCACTACTACCAGCGCGTGCACGATCTGTCGTCCCCGCGCGCGGCCGACGACTCGGCACGCAGACGCGTGCGCGATTACTACGACCTGCCGTATCGCGTGCTCCCAGCCCCCGCCGACGTCGCGGTGGTTGGGGCCGGAGCGGGGAACGACGTCGCCGCGGCGCTCCGCGGCGGCGCCGGCCGCATCGACGCAATCGAGATCGACCCGGCCATCCTGTGGGCGGGACGCGCCAATCATCCCGAACGGCCCTACACGAACGCGCGCGTGCGTCCCATCGCCAACGACGCCCGCTCGTATCTGCGTACCACGGATCGCACGTATGACCTGATCGTTTACGGACTGCTCGACTCCCACACTCTGCTGAGCCACGCATCGAGCGTCCGCCTCGACTCGTTCGTCTATACGGTCGAAGGGTTCCAGGAGGCCCGCGCCCGACTCAAGCCTGGGGGTCTCCTGGTCGTGTCGTTCTCGGCCCTCACCGACGCCATCGGCCGCAAGATGTACGAGATGCTCCGACACGCTTTCGACGGCGCCGCCCCTGCCGTCGTGAGCGCCGGGTACGACGGGGCCGTGGTGTTTCTGCAGACCAAAGAGGGAGGGTTCGCCCTGCCGCCCGAGGCCCTCGCGGAGACCGGCCTGCAGGACCAGTCGGCGCGCTACCGGCAGTCGAGCGCGCGCGTGGACGTCTCCACCGACGACTGGCCCTTCTTCTATATGCCGCGCCGCGTGTATCCCGTCTCGTATCTGCTCATGCTCGGCATGGTGCTGCTGGGTTTCTTGTTCTTGACGAGGACCCTGGTTGCGGAGCGGCCCCGCTTTGGCGAGCTGCCCTTCGCCTTCCTCGGCGCCGGATTCATGCTGGTCGAGACGAAGGCCATCACAGAGCTGGGGCTGACGTTCGGCAATACCTGGCAGGTGATCGGCATCGTGATCGCCGGCGTGCTGATCATGGCCTTCCTCGCGAACGCCGTCGTGCATCGGTTCGACCTGCGACGACCGCACGCGGCCTACGCGCTGCTGCTCGGCAGCCTCGCTGTGGGCTGGCTCGTCTCGCGCGCGGGAGGCTTCCCGCCCACTGCCGCCGGCCGCATCGCCAGCGCCGCGCTCCTCACGTCACCGCTGTTTTTCTCGGGGATCGTGTTCTCCACGCTGCTGGGAACGCGGGGGTCCGTCGCCGCGGTCATGGCGGCCAACCTGCTCGGCGCCATGGCGGGTGGGCTGCTCGAGTACAACTCCATGTACTTCGGATTCCGATTCCTCTACCTGCTCGCGATGGCGCTCTACGCGATCGCCTGGGCACCGAGCATCGTGGGCCGACGCACGGCTCCGACCTAGAACCACTCAAACCGATACGCGAGCTCCGGCCCCTTGTCTCCCTCGTACGCGAGGCGCGCGATGAGGAGCGTGAACGGCTCCGTATAGCGGGCGATTCGTAACGGCCCGGCATCCACCGGATCAAACCCCACGTCGCGGATCAGTTGAGCCGCAGTTTTCTTGCTGCTCGCGTCGTCCCCACAGTAGACGATGTGAGGCTTCGTCGCTTTGCGCCGTGCCTCGTACACATCGAACAGCACCTCGCTCGGCACCGTGCCGAATGCGGACACGACGCGAGCCTTTGGGACTTTCTTGGCGAGCTCCTCCGCGCCCGATGACGTATGCGCGATGACGAGATCGGTGTCGTCCGCATTCATCGGGAGCGAGCAGCTCACCACGACCTTGCCCGACAGATCGCCCGCCTGCTTCAAGACGTCGTCGACGCGCGACCAGTGCACGGCGAGCAGCACGGCGTCCGCTTCCTGCACGGCCTCGCGCGGTGTGCCCGCCCGGGCCTTCCCTTTGGCATCCCGCGCGAGCTTCTTCAGCTTCTGCTCGCTGTGAGAGTAGCTGAACACCACTTCATGCCCCGCGCGCGCCCAGATCGTGCCGAGCTTTCCGCCCATCAACCCTGAGCCCAGAATGCCGATACGCATGGGTTAGAGTCCCGTCCGGCGCTCGAGCTCTTCGGGATAACGCTCCCCATGCACCGTGATCTTTGCAGTGGCGTCGTCGATCTCACGAAGATCATCGGGCGTGAGTTTGATGTTGACCGCTCCGATGTTTTCCTCCAGACGGCTCACCTTCCTGGTTCCTGGAATCGGGACGATCCACGGCCGCTTGGCGAGGAGCCAGGCGAGGGCGATCTGCGCCGGCGTCGCTCCCTTCCGCTTTGCAATCCTGCCTAACAAATCGACCAGGGTCTGATTCGCTTTGCGATTCTCGACTGTAAAGCGCGGAACGACATTGCGGAAATCGCCCCGGTCGAACGTCGTTTTGTCGTCGATCTGGCCGGTGAGAAAGCCTTTTCCCAGCGGGCTGAACGGAACGAACCCGATGCCGAGCTCCTCGAGTGCCGGTATCACTTCGGACTCGGGACGTCTGAACCACAGCGAGTACTCGCTCTGGAGTGCCGTCACGGGTAGCACGGCATGCGCGCGGCGGATGGTTTTCACTCCCGCCTCGGACAGGCCGAAGTGCTTGACCTTGCCTTGGTGAATCAGGTCCTTCACCGTCCCTGCCACGTCTTCAATGGGTACGTTGACGTCCACCCGGTGCTGATACAACAAATCGATGACGTCAGTCTTCAATCGCTTGAGCGACCCCTCGACCGCCTGTTTGATGGTCTCCGGCCGGCTGTCCTGACCGAGCTGTTTGCCGTCGGGAGCGAATCGGAAACCGAATTTCGTGGCGATCACGACCTGTTTACGGAAGGGAGCCACCGCTTCGCCGACGAGCGCTTCGTTGGTGAACGGGCCGTACACTTCGGCGGTGTCGAAGAACGTGATGCCGCGCTCGAACGCCGTCCGAATCAGCGCGATCATCTCCTGTCGGTCCGGAAACGGAGGATAGGAGAAGCTCATCCCCATGCAGCCGAGTCCGAGGGTCGAGACTTCCAGGCCGCCTTTTCCCAGTTTGCGCTTTTGCATGGCCTCTCTCTCCCCTGGCAGGAATTGTCCCCCGCGCGCAACGTAAGACTATGAGCGCGGTCCGGGTCCTGGTAGGTACAAGGAAGGGTGCCTTCATTCTGGCGGCGGATGGCAAGCGACAGCGCTGGGACGTGCGCGGTCCGTTCTTCGCCGGCTGGGAGATCTACCACGTCAAGGGATCGCCCGCCGATCCCGACCGGTTATACGCATCGCAGTCGAGCGGCTGGTTCGGGCAGATCATCCAGCGTTCCGGTGACGGCGGCGCGACGTGGGAAGCGCCCGGCGGCGGCATCAAGCAATCCGCCGACGGCATGCCACAGGGCGAGAGCAACAAGTTCGCCTACGACACGGCTCCACCGACCGGAAAGCCCCTTACCACGCATCAGTGGTATGATGGCACGCAGCACCCCTGGGAGTTCAAGCGCGTCTGGCATCTCGAGCCCTCGCTGTCCGACCCCGATGTCGTGTACGCGGGTGTAGAAGACGCCGCCTTGTTCCGCTCGAGCGACGGGGGCACGACGTGGCAGGAGCTGACCGGGCTGCGCGGCCACGGCAGCGGTCCGCAGTGGCAGCCGGGAGCGGGCGGGATGTGCCTTCACACGATCCTGCTCGATCCGGGCGAGCCGCGTCGCATGTTCGTCGCGATCTCGGCCGCCGGGGCTTTCAAGACCGAGGACGCGGGCGCGACGTGGCGGCCGATCAACCGGGGCCTCCAGTCCAAATTCCTCCCCAATCCGACGGCCGAGGTGGGGCATTGCGTGCATCGCCTCGCGATGAACCGCGCGCGTCCCCGCGTGCTGTTCATGCAGAAGCACTGGGACGTCATGCGCTCGGACGACGCCGGCGAATCGTGGCGCGAAGTAAGCGACAATCTGCCCACCGACTTCGGCTTCGTCATCGACGTGCACGCGCATGAGCCCGACACGATCTACGTCGTCCCGATCAAGAGCGACTCGGAGCACTATCCGCTCGATGGCCAGCTGCGGGTATACCGGAGTCGCACTGGTGGCGGCGAGTGGGAGGCGCTGACCAAGGGTCTGCCGCAGCGCGACTGCTATGTCAACGTGCTGCGCGATGCGATGGCCGTGGACTCGCTCGATCAGTGCGGCATTTACTTCGGGACGACGGGCGGGCAGGTGTACGGGTCGGCCGACGGCGGTGACACCTGGAACGCGATCGTACGCGACCTGCCGCCGGTGCTGTCGGTCGAGGTCCAGACGTTGCCGTGATTCGCGTCGAGCTGCCGCAGCATCTGCAAACGCTGGCTGGCGTCGGCCGAGAAGTGAGCCTCGACGTCTCGGCGCCCGTCACTCCTCGGTCTGTGTTCGATGCGCTCGAGGCACGCTACCCCGTGCTGCGTGGCACGATTCGCGATCACGTGACGCTCGCACGGCGGCCGTTCGTAAGGGTTTTCGCGTGCGCGCGCGACTGGTCGCATGAATCGCCGGACAGTCCGCTCCCCGCGGCCGTCGCGTCGGGCGCGGAGCCGCTGCTGGTCGTCGGCGCTATCGCTGGGGGATAACGGGCCTAGCGCCTGCGGAGTCCTGCCGTCAGCGTCAGTGCCTCGACGGTTTCGCGCCGGCCGGCGTCGCGAACCTGCGCCCGATCGATCCCGTACTCCAGCGAGAACCACAGCGGCGGCCCCCCGGGCCCCAGGTCAACTGTGACGCCGACCTCGCCGCCGCGCGCGCTGCCGGTACCAGGTGGTACGTTGACCGCGAGGCCCAGCCCGTTCCACAGCGTCGCGTGTCCGCGCACGCTCGTGCCGGCGATGGCGGTCTCCACGCGCCCTCCGAAGCGCCATGTGATCCAGCGCTCCGCGCCGGACGGTGTGGCATAGTGGCGGGCCTGCGGCCCCAGTTCCACGCTGAGCCACGGCGTCCCAACGAAACGCACCGCGACAGACCCTTCCACCAGATCGCGGCTTTCCGAGTTTCGGTCCGCCGGCTGGAGTGTGCCTTCGGCATATCGCACGTCGAGCTCCACGCGACGGAAACGCACGCTGCCTGCGAAGCCGGCGCTGGTGCCCGCATCGCTGCTGGTGCTGATCCTCGACACGAGACCCGCCGCAGTTGCTGTGATTCTCGTCTGGCCGGGAATCTCACCGCGCGTGACAGTGGGTTCGCGGGCGGGGATCACCGGGCCCGTGCTGACGGGCGGCGCGAGCGACGGGGGCGGCTGGGGCGGCGGGGGCGGCGCTGTTGCGATTGCCACGCGCGGCGTGCTCGGATTCACTGTGTCAGGC
>Ga0137415_10004903_pt1 | contig 13218 bp, 14 predicted proteins | sample CZODoug3_1_1_16f_FD_183082 | JGI IMG/M metagenome (GOLD analysis project Ga0137415, IMG submission 183082) | Vadose zone soil fungal communities from Angelo Coast Range Reserve, California, USA - CZODoug3_1_1_16fungal (Hybrid Assembly) | ecosystem: Environmental > Terrestrial > Soil > Vadose... | reverse complement strand
CAGCCACGACAGCTTTTTTAACACATTTTCTTGAGGAGGTCCGGCAAATCCCCGCGCCAGGGATTCAGCGACGCTTTTTGGAGGCGATTTGGGCGAGGCGGGCTTTTACCATTTTCTTGAGCAGCGAGGCCGGTAAGGGCTTGTCGGTGGGGAACTGGATGGTGCCCTTGGAGATGATGTAGGGCTTCAGATCGTTCTTGAACTGTTCGATTACCCTTGCAGTGGGGAAGATGCTGCAGTGGTTTGCGAAGGCGGCGAACCAGATGATGATTTCACCGTGTTTGAACGCGGGGATCTTGTAGCTGATGGTTTCGGTGGCGCCGGGTGGGAGCGAGGAGCGGATGGCGGAGCGAACTTTTTGCAAGGTGGAGTGCGCGGGTTCGGGGACGCCGGCGAGGTATTCGTCGATGGTTTTTGGGGCGGTGGCGGGCTTTGGCTTGGCTGGCGAACTGCGTTTGCCGGACTTTGGTTTATTCATGCGAGAGAGGCTACAGGAACGTGTGATTACTGTCTATGACTCAGGCCGTCGTCCGGAGATATCAGCTGCCGTGCGCGGAGTGCGGCGGCAGGTCAGGGACGACCGACGGGAAAAAAGAAAAGTCAAAACCCGCACCCTGAAAGGCACAGGGTGCGGCACCCAATTTTGTCTTAGCGTTTCAAGGGTGCGCCACTCGCCACCCTCCGGCGGTGGTGACTTTAGCTAGGGGAGAGGCACGTACTGGCCGAGGAAGGCGCGAGCCTCCGGCGTGTCAAGACGATAGGCGACATTTTGTTCGATACCCCAGGGGTCGCCGCCGATGGTGATCGCGGCGAGGACAGAGGGTGCGCGGCCGGTGGAGTTCAGAAAATTGGGGCCGCCGGAATCGCCATGACTGCTGCCGCCGTAACCGAAGACGGTGTTCTGATTCAGCTTGATGAGGTTTTGGTTGAGGGCGAGAAAACCTTCGGTCGCGTAGCGCCGGGTGCCTTCGCCTTCGTTGGCATCGGGAGCGCCGCCACCGAATAGGGTGTCGGTGGCGCCGTAGCCGACGATGGTGAAGAGGGAATTGCGAAGGGTGCCGCTGGACTGCATGCCATCGAGGAGACCGAGTACGGGAAGCGCGGCGGGAGTTATGCCGACGACGGGAGAATCAAGCACGACGATTCCCAAGTCCTCGGGGTCGGAGGCTCCCCTGCCGGGATACAGCGGATTGAGATGCATGGTGCCAGGGTACAAGTTTGTGGAGGTGCTGCTAAAGACCGGATCGAACGTCACCCAGACCTGAGTGACATGGAACATTCCTTGTAATAGGGCGACACAGTGTCCGGCTGTCAGGAAAACCCTTTGGGAAATCAACGTGCCGGTACAAGCCGAGCTTTTCATTCCGGGAGTCCGATACTCGGCCACAATGGTGCCGACGTTGGGGTGAAGGTTGTTGTCGAGAGTGCTGTTGGTGACCGACTGAGCTACGGGAACCCAACAGAGAAATGCGAGAACTGCGATCCATTTCATGAGTGTCATTTTTTGCCTCTGGACTAGAAATTTGTGACTGCAGCAACCTCAAAGGCAATCGTTATGCCGCGGGCTAGGCGCCGACGGGCCTGTGACGCAGGGGACCGCACTGAGATATTCGTAGATGGCCCGCAGGTCATGGTTCGTCAGGTTTCTAAGACCAGGCCAAGGCATTGTCTGGAGAAGGTCTCCATTGAATGGAGCGGGAATGCAGCCCGTGTTAACAATAGGACCGGACGGTCCTGTTGCACAGGTCGGATGGAGGTGATCCAAGTCCACGCCCGTCCTCATGATCTGAACAAACTCCCCAAACGTGTGGCCTCCTGCGGGCAGGCCGGTTTTATCGGGTGTCAGGTTGCGGGAGATGATGACCGCCGAACCTGTCACCGGTGCACCAAAACTTCTGCCGCCACCCAAGTACGCCGCCGGATCGATTACCGCCGTCTGGCCAAAGTATGGATTATCCCCTGGCAAAAATTGATTGAGGGCAGGGCCGGCGCCATGGCACTCATTGCAGGGGACGTTGGCGTTGACGATATAGCTGCCTAGTCCGACGAGAGCGCGGTTTTTGCCCTCGAGGTTGAGATGGACAGGTGCGATATCGAATCCCCGTTGAATCCTGGAGTCGTTGCTGTTGTCATCGTCATCGTCGGTAGCTTTGACGCGTGGGGAAGTGTTCAACATGGCCGCGAGGAGGATCGCGGCGAAAGCGGCTGCGGCGGCTGCGGGCTTCAATAATCTGCTGAATCTCATGACAGTGGTCCTTTCCGAATATTCGTGCACCCCGGGGGTGGTGCGGCCACAATCGGGCAGACAGGCGGGTGCGGTCAAACGGTAAGGAGCGGAATTGCAGGAGTTAGCTGCGGATGCCGTCGAATGCTGTACTATGCCGTTACCTAACTGGTAGAGGTAAAATCCGGGGCGATGAAATAGGAGAGGTTGATGGGCGAGACTTTCCCCGACACAGCGCCATCCGCGAAGCCGCCCGAGGACCGACTGGACTCGTGGAAGGAGATCGCGGCCTACCTGAACCGCGACGTGACGACGGTGCAGCGGTGGGAGAAGCGCGAGGGGATGCCGGTTCACAGGCATGTGCATGACAAGATGGGGTCGGTGTACGCGTCGCGGGCGGAATTGGACGCTTGGGCGCGCGGGCGGAATCTTCCAGCAGTGGCAGAGAACGGCGACGATGCCCCGTCACCCATTCCCGCTGCAGTGGCGCCACGCTCGGCGAAATCGACCTCTGTAACCTGGCGGACGATTGTCTTGCGGTTGGCAGCGGTGATAGCCGCGCTGGCGATTGGCGTAATTCTCTGGTTGCAAAAGACTGAATACTTCTGGCGGAACCCCATCGGCGCAGCGCGTTTTCAGACAGTCACGGATTTCGATGGAGTGGCGCAGGCCGCCGCTGTGTCACGCGACGGACATTTCGTGGCGTTTCTGTCGGACCGCGACGGACAGATGGACGTCTGGGTGACGCAGGCCGGTTCTGGAGAATTTCACAACTTGACCCGCGGGAGCGCGCCAGAACTCGTCAATCCATCGGTCCGCACACTGGGCTTCACACCCGATGGTTCTCTGGTTACCTTCTGGGTTCGCAAGAAGGATGGCTCGAGCGGCGGCGACATTGGTATTTGGGCGGTGCCAACGTTGGGGGGCCAGCCGAGGCCATACCTTGAAGGCGTGGCCGAGTTCGACTGGTCGCATGACGGTACCCGACTCGCGTACCACACGCCCGGACCTGGAGATCCTCTGTTTGTGTCAGACGGAAACAGGCGATCGGAGGGTCCGCCAATCTTCACAGCGCCTGCCGGGCTCCACTGTCACTTCCCGTTGTGGGCGACCGATGCGGCGTTCATCTACTTCGTCCAGGGCGCCCTCCCAGACAAATTGGACATTTGGCGCATCACCCCAACCGGCGGAAGCCCTGAAAGGATTACGTCGCACTCTGCGCGCGTGACTCATCCGGTCCTATTGGATCGGCGTACGCTGATGTACCTGGCGAGTGATCCCGATGGATCGGGGCCGTGGCTCTATAGCGTGGATGTCGAGCGCCGTATTTCTCATAGGCTGAGCTCTGGGCTTGACCGGTACACGTCGCTGGCGGCCAGTGCAGATGGTCGCCGCCTGATTGTCACGCACGCAAGTCCGAAAAGGACCCTTTGGCGCTTGCGGCTTGCTGATTCACCGGCTGAGGCTTCGGCGGTGGCTCGAATCTCGCTGACGACCGGCACGGGGTTCTCCCCCCGACTGGGTCCAGATTATCTTTTGTATGTTTCTGCGACCAGCACGAGCGAGAGTATCTGGAAGCTGGCCAACGGAACTGGAACGGAGTTGTGGAGTGGTGTGGGGGCGCGAGTGCTTGGCGGCCCGGCAATCTCCCCCGATGGAAGATATATCGCATTCTCGGTCCGGCAACACGAGCAGAGGCTGTTGTACGTGATGCAGGCCGACGGCACGAACGCGCGAATTGTGACCGATTTGCTGAACCTGGAGGGCGCTCCAGCATGGGCGCCCGACGGGCAGTCGATTCTGTCGGCGGCAGAAGAACACGGCGTTCCACGCCTCTTTAGGATACCGGTTGAGGGTCGCGCGCCAGCGCCATTTGTCCACGAGTACTCGATCGATCCCGTGTGGGCACCTGATGGCCGCTTCGTTGTTTACTCGGGGCCCGACATTGGCACCACGTTTTCGGTGAAGGCCGTCACGAGTGAGGCTGCAGAGAAACCGCTACCGGCCCTGACACTGACGCGGGGGGCTCGACACCTGACCTTCCTGCCTGGGGGGAGGGCACTGATGTTTCTGCAAGGTGAGATTCAACACAAGAATCTCTGGCTCATTGACCTAGAGACTGGGGCCAAGCGGCAGTTGACCAACCTCGCTGCTGACTTTGACATCCGCGACTTCGACATCTCGCCAGATGGGCGTGAAGTTGTCCTCGAGCGAGTGCAGGAGCGCTCCGATGTGGAGCTGCTGGATCTTCCCCGGCCATAGTCGTTGATTGTTTCGGAAACGCGATTTGGAACTGCCGCGGCAGATCGGGTCCCCTGCGAAAAAGAGGGATGCCGCTGGCGGCATTCACCAGGAAAAGAAGTTGAAACCGGGAAAGCTGGGGAGTAAAGTTTTCCCATTCCGCCCCGGGCCCGTTTTGACCATTTGACAAATTGATTGGAGGGATCATGAGCCGCTTGCCTCGGGTGCTTTTTCTGGTATTCCTCATGTTTGCCGGGGGACTTATTTTTCTCGGTTCCTATGCGCAGGAGAAATCATCGAAGGCTGATTTCGAAATTACCGCGAGTTATATCGAAGCGTGCAGTTGCGACATGTTTTGTCCGTGCTACTTCAATACGCATTCGACAAATCACATGGACGAGCACCATGCGGACGCGCATTTTTGCCGCGCGAACCTGGTGCTGAAGGTGGACAAGGGCTACTACAAAGAGACGAAGCTGGATGGCGCGAAGGTGTGGATCGCGACCGACCTCGGGAGCGATTGGAGTACCGGAAAGGACTCCTGGATGGTGGCGAATTTTGATCCGAGCGTGAGCAAGGAACAAAAGGCCGCGATGGCGGACATACTCGGGCAGCTCTACCCGATCCCCTGGCAGAAAAAGGGAATGGATACGGTGGCGTTTACCTGGGATGTGGACACCAAGACCGGCGTGGCGCACGCGAAGATGGAGAATGGAAAGGGCGAAGTGGTGCTGGAGCGGGTTGCCGGAAATAAGCCAGGCCACGAGGTGGTGATGGAAAATTTGAAATACTGGGGCGCGCAGTCGAACGAGGGATTCCGGATGTGGAAGACGAAACATGAAGCGTTCGAGGGCGACGGGCACAAGTTCGCATATGACGGGACGAATGGGTTCCTGATTACGATTCATTATTCGGGGATGGCGAAAGCCGCGGCGGCGGACTGAGCAGAATTCGAAAAAACCTCGCCCTCGGAGGATTCTGAATTTTCCCGAGGCAGAGGGTGTCTAGTTTTGTGAGAGAGAGCCGGGGTGTTTGCCCGTTGTGAATTCTCAAGAGAAAAGATGTAGAACGCTTGCCGGCAAGATGCCGGCGCTACCCGTGTTTGCATTATTAGCGGGAGCCTTCGGTGTAGAGGCGGAGGACGTTGCCGGCGGGATCGCGGAAGGTGGCGATCCAAGCGGAGCCGTCTGGAGAAACTGACTGCACGGGTTCGAGGATGACGCCGCCGTGGGCGGCGACCATCGCCAGGCTTACATCAATGTTGTCTACCCAGATGGAGGGCAGGAGACCGGCGTCGCGAGCTACTTGGCGATCGGTGACCCAGGTGCCGCTGATGTTTCCGGTGGCGTCGTCGAAGCTTGGATTGGACGAGCCTTCCTTGCGGATATTCCACTTAAAAACTTTTGCGTAGAAGGCGGCGGACTGGTGGACGTCTTGCGCGGGAATTTCGAAGTAGCAGAAGCGCGGGCGGGGTAGAAGGGCCAGGCGATAGGCGGGTTGCGCGATGGTGGCACCCCATTCGGAAGGGTTGACGTCGCGGGCGTGGCGGGAGAAGAGCCAGTGGTGACCGGCGAAATCTTCAGCGGCGTATTGGAGTTCGCCGTATTCGGTTTCGTGAAGGTCTTCGACAATTTTTGCGTTGGCAGATTTGGTGCGCTGGTAGTGAGATTCCACATCTTCGACGAAGACAGTGAGGCTTTGGGTGTGCGCGCCCAGTTGGACGGGAGTGGCGCGGCCTGCGCGGGCTTGCATGAGCATGATCCAGGCGTTGCCGAGGTGGAGTTGGGCGCCGGCGAGTGGATCGCCGTAATGGTAGTGCTCGGTGAAACCGAATACTTTGGCGAGCCAGGCGATGGCTTGGGCGATATCGGGATAGACGACGTGAGGGAGGATTGTTTTTGGGGGGACAGAGCGATTTTCGATCATCGGAATCACCTTCGGAAGATGGTGTGGCCATTGGAATGGTAATGAAAAATAAGGATTTTGGAGGAAGAAAAATTAACGCAGAGACACGGAGAGCGCAGAGAAGAGGCTGAAGGAAAAGGAGAAAGGAAGCGGAGGTTGCAGACAGAGCACAGGGAAGACCCGACAGGTAGATTGTGCTGGTAGATTAGAGATTCCAGGAAGAACGAGTCCGTTGATGTTTGCCGCGCCGGATTCGAAGGCCCATCCATGGTTACAAATTGCAGTTGATCGAATTGGGCATGCTTTCGTGCCGGGCCACCTTTCTTCGTCAGGGCAGGCACTGAAGGTAGCCGCTAGACGAGGAGCCAGCCTCGGAGGGGTGCGCGTTGATGCACACAGTGATTATATTGGTGAAGATCGGGATGCTGGTGGGGATTTTGTTTTTGTATTTGCGGTGGCGGAAGCGGTTTGCGTCTTCGGAGCAGGTGCTTTCTGAGATTCAGGGATTTGCGGCGTGGGCGCAAAACAATAAGGAAAAAATGCTGCGGTACACGCGGATTGCGGAGGTCGCGGCGGGATTGTTTCTGTTGTGCCTGGGATATTACATCGGAAAAGATCATTTTCATTTGATACGGGATGGGATGAGAGCGCCGGGGATTATCGTGGGCTACAAGGAGCAATATTTCCCTGGGAGCGACGGGCGGCCTTCCAGCGGCTCTGATGCGTTCATGCCGATCGTGAAATTTCAGGCGGGACAACAGGATGTGGAGTTTAAGGATTGGATGGGAACAAGCGTGGCGTTGACGAATGTGCGGGTGACAGTGCTTTACGATCCGGAGAAGCCGAGCCTGGCGATGATTGACCGGCCGGTGTGGAACTGGATTCCGTGGGCGCCGACGTTGGGAGTGGGATTGTTTTTGGTTTTTGTGGGAATTAGAGGGTGGATGTTGCGTAATTGAATTGGCGCTGGAGAGCCCTCGAACATGAATTTAGCGGAACTATTGAAGTTGAGGTTCTTCGGGCATGCTCGTCGCATGCCCTCAGAATGACAAGTTTTAGGAAATGAAAAGGGCGGCCCGGTTGAGAGCCGCCCTATTTCTGGGTGAGAAGTTTTTCTGAACGTTGGCCGGGGAAGATTTCCCGGGCGCTCAGGCTTTAGTTAGCGATGGCCGCCGCCGTGGCCTCCACCGCCGTGGAACCCGCCACCACCACCACCGTGGAAGCCGTTGCCGCCATGGAATCCGCCGTGATCACCGCCGCCATGGAAACCGCCGTGGTCGCCGCCACGGACGAAGCCGTGGGATTCACCGCCCCTGTAGCCGTAACCGCCGTGTCCATAGTGGCCGTCACGTCCGTAGAAGCCGTGACCGTAGTAGCCGCGGCCATAAAATCCGCGACCGTAGAAGCCATGCCCATAGAAGCCATGGAACCAGGGACCGGCGCCGATGAAGACGCCGCCGGCGAAGTAATCAGGTCCGTAGTAGCCGTACGGAGCGCAGGCGTAAGGATAGTAGCCGTAGTAACCGTAAGAGCAGACTGGCGCAGGGCCGACGGCGCCGTACACGGGACCTACTCCAACGGCCACGCCAACTTGTGCGTGGGCGCTTCCCGCAGCAAAAAGCAAAACTCCCAACAAAGCAGCATATTTTAGATAACGCATGGTGTCCCCTTGATCCCGGCGTGGGTCTCGCGGAGTGAAACGAGGCTGGCCGGGGCGCCTCCCGGAAATTGCCCTGGGGAAGCGCCTTACAGTTCGTTAAACACGGGGAGGAGGAAAGAGTTGCGGGTGGGATTGGCGAACCTTGGATAGGTGGTGTGTTTGCTGCGAGTTACGAGGGAGGGTGTCGAATGAAACGGTGAAAAGATGGGAGCATCGGGGGTTGAGGATAGGGCTAGCTGAGGTGGGCTACCGAAGAAAGAGCCTTCTTCAGGGGCTAAAGCCCAATCCCTTAGGCGTCTTACGCCGGGGCTGAAGCCCCGGCCTCCTGCAGATGATGATAAAGATCGGCATCCAGAAACCAGGGCCACCTGAAGGTGGCCGCTACGTCGGGAGATTTGCTAGGAGAGTGTCGGGAGAGGCGTTATCACCGAAGGTTTGGCTGAGGTGGGCGAAGCGGTCGACGTTGCCTGGGCCGAAGATGAAGGTGCCGCCGAGCTGGAAGGGATCGCGGCCGAGTTTGTGCTGGTGATGACCGGCGGCACGGGCGCGTTTGCGGCTTACGAGATTGTCGCCGCGGAAGAGATGGAGGAAGTTGGCGGATTTGAGATTGGCGATTTTGTAGGTCTGGCGGTGCTCGTCGATGAGCAGGGGGAAGTCGATTTTGGTTTCCTCTTGGAATAGGCGGGCGTAGTTGGCGTCGCCGAGGCCGATGGCGGCGAGGGAGACGCGTTTTTCGCGGAAGGATTGCTGGTGTTCGCACAACTGCGCGACGTGTTCGCGGCAAAAGATTCAGCCGTAGTGGCGAAGGAAAACCAGGACGGCGGGATTGTTTTCCCAGAGCGAGCCGAGGCGGATTGATTTGCCGAAGGCGTCGGGAAGAACGATGGCTGCGAGCTGCTGGCTGAGGGCTTCGGGCATGATGGGCCATGATTGTAGGAGGAGGGCTTGAGTGTCAAGGCCGTGTCGTGTTGCAAAGTGTGTCATTTTTTGAGGGACAGGCATCAAACCGCGCGGAATGCCGCAAGCCAATCACAAGAAAAAGGGAGATGAGTATGTCGTCGAAACTGAAGGCACACGGAAGTACGGAGACCGAAACCACATCCACGCAGGCGGGGAGGGGAGAGATTTCAGCAGGGAACTCGGCGCGTGAAGAGGAAATCAGGCGGCGTGCGTATGAAATCTATCTTGAAGGCGGCGAACAGCCAGGGCGCGAGTTGGACGATTGGCTGCAGGCCGAGCACGAACTGGAACACCGGTTGGTTTTGCATGCGAAGGCGGGCTAGGAAGGGAATCCGCGGCATCCGCCTATCGTTGGGCCCGCGCAGTCCGTAAGGACAAGATTTGCGATGCGTGGGTTCATAGGATGGCGGCTTGCCGGGCGGCTGTGGGCGTGGTAGTTCTGGACGGCGGAACTGCTATGGATGCTGAGAGACATCGGCCGGGGTGGAAGACGCTGCTGGCGTTTGGGATTATTTATTTTGTTTGGGGATCGACGTTTTATGCGATCCGGGTTGGAGTGCGGGAGGTGCCGCCGTTTTTGCTGGCGGCGATGAGGTTTTTGATTGCGGGGCTGGCGCTTTATGGGTGGACGCGGGCGCGGAGAGAGAAAGCGCCGAGCGGGCGAGAATGGGCGTCGGTGTCGGTGGTTGCGTTTTTGATTTTTGTGGTGGATTACGGATTGGTTTTTTGGGCGGAGCAGCGGGTGGCTTCGGGGTTGACGGCGGTGATGCTGGCGACGATTCCGGCGTTCATGGCGCTTGGCGAGATTTTTATTTTGGGGACGCAACGGCTTACGGTGCGACTGGTGGTGGCACTGTTGATCGGCCTGGGCGCAGTGGGCGTGCTGGTGAGCCGGTCGCTGAATCTTGGAGGGGCGCCGATTGACCGGTTGGGGGCGGTGGCCTTGATTGTGGCGGCGATGGGTTGGTCAGTTGCATCGGCGTTAGCGCGGAAGCTGCCGCTGCCGGAATCGAAAGTGGTGAGTTCGGGGGCGCAGATGCTGGCCGGGGGAGTGTTTCTGGCGGTGATCTCGTGCTTGCTTGGAGAATACCGGAATTTTCATTGGGCGGACGTTTCGCGCGGGGCATGGATCGCGTTGCTGTATTTGATTGTGGCGGGTTCGATCATTGCGTTCACGGCGTATGTGTGGCTGCTGCATCATGAATCGCCGACGAAGGTGGGAACGTATGCGTACGTGAACCCGGTGGTGGCGGTGGTGCTGGGATATTTTCTTGGCGGGGAAGAGTTGGGGCTGCGGACGATACTGGGGACTGTGTTCGTGTTGATCAGCGTGGTGGTGATTACCACGACGAAAGCGACGAAGATAGCGTCCGCGACTGTTGCGGCTGAAACGAACTAACCGGGGGAATGCCGTGCTTGCCGCCGGCGTGGAAGATGTCCAATTTGATGGCGGCCCTTGTGACCACCTGATTTGAATGATTTGGGCTCAGAGCAGGGGCAGAACTTCGCCGCTGGTGCGCACGCCTGCGCCGATGGCGCTTTCGTTTGCGGGGCTGGACTCCACGTCTTGTGCGCCGAAGGAAATGCGGCCGATCTGCTGGCGCGCATAAAAGCGCGGCGAGGGCACGCGTGTCACCTGGCCGCCGGTGCCGATGATGGGAGCGGAGAAGGGCCATCCTGGCTTCGGATAGACCATGCTGTGTCCCCAGCGATAGAGGTACACGGAGATGACGTCGCGATCGAAATCGAAATTGCGGCCGGCGAGAACACGGTTCATATCAGAGCGCAGGGAATCCTCGTAGGAGGAAAAAGGAGTGGTGAGCAGCTTGATGCGCTCGTTTGGCTGATCGTCGACGGAAGCGGTGTTTCCACCGTAAAAAGTGAGAACGGTCTGACGATTCGGGTTGGCGCGATCGGGCCCGACCCAGTCCGCGACGACAAAATCGGCCCAGTATTGGCTGCCCCAGTAGTAGCCGTCATAGCCGAGGTCGACGACCGGCGCGGCGCTACGAATGGTTACGTTGGCGGTAACGACGGGGCTCAGGGTCACCTGGTCGAAAGCGTTTGCCTGCGAGGAACTTAACAATTGCGCGCAGGCGGTGCGGGCGGTGTGCGACTGGCCGGCAAAGATGACTGCTTTCGCCGTGGCTCGATAGAACTGACCGTTGAGGAAATATACGACCGAGGCAGAATTGTTGGAGGTGTCGCCGCGCAGGACCAAGGCTCCCTGGCGAATGCGCACGTTGTTGTTGGCGCTGTCCATCGCCGCCAGATTGAATGGATTGGCGAGCAATTCCGCATCCGTGCTTCCGGTGATCGCGGAGGGAATCAGCCATTTCACAACGTGACGCAGCATTCCTGAGTTGCCACCGGGATAAGCGAACTCTGGAAAATATTCGGCGGCTGTAAAGCTGATAGAGGTGTACGCGCTGACCTGGCTGGTGGTTCCATCCAACGCGTCGATGGCGTATCGCGTGTAGAAGTCCGAGACGGCTGGATGAAAACCCCGGACCTGGGTGAGGTAGTAGTCCCAGGTCATGGGAGAGAGGTAATCATATTTGGGATCGCTGTTGTCGGCGGGATCGGTCGGCGAGCCGGGCTTGTGATACCAGTTCATCAGGTCGGCGCGAGCGGATTTCAGGTCGTTGACGATGTTGTTGGGATACGGAACGGTGTCGAGGCCCTTGCCGTAGGTGTCGAGGTTCCAGCTTGCGGTGCCGGGATTGACATACGGGGTCATGCTATCGAAGAAGTAGCTGTAAAACGGCGAAGGCACGACGTAGTTCTGCCAGAGAATTCCGGTTGTGTTGTAAATATTGGAAAGGAACGGCGCGTAGGGCTGCACCGCGTATGCCGTGGCTGTCGAGGCGATGTCCGGGATAGGTGGGGCGTCGTCGCGATTGGCGTTTCCGCCCGGCGTGCGCTGCCCGTCCAGGATGAGAATTTTGGTGCCGGGCCGCTGTTGTGTGATGTAGAACGCCGCGGAGCATCCGGACATTCCCGCTCCCACAATGATGACTTCATAATTTCCGTTGTCCGCCAGAATCGGCTGGCTGCCCTGATAGGAGTCGCACGGCGAGGGCGAGATCGTCACCGAATTGGTCTTGAACGTGAGGCGGCCATCCCGCAACCAGTGAGCAATATTGAAGACGGAGCGCAGGTTGCCGCCGCGGGTCACATTTGGATCCGTTCCGATGGGGCCATCGCAGGGGAACGTAGTGGAGGGCGCAAGCTGGGCAAATGCCCTCATCGGGATCGAGCCGCCCACGCTGGCTGTCCCCGCGGCGATCAACATTCCATTAATGAAGTCGCGCCGCTTGATTCCGTCATCATGCTTGTGATCAGACATAAGGCCTCCCTGAGAAAGTTGTGGGCGGGCAAAGACTGTGAACGGAGAAAACCTACAACTGTCCTGGTAGAAAAGGCAAGGTTATTTTTTTATAGGAAGGTAACGGCAATTTGGCTATAGCGAAAATGTGCTTCCCTGATCGGACTTGTGGAGTTGGAGAATTCTCAGGTGCGTCGTGATAAGGAGGTGAGATGTGTTACTCGGGAGTGGCCGCCTTGAAGGCGTTTTGCGTACATGCTAGCATTCGTGCCAGACGGAGAAAATTGATGCCGAAGTTTGTGATCGAACGGGAAGTGCCGGGGGCGGGGAATCTGACCGACGAGCAATTGCGAGAAATCTCGCAGAAGTCGGTGAATGTGCTGCGAGGATTGGGGCCAGAGATTCAGTGGCTGCATAGCTATGTGACAGGCGACAAGGTGTATTGCGTGTATATCGCGGCGGACGAGAAGATCATCCGGGAGCACGCGAGGCAAGTGGGATTGCCGGCGAATCGGGTGTCGGCGGTGCGGCGGTTGTTGGATCCATCGAGCGCGGAGTAGTTCCTTACGCAAGGGTTCCAGAACAAATTGGGGAGTTTGGGATGGAGTGCGGGTGTGTGTGGAGAGCGCAAGAATAGAAAAGTGAAAATAGAAAATTGAGAGCAGAACCCAAGAGGGCGGGGCGGGCCCTGAGTGGAATGCCCGGAGGCGCGATAGATTTCCGCACGGGTGAAGGACGAAGGCAATCCGGAATGAGGAACTTTTGCACAGTCTTGCACATATTTCCTCAGGGCTTCGGTGAGAATCCTCTTGCCAAGTTTTCGGAGTGCTCCTACTATGCGCACAGATTGATCGGGAAGAAAAACTTCACGAGTCAATTCCGAGAAGGCGGCGAGGGTAA
>Ga0137415_10004901_pt1 | contig 13222 bp, 12 predicted proteins | sample CZODoug3_1_1_16f_FD_183082 | JGI IMG/M metagenome (GOLD analysis project Ga0137415, IMG submission 183082) | Vadose zone soil fungal communities from Angelo Coast Range Reserve, California, USA - CZODoug3_1_1_16fungal (Hybrid Assembly) | ecosystem: Environmental > Terrestrial > Soil > Vadose... | reverse complement strand
GAGCAATGGACGGTTCACGGTGTTGCGGCAAACGATACGCAAGAGACTGCAGGCGAAGCTGAACGAGGTGAAAGCCGACCTTCAGCGACGCATGCATGAACCCATTCCCGAACTGGGCAAATGGTTGCAAGCGGTGGTACGTGGACACATCCGATATTACGGAGTGCCCATGAACAACTCGGCGCTGGCTCTTTTTCGATTCCAAGTGGGACGGCTCTGGTATCGCGCGCTGTCGCGGCGCAGCCAGAATGGCCGCATCCATTGGGACCGCATGCGGCGCCTTATCACTCGCTGGCTGCCTCCGCCTACCATCTGTCATCCCTATCCCCTGCGCCGCATGGGCGTCATCACCTAAGGCAAGAGCCGGATGCGGTAGTGCCGCTTGTCCGGATCCGTGGAGGGGGTTGTGAGCGATCATGATTCCTACTCCGACTCTCCTGCTTTCCGATTTGTCCAAAGTTCGCTCGCATTTATTTAGATATACCGACGTGCTATTCGCGTCATGCATTGTTAGAATGTATTCCATGCGTAAAGTGCATCTACGGAACCTTGATCTCAATTTGTTAGTGCCGCTCCACGTCCTGTTGGAGGAACGGCACGTCACACGCGCGGCGAAACGAAGTTTCTTGAGTCAGCCGGCCATGAGCCGGGCGCTGGAACGGTTACGCGAGATGTTCGCTGATCCCTTGCTGGTTCGTAGTGGCCGCACCTATGAGCGTACAGTTCACGGCGAACGTCTGCTGCGGGAGTTGGAGACGCTGCTGCCACGGCTTGAGGCTATGGTGGGAGGAGTGGAGTTCGATCCCGCCCGAAGCCAGGAGCGGTTTCGTGTGGCGTTGACCGACCACGCAGCCACGATTCTGCTACCGCCGCTCGTAGCACGGGTGAGGAGGGCGGCCACTCACGTAAAAGTAGAAGTATCCGCGTGGCACACCGGGGCCTATGAGGACGTCGCAGCAAGCAGAATCGATGCGGCTCTGAGTGCAGAAGAAGCCCCTGCTGTCTTGGAGAGTGAAGCGATCCTAAATTTGGACTTTGTTTGTCTTGTAGGCTCCGCTCTGAGGGTTCGCACGCGCCGTTTTACGCTGAAACAATATCTGCAATTTCCGCACGCGCTGGTCGAAACCTTGGCTGGTCAACAAACCTTGGTGGATCGCCCTCTGGCGCAGCTTGGCGCGAAGCGGCGTGTCGTGCTCAGTCTTCCGTTCTTTGTGCCGGCGATCTTTGCCATCGCTCAAACCGATTTGATCCTTACTGTGCCCCGCAGATTGGCAAAGATCACCGCCGGGATGGCTGGCGTACGCATTGTGGAACCGCCTCGCGAGATCAAGGCCTTTCCGTATTTCATGGCCTGGCATCCACGACTCAGCACTGAACCCGCTCACAAGTGGTTCCGCGAGCAACTGCGAATGGCTGCCCGGACAATTTGAGCAATCGGGAGACAGTAATCCACATGCCTGTTTAATAGGGAAACCGGACACGTGCGGTATGCGAGTTGTCGGGAGTTGACTGATTTGGGTCGGACGGTTGCTTCGATCCCGAGTCGGAAGGATACTGGGCATAAATATGGAGGAAGATATCTTGACAAAAGCCCGACGCAGGCTGGCGGTTCTGTCCGTCATATTCGTTATCGTCCTTATTGTCGTTAACGGGCAACTCGTGCAGGCGCAAGAAGGGAACAAACCAAAAATAGGGTTTTCCATAGAAGACATGAAAGGAGAGCGTTGGCAGACGGACCTGAATTCCTTTGAGATGCGGGCCAAGCAGCTAGGGGCGGAAGTGATCTCCAGCGACGCCGGGGGAGACGATGAACGCCAGTTCCAGCAAGTGAAGGACATGATCAAGGCGGGCATCAAAGTGCTGGTCTTACTGCCCCACGATCCCACAATGGCCAACCGGATGGTGGACGCTGCGAAGTCGGCCAATGTTAAGGTCATCAGTTATGATCGCCTGGTTCAGAACAGCGACGTCGATCTCTACGTGAGTTTTGACCGGATTGAGATCGGCAGGATGCAGGCGGAATATCTGGTAAAACAGGCGCCTAGAGGGAATTACGTACTGATCGCGGGTTCTCCAAGTGCCGAGGATGCGAAAACTCTGCATGACGCACAGATGAGCGTTCTGCAGCCCTATATCGATCGGGGCGACATCAAGGTGATCGCTGATGCATATACCAAAGACTGGCTGCCTTCCGAGGCGTACCTTTTCATGCTGAAGGCGATCGATTCCACCCAGGGCAAGATCGCTGCCGTTGTCGCTTCCAATGACGGATTGGCCGGCGGTGCGATTCAGGCGCTCCGCGACCATAATCTCGCCGGCAAAGTGGCGGTTTCCGGGCAAGATGCGGATTTGGCCGCCGTTATATGCATCGCCCAGGGCACGCAGACGATGACTGTTTACAAGCCCATCGTAAATGAAGCGGTAAGAGCCGCTGAGGAAGCGGTTCGCCTGGCGAAGGGCGAAAAGACGGACGCAGATGGGACAATCAGCAATGGCAAGATAAAGGTGCCCACCATAATGCTGAAACCAGTGCTCGTGACAAAGGACAATATCAAGACAACGGTGGTCAAAGACGGATTCCAGAAATTGAAGAGCATCAACCAGGCACTACCTGAAGACCAGCAGATCAAGTAGGCGGTTTCCTCTGTAGCGTTGAGCAAGCGTTGGTGGACAGTCCCCTTTAGCGCCCCCGCAAACAGAAATCTCCCATGGAATGCGTCAGCTAGGCGTTCACTTTTTGTTCATTCGTTTTCCAGACGGCGTGCATTGCCAGGAAAAACGGAGTGTGCGAAGAATCGCTCATTATGTGCGCATTCGACGCCGGATGAACGCGCCAGACAGAGCCGGCAACCGGCGTCACCAACCGCGCAGAATCGACAAACGAAAGGACAACGGCGATGAATCACTTCAAACTGTTGCTACCCAAAACACTGTGGCTCGGGACAATCGGGGTTGCGACGATGCTTCTAGGCTGGACGCCGTCCTGCAAGGCACAGGAAGTAAGTCCAGCGATTTTTACGGATACGGGCGTCGAAGACGTTTACCCAGCGAAGAAGCCGCCAACAAAGAAGCCCGCGAAGGTACAGAACGCAACCCACTCCACTCAGGCCGGACCCTCCAAGCAGGCAATCGGTCGAAAGCAGAATACCCATCGAGCCGCTCGTAAGCGGAACGTAGTATCCGCACCGGGTATGTGAAAAACCAGTTGGGCGATGACGCCGATGGCCGTCGGCCGTGGGTGGCGCAACGCGGTTTCGTCAACGGAAGATTCCCCTTGCTTACCGAGAGGAGCTTGAGTATTATACCCTCGGTAACCGAGGAGAGCCCGTGAGCAAACCGTCTGACCTGGTCCAAGGCACGCTCGACCTCCTTCTCCTAAAGATCCTCGCGCTTCAACCCATGAACGGGTGGGCCATCAGCCTCCGCCTGAAATCCATCTCCGGAGACGTGCTGCAGGTCAGCGAGGGATCCCTCTACCCTGCATTGCACAAGCTGGAGCAGGAAGGCTGGATCACCGCCGAGTGGAAACAAACGGAGAATAACCGGCGGGCAAAATTTTATTCACTCACCCGCCTGGGAAGGAAACAGCTCGAATCGGAGGCCGCGAACTGGCAGCGGCTCTCGTCCGCCATTTCCCATATCGTCAGACTCGAGGAGGCCTGAGCGCAACGCGCGCCCAAGGAGGTTCTTTGCGCCCACAACATTGGCTGTACACCATCCCGCTTCGCCTGCGCTCCCTCTTTCGCCGCCGCCGGGTGGAGTGTGAGCTCGATGAGGAATTGCAGTTCCACCTCGAGCGCAAGATCGAGGAAGGCATCGCCAATGGGCTTTCCCCAAAAGAGGCGCGTTACGCCGCGATGCGCGCGATGGACGGACTGGAACAGCGGAAAGAGGAGATGCGAGACATGCGACGCATTCATTGGTTGACGGATTTCCTCGACGACGCGCGCTTCGCGATCCGGAGCCTAAGCCGCACTCCCGGGCTTACCGCGTTCGTGGTGATCACGCTCGCGCTGGGCATCGGAATGACCTCCGGGACTTTCAGTATGGTGGATGCGCTGATTTTTAAGCCTTACCCCGTGCCGCATCCGAGCGGCGTGGTCACTCTGGTGAGCACTACACACGATAGCAGCTTCGACAATTTCTCCTATCGCGAATACCTGGACATCCGCGGCAAGACGAAGAGCTACGACGGCGTGATCGCCAACGCAGACATGGAAGCCGTCGGCTTCAGCGCCGAACCCGCAGCGACGCCGCGAATCAAGGGCGGCATGATGGTTTCCGGTAACTATTTCCACGTGCTCGGCGTTGAGCCGCGGCTGGGACGCGGTTTTCGCGAGGATGAAGATCAGGTGCCCGGTCGCGATGCCGTGGTGGTGCTCGGGCCGGACTTCTGGAAGCGCGAATTCGCGAGCGACCCCTCCGTCCTCGGCAGGACGATTCGCTTGAATGGCGCAGAATTCACCGTGATTGGCGTCGCACCCGAAACCTTCCCGGGGCTGCTAATATTCGGGCATCCCGACTTCTACATGCCCCTGGCCATGGCGCATGTGTTTTCGACCAACCGCCAGAAGAGTTTTTTCGAGGACCGCGACGATCGCGAGTTGGCCGTCAGGGCGCGCTTGAAACCGGGCACGACGCTCGAAGAGGCGCAGAATGAACTCGCCGTGCTCGCGAAGAACTTCGAAACCGAGTATCCGAAGGTCAATCGCAGCCGCGGCGCGGCAGTGCACACCCAGTTCCAAATGCGGACTCGAGCTGACGATGGTAATTGGAAATTCGGCGTGATCTTTTCGATCCTTGCGCTGGCGGTCCTGCTGGTGGCATGCACCAACGTTGCGGGACTTCTTCTAAGCCGTGCCCGCGCGCGAACGCGCGAAATTGCCGTACGCTTGGCGATTGGCGCCGGGCGCTTCCGGCTCATCCGGCTGCTCTTGACGGAAAGCCTGATTCTGGCGTCCTTGGGCGGAGTGGCCGGTATCACCATCGGGTACGGCATCGTGCTGTGGTTTCAGAGTTTTCAAAATGTAATATTTATGACTGACTTGCCGTTCTCAATCCCCTTCCGCATGGACACGCGCGTGCTTCTGGCAAGTCTCGCCTTGGCCGCGTTGAGCGCGCTCCTTTGCGGCCTCGCGCCGGCGCTGCAGAGCACACGCGTGGACCTGGTGAACGGACTCAAGTCAGCCGACGTGGATGTACCCGGACGCAAACGCCTGTGGGGCCGGAATGTGCTGGTGGTGGCGCAGGTTTCCGCGTCCCTGATGCTGCTGACAGCGTCTTTCCTGATGGTCAGGGGTTTCCAGCACGACTTGAGGGAGGGGACCGGCTTTGCGAAAGATCATCTGCTGATGGTCAGCTTCGATCCGCGTCTGGTGCAGTACAACGCAGCTCAAACGCAACAGTTTTACAAGCTGCTGGCCGAACGTGTAAAAGTAGCGCCCGGAGTTGAGAGCGAGGCTCTCACCCAGAACATTCCGCTCGGGACATCCGACTTTGACGGTATCGCCTTCGTGCCGGACGGTTTTCAAATGCCGCGGGATCGGGAGAATTTCAATTCGACGATGGACACGGTAGATGAAGGATACTTCGAGACGATGGGGATCCCGATTTCGCGTGGCCGTGGCTTCCTGGCGTCCGATACCGCGGACTCGTCGCGTGTGGCCGTTGTGAATCAGCAGTTCGCGAATCACTATTGGCCGGGGGGCGATGCTGTGGGCAAGCACATTCGGCTCGACAGTCGCGCCGGCACGTTGGTGGAGATTGTAGGCGTCGCGCAGACCATCAAATATCAAAGCGGCTTCGAAAGGCCGATGGATTTCGTGTATATGCCGCTGGCCCAGCATCCTATCGCGCGAATGACCCTGATGTTGCGGTCGAGCGGCGATCCGTTGCAATTAGTTCAGCCCGTGAAGGACGTTGTCCGGACCCTCGATCCGAATCTGCCGATGTTGCACACCATGGCCTACGAGGATTACTACCAAAACCAGGCCGTGGAGGGACCACGAATTGCCATGAAACTTGTAGGTAGCATGGGCGCGGTAGGCCTCGTGCTGGCCATCGCCGGTTTGTATGGACTGGTGGCGTACAACGTGAGCCGCAGAACCCGCGAGATCGGCATACGCATGGCCCTTGGCGCGGCAAGCTCGGATGTGCTGCGGCTGGTGATGGGCAAGGGCCTAGTGCTGGTCGGGATGGGAACGGTGATCGGGCTGGCGATGGGTTTCGGCGTCGAGCGGCTCATGAATTCGATGCTGTTCAATGCCGGCGGCGTAGACATTGTGGCTTATGTCATGGTCGTGCCGTCGCTGTTTTTGGTGACCATGCTGGCGGCCTACTTGCCCGCCCGACGAGCATCCAGGATTGCGCCAACACAGGCGCTGCGATACGAGTAACGCAGTTAGTTCGTGGACGCCAGGTCCACTACGCATGCTTGCTGACGGCTACTGTCGTTTGTGCCACCACTCGCGAAGTGACTGGCAGCGTCCCCCTGAATCCAACGAGATTAGAAAGATGCCATCCAGCTTCGTTTCCAGGCCGGGTGGCACGCGGACAAAGGACGCCCACCACCTGGCGATACCGTGCTCCGCAGTGACCGCGAGAATCTCGTAACCAAACTGGATTTTTTCCTCGGTTTTCGCAACGCCGGCCCAATATTCATAGATCGCGGCCCGGCCACGCAAGGGTTCGTCAAAGGGCGTCACTTGATAAGTGGCATCGTCCGCGTACAGCGACGCGGCGGCCTCGGGGTCACGGCTGGTCCATGCGCTTCCATAGGAAGCCAGCCAATGACTGAAGGATTCTCGATCCATGTCTGATTTGTAGGTTACTACACGTCTGAAGGGCCAATCCGGCTCGCACGGGGAATTCCCTGACCGCCGGACGCGCTGCTTGCGGAAGCCGCGATTGTTCCGCTCAGATATCCGGTTTCGCGCCGTGCTTGTGATGCTTGCCGAAGAGTGGATTGAGTACTAAACTCGCGCGGCAGATTGAGCGGTCATTCAAATGGAGGAACGCATGAATCGGCGCATTGGTTTTCTGGTAGTAGTTCTGGCCGTGGCGGGAGTTTTTACCGTACGCGGGGCGCTTTCGCAGCCCTCGCCTCAGGCAACGAGAAAGGTGATCAAGTTGGCAGGCGGGCCTGTGGAGGCGCCGTTTAGCGACGCGATCCTGGCGGGGAATACGTTGTATCTGGCGGGGCGGATCGGGTTGGATCCCAAGACAGGAAAACCTCCGGAGAAAATTGAGGACGAGATCAAGTTGCTGCTCGATGGCGAAAAGGACGTCCTGGCACAAGCGGGAATGACCATGGACGACCTGGTTTACGTGCAGATTGCGTGCACGGATCTGTCGCTCTTCGAAAAGTTCAATCCGATTTACAAGAGCTACTTCACGACCAAGGACTACCCAGCGCGGGAATTCATCGGGGCAGGATCGCTCCTGCGGGGCGGCCATTTCGAATTGCAGGCCATTGCGGTGAAGCGGGGGAATTAGAGCGGCCGGCCGGGCCTATCATCGACGTTACTTCGGTAGGCGAGCATCGCGCAGGGAATCAGCAAATGACCTCCCGATAGACTCAGACGAACCCAATATTGCGGCACTGCTGCCCCAAAGATCGAAACCCGAACCGCGAAGAAGTCCCCACCTAAGTAAGTCTCGCACATGCGACGGTCCACCAAGCAGCTCGTATATGGGCATTTTATTGTTGACCATATTTAGCATAATGCCCGTATATGGTCTCAATTCCACAACCTTGCAACTGCCATTTGCAATTAACCTGTTTATTTTGTTTGCATTGCACATTACAGAATCTTTGCATCGGATGGTGACTATCATGCATCAACTATCCCCAGTCAGGGCGGAATCAATGCTAAGGATTACAACGGAAAAAAGGCGCGGGAAGGTCTTTCTGAGCGTCGAGGGCAAGCTGACGGGACCGTGGGTAGCGGCGCTGGAGCAGTGCTGGCGGGAGTTGCGTGCGGCGTCACCGCACGAGAAGTTCCTCGTGAATCTGTGCGGTGTGAGTTTTATCGATGCTGCCGGAAAAGTGCTGCTGAAGGAAATTCACCGGCAGGGCGGACAGTTGCTCGCAGAAGGCTGTCTGAATCAAGCCATCGTGCAGGAAATCGTCGCAAGCGAAAAGAAAGGCGAGAGCACAAGTGCAAAGGAACAGCGCAAGCGCTCGCACATCATTTTTTACACATTATTTTTCGGTTTGACGCTGGGATCCAGCGTGGCACACGCGCAAGGCACAAACAAGCAGCGCGCCATGCCAGGGAATACGCCTGGGCAGGCCCTGCGGCTCACCCTGGACCAAGCCGTTGGGCTGGCGCTGAAGCAAAATACCACTGCGCAAATCGCGATTCTGCAAGCGGCCCAGAGCGAGCAAGACAAAAATATTTCTCGAGCGGACTTGCTGCCGCAGGCGAGCGCGAACATTTCGGACGAAGCGCAGAAAGTAAACCTGCTCGCACAGTTCGGCGGCAGGACGCCATTCCCAGGATTTCCGAAGACGCTGGGACCGTATCAGGTGTTCTCCGCGGGCCCGACCTTCGGCATGCCAGTTTTCGACCTGTCGCTGTGGCGCCGCTATCAAGCGGCGCGAGACACAGTGAACGCCAGCAAGGCCAACAGTCTTTCGACACGAGAACAAGTCATTCTGTTGGTCGTTTCGCAGTACATCGGGACGCTGCGCGCGATGGCAAACGTGGAGGCATCACAGTCGCGCGTAAGTCTGGCACAGGCACTGTATGACCAAGCTGCAGATTTGCAGAAGGAAGGCGTAGGAACCGGAATCGACACGCTGCGCGCCAACGTCGAGCTGCAAAACGAAAAGCAGCGACTGATCGAGGCAGAAACCGACCGTGAGACGTCGCTCTTCGCGCTGAGCCGTCTATTGAACCTGGATCCGCGGCAGAACGTCGAATTGGCGGATTCGCTGAGTTTCTTCGAAACGCCGCAGCCGGAAGTTGAGACGAGCATCGATTATGCGCTGGCCGAACGCCAGGAGTGGAAAGCGCTCGAATCGCAAATCAAGGCCGCGGAGTACCAGAAGAAGGCATCGCAGGATTCGCGGCTGCCGTCGTTGCGGTTTGACGGAGATTTCGCGTACGTAGGAACTTCGGGAAACACGGCTCTGCCGACCTACACGTACCAGGCCAGCGTGAATATGCCGCTGTTTACCGGCGGGCGGATACACGCAGAGATTGTTCGTGCAGACCTCGAGATAAGGAGGCTGGAGCAGCAGAAAGACGATCTGCGAAACCAGATCGCGCTGGATGTGAAGACGGCGCTGCTGAATTTGCAATCGGCGCGCAATGAAGTGCAAGTGGCGAACTTGGGTGTGCAGCTTTCGAAGGAAGAAGTGGATCAGGCGCGAGACCGGTTTAAGGCGGGAGTGGCGAACAACATTGAAGTGATCCAGGCCCAGGATTCGCTGTCCCGCGCGAATGACAACCAGATTGCGGCGCTGTACCGCTTTAATCAGGCGCGCGCGGACCTGGCTCGTTCGACCGGGCAAATGGAAAAAGTTTACGCGAAATAATCCCGGGGGAAATCATGAGCGTTGAGATCGAAGTTGGATTCGAAAATGCGACAAAAGTGCCGCGCGTCACGGAAGAGCTTTCGCTGGAGGAGACGCCGAAAGGGCTAGCGAACCCAAAGGTGAGGCGGTTGCTTTTCGGCGGCGGAGCGGTCGTGCTGTTGGCGATCGTGGCCCTCTTTGCCTATTACCACAACCGAGAGACGACGGACGACGCGCAGGTGGATGGGCACATCACGCCGATGGCTTCGAAGGTATACGGGCGCGTGGCGCAAGTTCTAGTTGATGACAACCAGGCCGTGAAGGCCGGGCAAGTGCTCGTGAAGATCGATCCGCGCGATTATCAGGCGGCGTTGGATCAGGCCAAAGCGTCGCTGGCGCTAGCGGAAAGTGAAGCGCGTTCGGCGGGAGTAGACGTGCCGCGCACACGGGAAAACGTGGCGAGCGGAAATTCAAGCGCGGATGCGCAGTTGTTGGGCGCGCAAGCGGATTTGGCACGCGCACAGGCTACTTACGAGCAGGCACAGACGGCGGATTTGGCGTGGGCGCGGGCCAACGTAGAAAAGAGCCGCGCGAACGCTGAATTGGCTAAAGCGGACCTGGCGCGCTACTTACCGTTAATGGAGAAGGGCGAGATATCGAAGCAACAGTATGACGCGGCGAAGGCCAACGCGGATGCCACCGCGAGCGCGCTGAAGGCGGATCAAGAAAAATTAGCACAGGCGCAGAGAAACGTGGATGTGACCAAGGCGCAACTGGATGCAGCGAAGGCGCGCGTTGAGCAGGCGCGTGCAGGAGTGGCTGCAGCCCACGCGGACGTCAAGCAGGTAAGCATGAGGGCCGCGGACGCGCAAGCCAAGGTCGCGAAGGTGGAACAGGCGCGAGCGGCGGTGGAAGCGGCGGAACTGAACCTAAGCTACACCGAAATCACCGCGCCAGTTAATGGCGTGGCGACACACAAACAAGTGGAGCCGGGACAGATCGTGCAGGCGGGGCAGGGGTTATTGGTGGTTGTGCCGCTGGAGAGCGTGTGGGTAACGGCGAACTTCAAAGAGACCCAACTGAAAAATATGAAGCCCGGGCAGAAAGCGGAAGTGAAGGTGGACACGTACGGAAAAACCTTCAGCGGGCGAGTGGATTCGATTGCCGGCGCGACGGGATCGGTGTTGAGCCTGCTGCCGCCGGAAAACGCCACGGGAAATTACGTGAAGGTGGTGCAGCGCATCCCCGTGAAGATCGTGCTGGACCCCATCCCTTCTGAGAAAGCGGTTCTACGGCCGGGAATGAATGTGGACGCGACGGTGATCACCAATTAACGGGGAATAAGGATACGGATTGCAGCGGTCATACGTAGAAACAACAGAGGCACAGATTAGGCGCGATGCGACACAGGTTACTAGCCAAGCTGAGGATGCCGGACGGGACGATCAACCCCTGGGTGATCGCCATTACGGTGACGCTGGCGACGTTCATGGAAGTGCTGGACACATCCATCGCCAACGTGGCGCTGCCGCACATCGCGGGGAATTTGTCAGCGGGGCAGGACGAATCCACGTGGGTGCTGACTTCCTATCTCGTTTCAAACGCGATCGTGCTGCCGCTTTCGGGATGGTTTTCCGGCCTGATCGGGCGGAAGCGGTTCTACATGACGTGCGTGGCTATCTTTACCGTGAGTTCGTTTTTGTGCGGGCTGGCGCCGAGCCTAGGCGTGCTGGTGATTTTCCGGATTTTGCAGGGCATAGGCGGTGGCGGTTTGCAGCCGAGCGAGCAAGCGATTCTCAACGACACGTTTCCGCTGGAGAAGCGCGGCATGGCGTTCGCCGTGTACGGGCTCGCCGTCGTTGTGGCGCCAACGATTGGACCGTGGCTGGGCGGTTGGATCACCGACAATTTTTCCTGGAGATGGATTTTTTACATCAACGTGCCGGTGGGAATCGTGTCGCTGCTGCTGACGAACTTTTTGGTAAGCGACCCGCCGTACATGAAGAAAGCGAATGTGAAGACGGGATTCCGGATCGACTACATCGGGATCGGGTTGATCAGCCTGGGTCTGGGGAGCATGCAGATCATTCTGGACAAAGGGCAACGCGAGGACTGGCTGTCGTCGAATTTCATCCGCGTGTTTTTCGCACTGATGATTTTTGGGATTATCGCGGGAATTCTGTGGGAATTGCGCGAGAAAGAGCCCGTGGTTGATCTGCGAATGCTGAAAGACCGCAATTTTGCGATTGCGACCACTGCGATGTTTTTCCTGGGATTCGTGTTGTATTCGAGCACCGTGCTGATTCCGCAGCTCTTGCAGCAATTGTTGGGATACACGGCGCAACTGGCGGGAATGGCGCTGTCGCCAGGCGGAGCAGTGATCATGTGCATGATGCCCGTGGTGGGAATTCTGGTCTCAAGGGTGGACACCCGGATTCTGATCACGTTTGGGTGCATCGTATCGGCGTCGGCGCTGTTCGTGATGGCGGGATGGAATTTGGGATTGGATTATGGGCACGCGGTGCGGGCGCGCATGCTGCAAAGTTTCGGGCTGGCGTTTCTGTTCATTCCCATCAACGTCGCGGCGTTCGCGTACGTGCCGAAAGAGAAGACCAACATGGGCACGGGAATCATCAACCTGGCTCGAAACATCGGCGCGAGCGTGGGAATCGCCACGGTGACGACGATGCTGGACCGGCGCGCGCAGTTTCATCAATCGCGGCTGATGGAGCGCGTCAACGATTTCAGCGCGGCGTATCACAACATGCTGAACGGCACGCAAACGAAACTGATCGCGGCGGGCTCGACGGCGGCGCACGCCAGCGCGCAGGCGCACGGAATGATTTACGGCACGATCCAGCGGCAGGCGGTGATGCTGGCGTTTATCGACAATTTTAAAATGCTCGGCGTGGTTTTCTTCGCGGTGATTCCGATTTTGGTGATGATGAGAAAGCCGAAAGCGCCGGCGGGCGGTGTGCCGGTTCACTGAGAGAAAAGATTTCCGCGTCCATGGGCCGCGCAAGAGTTTGATTCATAGGGGGGAACGATGGCAACGCAAGCGGTAGTGGGAATACAACAGAATGAAGAGAAGTTGATCCGCGCCGGACAGCGAGGCGACGAGCAGGCGGTGGAGGCGCTCTTCCGCCGCTATCATCGGCCGCTGTTTCAGACGGCTTTGCGAGTGCTGGGGAACACGGAAGACGCGGAAGACGCCCTGCAGGACGGGCTGCTCTCGGCGTATCGCAATCTAAAGCGCTTTGAAGGGCGGTCGCAGTTCTCGACGTGGCTGACGCGCATCGTGATCAACGCGGCGCTGATGCGCCGACGCAGCGCGAAGGCGCGTCCGGCCGTATCGCTGGACGAAACCCCGCGCGAGGAAGAGCTGCCCGCTTCGGAGCGTTTCGCCGATGACGGGCCGACACCGGAGCAGGTTTTTGCGAGCACGGAGATTCGCGAGATGATCAGCGAAAATCTGGACGAGCTCTCGCCGCTGCTGCGGACAGCGTTTGTCCTGCGCGAAGTGCAGGGCTATTCGACAGGCGAGGCAGCCAAGAAGCTGGGCGTCACGGAAAACACCCTGAAGGCGCGGTTGTGGCGCGCGCGGCAGCAACTGGCCGAGCGGCTGGGACGGCGTCTCCGCAGGATGAAAGACGGCATGACCGGAGGGATGGGCGATCCCGAGTGCAGCTACTGCTAAAG
>Ga0137415_10004900_pt1 | contig 13223 bp, 12 predicted proteins | sample CZODoug3_1_1_16f_FD_183082 | JGI IMG/M metagenome (GOLD analysis project Ga0137415, IMG submission 183082) | Vadose zone soil fungal communities from Angelo Coast Range Reserve, California, USA - CZODoug3_1_1_16fungal (Hybrid Assembly) | ecosystem: Environmental > Terrestrial > Soil > Vadose... | reverse complement strand
TAGTTGGGGGAGTTGAGGTTTCTGTGGACGGGGGAGCAACCTGGCACCCCGCTACGGGTCGCGAGAATTGGAGCTACATCTTCGCACCCGCCAATTCCGGAACTCTGAGCCTCCAGAGTCGAGCGGTTGATGACAGCGGCAATCTGGAGGTCCCCATCCCAGGCAGTGGCCTTGCAATCTACTCAGTTCCGCAAGTTCCGCAATCATGCCCATGCACAATCTGGTCGGCCACAGCAGTGCCGACGATTGCCGATGCCGGGCCCTACTCGTCACTGGAACTCGGGGTTCGGTTCCGGGCGGACAGCAGCGGCTACATCACCAGCATTCGCTTTTACAAGAGTGCCGCCAACACCGGAACCCATGTGGGCAACCTGTGGAGCAGCTCAGGAGCGCTTCTGGCGAGTGCTACCTTCATCGGGGAGACGGCTTCGGGCTGGCAGCAGGTGAACCTCTCAAGTCCGGTGGCCATCACGGCGAATACCGTGTACGTGGCCTCCTACCACACCAATGTGGGGCACTTCAGTGAGGACCAGAATTACTTCGCGACCTCCGGCGTGGACAATTCCCCCCTGCATGCTCCGCCAGATGGCGGGGGAGGTGCGAACGGCGTGTACGCGTTCGGCAGCACCAACGTTTTCCCTGCGAATGGGTATAATTCCTCGAACTTCTGGGTCGACGTGGTCTTTAACTCCAATTTCGGCGGGAGTGTCCCCCTCTCAGTCAGCACGACCTCTCTCCCAAGCGGCACGCAATCCGTAGCATATAGCCAAAATCTAACGGCCGTCGGCGGCACCCCCCCGTATAGTTGGTCGCTGCTTTCAGGGCCTCTGCCGTCCGGTCTGACTCTGTCCACTGGCGGGCAGATCTCTGGCACGCCGGCCATTTTGGGAACCAGCAACTTCACCCTGCAAGTGACTGATTCGGGTGTGCCTGCGCAGACTGCCACTCAGGCGTTGAGCATCACCGTTGTCGCACCAACAGGCTCCCAGAACAACGCAGAGCTGAATGGCAGCTACGCATTCACTTTCAACGGGATCAGGGGCAGCGGTGGTGGATCGTCTGTTTTTGCCGCTGTGGGAAGATTCACGGCGGACGGAGCCGGTAATCTCACCAACGGCGAACTGGACACCAACGCCGTAGGTGGCGGAACGACCGGTCAACCGTTCACCGGGACCTATTCGATCGGTGCTGACAATCGCGGCGTCATGACTTGGAATATTTCGGGTAGCTCGGCGAGGCTCGCCTTCGCCATGCTGGCCAACGGTAACGCCCAGTTCATCGAGTTCGATGCTGGAGGAGGGAGCGGAACGATCGGCTCGGGCACCATGGAAAAAGAGGACACCACGGCTTATAGCGCGGCCAGAATAACGGGTGACTACGCATTCGGTGCCGCCGGCTTTGATAACGCAAATAATCGCGCTGCGATCGAGGGCCGTTTTACTTCCAACGGGACAGGCACTCTCACCAACGCAGTGGGAGACGTCAACGCCTACGGCACTGATTTTTCGATGAACTTTACGGCGGCGAATTACGCGGTGTCCAACACTGCCACGGGGCGCGGCACCATGAACCTCGCCTTCACGTTTGGCGGAACACCCAACAGCCTGAATTTCGTCTTTTATATCGTGAATTCACGAAAGTTGTTTGTGATGGAGAGTGACACGGTCACCGCTGCGACTCCTTTGCTCAATGGCGTCGTGGTGCAGCAGCAAATTCCCGCGGGAGGTTTCACCAATGCCGCGCTGAACGGCAACATGGTGATTTACCTCACCGGCCTCTCCATGTGCGGTAGTGCGTCAGGCGTGCCCAAAGCGGGTGCGGGTTTGCTCACTGCCAACGGCAGCGGCGCTTTTTCTCTGACCTACGACGAGAACTACTGCAGGGCGCCCAATTCCTTCACCGACGCGCCGGGGACGTACAGTGTGGCCAGCAATGGGCGTACATCGATTACGGTTGGAGGATTCAACCTGGTTGCCTACCTGGTGAACTTGAATCAAATTTTCCTCTTCGTCTCCGATGCCAATGTCTTGTTCGGATTCGGCGAACCCCAGGCTGTGGGTTCATTCAACAATGGCGCGCTGAACGGCAGGTATGCTGGCTTCACGACCAACCCGGCGGCTTTCGGCGTGACTGTCTTCTCCGGCGAGTTCTCGGCGGACGGCGCCACCCCCACAGGCAATCTCACAGGCAACGAGGATATTGGCGCGCCGAGCGGACCGAACCCGGGCGTGGTGTTCAATGCCACATACTCGGTATCCCCATCGCCAACCAATGGCAGGGGAACCATGACGGTCACTTCCAGCACCGGAGGCAACGCCGTCATCTACGTCGTCTCCCCATCGAAGTTCGTCGCGGTTTCGTTGAACGATCCGAATCCCGCGGTTCTGATCTTCGAGCAGGCTTCACCTCCTCCAACCCTCTCCCTTTCTTCGCTGACACTGAACCCCACGAGCGTTATCGGCGGCGCGCAATCCTCCACGGGCACGGCGACGCTGAACGGTCTGGCTCCCGGAGGGGGTGCGCAAGTCGCCCTTTCCAGCAACAACAGCGCGGCTAGCGTGCCTTCCAGCGTGACCGTCGTCGCCGGAGCCCCCGGCGCGACCTTCCCGGTCAGCACCAGCGCAGTGGCTGCATCCACCCCGGTCATCATCTCCGCGTCCTACGGTGGCGTGACCCTAACGGCCACGCTCACCGTCAACCCTGCTGGGGTGGCACCTTCGATCACTGCGCAGCCGGTCAGCCAGACCGTCACGGCCGGCCAGACAGCGACCTTCTCGGTGACCGCCTCCGGCACGGCGCCGCTCCGCTACCAGTGGCAGAGGAACGGGGGAGCTATCGGCAACGCGACCTCGCCGAGCTATACAACCCCAGCCACAGCGACATCGGACAACGGAGTGCAGTTCACGGTGGTGGTCACCAACTCAGTCGGCAGCGTGACCAGCAACGCGGCCACGCTCACCGTGACGCCCCCACCCCTTCCAACCGTTTCTTCCCTGACCCTGAACCCGACGAGCGTCGTTGGCGGCTTGCAATCCTCCACAGGCACGGTGATACTGAGCGGGCCAGCTCCCGCAGGTGGTGCGCAAGTTGCGCTTTCCAGCGACAAAGGCGCGGCTAGTGTACCCTCCAGCGTGACCGTCCCGGCCGGAGCCACTAGCGCGACCTTCACGGTAAACACGTCTGGCGTTCTCCTCACAACTTCGGCCAACATCTCCGCTTCGTACAACGGTACGACTCGGACGGCGACCCTGGCGATATTGTTGTAGACATGGAAATGTTAGCCAAAAGAGCGTCGGTATGCCCGAGGGAATGTCTCGGGATAAGCATCCGATGCAAAAGCATCAATACAGCACGCCTCGTAAAGTTAAAACCCGCGTTCCAGATACGCTCCAGTTAGGCGCAATTTTGCTGTGCTCTGCGTTTTTGGCGTCTCGAAAAATCAATAAGTTGCGTGTTTTCAATACGCGTGAATATTCCGACTCCGCCTGCCTCCTCCATCAGTCCTCGTTGCAGGCTTTGCGTTCAAGACCGTTATTCACGTCTCACAGATTCTCCGAAGAGAGATCGCGTGTTAACATTTATGCCGAACGCGGGGTGGCAAATGAATGAAAAGCGCGTGCGCATTCCCAATCTTGATGTCAAGCTTTCATCAACCGAAATAGCCGTAACTCAAACTCGCCAGTTTCAGCGTTTGTTCCACCTGAAGCAGCTGGGATTAGCCTACCTCGTGTATCCTGCCGCCACGCACACCCGCGGACTTCACAGCGTTCAATTGCTCCATGAGGCGCGTCTCGGAACGTAGCACAAGCGGAAATGAAGATTTCCAATCTCTCCGAACCCGCACCCGAAGCATTGACCAGAGTCTTGCCGAGGTTCAATTTGTCGGCTTGCCATCCGCGCCGCGAAATTTGGGCCCGAAGCTGACTTTGTATCTAGGGCAGTGGCCGAAAAACCCACCGCGAAGGAATCTCAGTGGCAGAGAAGAAACGAGGGACCCTTAAGGGGCCAATAAGGATTCCTTCAAGTTCCCCAGTGTTCTTTTTCAATGACTTAATGTTCTCTCGCATTCCCGCTAAGTCCTTGAAATTCTGATCGTTGTTGTTTTCGACTCCCACACGCTTCCGCTAACTTCTTTCACTATCAATGAGTTGCAGACAACTTAGCTCCATTTCAGCGGGTTAGCTCCAAAACGCGGCCAGCAAGTGATTCCACCGCTCGCCGCTGCGCGTCACCAATGACGTGCGCGTACTTTTGCAAAGTGATACGCGAATCGCTGTGACGCATCTGACGCTGCACCACTGATGGTGCTGCACCGTTCTCAATCAGTTCGCTCGCCGTCATGTCTCGGAACGCATGAAGCGCCGCTTTCTCAATGCCCAACGCTTTCAGGGTGTCTTGCAACTTTTACGCAACCTTGTCTCGCTGCATAGGCTTCCCCTTGGAGTTGGAGAAAAGCAAGTCTGCTTCATTCTCGCGCCAGTGCGACGGTAGGAACGTGCGAAGCCACTTTTCTAGTGCTTCTGGCATCGGCAAGTTAGCGGAACTAGACCTAGACTTTGACGAATGAGTTTTGCGCGTGGCGTGGTCAAGAGTGCGCCGGATGCGGATTACCCTCTTATCAAAATCGAGATCACCGCGTTTCAATGCCAATGCTTCACCTGCACGACAACCAGTTAGACTGAGAACAGCCCACAAAGTCGAGTAAGGCTCTTCGCTTGCGTTGATGATTTGCCTTACCTGCACCGCTGTGAAGAAGCGTTCTTCTTGCTTCTCCCCTTCGCGGGGCAGGGAAAGAGCATCCCCAGTAGCGCGAGGAATGCCTCTCCGCTGGCGCAAATTATTTCCTCGATAATCCGCGGAATTCGAAAAGATCCCTGCCATTCTGCATCAATTCCTCAAAGATAGTGCAAAGTCTGCTCCTGCAGCTCGCTGACGATGACACCCCAGTTCTTTGTTCGTCTCACCCAAAACGAACGTGCTGCCAGTACGTTTCGCACCGTAGTCCTTCCGATTCTGGATCCACTGACGGGCAATCTGCCGAAAGGCTTGGCTTGTGAGGAAATTGGTTTTGACATTTCTTACCACATGCACCCTCGTGAGCGCAGCTACGACGAAGGGAAGGAAATCCTCGTCGTGGTGCTCGACCGCATTGATGCCTGGGTCCTCTCCAGCGCCACGATGGATTCCACGCGCCAGGATATTCTGAATCGCAATAAAATCTACGTCAGCGGCACCGACTTCGGCCTCTCCCTCACGGAACGCGATCCCCTAAATGTTCGGGCCCTCCCTTGCTCCATCCCGGCCAAGCCCGATTCCACTTCCACAGCGCGCTCTTCGACCCTGGTAGCCCGCTCTCACTTGCTTGAATCTAATCAATCGCCGCCAGCCGTCTCTTCCCCCGCGCTTGTGGCCCCGGCGTACTAAGGAGATTACCGGCGGTGAAATTGCGGTTTCCCTCGGCTTGTCCGCCAGGCTGAACGATGATAGCCAAGCACTGACATGTGACTGAGAGGGAGTGCTCCAGCATCGAGAATGAATTCTTGAATCCGAGGGTGCGAAAAGGATATGTCTCCCTGTGAGTGCAGCAATCATGTCACCTACGCGCACAAAGGAGCCCAATCTGAGAGGAGTACGACCTAACAGCAGACTTGCTGCCTAGGGTCCGCAAGCTCTCTGGCACCAGGAGGACTATGTCGAATGGCCGATCCGAGAAGCGGATGGCGAGGACTGTGAGCGTAGAAGTTTGTCTGCAGGATGAACCAAGGCTTAACGAACGGATGTTGACGGAAAACGTGAGTGCCCACGGCGCGCGCGTTCTCATGGAGCAGAAGTTGCAGCCAGGGCAACAGGTGCTGGTTAACTCGCCAAAGGAGGGTGTGCGCACACAAGCGCGAATCATCTACTGCCAGCGTGTGTCCGAGAGAAGGTTTGCCGTAGGTCTGGAACTTTCCGGCAGGGTGGAGCTATGGGCAAAGGCTTACTAGCCGCAAAAGGCCGCTGTTCATAGCACCCTTGCAAGAGCAGTCATTCCTAGAGTCATGCTCCCATCTTTTTTCCTAGCCCGCCCGACGTATCTTCATTACTGCGGCTCTGATCGCATTCCGGGCATTTCCACAGGCGGAAGCTAGTTTTTTGCGGGCTGACCTCAGCTAGATACATGAGTTGCCCGTCCTCGGGACAGCTGACGCGAGGCGGGTTTTCTTCTTCGATCGTCTTTGCGTCTTTTGTGTTGAGGGAATATCCGTCCGAGGCATTGTACGTGACTAAACAGGTGGGCTCCTGGCAAGCGTAGACAGGCTCACCTACGGGCACGGCGGGGGAACTTAGCAGCATCTCAAGGTGATGCTGGTAGCAAAGTACGTGAAGCATTTCTGCCGTACTGGTACCCAACCTTTCGTTTTGACTCGCAATGCGGGGGGACAGACTTAGGGCAACGGTTCAAGACTTTGGGAGCAATTTGCAGTCCACTGGCATCGCGGCCACCTCAGAGCGACGCTATTTTATAGATGGCAATCTACTTAGCGGCGCAGAATGCTGCCCTCTTCTGCTTGCCAGCGTTCCTGGGATAACGCAAAGTTCAGCACTTTGTGGACGATTCTCAGCAAGAGATTCGCCTGCCGCAGAAGGGCAGAAAGACAGTGAGAAGATATACCGCTCAGTCGTCGTGCGAGACCAACGGTTCGCGAGCAATCGTTTGAGGGAGGAAGGTTGCTAAGGCTGAAGTGAAGAGTGCGGCACCTTCAGAGTTGAGATGGAGCTCATCGGCCTCGTAATATTTAGCGGAGAGAGCCGCGGGATCGATCGGCACCAGGGCATCCACTCCGGCCTTTTGCGAAGCGATGATCAATTCCCGGACGCCATCCTCCGAAGATGGAGTTGGCGGGACGAGAAAAATCAGCTTGGCGCCGTGCGCATGGCATAGTTCACGAAGCTGCTCCAACCGGGAATTCGCAATCGTCTGGAATTGCTGGGGCGGAGGAAAGGCAGGCTGCGGCTTCAGAAGCAAGACGAGGTCTTCGTAATGGGGAATAGCGTGACGAAGAATTTGCGTTCGAAGGACGGCGCGCGTATCCCAAAAGACACTCGAATGAGCCAGCAAAAGGTTACTGGTGGCGGTGCGATCCATCTTAAGATCGGACGCCACAGCGAGGGAGTCTCGCATGTCAAACAACAGCAAAGGAACGTAGTCCTGGCGCACGCTGTTTGCTATAAAGCTATTCACGCCAACACCGAGAACGACGACCTGGGGTTTCGCTCCTTCCCGAAAAAGGCGCCGCAGCGCATAAAACCAATCATAGTATGCCGTGCCTTCAAGGAAGATGGGGTAGATGTGCATCTTGCTGGAGGTCAATTTCTGCAAGCGGTCAACCTCGACGCCTTGCAGCAGCAGGGAGTTGCCTATCATTAGAACCGAGGTCGGTTCGCCGGGCTTTGCGGGGCGCATCTTGACGGCTTCGGCATATTGCCGGGAAACGCGATCATAGGTTTCGGAGCGATGCTTGAGCAGAAAATCACTCAAGAGTTCGAAGGCAACGATCAGAAGGGCACAAATCCCAACCAGGAGTTTTGCGTAGAAGAGGGCGCGGGGCTTAGAACTGGAAGTAGACGAAGGCATTTAGATTGCTCCCCGAAAAAAGTGTCAGCACGAGAAGTGCGGCGGCAGCGAGGGCGGTTCGAACCGCATAAGGCGAAGTTGCGAACGGATATTCTTGGTTGCTGGCTTCCATCAGCAGGTCCACAACGAAAAGAGGGATAGAGAAAAGGCAAAGCATGAAGAACGCGGAAGTGTACTCACTCCGCCAGGCGAAATTGGATAACCCCGCGAGTAGTTGTACCGCGGAAGTGAGCGAGGTCGCACGGAAAAAAGCGAGGCTCAGGCAAAGGACGCTGAAAGTGAGAATTCTCTGCGCCCAAAGGGAGAAGAAACCGGCGGAGCGCGGGGGAGGATCTGCGCCTCCCGGTTTGGATTTGGCTGGGAAAAAGTACCGCTCGACGGCCAACACCACTCCATGAATCGCGCCAAAGACGACAAACGTCCAATTCGCGCCGTGCCAGAGACCGGCGAGAACCATGGTGATAAATAGGTTACGCGCGGTTTTCCATTGGCCATGCGCGCTTCCGCCGAGGGGAATGTACAGGTAGTCGCGAAGCCAGGTGCTCAGGCTGATGTGCCAGCGGCGCCAGAAATCCTGAAGACGATTGGCGAGGAAGGGCTGCCGGAAATTGACCATAAAGTGGAAGCCCAGCAGTTGAGCGCTGCCGCGCGCAATATCGCTGTAACCGCTGAAATCTCCATAGACTTGCCACGTGAAGGCGTACGTTCCAAGAAGTACAAGCCAGAAGTTTGAGGGGCCGAATTGTCCGCCGAAGACCGCATTTGCCAGAACCGCGCAATTGTCCGCGACCACGCATTTGCGGATGAGGCCCGAAAAAATCAGCATCATGCCATTGAAGAAGCGATCCGCGTCGAAAGTGCGCTCCTTCTGGACCTGCGGAAGCAGATGCGCCGGCCTTTGTATCGGGCCGGCAATCAAATGAGGGAACAGACTGATGAAGAGTCCATAGTCGAGGAAAGATTTGGAAGCCTCAATCCTGCCTTTGTAAACATCCACGATGTAGGCGACTTCCTGGAAGGTGTAAAACGAAATGCCGGGTGGAAGGAGAATGCGAATCAACGGCAACGGAATATTGTGAACGCCTAACCTGTCCATAGCGGTCAAGAAAGACCCCGCGAAGAAATCGAAGTATTTGAAAACGCCGAGAATCGTGAAGTTCAAGACGAGGGAAAAAACAAACCATTTCTTTCTGTTAGGGTTCGAAAGGGCGGGGGAAATTTTCTGGGCGATCAGAAAATCCACGGTGGTGCTGCCAATCATGAGTGCGAGGAAACGCCAGTCCCACCAGCCGTAGAAAAAGTAGCTGGCGAGCAGGAGGAAAATGTTTTGGGCGCGATGACTGAGACGCCAGTACAACAGCACGACTGGTATCAGGAACAGGAAATAGGCTGGCGAATCAAAAAGCATGGCGCCGAGTCAAAGGGAGGTGTGCCGTTTTCTTCATAGTTGCGCCGGTTCCGCCCAAGAATAGTCAGTCCCTCGTCGGGGCGGCAATCAGTGGAATCAAGGAATTGGGGTGAGGGAAATACCTGATTGAGATCGTGCCGGGAGATTTGCGGTGAATCGTAGTCGAGGAGGCGAGCGGCCGCATCCGGAAAGCGCGTTTGCCCAAGCCAGCAGCCCCGCCCGATGCAAGGCAGGCATTTTTCACGTAAACCCGGCCCGACTCGGGCGGCGTCCAGGGGAAAATGCCGAAGAATATTCGCCCGAATGAGTGGGGAATTATCCGCTGCGCTATTTAAGGTTTAGACCGGATTGTGAGGGGCTTCCGTTCACGCTACGGTGGCGCACGGGCCGGACTTCCCCTCGGCAGAAAAGTTGGTCGCAACTGGCAGATGAGTTGTGGGGGAAACCTGACCTGAGCCGAACAAGGGCCCGAAAAATTCTGGGACTCTTACGGCGGTAGCTTATCAAGCGGAGAAATTATGGATACTCACAATCAACGCTGGCCCTGGTTCGCGATTCTGGCCAGAACAGGCAGAGAGAAGAGCGCGACTTTGTTATTGGAAAACGCAGGTTACGAGTGCTTTTTGCCGGTCAGCAAATACATTCGCCGTTGGTCGGATCGCATGAAAGAAGTCGAAGTGCCACTTTTTCCCGGGTATCTGTTTTGCCGCATGGACCCTTACAACCGCTTGCCCGTCCTGATGACGCCGGGAGTAATCCAGATCGTGGGGGCCGGCAAAACGCTCATTCCAGTGCAGGAGGACGAGATCGCCGCCATTCAGCGCGTAGTAAAGAATGGTCTCGCGACGATGCCTTGGCCGTATCTGCAGATCGGCCACATAGCGCGCATTGAGGAAGGGCCTCTGCGGGGCATGACGGGAATCATTGTCAAGATCAAATCTGGAATGAAGCTGGTTCTATCCGTGACCCTGCTGCAACGCTCGGTCGCGGTGGAAGTTGATCGTAGTTGGCTGGGTGGCGTGCACCCGGCAAGACCTGCCGCGACGGAGGCACGGATCGACCAGTCAATGGCAATGCAAGCTAGTCTAAATTAGACTAGCCCACCCGCTGGCCAAGCAAGGCGCGAAAGGATGCCGAAGCGTACCTGCGAAACCCCCGTGGTTGCGAACGTTGTAAGGAATGACAATTAGAACCAATGTTTCTCGATTTCTACCAATTGCGTGAGCAGCCGTTTGGAGTGACTCCGGACCCGCGCTACCTTTACTTGAGCCCCGGGCATCGGGAGGCTCTGGCTTCCTTGTTCTGTGGGATTGAAACGAATCGCGGTTTTCTTTCTCTTGTCGCGGAGCCAGGGATGGGCAAGACCACGCTTCTATTCCAGCTCCTGCAGCGCTGGAGGGGCCATGTCAATAGCGCCTTTCTGTTTCAGACTCAATGCGATTCTCGGGAGTTCATCCGTTATTTAATGAATGACTTAGGTCTTGGGAGTGACGGCAAAGATTTCGTGCGGATGCACTCAGAGCTTAACAAATTCCTGTTTCGCGAGGCCCTCGCAGGAAGGCCCGTCGTAATCTTCATCGACGAGGCCCAGAATTTAACTGATACCGTCCTGGAGACAGTGCGTCTGCTCTCCGACTTTGAGTCGGCAGAGAAGAAACTGCTCCAGATTGTCCTTGCCGGACAGCCCGAGCTAGGACACCGATTGTCGCGACCGAATATGACCCAGTTACGTCAACGTATGGCTATCCAAGCGCGATTGGACGCCCTGCCTGCCACCGAGGTAGTTCGCTACATCAATCATCGTCTGCAGGTGGCGGGATACAAGGGCACTGCGTTGTTCACTCCTGGGGCTCTCGGGCTCATTGCGGAGCGTAGCCGGGGGATACCACGGCTCATAAACAATCTTTGCTTCAATGCACTGTCATTGGGTTGCGCCGCACAGCAAAAGCAAATTTCCTCCGAAGTCATACGACAAGCTGCGTTCGACCTATCGTTGGATCCCTGTGCCCCAACACGCCCAGTCCCACACCAGCAGATGGCGCCCCGGGTTACTAATGGTCTTCGGCTGTCGTTACGGTCTTTCTATTCCTGGATCGCGGACAATCTCCTCAGACGACGGCTCTTTCAAACGTCGGTTCTTTCCCTTGTGTGTGGCACTTTCGTGATTTACTTTTGGGTCCGTAGCGTGACAGGGGCATTTCGGCCCTCGGCGGCAATCTACCAGGATACCCAAACTACTTCAGCGATTACCGGGGCTGAGTCCCGGCCTTCCCAGCGCGTCATGGATCCCACTGCCGACCGTCAGCCCCATGAGTTGCTGCAAACTGGCGCCCATGAGAATTCGGTAAGTTTTTTCGCTTATGTGGTCCAACCGAAAGACACGTTGCGCAACCTCTGTGTATCGACTTTGGGTCGCTACAACAAGGACGTCCTATCAGAAATCCAAAAGCTCAATCCCGAACTGACAAACCCCGACCACCTAGAGGTGGGACGCGAGATTCGCCTTCCCTTGAATTCCCCCGAATGAGGAGAGAGCGCCTCGCGATCGAGGGGATTCTCGAAACCCGAAAGCGGAGCAACTGAACACCCATGAGAAAAAACTTCAAGCTCCCCAAGCCCACCCATGACTCTTGGTTGAGTCCGACTGCGGCTGGCTTGGCCGTGACTTCTGCTGCAGCATGTTTGCAGGTCAGGTCTTAGAGAATTCGCGCAATCAAGCCCCTGCGCGTTGAAAGCAAAAGGATCAGCACCTCGATGCTAAATGGGTTGAGAGAAGGCTCCAATTCTCCGAGTCTACGCAAGTTCTCTTTGCGACTGCGTGTTTCTTCGAACTGGCGCCGTCACGAAGTCCTTGCTGAGGGCGTGTTCCGGAAGATTTTCTGCTGGGAACGGAAGAGGGCGGAACGTTCTGGCAGAAGCTTTCTGTTAATGCTTGTGCATGTAGAAAGCATTCTCCAGGCAAATCAAAGCGAAAGAGCGCTCTCCGAAATAGTGTCCGCACTCTGCAGTTCCACAAGAGAAACGGACTTTGCTGGGTGGTATCGAGAGGGCGCGATACTTGGGGTCATTTTCGCAGAAACCGGCGAAGCGAGCTGTAAAACGCTGGAGACCCTGGCACGCGCCAAAGTGATCGCGTCATTGCGGTCCAAGTTGAGTCCAGGACAGCTCGATCAGATTCACATCTCGTTCCACTCCTTCCCGGAGAATTGGGACAAGTCTAGCCTCGGTCGGTTAGCAAACGCGAAGCTTTATCCGGACTTGTTCGAGAGAGATGAGGCGAGGAGATTCTCCCGTATTCTAAAGAGGTCGATGGACATTGTAGGAAGCTTTGCGGCTCTAGTCCTTTGTTCTCCTCTATTCGTGCTTATCGCCCTGGCCATCAAGCTCACTTCGAAGGGACCAATCCTGTTTAAACAAGAGAGGGTGGGTCGGTACGGCCTGTCGTTCACGTTCTTGAAATTCAGATCTATGGAGTGCGACAACGATGTGAGCATTCATCGCGAATATGTCAAGCGGTTCATCGCTGGAAAAGCGGATCCGGCCCGAGTTAGCCATACCCAAAATGCCGTTTACAAAATTCAGGACGATCCGCGTGTCACCCGTGTAGGGAAGTTTCTACGCAAAACCAGCTTGGACGAACTTCCTCAGTTCATCAACGTACTAAAAGGAGACATGTCTCTTGTCGGGCCGCGCCCTCCGATCCCCTACGAGGTGGAAGGTTATCAGATCTGGCATCGGCGTCGCGTGCTGGAGTCTAAGCCGGGAATCACGGGGCTCTGGCAGGTGAACGGTCGCAGCAGGCTCAAGTTCGACGACATGGTTCGTCTGGATCTCCAATATGCGAAAACGTGGTCGCTTTGGCTGGATATCAAGATCCTATTGCGAACCCCAAGGGCTGTCCTTTTCGGGGCAGGCGCCTACTGAGGCGCTTTCGCGATGCAATCGGGTTTTCACCCTTCACGCTAAGAATTGACAGTCAGAGCAGCTTCTAGAACGCCGACAAAAACGGCAATCGCTAGTTTTCTTGGAGAGTGATTAATGGCAACCCAAACAGGTCCCGTTCGCTATGGCCTTCCGCGAACAACTGCACGGGAGATTTCCAAGAGGTTGAAATCCTACGCGCACCAAAGTCCGTCTAATCTCGTTCGTGTTGGTGTTATCGGTTACGGTTATTGGGGTCCGAATGTAGTCAGGAATCTG
>Ga0137415_10004899_pt1 | contig 13225 bp, 9 predicted proteins | sample CZODoug3_1_1_16f_FD_183082 | JGI IMG/M metagenome (GOLD analysis project Ga0137415, IMG submission 183082) | Vadose zone soil fungal communities from Angelo Coast Range Reserve, California, USA - CZODoug3_1_1_16fungal (Hybrid Assembly) | ecosystem: Environmental > Terrestrial > Soil > Vadose... | reverse complement strand
ATCTCACCTACGCGGGCTCGGGCGCGGATCGGCATCGGCTCCGCCGTTACCTGACGCTCGCCGGACGGCAGGCCATGAGAACCGCCGGGTACGAGGACGCCCTGCGTCACTTCGAACGAGCGATGGCCACGATCGAGGTCGCCGATCCGGCCGAGCGGCCAGCCCTTCATGCCGACCGGGCGTCGGCACTGCGCAGCCTCGGTCACCTCGAAGAAGCGCTACTGGACTGGGACGCAGCCCTGCGCCACTACGAACTGCTCGGGGATGCTGAAGCAGCCGCCCGGACCTGCTTTGAGGCATCGCACGATCTCTGGTGGCTCAACCGGGGCGCGGAGTCACTCGTGCAAGCCGAACGCGCACTCGTCGCGCTCGGCGACCGGCAGACACCGCAGCGAGCGGAGATGCTCGCCTGGGCCGGCGTCGCCGGCGCCTGGGTGTCCGAATTCGAACCAGGCGCGATCAAGCTTGACCAAGCGCTGGCGTTGGCCCAGCAGCTAGCCGACAACCGCCTCATCGGATACAGCCTCGTGACCCGAGCATTGCAGCGCTTCGCCTTCAGTCTCCAGAAGGAGGTGCTCGAAGCCGGTCAGCAAGGAATCAGCCTCCTGCGGGCCGACGGCGATCTCTGGGAGGTTTGCACGCTCCTCGTATTCATGGAGGCCGCCGCCATCGAACTCGGCCGCCTCGAACTCGCCGCCCAACTTGGCGACGAAGTCGAGGTGCTGTCGTCACGGCTCGGCCATAGCTTCGCCAAAGCAGTACACGGGGGCTCCCTGATAACCCGGGCGCTGCTAGCCGACGCCGACCTTGCCGCCTATGAGGCTTCGGCCCGACATTCCCTTCGAGTGGACGGATTGACGGCATATCAGCACATTCGTGGCGGCTTCCTGGCCTATGCTCTCTATTTCCGAGGCGACTGGAACCAGGCCCTACACGTGGCGGAGAAAGCGGTGAGCCACTCACCAGAGCACCACTACACCAGCGGACCAGACTGGGGTTGCTATCTCCGAATCCTCGCCTACCTCGGCCGATCGGCCCAGGTAAAAGCGGTACTCGACAGCCGGCGCGCCGACCTCCCCGTGCTTGGCCGAGCGAACGGCTACGGCCCGTCCTACCTCGCCGTTGCCGCCATCGAAGCGCTGACAGTGATCGGTGACAGGGAACAGGCGTCCGACTTCTACCCCCTACTCCGCGAACACATCGCCACAACCGGCGTCGTCCTGCACTGCTGGTCTCCCTATTTACTCCAGCGGGTCGCCGGCATCGGCGCGATGGCCGGCCGGCAGTGGGCTCTAGCCGAGGAACATTTCCACACCGCCCTGCAGCAAGCCGAAGAGCTGCCATTCGCCATTGAAGCCGCCGAGACCCGCCGCTGGTACGCCCAGATGCTGCTCGATCGAAACGCACCAGGAGACCGCCACCAAGCCAACGACCTCGTGAAAGCAGCGATCCCCCTCTACCGACGCCTCGGCATGCCCCGCCACGAAGAACTCACCCGAACGCTCCAACCCACCTGAGCCGCCGCGGCAGCTAACCAGGATCTGCCAGAACATTCGATCAACGCGCCTGCGCTGCAAGCTAATCTCGGCACTATTAGGAACCCACACTGAGTGGTTGACTCCTCCGATGCCAACCTTCGAGGTTTATAGCGGCTTCGCCACACTGATCTTGCCCGCCTGGAGTTCGAGATCGTGGCCCTCGTACGATTTCGGTGCGCGCCGGTGCGGGCGTGGGGGGTGCAGTTGCTACAGGTTTGCGTCTTTCAGGCATAGGGCTAGCTTGGCCACCGGCATTCGGCGCGGTTGTTCACGCCTTTTGTACTGTGTGGTCCGTCGACGTATTTCTGGGCTTTGACAACACCGTTAACTGAGATTCGGCAGGCGGTGAATCCTTTGCCGCCTTCGTTGTCGGCGCGCACCGAGTAGGACGCCACGAGGTCAGACATCTTCACAGCCTTCGACCACGGAGGAGTGCTCCCCACGAGCTGTTCATAGGTCTTCCCATCGCTCTCGACGTAAATCGGAGTCACCGATCGACCGGAGGTGTCGAAGATTTCGTAGACCACAGTCTGTGGTGAGCCTTGTGGGGCTGGCGGCAGGGTGACGGGCAGTGCCGCGGACCCTGGGTCCTCCCCTGGCTCCGCAGCCGGACCGACACCCGATCCCGTAGAGGAGCCCGAGCCATCAGCCTGTGCCGAACCCCCGGACGCTGGCCCCGGAGCGGTCGCCGCCGGCGCGGCGGCCACCGGGGCCGCCGCCGGCACCGGCGCGGTGGCGGCAGCGGCCGAGCCGCTAACGCAAGGTTGGGCGGCGCACGCCGCGAGCATGATCAGCAGCGGGGCGAGCCCCACAAGCCCAACCCGCCTCCGAAACCAGGTCACAATTGTTCCCCTCCCCCTCTTAGTTGATTGAACTTTGAGCTGCACCTGTATCCACGACCGGTAAGCCCAGAACTGCACCTGGGCGCACGCGATGGTTACGAACCGGATCAGGGCTTGAAACTAGGTCGGCCAGGTCAGCCAACATATGGCTACGCATGGCCATCTCGGCGCCCAGAGATAGCTATCAACTGGGCTGTGATCTGCCACCTCAGAGCGATCTCCCGCCAGTTGAAAAGGCACAACCGAGACGGAAAGATGCTGGTCTGGGAAATCATCACAAGCTTGGTCGGTGGAACTACGCTGGCCCAGACGCGGCCGGCTAGCTATGCCAGGGTCGCTCTAGGGTGGGGGTGCGGCTGTGAGTCGGTCGGAGTCAGAATCTCCGCCCCCGAGCAGGGCTGCCGAGCCGCTGTTGCTCGAGCGTGAGGACGCCCTAAACGAACTGAGCTCCGCGTTGCGGGCGGCCGCTGAGGGTGCCGGGAGCGTGGTGCTGCTTGCCGGCGAAGCCGGGGTAGGGAAGACCTCGATTGTTCGACGGTTCGCGAGTTCGATGCACAGCGCGGCGCGTTTCTTGGTGGGCTCGTGCGAGCCGCTGAGCTCGCCCAGCCCATTGTTGCCGTTGTTGGACGTGGTGCCGAGGCTCGGTGACGCCGTCGGACAGACCTTGGCACGGACCCGCGAAGGTGCCCCGGCCAGTGAGCTGTTCGACAGTGTTCTCGCCGAGCTGACTGGCAACGGTCGAGTGAGCGTGCTGATCTTCGAGGATCTGCATTGGGCGGACGAGGCAACCCTGGATTTGGTCCGCTACCTCGCGCGCAGGCTGGCCACTGTGCGGGCGCTGCTGGTCGTGACCTACCGCGATGACGAGATCGGCCGGACCCATCCGCTGTCGGTGATCCTCGGTGACCTGGCGCCGATCCCGGGGATCGAGCGGATTAGGCTGCCCCGGCTTAGCCGCGCCGCGGTAGCCGAGCTCGCGGCCGGCCGTGATATCGATGTGGACCGACTGCACAGGGTCACCGGCGGAAACCCGTTCTTCGTCACCGAAGTCCTGGCTGCCGCGCCCGGGGGTGGCATGCCAGTGACGGTGCGCGCGGCGGTGCGCGGCCGGCTAGCCCGATTGTCCGAAGCGGGTTTGGGGGTAGTCGAAGCTCTCGCTATCCTCGGCACCTCGGCACGGCCTGAACTGATTGCCGCGATCACAAGTGAAACTCAAGAGGGGCTCGCGGACGCCTTCGAACGCGGATTGCTCACCGCAGAAGGCTCATTGGTGGCATTTCGACATGAACTTGCACGGAGCGCGGTGCTGGACACAATGCCTCCGTTCCGTCGTGTCGAGTTACATCGCAAAGCGCTCGCTTTGCTTCTGGTCGAGGACATCGACGACGATCAGCTCGCTTTGGTAGTTGAGCACGCCGAGCGCGCCGGCGACGACACGGCCGTGTTGACCTACGCCCCCCTCGCGGGACATAGAGCCGCAGCCCTGGGCGCACACCGCGAGGCCGCCGCCCACTACGGTCGGGCACTGCGATTCATCAGCCAACTGTCCGAATCTGACCAGGTGGACCTTCTCGGGCGCGCGCATCTTGAATACCACCTGATCGACGCACTGAATGCGGCCGCCGACTGCGGGCGCCAGCTCGTTGCGCTGCACAGAGCTCGGGGAGACCAGCTGGCCGCCGGCGACACGCTGCACGCTCAGGCGCACACATTGTGGGGGATCGGTCGCACCGGAGAGGCCCGGCAGGTCGCGCTCGACTCGGTGCGCATCCTCGAGGAACTCCCACCGAGCGCGGAGCTCGCTCGAGCGTACGCATACATGATCGAGCTGGGCTTTCTCACCAACGACGCACTCCCAGCCGACCGGTACGTAGCACCGACGCTAGCCCTGACAGGACAACTGGATCTTCCTGACGTCGAGGCTTCGGTGCGCTTCTTCGAGACAGTAACTCGCATATATCGCACCGGCGAGGGCTGGGGTGAGCTAGCCCGGATCCGCGACCGCGCCACGGCGAACGGCTGGCTGGAGCACATTCCTCGGATGATTCTGATCCCCCCATGCATAGCGGCATTCCGCCATGACCCGACCCGGGCGATCCCCATGCTCGACGAGGCGGCTCAACAGATCCTGGACCGCGATATGTGGGGGTACCGGCTATACCTGCAAGGATGTCGTCCGTTGGCCCTGCTTCACGCCGGTGACTGGGTCGACGCGGAAGCCGAGGCGAGAGCCGTGCAGCTGGACCCACGAGGGTCGGCGGCGACCCATATCGTTCCGATGACCGTCATCGGCGTACTGCGCGCTAGGCGAGGGGAGTCGGAGGTCTGGCCGATACTGGATGAGGCGATGGCACTCTTCGGAGAGCCCGATCCGGTCCGGCTGTACCCGGTGCACGAGGCGCGGGCCGAAGCGGCGTGGTTGGCTGGCGACGACAAGCGGGCGATCATGGAAGCCCAGCGCGGGTTGGCCGGAGTGGGCCCGACCGCCGACCCTTGGCAAGTCGGCGCCCTGGCGTGTTGGATCTTCCGAGCAGGTGGACTGCCACCCTCAGTACCGGCCGCCGAGCCGTACGTCAAAGAGATGGCCGGCGACTGGGCAGGTGCCGCCACGGCATTCGAGGGACGCGGACTGCCGTACGAGGCCGCGTTAGCCCGCCTCGGCGGCGACAGCGACGCCGTCCGGGCAGCACTACTAACCTTCACCCGGTTCGGTGCCCAACCGGCCGCCGCCAGGGCGCGTACGCGGCTCCAAGTCCTGGGCGAGCGACGCGGCACTCGCGCACCCCGTATGGCAAGCCGCAGTAACCCCTATGGGCTGACCAGTCGACAGCTCGAAGTTCACGCCCTTCTAGCCAAGGGGATGACCAACTCCGAGATCGCTTCCCACCTCTTCTTGAGTCGGAACACGGTCAACCACCACGTCAGCGCGATCCTGACCAAGCTCGACGTCGCCAACAGAGCAGAGGCCGCACGCAAACTGATCTGAGTCCGGCTTATAGGCGAGCTCATCCGCCCGACCCTTCCGGAACAGGGTCGAGAGGGCGGGGCACGCCCTCTGAGGTGCAGAGATGTCCTCGACCGTGCTAGGGAGTTCGCACGCCTCCCCGAAGTCTGACGGCCCACCGACGGCCCAGGAAACGGTGGAGACATCTAAACCTGGGTGTCTGAAGCCCGCCGTGCTGGCGGCGGCGCAGAGGCCGCTGTGGACAGAATGGGCTACGCCGCCAGCGGGTTGTCAACGCACCAGATCCGCTACGCCAGGCGGCTTGGGGAACTCATCGTCCGCTCGGTACGGCAGTGTTGTGGCCGCGGCGCGGGGCACCGGTCCCGGGAGGCTGGGCCAGGGCACGCTCGGCCGCGGCGGCGGCCTGCAGAAGCCGGCGCGCGATGTCTTCGACGTGCGCGACAAGACGTGAGGTGGGCCCGGAGATGTTGAGGACGCCGACCAGGGACCCGCTGTCGTCTCGGATCGGTACCCCGATCGAGGTCAGGCCGATCTCGACCTCCTCACTCGCCACGGCGTAACCCTGGGTGCGCTCCCGCCGCAACCGTTCGCGCAGTTCCTCCGGCGTGGTGGGCCCCGCCAGCGTGGAGATCGGGGTGCGGAGATCCTCCGCTGTCAGCACCTCCACCAGGTCGTCGTCGCTGTCGAACAACAGGGCGCGGCCCGACGCCGTGCAGTGCAGCGGCGAGCTGCGCCCGACCCATCCGCCGGCCCTCAGCGACTGGTTCGACTCCTCGCGGAGCACCGTCAAACAGCGGTTGCCGCGTTGGACGGACAGCAGCGCCACCTCACCGGTCCGGGCGACAAGGGCGCGCAGCACCGGACGCACCGCGCGCAGCAGCGGCGCGTCTCCGGCTCCGGCGGCGAGGACCAGCAGCGACCAGCTCAGCCGGTATCGCTTCGACTCCGCGTCCTGATCGACCAGGCCGCCGCGTTCGAGCGCCTTCAGCATGCGTGAGACCTGGCTTCGCTCGCGGCCGACCGCGCGGGCGAGATCGCTCACCGCATGATCCTGGTCGGACCCGCCATCGCGCCCGAACGCGAGCAGCAGGGCGGCGACCCGTTCCGTCCCCGAATCCGCCATCAATACCCCCTTGCGACGTTGCTGGTAGAGCAACATATAACCAGTCGTCCCGACGTTACTCCAGGCAAAACTCAGATAGTTGTTGCTCAGGAAGCACGACTGTGGAAACCCGGTAATCCGCGTGCCTAAGGTCTGCCGCATTCACGGCAACGCCGTGGCTCTGATCCCGGAGAAGGAGATGAACCGTGCCGGTCAAGTTCGACCCAGCCTTGTCGAGATCGTCGCTCTACGGGACGCAGACCGAGCTCGCGCTTGGGAACTTCCGGGCCCCCGGACGCACCTTCGGTGAGGTGACCCCGTTTGTCCGCGGCTACGTCCAGGTGAAGCTCGCCACCGCCCGCGCCAACCACGGGCTCGGCGTGCTGGACCAGGTGCGCCTGGATGCCATCGCGGCGGCCTGCGAGGAGATCCTGGCGGGCGGACACGCGGACCAATTTCCGTCCGCGCTCGTCCTCGGTGGAGGTGGCACCACGACGAACATGAACGTCAACGAGGTCGTCGCGGCCCGGGCCACCGAGCTGGCCGGCGTGGACGTCCACCCGAACGACCACGTGAACGCCTCACAGTCCACGAACGACAGCTACCCCACGGCCATGGCGCTCGCGGTCCTCGAGCTGGTCGAGGCCCCCCTGGCCGCGCTCGACGAACTGGCCGCCACCCTCGACCGTAAGGCCGCCGAGTTCGACGACACCCCCCACCTTGGACGCACGTGCCTGCGCGACGCCGTCAGCGTTACTGCCGGACAGTCGCACCGGGCCCAGGCGGCGGCGGTCCGCCGCGTTCGGGAGGGCCTTCGGTCGGCCTCGGTCGCCATGGAGGAGGTACCGATCGGTGCGACCGTGGTCGGAACCGGCGTCGGTGCACCGGAGGGCTTCCGTGAGCGGTGCCTCGCCGAACTCGCCGCGGTGAGCGGCCGGCGGCTGCGCCCGGCTCCCGACCTCTTCGACGCCCTCGCCCACCTCGACCCGTACGCCGCGCTCGCCACGTCGGGGTCGCGCGCGGGTATCACGCTGGCGAAGATCGCCGCGGACATCCGGCTGCTGTCGTCCGGTCCGTCGGGCGGGTTCGGCGACCTCGTCATCCCCGCCGTCCAGGCCGGATCGTCGATCATGCCCGCGAAGGTCAACCCGGCGATCCCCGAGTACGTGATGCAGCTCAGCTACCGGATGCGCGGCTGCGCGCACACGGTCGAGTGCGCGGTCGCCGCCGGCGAGCTTGAGCTCAACGTGATGGAGCCGGTGATCGTGGACGCCATAGTCACGATCCTGGACGATGTCACCGCCGCCGCGACCACCTTCGCCCGGCGCTGCGTCGCCAGTCTGACCTGGGACGGACCGCGCCGGGAGGCAAACCTTGCGGGGGCGCTCGACACGTGGGTCGGGCTCTCGGCGACGTCCGGGTACGAGGCGACCTCGGCGCGGTACCGCGACCAGGCGAGCGGCGGATCCGAGAGGCGGTCCGCGCGGTGACCGGCCGGACCGGAACCCCCGCGGCCGTCGCCTACGACGACGCCCCGCTCACCCGGTTCCACATCCGGGTCACCGTGGCCGGGACCGGTGGGCAGTTCAGTGATGGCTTCATCCTCGGCATCATCGGGATCGTCATCGCCGCGGCCACGAACACCCTGGGCCTCACACCGTTGTGGGTGGGTCTGCTCGGCGCCGCCACCCTCGCCGGGCTGTTCCTCGGCGCGGTCGTCATCGGCCCGATCGCCGATCGCATCGGGCGCCGGCATATTTTCGGCTGGGACATGCTCGCCTTCGCCGCCCTGTCCGCCGCCCAGTTCGCCGTCCAATCACCGACCCAGCTGCTGGTCCTGCGGCTGCTGATCGGTCTGGTCCTGGGAGCGGACTACGTGGTCAGCAAGTCGCTGGTCACTGAGCACGCGCCGCGCAGGTGCCGCGGCCGGCTGATGAGCCTGCTCGCGGTGGCTTGGGCGGGCGGCTACGTCGTGGCCTATCTCGTCGGGTTCGTGCTCAGCGGGCTCGGTCACGACGCCTGGCGGTACATGCTCGCGGTGAGCGCGGTCCCGGCGCTGCTTGTCCTCTGCTTCCGGGTCGGCGTACCCGAGTCGCGGCTGTGGCTGAGCCGCCACGGGCGGCCGGCGGAGGCGGCGGCGGTCGTGTCCCGCCACCTCGGTCCGGGTGTCCTGCCACCGATCGTCTCCGCCGCCCCGACCCGGCGCGGGATGCGGGTGCTGTTCAGCCCGAAGTACCGAAGGCGGACCGCGGTGGGGGCGCTGTTCTACGTCTGTCAGGTGGTGCCGTTCTTCGCCCTCGGCACCTTCTCCGCGCAGGTCATGGGATCCCTCGGCGTAACGAGCAAGCTCGGTGCGGGTGCGCTGTACAACGTGTTCCTGCTCACGGGAGCGGTACTGGGGCTCTTCGTCGTGGACCGGATCCCCCGGCGGTCGTTCCTCGTCGGCACCTTTTTCCTCGGCGCGGTGCTGCTCGGAGCGCTCGTCCTGCTCGCCCAGGTCGGACCGGTGGTCGCCGTTGTCGTGTTCGCGCTCTTCGCGCTCGTTCTCGCCGCGGCGGTGAACCTGGAGTTCGTCTACCCGCCCGAGCTGTTCCCCACGGAGCTGCGCGCCTCCGGGGTCGGTGTCGCAACGGCCGCGAGCCGGATCGGCGCAGCGGTCAGCACGTTTCTGCTGCCGGTTGTGGTGGCGGCGTACGACATCGGGGCCGTGCTCTACGGGTGTGTCGTGGTGCTGGTCCTGGGCGGGCTCATCTGCTGGGCGTGGGCGCCGGAGACTCGGGGGCGGTCACTCGACACCGAGCTCGAGCCGGCGGGTCAGAGCGACGCAAGAACTTCTTCACGGCCGCGGTGACTGGGCCGGTCACGTCGCGCCTCCGCAAGCAACTCCGCCCATGACGGAGTGCGCGACACCCGGGAGGGCCTCACCGGCTTCGGGGTCCGGGCAACGGCGAGTTGTACGACGACACACAACTCATCTACCAGCAACAACAGCCTCGCCGTAGGTCTCCGGAGGCGCTCCAGACCCACCCGTCGACGCCGTTTCGCACCACGAATGGCTCCACGCCGGCCGCCGCAGCCGCCGGGTGGGTTCCATGCCCGACCTCGGCCAGCGTAGGCGCCCGAGCGGCGACCGCTTGGCCTGTGCGAACTCGTGGTCGGTGAGTCCGGCGGCACGGTGAAGATCCGCAAGCTGCCGGAGCTGGGCGACCGGATCCGGTGCCGCGGCGGCCGACGGTGCGGGGCCAATCGTGACTGCACGCATGGCGTGCTCGACTTGCTTCGTGGCCACATTGCCTAGCGGGTGACCGACGCCGAAAGGACCCCGCTCATCCCCCGGCCGGATCGTCGGGACGCCTCTCGGACCGCTCGGCCCGCAGTCGGGCCTCCGCGCGCTGCGCCTCGGCCCGGGTGTTGCGCTCGCGGCGCAGCCACTCCGGCTGCTCCTCCTTCAACGCCGCGATCTGGGCCGTGGTCAGCGGCTCGGTGATTTCGGCACGAGCCAGCCCGGAGATCGACACTCCCAGTCGATCCGCGACGACCTGGCGGGGATGCGGGCCGTTGCGTCGCAGCTCGCGCAACCACTCGGGCGGATCGGCCTGCAGGGCGTCGAGCTCGTCGCGCGAGACCACCCCGGCCCGGAACTCGTCGGGCGTCGCGTCGGGGTGCACGCCGAGCTTCTTCGCCGCCGTCGCGGGCTTCATCGTCTGGGTCGACCTCTGCCGCGTCATATGCCCAGGATATCGGGGCCGGACCAGCCGATAGCATGGGCCGGTGACCGAGCCGGGCGACACCGCAGCCTTCCGGCTCGGCTACGTTCCAGGCGTCACGCCGGGCAAGTGGGTGCGGATCTGGGCCGAGCGCTGTCCCCACGTGCCCCTGGAGCTGGTCATGGCGACCACGGACGAGGCGGTGGAGCTGATCCGGACCGGCGCGGTGGACGCAGCCGTGCTCCGGCTGCCGATCGACCGGACCGGGCTCCACACGATCCCGCTCTACACCGAGACCACCGTGGCCGTCGTCCCGAAGGAACACGTGGTCGCCGCGACCGAGGAGGCCACGGTCGCGGACCTGGCCGACGAGATCGTCCTCCGCCCGCAGGACGACACACTCGTCTGGCCCGGTGACCGGCCGGGGCGGTCCGCGGCGTTCGCCCCCGCGACGACGGCCGCAGCGATCGAGCTCGTCGCCGCGGGCGTCGGCCTGCTGGTCGTCCCCCAGTCGCTGGCCCGCCTCCACCACCGCCGGGACCTCGTCTACCGACCGCTGGCCGACGCGCCGGGGGCAGGCGTCGGTCTCGCCTGGCCGGACGCGGAGAACACCGAGCTGATGGAAGAGTTCATCGGGATCGTCCGCGGGCGCACGGTCAACAGCTCACGCACCCCCCGCCGAGACGGAACCCCAACACCGGGCAGACCTGCCCCCACAAAGAAGAGCGTTGCCCGGCGCCCTCCCGCCTGGCGCGGTACGCACCGTCGTTGAATTCATCCACCGACCCGGCCACGCAGCCCTCGGCGGTGAAGACAGCGCGTCCGCCATCGCGTCGACCGGGAGGACCGGCAGGCCGTTCATCGGCGTCTTGCTGTTCGGCTGCTGAAGTCTGACCATGACCCACGCATGACGAGAATTCTGATCGGCGGGTCCACCGTGCTCTGCAGGTCCATCAGTGCCCGTCCGCCGCATCGTGGGACCCGATCCCCACGCTTGGCAGGCATCGCTCAGAACCCAGTCGGCGCCGGCACCAGACCGAGATCATCCTCCAGCGGTCGCGACAACTCGGCCACGAGCGCGGGATCGGTATGCACTGCCGCGGTCGCCTTCCACTCCACCAGGACCTGCGCCAACACCGACCACCGACCCAACTCCGCCGACGCTCCCACCGCCCGCACGAAGTCCGAGACGAACTGGAGCCGCTCCGCGGCGGGCAGCAGAAGATCTTGTCGATCTGTCGGAGACTGTGGGCGCCGCCGTCCACGGCCGAGCCCGCGTCGGGGCGCAGGCGCCAGCAATCCCTGATTCACTGCCTCGCAAAGGCAGTGCTGTGTCCACGCTGGCCTGCCTGACGCAGGTCAGTGTGACCGTGGCTGTGGCATGTGTGGCTGTCGTGCCTCCAAGGGCGTGATTTCCGCAGCCAAGGTGATTGCCAGCATGAGTCCACTGTGGATCGTTAGTCAGCGAGACGATCTTGTGCTGCCGCTCTGGCGCGCCTGACCGCTTGCCATCCATCAGGCCGAGACCGGAGCTGGATCTGGGCCTCCGCTATCGGGCGGTTGCGGTGGCGCGGTTTTCGGGGTTGATGTCCTCGAGTGAGCGGCCCATGGTTTCGGGTGCGAAGACCGCGGCGGCGGCGAGTAGGACGTACATGACGGCGAGCATCAGGAACATCGCCGCGGTACCGCCCGTCGCGAAAAGGGCCACGGCGAGCAGCGGCATGACGGCGCCGGATACATTGCCGATGCCGTTCACGACGGACGTGCCGAGTGCGCGGACGCGGGTCGGGTAGAGCTCGGGTGACCAGGCGGCGAGCGTGGTGTTGAGCAGCAGCGCGAAGAACTGGAAGATCGCGCCGAGCACCAGGATCAGCGGAGTGCCGTGGGCGAACAGGGCAAAAGCGACGGCGGCAAGGCAACCGAGGCCGGCCGAGGTGGTGACGACGACCTTGCGCCGGGCCCACCCGGCGAGCCACGCGGAGACACAGGCGCCGAGCAGGCTGCCGACATTCATGACCATCGTGAACGCGAGGCTGCTCGTGATGCTGTAGCCCTTCGCCACCAGGATCGACGGCATCAGGACCAGCACGGTGACCTGCGCGCCGAACGACATCCAGGACGCGACTCCGATGGCGGCGGTGCGGCGCAGCGAGGTGGCGGTGGTGAGCTCGGCGAGTGGTACACGTGGGGGCGCGGTGCTTACGTCGGCGTCGGTGAGGTAGGGCGTGATCTCGACGGGCGTGGCACGGAGCCGGCCCGAGGCGAGCCTGGTCAGCACGGCGTTGGCCTCGTCGACGCGGCCCTGGGCGAGCAGGAACCGCGGTGACTCGGGCAGGTAGCGGCGGAACACCACGACCAGCAGCGCGGGCACGGCGAGCAGGACAAAGAGCCAGCGCCAGCTCAGTGAGGTGCCGCCGAGCGCGTCGTTGAGCGGACCGAGGACGACCAGGAACAGGCCGAACGCGACGAAGTTGCCGACGCCGCCGGAGCCGATGTTCAGGGAGGCGGCGACGGTGCCCCGATACCGGGTGGCGACCATCTCGGCGAGCAGGGTGAGCCCGACGGTGAACTCACCGCCGAGTCCGACGCCGACGATGAACCGGCTCAGGTGCAGGACGGTCTCGGTCGACGCGACGGCGGACAGCACCCCGCCGAGGGTGTAGAGCAGCAGGTTGAGGCTCAGGGCGAAGCGGCGGCCCCGGCGGTCGGCGATCCAGCCGGTGACCAGGCGGCCGACCAGCCCACCGACTGTGGTGACGGTGTTGAGCAGCGCGAGCCCGTTGGTGTCCATACCGAAGCTGGCCTTGAGGCCTTCGCCGATGGCTCCGGTCGCGTCTTGCTCGAGGGCGTCGAAGAACATGCCGGCGAGGACCATGGCGACGACGACGGCGTGGGCGCGGGTGAAACCGATGCGGTCGAGCGCTTCTGCGAGCGCCCCGCTGGTGTCGGGAGTGGCGGGGGCGGTGTTGGGGGTGGGGGGGTTGGGGGTGGCGGGATCGGCCATCGGGGGCTCCAAAAGACGAGGGGAGAAGAGCACACGCACGGACCACAGAACGGCCGGGCCGGCCCCC
>Ga0137415_10004897_pt1 | contig 13227 bp, 9 predicted proteins | sample CZODoug3_1_1_16f_FD_183082 | JGI IMG/M metagenome (GOLD analysis project Ga0137415, IMG submission 183082) | Vadose zone soil fungal communities from Angelo Coast Range Reserve, California, USA - CZODoug3_1_1_16fungal (Hybrid Assembly) | ecosystem: Environmental > Terrestrial > Soil > Vadose... | reverse complement strand
CTGCCAGCTCGAAGTGCGACGTCCAGCAACTCCCTTCGGCGCGGCCGGTCAAGATTCTCCTCGAGCAGCAGGTCCGTGCTGGTAATGATGAGGTTGAGCGGATTGCGAAGATCGTGCGCCACGATGCCGAGCACTTCGTCCCGCGCTTGAGCAAGGAGCTCCGCGTCGTGCCGCATTTGGCGCTCGGCGTCATAGCTCCGCCCCACCTCTTCGTTGCGGCGTTTGAGCTCGGACGCGCGTGACTCGGCCAGCTTGAGCGCGCGCTGCAACGCTTCCATGGTCGTCGTCACCGTCGCCGCGACGATGATAAACGCGATGATCTCGAGGGCCTCGACCCGATCGATCAGGAGCGAGCCACCGGGCGCGAGGAAGTTCAGATCGATCAGCAGCAATGACAGGACTGTTGCCAATGATGCAGGGCCGGGCCCGCCGTACCAGGCTGAAATCGCCACTGCTGGCACGAAGAAAAGAAAGCTCGGCGTGGGTCCGTCGCGACGCAGAATCAGAGTAGCGACTAGCGCGATCGCGGTGACTAGAAGGGCCAATGCGTATCGCGCGAGTGATGACCCAGGATTTTCTGGCCGCTGATGAGATCCCAACAAACACCCGTCCCGGCAGTTACGGCTCGGACCCACCTTTCGCTAAGCGGTCCGGCTCCAGTCTGATTACGCTGGAGCCGAAGGTTCCGTTGACGGAGCGGCTACGACGGGCTCCCAGATCGATCAGGGACGCGCAATGCAGGACTCCACTATCAATCTCTTCGCTGACCGCTTGTCGTTGATGGTGTCGTAGAAGTCGTTGAAGTAGCTGAGGGTTTCCTTAACCGTCCCGCGATCCATCAGGTTGCCGACAGAGTCACTGTACAGCGCGTAGATCTGGGGCTTCTTCTCGTTGAAAAGCGCGAACACCTTGGCGTAGGCCGCGGCATCGGTGCAGTAACCCCGGAACAGGCGCTGTCGGACGTTCTTAATAGCCAGCCTTTCATCGACAGTGGCGTAACGAGCATTCACCGCGCCGGCGAAATCGAAGTCGTATGCAATGGGCATTGCTACGCCTTCATTGTTGAAGAACAGCTCGACATTGTGAAGTGCTGCTTCGGAGAAATCCGTGTTTCCGATGAAATATTGGAAAACCCCGAATAGCGCGTCCTGAAAACTTTCGAGGTCTCCAGGCAAAGCCCCTTTCTGTTCCATCACCTTTCCGCCCAGTCGGTCGGCGAGGGCCTTTGGTTCCTCCATGATAAAGGCGTATCGCCGAGCGCGCACTTTTCCGCCGGCACTGTCCGCATAAACGAACTTCAGTAAGCGCGCTCTGTGACTCACGGGAGTGAGCAGCTGGTAGACGCGGTACAGCTGATACTCCTGAAGGATGTATTGCTCGTACGAGTCCGTGTCATGGCAGTAGCTGACCAGCTTGGGCTTGTCGAGCTTTTGGAAGATCGTCCCCTTCGATGTCCCGCCGCTGAAGTTGAGACGGAGCGGAGGGAATTCGCACATCTTGAGTCGCCAGATGCCGCGCGTGCGCGCCTTCATCGGAACGGTGATGAGACTTCCCTCGGCGCCCATGTATGAAAGGGTGGCCTCACGCCACGGCGGATTATCGCCTTTGTCACCGCGAATCTTTCCGATGTTGGTGGTGAGAGTTACCTCGATCGGCTCCTGCGATTCAAAGAATGCAGCTGCTCCCCGGTGCTTCGAAGAGTCGTGAGCGGCCGCGACGCCATTGAGGAGCGCGGCGGCGGCTACCTTCGTGGTGTCCTGAGCGCCCGCGACGCCAGCAAGGAGCGCGGCGGCCACGAATGCTGCAACGTGCGTGAGACGCGGTGAGGATGAAAAGCGGTAAATCGTTGCAATACGGTTCGCTGCACGGGGTGCGCGAGGAGTCTCAGCCGGCATGGGCCTATCTCCGAAAAGGGCCGCTCGAATATTGGTCTGGCCGGCGTTTTACGCCATAGTTTCCGAGTTCAGTTAACCGGTGGGGGCTGGGGCCACCCCATGCAGATCGCGGCCAATCGCGAGAGCAGGACACCATTCATCTCGCCCGAGTTGGATCCGATGCCCCAGGTGTTCGACAGCACAACGATGACCAGATCTTCGTCCGGATAAACAAACAATCCTGCTTGAAGGCCCGCGTTCGAGCCACCGATGTTCAACAATCTGTGCGGAGCAGTAGAGTCGCTGACAAAGAAACCAAAGCTCATGGTAGCCTGGACTGCTCCAACCCTCGGCCGCCGGTTGAGGAGATCGAGCGATTCCTTCGAAAGCAGTCCCGGTCGTTCGATCGCTCTACCGAATTGGGCCAGGTCAGCGGCCGTCGAGTACATGTTTCCGCCGGCGATGTTGTGGCTGTAATCCCACTCAGGCACGCGGTAAACCGCGTTCGAATCGACGGCGAACGTCCATGGATCAAAGTAGGAATACCGCCGGGCCCGATGCGGCAGCACACGCCGTACGTCATCGAAGCCCGTGTTCTTGAGTCCCAGGCGCGCGATGATTTCGCGATTCACGTAGTCCTGGTATTTCACGCCGGATGCCGACTGAATCGCGGCGCCGATAAGATTGTATCCGTAACTCGAGTAGCTCACCTTCGTGCCGGGCGGGGCGACCAGCGTGTCATCCTTGACCAACGCGAGCACGTCGTTCACGTCGTCGAAATGCCGGGAATACAGCGAGGCGTTCCTCTCCTGCCCCCAATGGCGAATGCCCGCGAGGTGAGCCGCTAGCAGCCTCGGCGTGATCACTCCGCCGGGTTTTACAGGAAATGCGGGAACGTAGCGTTGAATCGGCGCGTCGAGATCAATACCCCCGGCCTCGTGGAGCTTGAGAAGTGAGAGCCCCGTGAACGCCTTCGTGATGCTGGCAACGCCGAATCGAGTTTCGTTGGTTACCGGAACCCGATGCTCGAGATCCGCGTACCCCAGGTTCTCGGCAAGTACCGTATCGCCGCCGAGCATTACGAGGGCGCTCAATCCGATATTGCGCTGTCTTCGCTGGATGTCGGCAAGCGCATCCCGGAGCAGAGCACGGCGATCGCGGCATGCTGCCAATTGTGGAGAGCGCTGCGCAGCCACCGGCGGCGCAGCGCTCATATACAGCATCAGAAGACAGAAGAGCGTTCGGCGCATGCAATCCTGGTCAGCGAACGAAGATCGGATTCGCGTACTGCTGCAGCAGCGTTGCTGCGTTTTGTCCAGGCGAGAAGCTGGCATCCCCGACGACCACGAACAATCCCCCACGCTGTGCAAAGCGCTCGCGGGCGAGAACGCCCCTTACGAGTGGGACGAGAAGAAATGCGTCTCCGCCACTGATTGAGCGGAGGTCGACCACCAGGCGCGTCGCCCCCGCCGAATCCGCGCTCGCGAACATCCGCTGCATGAAGGCACCGATCGATTCGGTTCCTTCAGATCGAACACGCGTGAACCGGACGCGAACCGTATGGTCGGAGGCGGTGATCGAAAACGAGTAGTTCTTTCCCTGTCCGACCTGCGGGAAGGCCTGCGCCTGCGAATCTGGCGTGACTGGAATCTCTCCTGAGCACGCCAGCATCACTCCGAGCGTGGCCAGCATCCACGTCCGACCGACTCGGTTCGCGCGCCGCTCTCGAGCCTTGCGTTCGGGATTCGACATACGCGATCTCACGGGAATGGACGCGGGCGTGGCCAGGGCCACGGCCACGGGTCGAATGACCGCGCGCCCGCAATTCCGCGTACTGCCGCCTCGCGGATCTGCGGATCGCTCGAGCTGAGAAGCTGAGTGAGCGTCTCCTGCGAGCTCTCGCCGGACTTCATCAGCGCGCGAATGAGTCCGCGGCGAACGTGATCGTTCTGCTCGACCTTGAGGGCGTCACGAATGGCGGGAAGTGCGCCGGCATCTTCGATCTGGCCAAGTGCCCACGCCGCTTTGAGACGCGTGTCCGCGCTTTCGTCGCGCAGCAGTCGAAGCAATCCAGCCGGCGCCTTAGTGCCGTTGTCATCCATCTGGCCAATCGCCCAGGCCGCAGTGCCCCGCACGTTCGGACTCCTGTCACCCGTAGCGGTTGCCAGGATGTCGATCGCAGAATGGTCGCCCATGTTTCCGAGCGCCCAGACCGCGGTTTCGCGCACGCGATCGTCGGCGTCAGCACGAATCGCCGCCGCAAGTCCGGCGACGCTGCGTCGATCCTCGATGTTCCCGAGAGCCCACGCAGCCATCTCACGCACGCGCGCATCCGCATCCCTCGCCAGAGTTTCACTCAGCGCATCGATGCCCTCGCGGGCCTCGAGCTTGCCGAGCGCCCATGCCGCTACCCTGCGCACCTGCGGCGAATTGTCCTGGCGCACGACACGAATGAGGGCGGCGACGCTGCTCGTTGAGTCCATCCGGCCGACTGCTCCGACTGCGGCAAGGCGGACCTTCTCCGCCTCGTCTCTGAAAAGACCCAGGAGTGGACTCAAGGCACGGCCGTTTTCGATCCGCCCCAAAGCCCACGCCGAGTTGGCACGCACATCTACGGACGGATCACGCAGCGCGCGCATAAGTGGATCGACGCCGTTTTGCGCCTCCACCAATCCGAGCCCGAGCGCGGCCACTGACCGCAGCGCAGGATCGCTCGAGGCGAGGCGCGTCACCAGCTCGCTGCCGACGATCTCCGCCTTCTGGGTTCCAATGAGGCGAACCGACAGCTCGCGCACGCACGCGTCGTCGGAGGAAAGCCCGGTCATGAGACGCTGTACGTCGGCGGCGGGCAGTGCGTCGGATTCGAAATCATCATTGCTCGAGGCCGATACCACTGAGGCGAGCGGCGTCGATGGCGCGTCGTTCCAGCCGCCCCATCCCCATCCTTGCACCGCCTTCGCCGCGAGCGAGCAGATCATCGGTGGTGCGCCTTTCGCGGCAGTCAACAGGGCCGCTACGTCGACTGGCGCGCCGCGATGGCGGCCCTGATCCAATCCACTGATGCTGATGGTCGAACCCGCTGTGTGCGCTACCGCCGCCACTCCGCTCAGCGAAGAGAACGCAAAGCTTGCGACCACCAATCCAATTACTCGCTGCATGATTACTCCGTTCATTTTGCCCGCCTTGGTTGCGCGGTAGGTTGAAAAATCAGCATTAACATTCAAAAGAGAGGGCGCCATTCCCAGGCGCCCTCTCCGAATCTAGTTCGGGAAAGGACGCGGCTCGGGCCATGGTCGAGGCCATGGACCGGTGGAGTTTCCTCCCGCCAGCGCGCGGACTGCGATTGATCTGATTTCCGGATCCTTGGATTCGAGCAGACCCTTCAACGCGTCGACGGACTTCTCGCCGACCGCTGCGAGAGCACGGATATATGCGATCTGCAGCTCCTTGTCCGGCTCCCGCGCGAGAGCCGCTTCGAGGGCGGGTATGGAAGCAGGATCCTCGATCTCGTACAACGCCCATGCGGCGAGCTCGCGCACTTCCGGATCCTTGTCGCCCAACATCGCGATCAGCTTCGGTGGCGCCTGCTTGAGATCGGTATTTCCGAGCGCCCACGCGGCGCGCTTCCGCACGTCGGGACTCGCATCGTTCAACGCCGCGGCAAGCGCATCGGCGGACGACCTGTCCCCGACGTTGCCGAGCGCCCACGCCGACGTTGCACGGACCTGCGTGTTAGCGTCGCCCTTCAGGGCTGCGGAGAGTGCCTCGACCGCAGTTGATCCGTGCCTGCCTTCTGCCAGCGACCATGCCGCCATTTCTCTCACGGTCGGATCGGCATCATGACGAAGCGCATTCGCGAGCGCATCGGCCGCGACCTGCTTGTCCGCGTACTCCGAAAGTCCCCACGCCGCGATTCTGCGCAGACTCGCGCTGGTATCGGTTGCAAGGATGCGAGCGAGAAGTACCGGACGCTCATCGCTGTCCTTTCCCGCTTTCCCACCACCCTGAGTGAACACCTGGGCCAGTGCCTTGGATGCGGCCGAGGTGCCTTGTTGAACCACGGTTTCGACGACCTTCGCGAACCTATCCTCGACGCGATTGCTCTGCGTGCTTATGGCGGTCTGCGTGCTCTGATTCGTGACAGACTCGGTCTTCTGATGTGTCTTCGAGCCGCCGATGATCTCGCGGGAATCGGGATAACCCTTCATGTCGGGCTTCTGCGAATTCAGCAGCTCGATTCCCCGCGGCGACGTTACCGGAGGCGCAGAGTGAACAGGGATGCGCGGCGAGGGTGCCGCCGCACCAACCACTATGGAGATGAGCGCCAGCGATCCGATCAACGCCGCCGATTGCCTGCGGCTCGGGCTCGAGTGGCGAAGCTCAGGATCCAGGATCGCGAGCATGCGTCCCTCGAACTCCTTGCGGCGCGCCATCGCTAGAGCCACCGATGGCGTCGAATCACGCCTGACGCTTGTCACGATATCCAGCAGATGTTCGGCGTAATCCGTCGCGCGAGCTCCGCAGGCGAGCGCGAGATCGTCGCACGCCCGCTCGCTCTCGGAGCGAAGCTGTTTCGCCGCGGTCCAGACGAGCGGATGGAACCAATAGACAGCACAGGCCAGACGGCCGAGCGTGTGTCCAACGAGATCGTGACGGCGGACGTGAGCCAGCTCGTGGAGCAACACTGCGCGCCTGCGATCGAGCGACCACGAGTCGCACTCCGCGGGGAGGACGATCGTGGCGTTGAACACGCCGCACGCGAACGGCATCTTCGCGTCCTCACTGCGAAGGAGTCGTGGCGGCTCGTCGAGGGCCAGCCTGTCCGACACTTCCCAGAGGGGAGCGAGCCAGTCCTGGCTGTCGAGCGGCCGGGCGCGATTGACGATCCGTCGAACGGCGAGCGTTGCGAAGCCGAGGGACGCGGCGATGATGACAAGAACCGCGGCCCAGATGAGGAATACGATCGAGAGTCCGCTCAGCACCGCAGACCTGGCCAGCGCACTTCCGAACGAGCTCGATGGCACAGCTTCATTGCCCGTTGTGAGGGGCGCGGTTAGTACTCCCACCTTATCGATTTTTCCGGAACGGTTCGTCAGAATCAGCGGACTGGGAGACGGTGCCACAGCGGACTCAGATTTGACCTTAGCCGGAAGAACCCTGATTGGGATTGGAGCCCACGCAGTGAGCGCCGGCACGAGCAACAATGCGGCGAGCGTCACGAGCCATACGAGATGACGGGCGCCAGCCGAAGCGCGCTGCATGCTGAGCGTGATTCCGAGCGCGACCAACAGAATGAGCGTCGCCTTCGCCAGCAGGATCACCATTGAAATGCTGGAGCCGGTGAGGCCACCCAGTCCCGAGAAGATTGTCGATATCATTGGCATCATCTCCCGCTCTGCCGCGCGCGGCGGATGGTGTTGCGCAGCCGCTTTACCTCGGCGTCGCTGAGATCGACGTCGGACATCCTGAGGAGTGCGGTGACAGCCTGTTCCGTGGAGTCGCCGAAATATGTGCGGACGACGTGCGCGAGGACATCTTCGCGGGCGGTCTCAGTGGGCTTGGCGGGATAGTATATGTAGCGCGGTCCGTCTTCCCGATGTGTGATCAGCTCCTTCTCGCTGAGGATACGCAGGACCGATCGCACTGCTGAATACGTCGGCGGGTCTGGGAGGTCCGCCATGATCTCGGCAACGGTAGCGCCCGAACGGCGATGGAGGATGTCCATCACCTGGGTCTCGCGTCGGGTCAGGGCGGCGGTGGTCGTTTCGGATTTTGGCATCAGCGTGACGGTCATGGGAAGCTCTGGAACGGATCCAGGGGACCTGGTCCGTTTTAGTGTTGAAAATTCAACCCTGTTGAAAATTCAACACTGGCGCGGATTTGTCAATGGGCGAGTTTTTGAAGCAGGCTTTCGGTCATCGCTGGTCCTGAAGGAGAAGCAAGATGCGTGTACTGCCCGGTTCGCTCATCGCCGTTATTGCGCTCGTTTACGCGCCACAAGTCGTTTGCCAGACTGCGGTTAGCGAGCCACTCCGATGGGTTTCCGATATCGAGCAATTCGAGGCCACCGATCGGGTACACCCGCCTGTCCCGGGGTCGATCGTCTTTGCCGGCAGTTCGTCTATCGCCATGTGGGAGACCCTCGATAAGGACTTCGGCTACTTCCCGGTCCTCAATCGCGGGATCTCTGGATCCATGCTCGCGGATAACGTGCAGTCCGTCTACCGCATCGTTTTACCATACAAGCCCCCCGTCGTGGTCATCTACGCGGGAGAGAACGATCTGGTAGAGGGTGAGACGCCGGAGCGGGTCCTTCACGATTATCAGACCTTTACCTCGATCGTTCACCGGAAGCTGCCGGCCACGCGTGTCGTGTTCGTGTCGATCAAGCCGAGCATTGCGCGCGACAGCCTGATGGGCAAAATCCGCGAAACCAATCGACTGATAAGCAATTTTACCCGTACAGACAAAAGGCTTGGCTACGTCGACGTATTCACTCCGATGCTGGACCCGTCTGGCCGGCCAAGACGCGAACTGTTTCTCGAGGACGGGTTGCACATGAACGCGCGCGGTTACGCCATCTGGCGCGACAGGATCATGCCGGTACTTCGATAAGACGATACCGTCGACCTGTTCATTCTTGAATCGCTGAGAGAATTCCACACGAAGTGTTAAGGACTTGGCCGACCAAGTCGCGGTAGACCGCATCGCTGAGGTCGAGGCGAGGAGTGCCGGGCTCCGCAAAGAGCTGGGGCTCGTCGACCTGGTGCTGATGCAGATCCTCTACGTCGTGGGGTCAGGCTGGGTTGGAACGGCCGCCAAGCTCGGATCATCCCACACCGTTTTCTGGCTCCTCGCGATCGCTTTGTACTATCTCCCGCAGGCCTGGGTGGTCATATACCTCAGCCGCCTGATGCCGCTCGAGGGCGGAGTTTATCAGTGGACGACGATCGCGCTGGGGAAATTCGCGGGATTCATGGTCGCGTGGAATCTGTGGGCCTACGCCGTCCTGATCATCGCCACATTCGGCGTCACTATCGCGACTAACGCGTCCTATCTCCTTACCGGGGGTACCGCATCGCTGTCGCAGCTGTGGTGGTACACTCCGATCGTCAGCACGCTCTCTCTGTTGTTCGTCACCGGCATCTCCGTACTCGGCCTCGGCATCGGGCGGTGGGTGCAGGACGTTGGTGGTGTTGCCCAGGTGCTTACCTTCGCGGCACTTCTCATTGTTCCTCTCGTCGCATTCGGGCACGGCCGGCCCCTCTCATACCATCCGCTCGACGTCTCGGTCCCGGCATTCACGCCGTACAGTCTCAACATCTTCGGCAAGATGGCACTGGGCGCGCTGAGCGGATTCGAGTACGTGGCTATAATGGCGGGTGAGTCGCGCAGTCCGGCGCGTACAGTCGGACGCTCGGTCCTTCTGGCCGCGCCTGTCATAGCAATCATGTTCATACTCGGAACCAACAGCGTGATCGCGCTGGTGCCGGCGGATCGCATCGATTTGGTGAGCCCGATTCCGCAAACACTGAGTATCGGCTTCGCTGGTATGGGAATCGCGCGGCTCATTGTGCCGGCGTTGATCCTGTTGCTGTTGCTGCGACAGGTGGGCGTGGTGACGATGATATTCAACGGGAACACGAGGTTGCCGCTCGTTGCCGGGTGGGACAACCTGCTGCCAGCGTGGTTCACGCGCCTTCACCCGCGATTCAGGACACCGGTCAACTCAATTCTGTTCGTCAGCGCCATCACGATCGCGCTCACGCTGGTGGGACAGGCGGGTGTTGGAGTGCAAGAGGCGTTTCAGCTTCTCGAGAACGCGGCCGGGATTTTCTACGCGCTCACATATCTCGCGTTGTTTGCCATCCCGATTTTTGGAGTGGCCAACCTGGCCCGACGGCCATCTCGATTCCTCCGCATTGCCGCCATGTCCGGATTCGCCGTGAGTCTTCTCTATTCGGCGCTATCGGTCTTTCCGATCATCGACGTCGCGAGCAGGCAGATCTTCGCCGGGAAGATCATAGTCGTAATCGTCGGGGCGAACCTGCTGGGCGTCGGGATCTACACTGCAAGTCAGAGGAGAACGCGCCAGGCTGCCTGGTCGAGCCAGTAGCAACGGCCGTCGAGTGCTACCTGTCACATTCGGATGGGGACGTCAATAAAGGTGTCCCCAAACCATTTTATGCTGAGCGGCTCGTTTGCGTCCGAGACCGCTTCGTCGCTGACATCCTTGCCCGTGCCGTAGTTGATCTGCATGTCGGGCTGCTTGATGACGTTTATCAGGACGACAATTCGGCTGCCCGGCTGTGCCTGACGGCTTGTCAACCGCACGCTCTTGAAATCGAGGCGCTCGCGCTTGCCCGGCGTCAACAAGTGGCGATTCGAGAGATCAGCGACAGCGCTCGCGCGCGCCCAGTACGTGGAGAGTAGCACGTACTCGTTCTTTGCGGTCAGCTCGTAGAGGGAGATGTTGAAGTCAAAATCCTTCTTGTTGCTGATGAATTCGAGCCGCCCCGAGAAGAGGCCGCTTATCTCGATCGGACTCTGGAGAGGATTGCTGACGAAGGCGATACCGTTCCAGGTATCAATCGCGGTGCCGACGATGCCGCCGCCGGCCGGTCGGCGATCGACGTCGGTTCGGTCGGCGAGATCCACGTTCAAGACAACGGTGGTCGTTGTCCCAGGATTGCGTTCGCTCAGTCGATAATTCTCACCCGAGCGCAATGCGATGAGATAGTACCGCAACGCCTGGTCCGACATCGCCGCTATCGATGGAGCGTGCTTCCAGACGTTCGCGCCCATCACCTGATAGTTCACCTTGTCCTTCAGCAATGCAGGCTTTGGCGCGCCCTTGAAGATGTAGTCGAACCATTGGTATCGAAGCTCGCCGAAGTCAGTCAGCGCCACCGGATCGACTTTGTATCTGCTCAGTATATACGTGGTGTCACCGAGGGCGGTGACCAGTCCGCGTTGCCCGAGCACGTGATCGTAGGGACCGATGACCAGATAATCTTCCGCGCCCGGATTGTACGTGTAGTGTTGCGTGAAATAGTAAACGGCGGCACCCGGCCCGCCGTAGTAGTAGCCCGCTGTCTGCAGAATGGGGATTTTGATATTTGCGAAATCATTTTCGTACGGAATCATGCTCTGCCAGTACGAGTCATACGTCGGATGGGCGATCCAGGTATCGAAGACAGGATTGGGAGTGCCATCGATTTTATCGAGTTCACGATACGCCCGACCGCCCACGTACCAGTCGTGATTCAATCGATTCCATCGCTCAAAATTGAAGTAGGTTGTGTCGTCGAGCCCCTTCAGGTTGAGCGTGTAAAAAGGCCACGCATAGACGAAGCTCAAAAACAGATTGCCGTCCATAGGCACATCGATGCCCGGTGCTACTGCCACCGCGGGGATCATCGTCTTCAACGCTTTAGGCATATGCTTGGCGGTTGCCCATTGAGTAAACCCTTCGTAGCTGCCGCCATACATCCCCACCCGACCGTCGCTCCACGACTGCCTGGCAATCCAATCGATCAGCGCGGCCGCATCTGACCCGTCGTGCTCGTAGGGCACTGGCTGGTCGGGACTGCATTCCTTGCCGCGCGTAAGACCGATCACACCGACGTAGCCGTTTGAGGCGGCACGCCGGGCGTCAGCGAGGTTGGATTCGGAGTCAGCGTAGATGGTGAAGTTCAGCAGCGCAGGAAGACGACGCGCCACGGAGCGCTGTCGGACCACCATTGCGCAGACTGTCGCACCATCGGGTGTCCGCACCTGAATATTCCTGTCGATCGTGTACCTGCGCTCATCGTCCGCTGCAACGAGTGGCTCAGCGAGCGGCACGATCGTCCTGAAGGCTTGCTGGACATGGTAAGCCTTGATCAATCGCACCGCATCGGAGAGCGAGATCACGTCATTGCCGTTACGCTGCGGCAGGGCACGATCGACTTCGCGATCGAGCCCGAAGTGACTGATGCCGAGCGCGCGGATCGCGAGCGCGGAAGTCCGGTCATCAAGTCGAGCGATACCGTCGCGGAATGCTTGTCGAAACGCGTCGTCGAAGTGCGCGCTATCCCCGCGCTGTTTCGCAGTCGCTAGGATCGCAAAGAGCGCGTCGGCCGCACTGGCCGAGAGAGAGACTCGATTTCTTCGTAACGCTCGCAGTGCCGTCAGAGTATTGGTCGCATCTGCGTAGCGGCCGGCGACCGTCTGAAAACGGAACAGATTGTCGAGGTACCGATCACGATCGCTATCCTTGTAGACCCCGATCGCCTGCTGCGCCAGAGCCGCCATCGTTCGTGCGGTGTCATTACCAGCGATCGTATTGGGGAAGCCCAGGTCCTGCGCTGATGCGAGGGACGCCGAGGCGACATAGAGCACAGCAAAGCTGAAGGATCGCATTTGCCGATTCCGCTAGCTGCGCTTGAGAACTACATCGCCGTTTACAGTTCTGACGCGAATCACTCCTCCGCCGCGGCCGACAGTCTGTCTCGCCCGTACATAGCGGCGAGGCGTCCCTTCACTGCTATCCCAATCCGCGGTTTCCGTCGTGTGCAGCGGCAAGTCGCTGAGGATGCGCGTCTTGTGGCCCAGGTTGTCGGTATATGCCGTCTCCAGCTCGAGAATCGCGTTGAGATCCCGTGGTACCACGAGCACGACCTCACCCTTGCCTGAAGTCACGTCGACGGAGTGCGCGCCGGCACCTTGCAGCTCGATCCTCACATCTCCCGCACCGGTGTGCGCCTCGACCGATCCAGTCGCGGGGCCGATGTCGATCGAACCGCCTCCGGTCTGAGCGTAGACCTCCCCACCCGATGGACCGATTCGGATTGGGCCGCCGCCCGTCGTGACGCGCGCGCCGTCTGGCGCGGCGCGGAGCGAGATGCCTCCGCCCGCCGAATTCATTCTTATTCCACTCGCCCCGAAACTGGTCCCCTGGCCAACGCCATCGCCGAAGTTGGTGGTGGTAGTGGTACCTCCGCCGCCGCTGCTGCTAATGCTGGTTCCGCTTCCGCTACCGCTTCCGCTCCTTACGCTGAAGCTACTGCCGTCGGTCCCGACTCCGACGACTGTGACGCCGTTCTCCTTGTTAATGATCGTGCCGGAGGATTTGCTGTTGATGACCGGGCCGCTTCCAGATTTTCCAATGAGGTTCCCGGTAACGCCCTCGATTCGAACAATCCCCCCGCCCGTGCTCACACTTCCATTCAGCCGCGAATCCGCGACGCGGATTTCGCCTCCTCCTGTCCGGATGTCCACCTCGCCGTTGGCCTTCTCGATGTTGATCTCGCCTCCGCCGGTTTGACCGGTGAAGACTCCATCGACACCCGTAATCGAGATTGAGCCGCCG
>Ga0137415_10004895_pt1 | contig 13230 bp, 9 predicted proteins | sample CZODoug3_1_1_16f_FD_183082 | JGI IMG/M metagenome (GOLD analysis project Ga0137415, IMG submission 183082) | Vadose zone soil fungal communities from Angelo Coast Range Reserve, California, USA - CZODoug3_1_1_16fungal (Hybrid Assembly) | ecosystem: Environmental > Terrestrial > Soil > Vadose... | reverse complement strand
TCGGACGGCGCGTATTTGTCGATCCAACCGATGATTCTGCCGCTCTTCGGCGGTCTCAGCGAAATCGAAATGATGAACGAGCTGCTCGGCCGCCCGAAAGTCGAAGGGCCTGAGCTCGTTCAGGAAACCTTCCGCACCACAAAACCGCCTGGCGATCTTCCGAGCGCGTGGTCGAAATTCTTACGGGATGGATTCGCGGCGCACGTTCCGTTGCGAGATCGACCGGTGTCATTTAACGGTGGCGCCGCGGCTTCGCTGGCCCACCAGCTTTGGGCAACAACGCCGGCACCGACCTCGGACTCTCCTGAAATCGTTTTTGTTCGCAGTTACGCGATGGACGATGGCCGTTACGCCAACAACGGCTGGCTCCAGGAATTGCCCGACCCGATCACGAAACTGACCTGGGACAACGCGGCCATGATGAGCCCAAACTTCGCCAAATCGCTGAATGTCGAGACCGGCGACCTGATTCAAATTTCAATTAACGACACTGCGAAAGACACGAACGATCAACCGATTCGACGTGAGCTCGTAATTGCGGCCTACGTTTCGCCCGGTCACGCCGACAATTCAGTCACGATTCCGATTGGCTACGGTCGGAAGAAAACCGGCCCGATCGCCGACGAATCGGGATTTAATGCCTATCTGCTGCGGACCGCGAGCAATCCGCATTTCGCAGCCGCCGACGGCAAGAACATCGAAAGTGTGCGCGTGACAAAGGTCGGAAAGAAATATCCGCTCTCGTGCACACAAGAACATTGGAGCATCGAAGGCCGCGGCGTGGTGCGTGAAGCGACCCTGGACGGTTACCGCGAAGACAACGAGTTCGTGAAGAAATGCGGCGGGATGGATGAGCCGCAATCCGTGATGCCATCGCTCTACAGCCATCCGCCGCTGGACGCGCCCCAGCAATGGGGGATGACGGTTGATCTAAATGTTTGCACCGGTTGCAGCGCGTGTGTCATCGCCTGCCAGGCTGAGAACAACGTGCCAATCGTCGGCAAACTACAAGTCGCGCATGGCCGGTGGATGCACTGGCTCCGGATCGATCGCTATTACGCGAGCGCGAAACCGTTCGATGAAGACAATGGCGAGTTTCCAGAAAATCCTGAAATGGTCCATCAACCAATGATGTGCCAGCACTGCGAGAACGCGCCGTGCGAAACAGTTTGCCCGGTCAACGCAACCGTTCACAGCGAGGACGGCCTCAACGTCATGGCTTACAACCGTTGCGTCGGCACGCGTTATTGCGCAAACAATTGCCCGTTCAAAGTTCGCCGGTTCAATTTTTTCGATTACAACCAGCGGCCGATCGGAAAAAAGAAAATCGCGGGCGAATTCGGGATCTATCGCGAGTACGTTGCGCCGTTTACCGAAAAAGGCGCGCCCGACATCACCAAGATGCAGAAAAATCCGAACGTCACGGTTCGGATGCGCGGGGTGATGGAGAAATGCACGTTTTGTGTGCAACGGATCGAAGAAGCGAAAATTGCGGCGCACGTGCGCGCCGGCACGTCGAACAACAACTTGCGGATACCGCGAGACTCGTTCACCAGCGCCTGCGCGCAGGCGTGTCCGCACGAAGCGATCACTTTTGGCGATATCAAAGATCCGGAGAGCAAAGTTTCGAAAATGAAACAGCAGGATCGCAACTACCGGTTACTCGAATATTTGAACGTCAACACCCGGACCAGTTATCTGGGGCGGATCCGGAATCCAAATCCGAAGATGCCGGACGCCGACAACATCGGCGTGGCGTGTCCGGGAGAGAAGGCGTGATGGATTTTCGATTTTCAATTTTCAATTTTGGATTGCAGACGTTGGCGAATGTCGATCTTTGGCAATTGCAACTCAGCAATCAGCAATCAGCAACTTAGGGATGAACGACTGGCCCACAGTGCAGGAAGAAGCTGCGACCACCGCGGATCGGCCGCTGGCGCGCCCGCCGCTGGTGTTGAATCGGCGCAATTTCAGTTGGATCACGGAGCGCATCTCGGGTGTGGTCGAGGACCGCGCACCGCGCTGGTGGTGGGTTTGTTTTACGATCACGGGTACGATCGCGATGTTCGGTTTGTTCTGTCTCGGCTACCAAATTTCTACCGGGGTCGGAACTTGGGGAAATAATATTCCGGTTGGGTGGGCATGGGACATCACGAATTTCGTTTTTTGGATCGGTATCGGACACGCTGGTACGCTCATTTCCGCCATTTTATTTTTGCTCCGACAGAAATGGCGGACGTCGATCAATCGTTCGGCCGAAGCGATGACGCTCTTCGCAGTGATGTGCGCCGCAATCTTTCCCGGTGTCCACGTCGGCCGCGTTTGGATGGCGTGGTATCTCGCTCCGGTCCCAAACAATTACGGCATTTGGCCAAATTTCCGCAGCCCGTTGATGTGGGACGTGTTCGCGGTCTCGACCTATTTCACGGTCTCGGTTTTGTTTTGGTACACTGGACTGATTCCTGACCTGGCGACGTTGCGCGATCGCGCGACCACGAAGATTAGAAAGTTTCTCTTTGGCGTCTTCGCATGCGGTTGGCGCGGCTCAAACCGTAACTGGCGTCATTATGAAATGGCGTATCTCCTCCTGGCCGGCCTTTCCACCCCGCTGGTGCTCTCAGTCCACAGCGTGGTGTCGTTCGACTTCGCGGCGTCAATCTTGCCGACATGGCACACGACAATTTTCCCGCCCTACTTTGTCGCGGGCGCGATTTTCGGCGGTTTCGCCATGGTGCTGACGCTGCTGATTCCCGCGCGCGCGATTTTCAAACTCCACGACATCATCACGCCGCAGCACATCGACAAGATGGCGAAGATCATTTTGCTGACCGGCTCGTTCGTCAGTTACGCCTACGTGATGGAATTTTTCGTAGCCTGGTATAGCGGCAACGCTTACGAGCGGTTCGCGTTTTGGAACCGCGTCCTCGGTCCCTACTGGTGGTATTGGTGGACCGGCATGTTGTTTTGCAATATTCTTTCGCCGCAGCTTTTCTGGTTCCGCTGGTGCCGGCGAAACATTCTCGTCGTCTACTTTGTTTGCATGTGCGTCAACGCCGGCATGTGGTTCGAGCGTTTCATCATCATCGTCGGTGGACTCCATCGCGATTTCATTCCGTCCTCGTGGGGTGTTTTTGTTCCAACCTGGGTCGACATCTGGACGTTCGTCGGCACGCTCGGGATTTTCACGTCTCTCTTCCTGTTGTTCGTCCGGTTCCTGCCGATGATCGCGATGTCGGAAGTGAAAATCGTTTTGCCGGAAGCGGACGTGCACGCGCATTCGCCTAACGGACATCATCCCGTCGGAGCGGGTGGAATGGAGCGGACATGAGAACGCCGTCCGGTCACGAAGTTTATGCAATGGGCGCGGAATATCCGAGCCCAGCCGCACTTTACGAAGCCGCCAAAATGGTGCGCGATGCCGGCTTCAAACGCTGGGATGTGTTTTCGCCCTTTCCAATCCACGGAATGGACGAGGCGATGGGGCTCGGGAAATCATGGTTGAGCGCGGTCGTCCTTGCCGGTGGCATTTCCGGGTTGCTCACCGCGGTTCTCGTGGAATTTGGCCCGTCTTGGGGTCTTTACCCGCTTATTGTTCATGGAAAACCGTACGATTGGAGAACGGTGCCGGCATTTTTCCCGATCATGTTCGAGATGACCGTGCTCTTCTCAGCGTTCGCCGCATTTTTTGCGGTCTTGATCATGAATGGACTGCCGCGGCCGCATCATCCGATTTTCAACTGGGACCGCTTCAGCCGCGTGACCAACGACGGATTTTTCCTCGTGATCGAGGCGCGCGATCCGCGTTTCACCGAGCTGGAAGCGCGCGAATTACTCGAGCGCAGCGGCGGCGAGCACATCACCATCGTGCACGAGGACTGATTTATGTTGCGCGGCTTCCTTTTAATTTCCCTTTTGCTGACGATCGCGGCCGTGGCCGTGCTCGGGTTCCGCGGAGAAAAAACCACCAATGAGCCATGGGAAATTTTTCCCGACATGGTGCGGCAGATGAAAGTACGCGCACAAGCGCCGCTGAATTTTTTTGCGGACGGCCGGGGACCGCGGATGCCGGTCAATGGAACGGTGCCGATCGGTTATGAAATGCCGAAACCTCAAACGGCCGGCGCGCCGGAGTCTCACTCCGTCGCTGGTTTCAGTGTCGGCCCCGATTACATCGACACCGGTAAAATGGGCAATAATTGGGGAACCGGAATTCCGGTTCCGGTGACGGCGGAATTGCTTCAGCGGGGGCGCGAGCGTTTCAACATTACCTGCGCGATGTGTCACGGCGCGACCGCGGCCGGCAATGGCATCGCCAAACAGCACGGCTTGGCCACGGTCGTCACCTTGCAAGACGATCGAATCCGCAAAATGGCCGACGGCGAAATTTTCAACACGATCACAAACGGCAAAAACACGATGATGGCCTACGGGCCGAACATCATGGTTACCGATCGTTGGGCGATCATCGCCTATCTCCGGGCGCTGCAACGGAGCCAAAGCGCGGCGATTGTCGATGTCCCGCCGGAACATCGGGCTGATTTGGAAAAACCAGCCGAGAACAAACCGGCGGAGGCGAAACCCGCGGAAGCCAAACCGGCTGTAAACAAATCGCCAGCCAAACCGGAGGCGCCCAAGAAATGAGCGATCGCTTGCACAATGCGCCGACGCCGGAAGGCGAATATTTCGAGAGCGGCCGTTTTGCCGGTTTGTCGGTCCTTCTCGGCGTGATCGCGTTTGTCGCATTGGCTTTGTGCGGCGCGGGGGCGGCGATTGATCCGAAGCAGTTCAGTTTTTCGTGGCTCTTCGCATTCGGCTTTTTCTTCACCTTATGCGCGGGCTGTTTCTTCTGGACAATCGTGCATTACGCGACCGACGCGGAATGGACGGTGGTTGTCCGGCGTCAGCTCGAAAATATCGCCGTACTGTTCGCTGTCCTGGCGATCCTTTTCATCCCGATTCTGCTTTTGCGACACCATCTTTATGAATGGATGAATATCGCACCCGGAAAAGAGGCGACGCTCGATTCCAAGCGCGCCTACCTGAATCTCAACTTCTTCATCCTGCGCGCCGCTTTCTTCCTCGGATTCTTCATCATCGCGTCGCAGTTGTTGCGCCGATTTTCAGTGCGGCAGGACAAGGACGGCAATCCGCAATTCACGATTCGCCTTCGCAAAGTCGCCTTCGCCAGCCTTCCTCTCTTCGCGCTCTGTCTGACGTTTGGCGCGTTCGATTGGTTGATGAGTCTGAACTATCGCTGGTTCTCGACCATGTTCGGCGTCTACATTTTCGCGGGCGCGGCCGGCAGTTCGATGGCGCTTCTCGTCCTCGTGATCGCCGCACTCCAGCGCGCCGGTTATCTCAAGAACGTCGTCACGCTCGAGCATTATCACATCATGGGGAAGTGGATGTTCGCCTTCTGCGTGTTCTGGGCCTACATCGGGTTCGGTCAATACATGCTCATCTGGTACGCGAACATGCCAGAGGAGACGCAATATTATCTAACTCGGAATACGGAATCGTGGTGGAACTTGAGCATGCTGCTCGTGATCGGCCGCTTCTTCGGGCCGTTCGCCATTTTGCTTTTGCGCTCGATCAAAAAACATCCGCGTCAGCTTTGTTACGTGGCCGCCTGGATTTTATTGATGCAGATGCTCGACATCTATTTGGTTGTGCTGCCGGCGCTGCATGGAACCGGCGTCCATGTGAGCTTATGGGATTTCGCCGCGCTCATCGCCATCGGCGCGACCTTGGCCTTCGCTTACTTGCGCATCGTTGGAAAAACTTCGCTCTTTCCAGTCCGCGACCCGCGCCTGGTCGAGTCTTTGAAATTAGTGAACTGAAATGGCCAATACCGAACAATTTCAATCGCCCGCGCCGTTTTCGACCTGGGTCGGCGTTGTCCTCTTGTTTGCGCTTTTCGGCGTAATGGTCGTGGCCGTGATCGGCCCGGGACCACGCGGCGATACTTACGAACGCATGCGGGCCGAGGAGCGCGTGAAAAAACTAAAGGACGCGCGCGATGAAGATGCCAAAGCGCTGACCAGTTACGCCTGGGTCGATAAAAACAAAGGCACGGTGCGATTGCCAATTGATCGCGCGATGGAATTAACGGTTGCCGATCTGGCGAACAAGAAACCCGCGCCGGCATACCCGATTGCGGCGCCGGAATCATCTGCTGCGCCGGGGGGTGTAGCCTCGGCATCGCCTGCGCCATCCGCTTCGCCGCAAGCAAGCGGAACGCCGAAGCCAACTTCAGTTGCAGGTCCAAATTCCCAAGCGCGCGGACAACCCGCCGCCGCCGTGAACCCGCCGGCGGTGCAGCCATCAACGCAACCCGGCGCATCCGCTTCACCGAAAGCATCCGGCGCGGTGCCGGCCGCATCACCTTCAACAACTCCAGGACAACAGTGAACATGTCGATCTTGCCTAACGAATGACTCCAGCCGCTGACATCCCTTTAAAAGAACCGACCGTTTCCGCAGCCGCCGGCGATGCCGAGCAGCTCGAGCGTGCGCGGATCGATGCGTCTACCCGCGTGCCGGTGCTGATGTTTTACGCATCGGCGATGGTTTGGTTGCTAATCGGAACGCTGCTGGCCGGATTCGTTTCGTTCAAACTGCATTCACCGGATTGGTTTTCGGACGTCAGCTTTCTGACCTGGGGCCGTCTCCGGCCGGTCCACATGAACGTGATGGTTTACGGGTGGGCGTCGATGGTTGCGATGGGAACGGCGATCTGGCTGATGGCGCGACTGTGCCGGACGACGTTGCGGCACCCGCTGATCATCGTCACTGGCATTTGGTTTTGGAACATCGGTGTAGTGATTGGCGTAGTCGGAATTCTCATGGGCTACAGCACCGGCTACGACTGGCTCGAGTTTCCGCCTTATGCCGCGGTCGTCCTTTTTGTCGCTTACGCGCTGATTATTTCGTGGGCGGTGTTGATGTTCCGTTTTCGCCGCGGGGATCAGATTTATATCACGCAATGGTATTTGCTCGCCGCGTTTCTCTGGTTTCCATGGCTCTACGCCGCCGCGCAAGCAATGCTCTTCGTGGTCCCGGTCCAGGGCGTGATGCAAGCGGCGGTCGGATGGTGGTACGCGAATAATCTCCTCTTTCTTTGGCTCGGCGCGATCGCTCTCGGGACCGCTTACTACATGATCCCGAAAGTAATCGGTCGCCCGGTTTACAGTTATCATCTCGCCACCATTGGATTTTGGACCTACGCGCTTTTTTCGAGCTGGACCGGGATGCAGCGTCTGGTCGACGGGCCATTTCCGGCGTGGATGATTACCGCGAGCATCGCGGCCACGATCCTGACCATCATTCCGGTCGCAACCGTTGGACTCAATCACCACATGACGATGCAAGGATATTTTCCGGTGATGCGTTACAGCCCGACGCTGCGCTTCACTGTGTTCGGCGCGATGTCGTACACGGTATTCAGCGTTCTCGGGATCCTGATCTCGCTTCGCTCAACCGCGCGCTATCTGCATTTTACCGAAGCCAGCATCGCCTATTCGCACATGGGTCTGTACGCGTTTTTCACCATGATCATGTTCGGTTCGATGTATTACATCGTGCCGCGGCTGGTTGGTCGCGAATGGCGTTATGCCACACTGATCAAACTCCATTTTTGGGCGTCGGCTTACGGCGTTGGATTGATGTCGTTAATGCTGTTGGTCGGCGGCTTGACTCAGGGCGCTGATCAAAACGACACGTCGATGACGTTCATCGAAAGTGTGGCGAGCGTGTTGCCCTATGTGCGCGGTCGGACGGTTGCAGCGCTTTTGCTGACAGTTTCGCATTTTATTTTCGCATTCCATTTCGGGCTGATGCTGTTTGGTCTTGGCCGCACCTCGACGGTGCCGACCTTCTTGAATCCGGTCGAAGCCGAAGGATCGGAGGAGCACTTTTGAAAGGACTCGTCCCACTTTTCATCGGTCTGTTCGGAACATTCGCGTTCTCGTGGGTCGGCTTAACGGTGATTCCGAATTGGCAAATTGGCGCGCTCAATCCGCAGACGGATGAAGAGGGAACAGACGCTTACCCCACTCCGAAATCGGGCATGGCCGATCGCGGCCGCCAGATTTACGCGGCAAACGGGTGCATTTATTGCCACAGCCAGCAAATTCGTCCCGATTACGACTCCGCGGATATCGATCGTGTCCGCGACGCCGGGCCGTCGCCTGGTCCGAAATGGGCTGAACGCCGCAGCGCCCCGCGCGATTATATTTTTGATCGCCCGGTAGTGCTTGGACAGGAACGAATGGGTCCCGATGTGGCGAATATTGGCAAAGCTGCGCCAACTGAAGAAGAAAAGCCGCCAGCCGCGCCGCCCGCAAACGTTGCTGCGAATTCGCCTGCAACTGCACAATCACCGCCTCCGAATGCGAGCGCGCCTAAACCGGGAACGAGTGGTCCCCCGCCGGCTGCACCGGCGACTTCTCCTGCGCCGCCGGCCGGTTCTCCTCCAGCTCCACCTGCTGCCGCTGCGAATCCGTCACCGGCCCCTTCGGCTTCACCGAATCCAACTGGCCTACCGCCGGCTTATTCCGAGGCCTGGCATCATCGACATCTTTATTCCCCGCGCAGCATGAGCCCGGACAATCGGGATTCAACCATGCCGGCTTACAAATTTCTTTACGAGAAACATCCGATCAGTGGCGAGCGCTCGGCCGACGCAGTGCAACTCGAGGGCCGAGACGCGCCGCCGCCGGGCTGGGAAATTGTTCCAACCTACGAGGCCAAATGTCTCGTTGCTTATTTGATGTCGCTCGATCAATCACATCCACTCAAGGAAGTTAAGACAGTACCGGGCGGTGCGGCCCCGCCAGCGGGCTCGCCTCCGGCAGCGCCAGCCGGATCACCCGCGCCTGCGCCACCGAAGAAATGAACGATCAAACTCCAAATCCCACGTCGCTCACCCGCCAGGGAATGGATTATGGCGAAACGTCCGACGTCCAGGAAGTGCACGCCGCGATTCAGCGCGAGAAACGCGAGCCGCGCGTTGGACTCGAGCCGCTTTCGATTTGGTTGATCGCTGTTTACGGGATCGCGATTTTCACCGGCGGCGCTTATCTCGGCCGCTACTCTGGAAATTTTTCCGGCGACGGACTCGATCCGTTGGGCGGACCGCCGCCGGCCAAAAAAGGTGGCGGACCGCAAGGACAACAACAGCAGGCTGAACTTTCGCCGCGCGACCGCGGCAAAAAGATTTTCGCGGCCAACTGTCAAACGTGTCATCAAGCCAATGGTCTCGGTGTTCCCGGCCAATATCCGCCGCTGGCCGGCTCGGAATTTACCACGGGCGGTTCGAAGCGACCGGGGATGATCGTTCTTAAGGGTTTGCAGGGACCGGTCACGGTCAAGGGCCAAAAATTCGGCAGCGCGGTCATGCAACCTTGGGACAAAACATTGACCGATCAAAAAATTGCCGACGTTCTGACCTACGAACGGAGCGAGTGGGGGAACAGCGCCAGTCCGGTGACTGCCGAACAAATCGCGGCCTTGCGCAAGGAATTGGCGAACCATCCTGATTCCTACACCGAGCCTGATGTGTTAGCGGTCCCAGAGAACGCCGAGCTTTCCGGCGGTGCGCCCGCAGGAGCCGCTCCATCGAAACCGGGCGAAGCCGAGAAGCCTGGTGGCACCCCTCCGCCACCACCGCCGAAATCATAACGCGGGTCATCCCGAGCCCTTCGACAAGCTCAGGGCAGGGTCCGCTGCCCTGCAACAATAGCCGAAGCCCTGAGCGAAGCGCGCCACGCGCGAAGCCGAATGGGGAGGGATCTCACCCACAAAGTTTCGATCACGCTTCGGTGCCTTGCGTGATCAATCAACTTTTGGGAGATCCTTCTCCCGCGACTGCGGGATCAGGATGACAGATCACGCGATTGCGTCCGCGAGCAGTTCGGCCATGTGCTTGGGGTGGAACTCGGTGAGATCAACAATTTGATGGCGGCAACTCGTGCCGGAAGCGATAACAACATCGGCTTGTTGATTGTCGATCTTGCGCAGTAAATCGGCCGCAACTTGGCGCGATAATTCGTATTTTTCGGCGAGCGCGCCGAACGCGCCGGCCATTCCGCAGCATCCGGTATCGAGCAAAGCTGCTTTGCGTCCGGGTAATCGTTCTACGAGCCGCGCCATGAAAGCGGGATTCATCAGCGACTTGGCGTGACAATGGGGATGAATCGCGACGTTCGTTTCACGATGTTGAAACGAAAGCCCGTCTGGATTTTGTTCGAGCAAATCGTCCACGAATTTCTCGAAGAGGAAACAGCGTTCCGCGATCTTCTCGGCATTGTCGATCTTCAGTTCGCGATAGTCTTCCACAAACATCGACCAGCACGATGGTTCGAGGAATAAGATTGGGGTGGTGGAGTCATGGAGTGATGAAAGAAGATCGACATTGTGGCGGCCGACTTCTGCTGCCGCGTCGAGATTTCCCTGACTGAACGCCGGCCGGCCGCAACATTTCCGGTTTTGCAGTAGCTCAACCTCGAAGCCGAGCGCGTTGAGCACTTTCACAGCCGCGATCCCAATATTCGGCTCGTGGTAACGAATAAAGGTGTCGTCCCAAAGAATCACTTTGCCGTTGGAGGGATGCGCTCCGTCGCGTCCCGGCCCTGACGGAGCAGGGCCCTCCATTTTTCGTCGTTCAAACCAACGATCGAATCTTTTGTGCGTGTAATGCGGCAAAGAACGCTTTGCTGAAATTCCGAGCGTTTTCTCCATCAACGCGCGGATGGGCGCATGATCGAGAGTTGCGTTTGCCAGCCATGGAATGGTGCAACCGATTCGGCCTAACAAATCGACATTGCTGAAAAAACGCTCCCGCAGCGGCAAACCGTCGCGACGGTGTCGCGCGTAAAGCATTTCTGCTTTGAGCAACGCAAGATTCACGTTCGATGGACATTCGGGCGTGCAGCCTTTGCAGGAGAGACAATTGCTGAGCGCGGCGTCCAGTTCCGCCGACTTCAACGGGTCGTGTCCGTTTCCACGCAGCTCGAGCGCGCGCCGGATAATATTCGCGCGACCGCGCGTCGACATAACTTCGTCACCAGTCGCGATGAATGTCGGGCACATAATTGGCGTATCTTTGCGGCAACCGCCACACCCGTTGCACTGCTCGAGATTGCCAATGAAGGATCGGTCCTTGAACGCGAAGGCGAGCCGCGGCTCGAATGGCAGCTCGATCGGTTTAACGAAGTTGTTGCGGAGGTGATGGTCGATCTTGTAGGCGAATCCAAAAATTTTTCCGGGATTGAAAATGTTTTTTGGATCGAACGTGCGCTTGATCTCGCGCATGACATTCAGGAGCGAGTCGCCGAGTTGTTCTCGCATGTACTCCGCGCGCGCGATGCCGACTCCGTGCTCGGCTGAGAGCGAACCTTTGAATTCGCGCACGAGCGCGGAGGTTTGATCGGCTACGAGCCGGTATTTTCGCAAATCGTCCGGGCTGTGGAGGTCGAGAACTGGCCGGACATGAAGCAAACCGCTCGCGGCATGACCATAATAACTCGCTTCCAGTCCGAGCGATTTCATGATCGATTGCAGACCGCGGACGTAATCGGGTAATTGCGCGGGACGAACTGCGGCATCCTCAATGAACGCGACCGGTTTCGCGGGGCCGACACAGCCGGTCAAAAGTGAAAGGCCGGCCTTGCGCACCGACCAAACGAGATTCATCTCGTTCGCGTCGCGGCAAATTCTCGTCCGCAAACCGAGGTAGCGCGACTGCAACACCGACAATCGCTCGGCGACGTCTTCGTAGAATTCGACGATCAAAATTGCTTCGCACGGTTGAGTGTCGAGCTCGAGCAAATCTCGCGCGGCTTGGAAATGGAGTTGCCCTTTCGTTTGATCGAGCAACGGGCGATCGATGTGTTCGATCGCGGACGGCTGCAAATCAAGCAGCGCAACGGTTGCTTGCATCGCCTCGGCGACGGATGCGAAAAAGATGAGACCGAGCCCTTTTTCACTCGGCAGCGGCGAGATTTTGAGCCCCGCGGAAAAAATCGCGGCGAGTGTTCCTTCACTTCCGGCCAGAATCTCATTCAAGTTGTTTGAAGCGCGCGAAAATCGCTCGATGCCATAACCGGGCCAGCGCTTAAGTAATCCGGGAGGCCAGCGGTCAGACATTTCGGCGCTGTGCGCGCGCACGAGATGGTCGACCTTGCTTTGTTCGTCGCGCAGGGATTCGTGTTGCGACCCAACAGTGACTACCCGGCCGTCCGCCAAAACAATTTCGGTCGAAAGAACATGATCGGCAGTCGTGCCGTAAACCGGAACGTGCGCACCGGAAGAATTGTTTGCGATCATGCCGCCGATGGTGGCGCGCGAGCTGGTCGCGACGTCGGGGCCGAAACAAAATCCGTGCGGATTGAGAAACGCATTCAGCTGATCGAGCACGACACCGGCGCCGACGCGGACGCTGCGGTTCTCGATGTTGAGATTGTCGATCTTGCGATTGTGGCGCGAGAAATCGACGATCAATCCTTCGCCAACCGCGTTCCCGACCAGGCTGGTGCCGGCGCCGCGCGGTGTGACGGAAATGTTATCCTCGGCGGCGGCTTTGATAACGGCGCTCGCTTCTTGCGCGCTGGTTGGGAAGGCGACACCGAGTGGCTCGATTTGGTAAATCGAAGCGTCGGTGGCGTAAAGCTGGCGGGTAAGATTGTCGAAGCGCACATCACAGCCGGAAGCGCGGATCCTTTCTTGAGCGGTGGCACTGATCACTGGGGCTAATTTACCACAAGAAACGATGGCCTGAGAGGGCGATGGCAAATGAAATGCTATGATTTTCGTCCGGCGGTGAGCATTACGCTGAAAAGCAAGATTCGTTACAACGGTCAAGAATATTCCAGCCCGGCAGAATTGCCGCCTGAGGTCCGCATCGCTTACGAAAAAGCGCTGCACGACGGCGCGGTGAAGAAAAGGTTCGTGTTTAACGGGGAACAGTTTGCCAATGAAGACGCGATGCCGGCGGACATTCGAAAGCTGTGCGATGACGTGATGGGCGTGATCGAGAACAATGGCGAGGTGACAATTCCAAATTGGAAAAGATCCGAGCCGCTTCTAACCAAGCGAGAGCTAGCGGTCGTCGCCCTGTGCGCCGGCGGAATTGTCGTGCTAATTCTGGCGCGGCTGGCAATGAGCTAGACCGGCCGTCCCGCAGTTGCGGGACTACGGCGTGCCAGGGCACCTTTGCCCTACAACAATGCCA
>Ga0137415_10004894_pt1 | contig 13231 bp, 11 predicted proteins | sample CZODoug3_1_1_16f_FD_183082 | JGI IMG/M metagenome (GOLD analysis project Ga0137415, IMG submission 183082) | Vadose zone soil fungal communities from Angelo Coast Range Reserve, California, USA - CZODoug3_1_1_16fungal (Hybrid Assembly) | ecosystem: Environmental > Terrestrial > Soil > Vadose... | reverse complement strand
TCAGACTTGCCAGGGATGGCGGCCCATACCGACTCCAACCTGGTGAACCCCTGGGGCATTGCCTCGGGCCCGAGCTCACCTTTCTGGGTCGCCGACAATCACTCCGGCGTCTCGAGCCTCTATGACAGCAGTGGCACGCCGCAGTCTCTAGTAGTGACGGTCCTGCCTGCACCGGGCGGCATGGCAGGAAGCCCGACCGGGATTGTGTTTAGTGGCAGCGGCGACTTTGAGATCTTTCCTCCGGGATCGCCGGCGCGTTTCATTTTCGCAACGGAAGACGGTACTATTTCCGGCTGGGCGCCGTCAGCGGGCACGACTGCCGTCATCAAAGTGGACAATAGCGCCTCAGGGACGGTCTATAAGGGACTTGCCATCGGTAACAACGGGACAGCGAATTTCCTTTATGCCGCCAATTTCCATGGGAACGCGGTCGACGTCTTTGACCACAATTATGCGCCGGCCACGCTTGCCGGCAATTTTAGCGATCCAACGATCCCTATGGGCTATGCGCCATTCAATATCCAAAACGTCGCCGGGGTATTGTATGTCACTTACGCGCTGCAGGATGCGAACAGGCACGATGACGTCCCCGGCCCGGGACATGGATTTATCAATAAGTTCGACCTGAACGGCAACTTGCTCGGCCGTTTTGCCTCGCAGGGAACGCTGAATTCCCCATGGGGCATGGCGCTCGCGCCGGCCGGATTCGGCGAGTTCGGAGGCGACCTCTTGGTCGGCAATTTTGGCGATGGCCGCATTAACGCTTTCGATCCGGTCACAGGCGCCTTCCTCGGGCAATTGAAGGATAGTTCCGGCAATCCAATTACAATCGATGGACTTTGGGGGTTGCGCTTCGGCAATGGCGGCAGCGGCGGTGACCCAAATAAATTGTATTTTGCTGCCGGAATCCCGGGAACAGGTCACCTCGAAGATCACGGCTTGTTCGGCAGCATCAGCGTGTTGCCGGCCGAGCGCCAACTGGTAAATATTTCCACGCGCGCTCTCGTCGGCACAGGCGACAACGTAGCAATCGGCGGATTCATTATCCACACCGATCCGCCGGCGCTCACCGGTACCAAGCGCGTCCTTCTCCGCGGCCTTGGCCCTTCGCTTCAGGTGAATGGCGTACCCGTTCCCGGCCGCCTGGCTGATCCGTTCCTCGAGCTGCACGATATCAACGGCACGCTCATCGAGAGCAACGACAACTGGATGGATTCACCGGAGAAAGCTGACATCATCGCCAGCGGCCTGGCGCCAACCGATCCTCTTGAATCAGCCATCCTCAGGACTCTGCGCGCAGACACTAATTATACTGCCATCCTGCGCGGCGTGAACAACACCACCGGCATTGGGTTGGTGGAAGTTTATGATCTGGAACCGACCACCAACACGCATCTGGCCAACATCTCGGGTCGCGCGTTTGTTTCTACCGGAGACGATGTCTTGATCGCCGGCGTGATTGTTCGTGGCGATGCGCCCGAACAAGTTCTCTTCCGCGCCATGGGGCCATCGCTTGCCACCAAAGGCGTCACGGATGCATTGCAGGATCCAACGCTCGACTTGTACGACGTGCAAGGAAACCTGGTCGCGCACAATGACAATTGGATGGAAGAACCTGATGGCACACCCAATCCGGCAAGAACTGCCGAGATCACTGCCACCGGGCTGGCCCCCACCGATCCCAGGGAATCAGCCATCCTCGCGACACCGACTCCCGGCAACTATACTGCGATCGTTCGCGGAAAGAATAACACAACTGGCGTCGGGCTTGCGGAAGCTTATCGGCTCGGTCCGCCGCCGCCCACATCTTCGCCGCCCACATCTCCATGAGGTTGTAGACGTTTTGCTCTGCGCAACGCTGCGCGCGCATCGCGTCGCTCAGAGAGTGACGTCTACAGACAAATCAGCCTAGCAAGCCTCCGGCTTGCGTTTGTTGAGGGTCACATGCGAGATGCCCGTGCGACTACGCTCAAGGCAAGCAATGCGCTACTCTTTCTATCCCGAAGAAAGACTCATCATGATCTCATTTATCGTTCCGGCGTATAACGAAGAGCTGGAGCTTCCATCGACCATTACGGCAATTCGGGCTGCGGCGGAAAGCGCGCATCAAGAGTACGAAATCATCGTGGTCGATGACGCATCGACGGATGCTACGACGAAAGTTGCCGCAGAGGCTGACGCCCAAGTTGTCTCGATCAATCGCCGCCAAATCGCCGCCGCCCGCAACGCCGGCGCCCGCGCCGCGCACGGTCAAATCTTGTTTTTCGTCGATGCCGATACACGCATCAACTCCACACACCTTGTCGATGCAATCGCGGCACTCGAAGCCGGTTGTGTGGGCGGCGGCGCACGCGTGATGACCGATGGCGTGATCCCGCTGTGGGGGCGCATCTTCGTGCGCGCCTTTTGCGCCATTTACTTCGCGCTCAACCTCGGTGCGGGCGCCTTTCTCTTCACAACCCGCCGCAATTTCGATGCGATCGGCGGATTCGATGAGCAATTCTTTATCGGTGAAGAAATTTATTTCAGTCTGGCCCTTCGAAAAGTGGGCCGCTTCAAAATTCTGCCTGAACCCATTGTCACCTCCGGCCGCAAATTGCGGATGTATTCCGCACGCGAAATTTTTGGGAACTCACTTGCTGTCGTCATCAGAGGAACGCGCGCCGCCCGCTCCCGCGACAAACTCGATCTTTGGTACGACGGCAAACGCGAAGACCGCAGCTCGCTGTAGCGATTGTCCATCTTGCGCTGTGATGTATGATGCGATTGAATCGACCGAGATCAGTCAAAATGAAAAAAGGAAATCCGTGGATCGACATTTGTCCCGGGATCAAGCGCCAAACCATCACGAGTGGCCGCACGATGTACCAAATGCTTGCTAAACTCGAAGCGGGAAGCCGCATGCCGGAACATCGGCATCCGCAGGAGCAGATCGTGCACATTCTCGAGGGCAAAATACGATTGATCGTCGATGGAACGCCACATGAGCTCAGCGCCGGCGATTCATTTTATCTGGCCAGCAACCTGCCGCATGGTGTGGAGACAATCGATGAATCGCGCGTGCTGGATACCTTCAGCCCGCCGCGCGACGAATATCTGGCGATTGACGAAGAAGCGCAGAAGAAACTGTAGCGGCGCTGTGTCAGCGCCGACAGAATTCGCAACACGCACTCGAACGGCGGTCATAGACCGCCGCAGAAGATGTCGATTTTAGCCCACAAAAAGTGTGGATTTCGAATTGCCTAAGCTGATATCCTCACCGGCCTAACCAAAACAAACCTATGTTACACATCATCTGGTCCATTATTGTCGGTGCCATCGTTGGCTGGATTGCGGAGTTAACCCTGGGAGCGCGCCTCGGGTTCTGGAAATGCGCGTTGTTGGGCATCGCCGGTTCGATCATCGGCGGCTTGATCGCGCGACTCTTGTCGAAACCAGCGCCCGGATCTGCGTTTCACCCGGCCGGTTTCATCATGTCGATCATCTGCTCGATCTTGTTGCTCTATCTCTGGCTGAAGTTTGCGGCGACGCCCGCATAATTTGAAAACGTCGAATTTTACCAGCGACGCGGAAGTTGCTGCGCTGGTCGAAGCTTTTGAAACTGGGAGCATCCCGGCATCCGAATTCACTCACGTCGCGCACATCGCGGTGGCGTTGAGTTATCTCGAAAACCTGGCGTCGAACCAAGCGCGAGAGCGAATGCGCGAAAGAATTCGCGCGTTCGCAGCACATCACGGCGCCGGCAATCTTTACCATGAGACGCTGACCACGTTCTGGATGCGATTGCTCGAACATGTCGCCCAGACCTACGATGTCGATCTTCCACTCTGCCAGCGCATCAATTTAATCGTCGCGCGCTGGGGAACCTCGGCCCCAGTTCAAGCGCATTACACTCGCGAGTTGATCACATCCAAAGCCGCCCGCGAAAACTGGATTCCGCCAGACCGTTTGCCGCTGCCGTTCTGAGTTCACAACAGCGCGACTTGCGGAAACGCCTTCTTCGTCTACAATAGGCGCTTCGTTTATGGCGGAGAGCACGGAAACGTTGAGCATCACGGAGTTCCAGCTGCATGAAAAAGATACGGGCAGCGCGGATGTGCAGGTTGCACTTCTCACGCGCCGGATCGAGCATCTGACCGAACACCTGAAGACCAACGCCAAAGATCATTCCTCGCGCCGCGGCCTGCTTAAAATGGTCGCGCAACGCCGGAGTTTGCTCGATTACTTGAGCAAAGCGAAAGCCGATCGCTACAAAAAGTTGATCGACAAGTTAAACCTGCGGAAGTAATCGTGTCGATCTTCGGGGGAAGTCGCGTTCATCGTTTCCCCGTTCGAAGCCAAACGTAAATTAGAAACACAACAATCAGCAGTCCGGGCCGCACGAACCACCTTGGATTTTAGGTTTTAGCCCCGAAAGCATTCGGGGTTAAAACCTACAGTCAAGGTGACCGGCCTGGAACTCGCACATCCAGGAAGTTATATGCAACACAAGGTCACGGCCCAAATCGGGGCCACTCACATCTCCATCGAGACCGGCAAAATCGCCAAGCTCGCCGACGGCGCCGTCATCGTTTCATGCGGCGACACCATGGTGCTGGTCAGCGCCGTCTCGGCCACCACCATCAAGGAAGGTCAGGATTTTTTTCCGCTCACGGTCGATTATCGCGAAAAAGCGGCGGCGGCGGGAAAATTTCCGGGCGGTTATTTCAGGCGCGAAGGCCGGCCAACGGAAAAGGAAACGCTCACCTCACGTATGACTGATCGGCCACTCCGGCCGCTCTTTCCGCAAGGATATTTCTACGACACCCAAGTCATCAGCCTGCTCCTGAGCGCGGATGGGGAGAATGACCCCGACATTCTCGCGCTCAACGGCGCGTCGGCTGCGCTGTGTGTTTCCGACATTCCGTTCGCTGGACCGATTGGCGCCGTGCGTGTCGGTCGTGTGAATGGCCAGTTCGTCGCGAACCCAACGCACACGGAGCGCACTCAAAGCGATCTCGATCTTGTTTACGTCGGCACGGAAAACGACGTAATCATGATCGAAGGCGCAGCCAAGGAAGTGCCGGAAGTCGAGTTTGTCAGAGCGCTCGAGTTCGCGCACGGACATGCGCGCGAGATGATTCGCATTCAAAAGGAACTCGCCACGCACGTGGGCAAACCGAAACGCGACATGCCGCTGCTGCAAGTAAATCAGGATTTGCTCGAAATCGCATACCGGGTGGCGGGCGATCGGATCGAAGGCGCGCTCTACAGCGAAGGAAAAGTCGCGCGCGCGAAAGCAGTCGATGCGCTGCGCGAAGCAGTAAAGGCGGCGATCCTGGAAAAACATCCCGAGGCTGACAAGTTCGCCATCTCGCAAGCGTTCGATCACGTCCAGAAGAAAGCATTTCGCATCAGCATTCTCGACAAGAAGAAACGCGTCGATGGCCGCGCGTATCAGGATTTGCGCTCGATCAATTGCGAAGTGGGCGTTTTGCCGCGCGCACATGGCTCGGCCATTTTCCAGCGCGGCGAAACCCAGGCGCTCGCGCTCGCCACCCTCGCGCCGATCGAAGAAGCGCAGATGATCGATGCTTACGGCGGTGGCGAACAATCGAAGCGGTTCATTTTGCATTACAACTTCCCGCCGTTCAGCGTGGGCGAGACTGGGCGGACCGGCGCGCCCGGGCGGCGTGAGATCGGTCACGGCGCGCTGGCTGAGCGTTCGCTCGAACCGGTTGTGCCAAGCGAAAATGATTTTCGTTACGCCATCCGCATCTCCAGCGAGATCATGGAATCAAACGGATCGACATCGATGGCGAGCGTGTGCGGGGGCATGCTCGCGCTCATGGATGCCGGTGTGCCGGTGAAAACGCCGGTCGCAGGAATTTCCATCGGCCTGGTTACCGAATACGGCGAAGATCGACAATTGCAGCGCTACGAATTGCTTACCGACATCATCGGTTCTGAGGATCATTTCGGCGACATGGATTTCAAACTTTGCGGCACAGATGCCGGCATCACCGGTTACCAACTCGATCTGAAACTCCCCGGCATCAGCCACAAAATCATAGCCGAGGCAATTCTCCGCGCGAAAGAAGCGCGCACGAAAATTCTCGAGGTCATGCGCGGTGCTCTCGATAAACCGCGGCCGGAATTGTCGAAGTACGCGCCCCGCATCGAGACGATCAAAATCAATCCGGAGAAAATCGGCGCGCTCATCGGACCTGGCGGCAAAACCATCAAAGGCATCGTCGCGGAGACCGGCGCGGAAATTAACATCGAAGACGACGGCTCCGTGCACATCTACGCCACCAGCGGCGAGAGCATGGCGCGCGCGAAAGAAATTATCGGCGGCATGACGCGCGAAATCGAGATCGGCCAGACTTATCAAGGCCGCGTCGTTTCCGTGAAGGAGTTCGGCGCCTTTGTCGAGGTTTTCCCCGGCAAGGACGGCCTCGTCCACATTTCCGAGCTTGCGGATTTCCGCGTCAAACGAACGGAGGACGTCGCAAAAGTCGGCGACATGATCTGGGTCAAGTGCATCGGCATCGACGACAAAGGCCGGGTCAAGCTTTCGCGCAAAGCCGCGCTCAAAGAACGCGCCGAAGCGGAGACCGGACAAGCTGCGGCGGCTGAGCAGCCCGGCAAATAACAATTTGGTAGCGCCGCTCTATGAGCGTCGACTTATTGTAGTTAGCGACAGTCATAGACCGCCGCTACAGGATAATGAAAGCCGGGTTCCTTGAGAAACTGATCGAGCGACTCGGCCGCATCGGGCCGGAGGAGGTCCAGAATTATTTTCTGCGGCTGGCGCAGGAGAAAGGTTTTCTCGAAACCGTCTTTAACGCCATCCAGGAAGGGATCATCGTAACCGATTCGAAAGGGCGCATCACCTATCTCAACGATGCGGCCTGCGAATTATTCGGACTCGAGGCTGGCGATGCTATCGGCAAACGGCTCGACGAACGCATGCGCGGCCTTGATTGGGAAGCACTGACGCAAAGCGGAGGACCAGTTAGCCGCGACATGGAAATTTTTTATCCAGCGAACCGGTTTATTAATTTCTACATCGTGCCGCTGATGATCGAACACCGTGATTCCGCAGCCGCGGACGCTCTCCCCGGAACGCCGCGGTCGGCGATCGCGGCGGGCGAGCAGGTTGGTCACGCGATCATTTTGCGCGACATCACCGAGAGCCGGCGCTCCGCGCAGCAAACGCTCGAGTCCGAGCGATTAAACGCGCTCACCTTGCTCGCCGCCGGCGTGGCGCACGAGATTGGCAACCCTCTGAACTCACTTCACATCCATTTGCAGTTGATGGAACGCAAGGTGCGCAAACTAAAGGGTGAAGCGCGTCAGGAATTGCAAGAATCAATCGACGTCGCGCGCTCCGAGATAGGCCGGCTCGATTCCATCGTCACGCAATTCCTGCGCGCGATTCGGCCTTCCAAGCCGCAACTCCATCCGGAAAGCGTGAACGCGATTGTCAATGAAGCAGTGCGCTTTTTCGCGCCAGAAATTCAGGATCGCGACGTCGTGGTCGAGCAGGAACTGCGTTCCGATCTGCCGCTGCTCCAGCTCGATCGCGACCAAATCAAGCAGGCGTTCTATAACGTGATCAAAAACAGCTTCGAAGCGATGAAGCGCCGTGGCATCCTGCGCATCCGCACCGACATGGACGACACGCACGTCCTCATCAGTTTCATCGACACCGGCGGCGGCATGTCCCCAGAAAATCTGAGCCGCGTTTTTGAACCTTATTTCACAACGAAATCGTCCGGCACCGGCCTCGGTCTCTTAATTGTGCGCCGCATCGTGCGCGAACATGGCGGCGAATTGTCGATCGAAAGCAGCCAAGGCAAAGGCCTCACGCTGACCATTCGATTGCCCTATCTGGACAAACGCGTTCGCATGCTTGAGGCGGGAACCGCGGACCGTCCCAAATAGCCGGCGGTCTTATTCCCCGCTGAATGTCTTTTTCAACCACGCCTCCAGCTCGCGCAAAAGAAGGCCGAGATAAACGCCGGGTGATTCCTCGAAAAGATCGACAATGCGCGGGCTAAGATCTTGTTTCGGCTCTTCAATAGTTCCCGAAAGATGAACCGTCGTCCAAAGATAACCACCGCGCTCGCGGGTAAAGATTTCTTCCGGCTTTGGCAGCCAGTCGAGATATTCGCGCGTGACCCCGAGTGCAATGGCGCCACCTAACGAACCGCGATTGATCGAAATCGCGCCTTCAATCCGAAATTTTCCCTTCTCTTCGAGCGCGATATTTTTGACCTCGATCTTCGGGTAACGCCAGGCCAAATCGAGCGAGCAATCGTTTAGTCGCAAATGCTCGAGCGATCTTTTTTGCGCCAGCGTCGCGAGCTTTTCCAGAAAGGGAAGCTGGTCGATCCGCGCGTCACGCACGCGCAACGATCCTTCGCCTGCTGAACTTTCCAGCTTTGAATTTTTTCCCGTCCAATGAACTGCGCCGGCGCCCGAGCCGGCGAAATGTTCTTTCCAATTTGAGGGCAGCCAACCGCGAATTGGCAGCCGATCGAAACTCACATTGAAATCGACGCTCTTATCTTGGCCAATGCCTACTCCTCCCGCGCCGTGAATGCTTCCGTCGCTCGCCGCGGCGAGCGCGCCCGGCGCAAGATCGAGATCGTAAAGCGTGAGCAGTGTTTTGGTGATCAGCAAGTGCATGTGGCGCAGATAAAGATCGGGAATGAGCGCCATCTTCAGGGCGCCGCCGGTTGCGCGATATTCGAAGTCGCTCCCGTGTGGCGTAATCAGCAATCGCGTGCCGAAAAAGCCCGCTCGCTCGCCTCGGAATTGCCAGGTCACGTTGGCCGGTTCCGATTTTATGTGCTTGAGATAAATGCGATTCGGCAAAAAAACCGAGAACCACGGCTTCGGTGAAACCCCTTCCGGATTGGCTTCGTAAATCTGGATTCCTACTTCGCCCGATTGAATGTGCACTTCGTCCAGCTCCCAGCGTCGCAGAAAAATGCCCCAGGGATTAAACTTCGCCCTCAGGCCGCGAGCATTCATTGTCTTGAGCGCTTTCTTTCCATCGCTGGCTTGGAAACTCTCGCTTTCCACCGCCGCAAAACCGGTGCAGCGGATCGGCGCATAATGTCCGCTCGGAAAGTGCAGGCCTTTAGCCGTCTCGTTCTCGATCTTGGCGCGAAATCGATCGCTCTCGACGTAACGAGTCAGCCACGGATTGCAAAGCACAACCGCGCCCGCCACGACGAGAAAAACCACAATCGCTCCCGCCCAAATCAGCCAACGCCTTCGCAAGATCGACAACATCGTTTAACGGAACAGAGGCGTCCATGTCCGCCAAAGGACGGACTCGCTGCGGCGAGCCTGTGCGGCCAGCCCCGAATCCTTTCGCGCTTTTGTCGGAACACAGGCATCCTGCCTGTGCGGCACGCGGACGTCCTGTCCGCAGTTCTTGCTTCACCGGAGTGCAACTCCACCCCGCGAGCCGGTAGCAAGCCTAAATGTTGGATGGCGACTGACAATGAATCTAGAAAGCGCAGGCGCGGCCCCAGTGATGTCCGTTGTGATCCCTGCAATCGGAGTGCGTGCCCCCAACAAGAGGCAAGCCTGGCAGCGGTTGTAAGACGGGCTTCTACCAACAGACAGCCACCGCCGTTCCGAGATAAGTGTCGTCGGTCAGTTGCTTGAGCATGAAATCGGCGACGTCGGCGCGCGAGATGCGGTTTGTCCGAAGAAAGTTGCCCAGGTTAGGCCCGTGACGATAACTGCCGCGCGGCGCGCCATTCGTCAGCACCGCGGGCCGGACAATCACCCAATCGACGCCGCTTTCTGCGATCAATTTTTCCTGCCGCACTTTGTCCCAGAAAATGAAGGGCAGAATCAACGGGATGACGAAGAACGTGTAAAGTAGGCCGAGACGTCCGACGCTGTTGCCGATTCCGAGCGAACTCTCGCAGACAAGGCGCGGCACATCGCACGTTTTCATCGCGCGCAGGATGTTGCGCGTGCCTTCGGACAAAATCTTGTTCGGATAAAACCAACGCTTATGTCCGAGCGCGCAGACGACCGCGTTCTGCCCGCGCATCGCCGACTCCACCGACGCGTAGTCGAGCACGTTGCCTTTGACGACACGTAAATTCGGGTGCTCGATCTTCAGCTTGGCGGGCGCCCGCACGAACGCTGTGACTTGATGGCCGAGCTCCAATGCTTGTCGCACCAGTTGCCGGCCAGTTCCGCCGGTCGCACCGATGATCAAGATGTGGAGCCGGTTTCCCCATCCGCGCGAAACAGGTTTAACGGCCGTCCGACTTTTTGGAGCCTTGCGCGCGAGCGCGATCGAGAGCGCGAGCCCGTACACAATCAAGAAAATTATGATCTTCACGATTCTAATCGCCGCGGTTGCCGGCCTGCGGCTACAAAGCCATCTCTAAATTCCAAATTCCAAACGCCAACATCCAGGGAAATTGCAACTCGCAAACTTCAAACATCCAAAGAGTGGCTGCGCTTTGAGGATTTTGGAGCTTCGATAATTGATATTTTCCTTGGGAGCTTGGACCTTGGGATTTGGATCCTTTCCCGAGGTCCCGGTTCAATGTTCCTCCGCGGTGTATTTTGGGTCTTTCACTTGTTTGCGGACCGCTTCGAAAAGTCGCCCGATCCCGATCTGACTCAAGCGATTGGCGACGAAGGCCGGAATGAGGCCGCCGGTGTCGGTATAAACGGAATAGGTGGCCCGGGTTTTGTTTGCGCCATCCGGCTCGAGCAGCCACCCGCCGTCGCACACTTTTACCCGGACAACGCCTTTCTTTTCCGGAGGACCGAGTTCATTCGCCGGCGCCCACTGACTCAAATAGACCAGGCCACCAGCGGCAGGCCACGATTTATTCCAGACGCGCAAAGTGTAATCGCGGTCGGCGCAAATTTTTGGCGAGAGCCGTTGGTATCCCACGAGACAATCGCTTTCGCGTTTAACCAGCCGGCATTCGGCCGTGTAAGGCATGAAGTTAGGGTAATTCTCAAAATCATCGATCACCACATGAACCGCGCGAGTCGGTGCGTCAATTGGGCCGATCGCTTTGAACTCTTTCAGCGACGAGCCTGAATGGGGACGACTGTAAATGGCAACTTGTTTGGTGTGGTGCGTTAGCTTCCAGCCCTCGTTAGGATCGACAGTGTCGGAAATTTCAACAGCAAACGCGCTCGTTCCGATTAAAAAGATGATCGAGATCCACTGGGGCAATTGGAGGAAAAACATCGCGCGAAAATACGCAATTTCGCTCTCATCGCCATTTCGAAGACGTCACCGACGCAAAGCTGCCATGACAAATTCGCGTCGCATATGTCATTTTCGGATCGTGCCGACGCCAGTGATGCCCGACATGTATTCTGGAATATCGAAGCTGACGCGCACATCGCTTTGCGCGCCGAGATGATAAATCTCGTCGGGCTTCAAATCGTAGAGAAGTTTTACTAAGTTGACCGAATCGCTCAGATCGCTGTACTGCAGGAACATCCGCACCCCATTGATGTGCGGATTGGCATACAGATGATCGATGCGAGGTGTTGAACGTGCTGGCGCGCCGAATGATCCCGTGCACTTCGTAACCTTTCGTTATCGGAGTTTTTCGTCTGGCGAAATGCGATACGCTCTCATCGCTGGTGACTCTTTGTTGCAGGAACAATCGCACGTTTTAGTATGATCCCTCTAAGTCAAATCATGCTTTTCGCTCCAACGAGCTGCTCAAAGTGAAAATGCCTACCTCAATCCCGGTTAATCTGCCTTGAATGACATCTGAGGAGAAATTGAGACTGAAGCGCCTTGCTGGCCGATTAGCGCCTTTCGTGATCCCAGCCTCGGTCGCCCTTTTTCCGATTGTTCTAACGCTGTGGGTATTTCGGAGGAACTGGACCTCGATCCCATACGGAGACGACTGGTATACTCCAGGGTCACAAATCGTATCCTTGCTTCAGGGCAGCCTAAGTTTTGTCGATGTTTTCCGGCAGCACAACGAAAGTCGATTACTGTTTCCAACCCTGTATAATTTGTTCCTGGTTGCCGTCACCGGGCGATGGGATTCAAAAGATGCAATCGTGCTGATGTTTGCATTAGCGTGTGCTGGATCCTTCCTTCTCTATATCCTTTTGTCGCGAACCACTGCGTTGACGCTATCTGGCAGACTGTGGGCGTGGGCTCTGTTGAATGCCGTGTTCTTCTGTCCCGCCCTATATGAAAACTTTCTGTGGGGCATATTTCTTGTTAGTCTCACTCCAGGCGTAGCGCTACTAGGCGCGATGGTTGTCAACCTCTCCGAACTGCGCCTTCATTCGAAGATGCTAGTCAATTCAGCCTTGGCTTTCCTGGCCACTTACTCATTTTCCAACGGAATGTTGCTCTGGTTGTTGGCGGTACCGATTTGTGCGGTTCGACAATCGGCTGGGACGAAAAATAATGTCAGGAATTCTATTGGCTGGTACGTTGTTTATTTCCTGCTCGGTGTGCTAGCAGTAGCTCTCTATTTTCGTCATTTCACCCACCCGACACAACTCCCGCGATTTGCTACTTCCGTCAGTAACGCTGCGCCGCTCTTCCATTTTCTACTGCTATGGTTGGGCAACGTTTTCGTGCCACCCGGAGCGGATCCATTGTTCGCTGGCTGCCTTTCGCTCACAGGCTTTGCTGCATTGACCGTTGTAGCTATCCAAGTCGCTCGGCGGCAGGGAAACTTTTGGCGCTCGTATCCCTGGCTTACGATTGCGGCCTACGGCGTAGTATCGGGTGCGATTACAGCTTCCGGTCGGCTGGGTTTTGGACTGGGTACAGCCCTGGCACCCAGGTATCTGGTCGTGAGTGTCTTTTTTTACATCGGACTAGTTGGTCTTGCAATTAGCCTGTGCGATTCGTGGATGGCTAGTCGGCATGCAATGTGTTCTCGTGAAATTTTCGCAGGCGGGCTCATCATAGGTATTTTTGCGGGCGCTTGGTTGAGCGGATTCAGTAATCACCTGGCTCGCGCGAAGATTGTTCGCGAAGAACGGAAGGCTCTTGCTTTGGCAGTGCGATGGATTCCGGTAATTCCAGATAACCCAGATCTAGCGCTCTCAAAGGTACCGCCTAAAGTGATTGCTGAAAAGGCGACCGCTCTTTCGAAGTACGACGCTCTACGTCCGCGTTTTATCTCGCAATCGCTTGCCTCCATCGCCCGCCAAATTCCTCCTGACGGAGATTCGTCGGCGGGAAGACTAACGACGG
>Ga0137415_10004893_pt1 | contig 13231 bp, 15 predicted proteins | sample CZODoug3_1_1_16f_FD_183082 | JGI IMG/M metagenome (GOLD analysis project Ga0137415, IMG submission 183082) | Vadose zone soil fungal communities from Angelo Coast Range Reserve, California, USA - CZODoug3_1_1_16fungal (Hybrid Assembly) | ecosystem: Environmental > Terrestrial > Soil > Vadose... | reverse complement strand
GCCAGTCGAAGCTGGCGATGCTGATGTTCGCGCTCGAGCTGCAGCGCCGCAGCGACGCCGGCGGCTGGGGCTTGATGAGCAATGCCGCGCATCCCGGCTATGCGCGAACCGATCTGATCCCCAATGGTCCGGGCACCAACAGCCTGTCGTGGCGCCTCGGCAAGATCCTTCAGCCCTATGTCAGCCACTCCGCCGCCGCAGGCGCGCTGCCGACATTATTGGCCGCGACCTCGTCGCAAGCCAAGGCGGGCGGCTATTATGGCCCGAACGGGTTCTATGAGCTGAAAGGACCGCCAGCGCCGGCGAAGATCATGCCGCACGCCAGGGACGCCGCAGCATCGGCGCGGTTGTGGGATGTCTCGGCGACGCTGACCGGTGTATCGTTCTATCAGGTCGCGGCCGCTGCCTGAGGCACGCTAGGCCGCGGAAGGTGAGGGGCTCGAATGAAGGTCATCCTGTTCGGCGCCACCGGCATGGTCGGGCAGGGCGTGTTGCGCGAATGCCTGATCGATCCGGGCATCGAGCGCGTTCTCGCGGTCGGGCGCAGCCCGACCGGACAGCCGCACGCCAAGCTTAGCGAAATCCTGCACGATAATTTTCTGGATTTCTCCGCGATTGAATCCCGGCTCACAGGATACGACGCCTGCTTCTTCTGCCTCGGCGTCTCCTCGGTCGGCATGGACGCGGAGCGTTACCGCCATCTGACCTACGACATCACGATGTCGGCGGCGACCACGCTCGCCAAGCTCAATCCCGGCATGGTGTTCACCTATGTCACCGGGCGCGGGACAGATTCAACCGAGCAGGGCAATTTGATGTGGGCGCGCATCAAGGGCAAGACCGAGAACGATTTGCTCAAGCTGCCGTTCAAGGCCGCCTACCTGTTCCGGCCCGCCGGCATCCAGCCGCTGCACGGCGTCCGGTCGAAGACGGCGTGGGTCAATGCGATCTATGTCGTCGCGGCGCCGCTGTTGTCGTATCTCACTCGCGTCGCGCCAAAATACATGACGACCTCTGAGCAACTCGGCCGCGCCATGATCGAGGTGGCGCGAGATGGCTATCCGAAGCCGGTGCTGGAGAGCGAAGATATTAACGCGATCTAGTCGCGCCGTCATTCCGGGCTCGCGCCAAGTGGCGCACCCCGGAATGACGATTCGGCCCATGAAATCGCCGCAAACGTCAAGGCTTTTGCCGTCCCACCGTTCATCCTATACTGCAAAACAATATCAGGGCAGGAATTGATATGGACCGCATTCGTATTGTCGGCGGCAGCAAGCTCAACGGCACCATTGCGATCTCCGGCGCGAAGAATGCCGCGCTGCCGTTGATGATCGCGGGGCTGTTGACCGAGGAAACGCTGGTTCTCGACAACGTGCCGCGGCTTGCCGACGTCGCGCAATTGCAGCGCATCCTCGGCAATCACGGCGTCGATATCACCTCGATGGGCAAGCGGACCGGCGACCGCGAATATCAGGGCCAGACCCTGCACATCTGCGCCGCCGATATCATCGACACCACCGCGCCCTACGAGCTGGTGTCGCGGATGCGCGCCAGCTTCTGGGTGATCGCGCCGCTGCTGGCGCGGATGCACGAGGCAAAAGTCTCGCTGCCCGGCGGCTGCGCCATCGGCACCCGGCCGGTCGATCTGCTGATCATGGCGCTGCAACGGCTCGGCGCGGAAATTATGATCGACGGCGGCTATGTGATCGCGCAAGCGCCCGGCGGCCTGCGCGGCGCGGCAATCGATTTTCCGAAGGTGACGGTGAGCGGCACCCATGTCGCGCTAATGGCCGCGACGCTTGCCAAAGGCACTACCATCATCAGCAACGCCGCCTGCGAGCCCGAGATATCGGACGTCGCCGATTGTCTCAACAAGATGGGCGCGCGCATCGAAGGCGCCGGCACGCCGCGCATCGTCGTCGAGGGCGTCGCCAAACTCGGCGGCGCGCGGCACACCGTGCTGCCCGATCGCATCGAGGCCGGCACCTATGCGATGGCGGTCGCCATGACCGGCGGCGAGGTGCAGCTTGCGGGCGCCCGGCCGGAACTGCTGCAGTCGGCGCTCGACGTGTTGACGAAGGCCGGCGCCGTCATCAGCGTCAACAATGCGGGCATCCGGGTGGCGCGCAACGGCACCGGCATCAGGCCGGTGAAAGTGTCGACCGCGCCGTTCCCGGGATTTCCGACCGATCTGCAGGCGCAGTTGATGGCGCTGATGGCCTGCGCCGGCGGTTCCTCGGAGATCACCGAGACGATCTTCGAGAATCGCTTCATGCATGTGCAGGAGCTGGCGCGGTTCGGCGCAAAGATCTCGCTCGACGGCGAGACCGCGACCATCGAGGGCACCGCACGGTTGCGCGGCGCGCCTGTGATGGCGACCGATCTGCGCGCGTCGGTGTCGCTGGTGATGGCAGGGCTGGCCGCCGAAGGCGAGACCATGGTCAACCGCGTCTATCACCTCGACCGCGGCTTCGAGCGGCTGGAGGAAAAACTGTCGGCCTGCGGCGCCTCGATCCAGCGCATCAGCGACTAGCGCGCGTTACGCGCCAAGCAATAAGGTATTTGCGATGCCGCCGCCCCCGCTGAAACTGATAGCGCTCGATGCCGACGATCTCGCGGTGATTTCGGCGCATGTGCAGGACGCGCGCGTGCAGGCGTCCGACATCCTCTGGCGCCAGGACGAGATGCGGCTGGTGGTCGGCATGAACCGGCTGGATTGGGAGCAGACACTGTCCGGCGAAACCGCCTCGCGCCGCCTGATCGCGGCGCTGCGCTTCGACCGGGTGCTGGCCTGCAAATCGCGCAATATCGATCCGGGCCAGCCCGATGCCACGCTGGAACTGGTCGGGATCGAATTCAACCCCGGCGAGGCGCCCGGCGGCAGCGCGCTTTTGCTGTTCAGCCAGGGCGGGGCGCTGCGGCTGGACCTCGAATGCCTGGAATGCGAGCTGACCGACCTCGGCACCGACGATCTCGGGATTAGCGGCTTCGGCGAGGGCGCCAGGTCCGGATTCGAGGCGTAACTCGGCCTCTCACGTCGGGGTTGACGCCAATTGGCCGCCGCGCCATTGAGCAGGGGCCGTTATCTCCTTAAGTCCCGGAAAGCCCCCATGCCCGTCCGCCTGGACAGACGCAGCGCCGATTTCGAGCAGCGATTCCTTGAGTTCCTGGCCGCGAAGCGCGAGGTATCGGCCGACGTCGAGCGCGCCACCCGCATTATCGTCGACGACGTGGCGGCGCGCGGCGACACCGCCCTGCTGGAGGCGACGCGCAAGTTCGACCGGCTCGATCTTGCGGCAAGCGGCCTGCGCGTGACCGCGGCCGAGATCGCCGCCGCGGTCAAGATCTGCGATGCCATGACCATCGACGCCCTGAAATTCGCGCGCGACCGGATCGAGAGCTTCCATGTCAGGCAGCTGCCGAAGGACGAGCGCTTCACCGATGCGCTCGGCGTCGAGCTCGGCTGGCGCTGGAGCGCGGTCGATGCGGTCGGGTTGTATGTTCCCGGCGGCACCGCGGCCTATCCCTCCTCGGTGCTGATGAACGCGGTGCCGGCCCGCGTCGCCGGCGTGCCGCGCGTGGTGATGGTGGTGCCGTCGCCCGACGGCAAGCTCAATCCGCTGGTGCTGGCGGCCGCCGATCTCGGCGGCGTCTGCGAGATCTATCGCGTTGGCGGCGCGCAGGCGATCGCAGCATTGGCCTACGGCACCGCGACGATCGCGCCGGTTGCCAAGATCGTCGGCCCCGGCAACGCCTATGTCGCCGCCGCCAAGCGGCAGGTGTTCGGCAAGGTCGGCATCGACATGATCGCGGGCCCTTCCGAAGTGCTCGTGATCGCCGACGATAGCGGCAATGCCGGCTGGATCGCCGCCGACCTTCTTGCGCAGGCCGAGCATGATGCAAGCGCGCAGTCGATCCTGATCACCGACAGCGCGGCATTGGCTGAAGAGGTCGCACGCGCGGTGGACGCGCAGCTCGCGACGCTGCCGCGCGCCGAGATCGCACGCGCCTCGTGGAACGACTTTGGCGCCATCATTCTGGTCGAAAGGCTCGACGACGCCGTGACGTTGGCGAACGCGATCGCGGCCGAGCATCTGGAGATCATGACCGCGGATGCGGAAGGCCTCTCGAAGAAAGTCCGTAATGCCGGCGCGATCTTCTTAGGCCCGCATACGCCGGAGGCGATCGGCGATTATGTCGGCGGCTCCAACCATGTGCTGCCGACCGCGCGCTCGGCGCGGTTCTCGTCGGGGTTGGGCGTGCTCGACTTCATGAAGCGAACCTCGATCCTCAAATGCGGGCCGGATCAGTTGCGCGCGCTGGGGCCGGCCGCGATGACGCTCGGCAAGGCGGAGGGGCTCGACGCCCATTCACGTTCCGTCGGACTTCGCCTCAATCTCACATGACCAGGCCGCCGCCAGACGAGGACCAGCACAACCGCATCGTCGCGGTGACGCTCGACGAGGAGTCGATCGGGCGTTCCGGTCCCGACATCGAGCATGAGCGTGCGATCGCGATCTACGATTTGATCGAACAGAATTTGTTCGCGCCGGATGGCGCGGTCATTGGTCCCTTCACGCTGCACCTTGCGATCACCGGCAACCGGCTGATGTTCGACATCCGCCGCGAGGACGGCACGCCGGTGGTGGCGCATCTGTTGTCGCTGACGCCGTTCCGGCGGATCGTGAAGGACTATTTCATGATCTGCGACAGCTATTACCAGGCGATCCGGACCGCGACACCGGACAAGATCGAGGCCATCGACATGGGCCGCCGCGGCATCCATGACGAGGGATCGCGCACGCTGCAGGAGCGGCTGAAGGGCAAGGTGCGGGTCGATTTCGAAACCGCGCGCCGGCTGTTCACGCTGATCTGCGTGTTGCACTGGAAGGGACAGGACGCATGATCCCGAAAAGTGGGTACCGGTTTTCCCGGACAAACGACTTCGTTTGTCCTGAGATCATGCGTCAGACAAAACGCATGATCGGCAAGAAGGTCTCGCCCCAAATTAGAGAAGCCTGAAGCATGGCGGGGCCATTTAGCGCCCGCAATCCGCAAGCCGTGCTGTTCGCCTGCGGCTTCAACAGCGTGCGTTCGCCGATGGCCGAAAGCCTGCTGCAGCAGATGTTCCCGCACGCACTGTACGTGAAATCGGCCGGCGTCAAGAAGGGCGAGCTCGATCCGTTCGCGGTCGCGGTGATGGCCGAGCTCGGCCAGGATATCTCCACCCACAAGCCGGTCACCTTCGAGGAACTCGAGGATTGGGAAGGGCTGAATTTCGACCTCATCATCACGCTGTCGCCGGAGGCGCATCACCGGGCGCTGGAGCTGACGCGCACGCTGGCGGCCGATGTCGAATACTGGCCGACCCATGATCCGACCGGCACCGAAGGCAGCCGCGAGCAGAAACTGGAGGCCTATCGCGAGGTCTGCGACACCCTCTCGCTGCGCATCCGCAAGCGGTTCTCGAGGGTCGGGGCCGCCAGCGAGTAAACGTCGTCCCGGCGAACGCCGGAGCACGCATACTTCGTGACGGCGCGATTTAAGGAAGTGCCCGTCGCTAAGATTGCGGTTCAATGACAATGGCCGCTCGAAGACGCGGCCCCAGGTTTCTTTTTTCGACGGACATCAAGCATGCGCAATGCTACTCTTGGAACTGTATTGACTAACCGGCGGGCGCCTCGCACGCAGGTTCGTTGCACATGTCATGTAGGAGTAGATGATGAGCGAGATTTGGCAACTCTCAGCCACTGAACTGGCGCAGCGCATTGCGCGTCGACAGCTCAGTTCGGCGGAGGTGGTAGATGCCCACCTGGCTCGCATCGATGCGGTGAACCCAGCTCTCAATGCCGTGGTGCGAGTCCTGGCTGACGAGGCCCGCGCTGCCGCAGCCTTGGCTGACCGGCGGCTGGCCGCTGGCGAGACCGTTGGCTCCCTGCATGGGGTGCCCTTTACGGTGAAAGAAAATATCGACATGGCTGGGCTGCCGACCACCTGGGGCGTGCCGGCGCTGGCCCAGGCGGTGGTGCCAGCGGATGCTCCGGTCGTCGAACGGATGCGCGCCGCCGGCGCCATACCGATCGGCCGCACCAATCTGCCAGACATGGCGCTGCGCGTGCACACCGTCAGTTCGCTTCACGGTCTGACGCGAAATCCCTGGCATCCAGGTCGTACCGCGGGCGGCTCCAGCGGCGGCGAGGCAGCGGCGCTGGCCAGCGGCATGAGCCCGATCGGCCTTGGCAACGACATCGGCGGCTCGCTCCGAAATCCGGCGAACGCCTGCGGCATTGCGTCGATCCGTCCATCTGCCGGCCGCGTACCCGAGGCAGGTTATGTGCCGGCCGAAGACCGATTGCTGGCTGTGCAGCTGATGAACGTGCAGGGTCCGATGGCCCGTCGCGTGGCGGATGTCCGCCTCGGCCTGCGCGTCTTGATGGGGGCGCACCCGCGCGACCCCTGGTCCATCGATGCCCCGTTCGATGGCCCATCGTTGGCCAGGCCGATCCGCGTGGCCGTACTGCCCGAGCCGCCGGGCGGCGGCACCGATCCAAAGGTGGCGGCTGTGGTGCGACGTGCCGCGCAGGCGCTGGCCGACGCCGGTTATGTCGTGGAAGAAATCTGCCCGCCGCGCTACGCAGATGCGATCAGCTGCTGGACCCGCCTGATCATGGGCGACTTCGGGTCGGTGCTGGAAATGTTGTCCCCGATGATGGGCGCCGACGCGGTGGCCTTCCTGGACAACTTCAATCAGGCGGTACCGCCGTTGGCCGACGTGGCGGCATGGTCGCATCTGATGGTCGAGCGCGATGGCATTGCGCGCGCATGGTCGACCTTCATGGCGGACAGGCCGCTGCTGCTATCGCCAACCTGGACGCAGTTGCCGTTCGAGCATGGCTTCGATTCGGCTACGCCGGCCGGAACGGCTGCCACCAAAGAGCTGATGCGCCCGGTGGTCCCGGCCAATCTGCTTGGGCTGCCTTCGGCATGCGTGCCGGCTGGACGTGATGAGGCGACGGGATTGCCGATCGGTGTGCTGATCACCGGGCGACGGCTGCGCGAAGACCTATGTCTTGAAGCGGCCGAGGCCATCGAGGCCCGCCTGGGTTTGGCCACGCCGATCGATCCGGTGCGCTAATGCTCCGCTGTTCGATCTGACGCGGGGAGACGGTACCCTTGCATCTTGCAATCTACCTTCAGCGGCCACGGCGCATGGCCCCTGCTTTCGCACGGCGACGAGGAAATTGAAGCTGCGGCAAGGGCTTGTTGCCCGGTTGTGGAAACAGGCCCCTTCCGATAGGTTCCGCGCGCCAGCGACCCCGATTCCTCCAATCAAACCCCCGCATGCTTGGCCGTCCCAAACTCGTTCTTGCTTCCGGCTCGCCGCGGCGGCTGGCGCTGCTCAACCAGGCCGGCATCGAGCCCGATGCGCTGCGCCCGGCCGACGTCGACGAGACCCCGAAACGGGGTGAGCTGCCGCGCGCCTGCGCCAACCGGCTGGCCCGCGCCAAGGCCGACGCGGCACTGAAATCGGTGCAGCTCGACGACGATCTGCGTGGCGCCTTCATCCTGGCCGCCGACACCGTGGTCGCGGTCGGCCGTCGCATCCTGCCCAAGGCCAATCTGGTCGACGAGGCCTCGCAATGCCTGCGGATGCTGTCGGGCCGCAATCATCGCGTCTACACCGCGATCTGCCTGGTGACGCCGAAGGAGGCGTTTCGCCAGCGCCTGATCGAGACCCGCGTGCGCTTCAAGCGCTTGAGCGAAGACGACATCCAGGCCTATATCGGTTCCGGCGAATGGCGCGGCAAAGCCGGCGGCTACGCGGTGCAGGGCATCGCCGGATCGTTCGTGGTCAAGATGGTCGGCTCCTACAGCAACGTCGTCGGCCTGCCGCTCTATGAATCGATCACGCTGCTCGGCGGCGAGAGTTTCCCCATTCGCTTCGGCTGGTTGAATGCCAGCTAGGCCGGCCAACGATACCGGCTCCGGAGAAGGGGCCGCCAAGAAGTGCCCGATCTGCGGCAAGGAGGCGGCTGGGCCGTCGCTGCCGTTCTGTTCCCCGCGCTGCCGCGACGTCGATCTGAACCGTTGGTTCTCCGGACGTTACGTCATCCCCGCCGCCAAGGACGACGAGGACGACGCGGAATAGTCGGAGTGGCGACGGCCACACCGCGGCCCGCATTGATTTTGCCGGCACCTGTCGCCACACTCCACCCAACAGCACGACCCGAGGCAATCGGGCGATCAGGTGCGGAGGAGCGAGCCCATGCTGAACCGCCGTCATTTTGTCGGTCTTGCCGCCGCCGCCGCCCCCTCGCTCCTGATTTCGCGCGCGTGGGCCGCGGACTGGCCGGCCAAACCGGTGCGGATCGTGGTGCCGTTCACGCCGGGCGGCTCGACCGACATCACCGCGCGTCTGGTCGGCAACCGCCTGCAGGAGGTCTGGGGCCAGTCGGTGGTGGTGGAGAACAGGCCGGGCGCCGGCGGCAACATCGCGGCCGACATGGTCGCCCATTCCGATGCGGATGGTTACACCATCTTCATCGCCGGGCCGGGAATGGCCACCAACCAATTCCTGTATCCGTCGTTGAGCTACGATCCCGTCGCTGATTTCGCAGCCGTGACGCTGCTGATCACCCAGCCCAATCTGATGTGCGTGCCGAATTCCTCGCCCGCGCATTCGGTCCAGGAGTTCATCGCCTATTGCAACGAGAATAGAGGCAAGGTCACCTTCGCCTCGTCCGGCAACGGCACCACGCTGCATCTGAGCGGCGAATTGTTCAAGCGGATGGCCAAGGTCGAGATGACGCACATCCCGTATCGCGGCGGCGCGCCCGCGATCAACGATTTGATCCCCGGCCGGGTCGACGTCATCTTCGACAACATGCCCTCGATCCTGTCGCATGCGAAAGCGGGCTCCGTGCGCGCGCTAGCGGTGACGACCAAGGAGCGCGTGCCGGTCGTGCCTGAGATCCCGACCATCGCCGAGTCGGGGGTAGCCGGCTTCGACGTGTTCTCCTGGTTCGGCTTCTTCGTGCCGGCAAAAACGCCGCTGGAAATCATTGCAAAAATCAACGCCGACACCAACGCGGCGCTGGCCCATCCCTCGGTCAAGCCGCGGTTCGAGGACCTCGGCGCCACCCCGAAAGGCTCGACGCCGGCGGAATTGGTGAGCTTCCTGAAATCGGAAATCGACAAATGGGGCCCGGTGATTCAGCAGGCCAGGATCAGGGTGGAGAATTGAGGGCAGAAGCGCCGCTCCGGGCCGCGATTCAGCAAGTGGCCCAACGCCAAATAGCGGTTAATTCCCAATAATTTGGGGGTGACGACGAAGCCGGGCCTGCCGCGCCGTAGCCGAAGGCGAAGGCGGGTGGACACAGCCGCCCGACCTCACTATAAACCGCCCGCTCGCTTGGGTTTTCGGCCCCGCGACATGCCCAGGTAGCTCAGTTGGTAGAGCATGCGACTGAAAATCGCAGTGTCGGTGGTTCGATCCCGCCCCTGGGCACCATCAAGCTCGGTCTTGCCGTATCCAAAGGACTCTCCGAGTGGAAGCTCGTCCCGGCGTAGCCCGCAGGGCGAAGCCGGATGGTTCGATCCCGCCCCTGGGCACCATCAAGCTCGGTCTTGCCGTGGCCAAAAGACTTTCGCTTTCACGCCGCCTCGTAAGGCGCGATCTTCCTGATCTGCGGCGCGAGCGCGTCTTCGGTTGTTTCGAGATCGAAGCGCGCCTGAATGTTCATCCAGAACGCAGCGCCGGTCTTGAAGAATTTACCGAGCCGCAGCGCAGTATCGGCTGTCACGGGCTTTTCTTCGCGCGCGATGCGTTCGATCCGGGTGCGCGGCACGTTCAGCGCGGCCGCGACCGCGTAAGGTGTCAGCTTAAGCGGTACGAGAAATTCTTCCCGCAGGATTTCGCCGGGATGAACCGGCGGAAGTTTCTTTGCCATGTGCGAACTCCTGTTCGATGGCCACATTCGGCCGGTCTGGCTAGGGTTACGGTGACGGTGCACTTAAACTCTGCGGTTGGGACCACGCGCATGGAGGCGCGTCTGATCAACCGCGCGGCGCATTTTTCCGCGAGCGCAGGTAGCCGCCAAGCGCCCCTAGCGCGGGGCTTAGCGGCAGGAAGGCCAGATGCAGCCATAAAGATCCGGCCGAGCTGTCGTTGATCACGGCATACACTCCATACACTCCGCTGCCGATGCAGAGGATCGACGACAGCGCGCCGTTCAGCACTTCGTCATGTTTCGCAATGCGTGCAGAAACGTAACCAGCCAGCACGGAGGAGAGTCCGCCCAGAATGGGGTACCAGACAACGAGAAGAGTACTTCCCGTCAGGATTTCCTTAGCAGAGCCGGCGGCAATATCGGGAGATGATCGTGCCCTGAACAGGATGTAGACGGCCACGGGCAACACGACGACATTCGTGGATACGATGTCAACGATGTTACCGATCGCAATACCCTTGAAAGATAATCGCTTCATTGCATGCTCGCTGTTCAAACCGCACGAGGCGGGCCGGTTGGTGGCTGCTTGGTGTTAACCTAATTTTCGGCGAGGGAATGCTCGTCCAAGGCAAAGGCTACCGCTTCATCGCCCCGTCGCTCACTGCCCGCCATCAATCTGCCTTCCCATCAGCGCAATCGCCTTCTGATAAACCCCCGCCGCATTCCAGGCTTCGATCGCCGCAAAATTGGCCTCTCCCGGCTGGTAGCCGGCGCCGGCGCGCCAGCCGTGAGCCCTGAGGAAGTTGGCGGTCGAATTCAGTGCGTTGGCGGCGACGTCGAGATTGCCGGTGCCGTAGGCCAAGATGTTCTTGGGCATGAATTGGGTTTGACCGACCTCGCCATGCATGGAGCCGCGGGTGGCGCCCGACAGCGCGCCGCGATCGACGAGTTTTAGCGCCGCGGTGAGCTGCTCGGTGAAGAATTCGGGGCGACGGCAGTCGTAGGCCAGCGTCGCGATCGACGACAGCATGTTCTGATTGCCGCGCTGGCTGCCAAAGCCGGTCTCCATTCCCCAGATCGCGATCAGCGGTCCCGGCGGGACGCCGTAGCGCTGCTGGATCGACGCGAACAGCGCGCCTTGCGATACTTTAAGCGAACGGCCGCGCGAGACGATGGCCGCGGCGCCCCGCTTGGCGAGGAACTGATCGAGCGACAGACTAAAACTGTGCTGGCTGCGATCGGCGGCAATCGTCGCGCTCGCATAGTTGGTCTGCATCAGTGCGGCGACCGCGGTGGCGCCGATGCCCTTGGCGCCGGCCTCGCGGGCGAACTCGCCCTTCCAGGTCTCGAATCCAGCAGGACCATTGCCGCATTGCGCAGCCTTCGCGTTCGGGGCCAGAGGCGCCAGCGCCGCCAAGGCGATCAAAGTGGCCGTCGCAAGCCTGCTGCCCATGGTCATTCGGGGCTTCTCCTGTTCGCCGACACCGTCTTCGTCAGGCACCATTATAGCATTTTCGCCGGCGACATCAGGTTCAAGACCCAGTTGCGTTTGCCTTGTAGCCCTTGCGGACGTGATTTAATCATGCAGCCGGCGGACACCGAAATGGCGAAATAATCGCCCGAGATTGATCCGCCGCTGGGAGGAAACAATGAAGAAGCTCATGATGGCCGCGGTAGTCGTGGCCGGCCTCGCTTTCGATGGGGCCAATGCCGGGCCATTGCCCGAGGCAAAGCCGGACGAGGTCGGATTCTCGCAAGCCGGTTTGGCCCGGCTGGACGATTTCTTCGCCCGCGAGATTTCGGCGAAACGCGTGCCCGGCGCGGTGGTCGCCATCGCCCGCGACGGCAAGCTCGTCCACTACAAGGCGTATGGCCAGCTCGATGCGACAAAAGGCACGCCGATGCCGCTCGATGCCGTGTTCGCGCTGGCGTCCATGACCAAGCCGCTTGTCGCGGTCGCCGGGCTGACGCTGATGGAACAGGGACGCTTGCCGCTGCAGGCCAAACTCGCCGACTATTATCCTGATTTCGCCGGCATGAGGGTGGGGGTCCCGCAGGCCGACGGCTCCTTGAAGACGGAAGCGCAGGCTTCACCGATCGCCATTCATGACCTTTATCGCCACACCTCCGGCCTGATGTATGGCGGACGTCCCGACAGCTCGAGCCCGCTCGCGCGTCTCTACCCGGACGGGGTCGCACCGGCACTCGAAGGCGACACGACAGCCTTCATCGATCGAATTACAAAACTGCCGCTGGTGCACCAGCCGGCGACGGAATTCGAGTATGGGTTTTCGATCGACGTGCTCGGCGCTGTGATCGAAAAAGTAAGCGGCCAGCGGCTCGGCGACTATTTGGCCAAGAATGTGTGGCAGCCGCTCGGCATGAAGGATGCCACCTTCCACCCATCGGAGGCACAGCGCGACCGTCTCGCTTATCCGTTTCCCAATGACCCGCTGACGGGCAAGCCGCAGAGCATTAAACTCCTCGACACGCCAACCAAGTTCGACTGCGGCGGCGCCTGCGCGTTTGCCACCGTCGGCGACTACGTCCGCTTCGGGCAGATGCTGCTTAACGGCGGCGAACTCGAGGACAAGCGTATCCTCAGCCCCAAGACGGTGCATCACATGACCTCCAACCACCTTGCGCCGGAGATCAAGAACAATTTGGCCAACGTGGAGCCGCATCGTGCAGGCTTTGGTTTCGGCCTTGGGGTCGCGGTACGTACCAGCGAGGGTCTGTCATCGGTCCCCGGCAACCCCGGCGAGTTCACCTGGAATGGCGCCTACGGCACCCAGTTCTTCTGCGACCCGAAGGAGCGCCTTGTCGTGGTGGTCGGAACGGCGGCGCCTGGCGAACTCCGAAAATACTACCGTGAGCAGATCCAGAACATCGTCTATGGCGCCATGGTGAAGTGAGGTTCGGCGCCGTTCGCGCCGCGATCCAGCCCGTAGGATGGGCAAAGCCAACGGGTCGCGCGAAATGCGCGCCCGATGACAGGCTCCGCGTGCCCACCATTCAGGATGACGGTGCCGATAGATGGTGGGCACGGCGCAGTTGCGCCTTTGCCCACTCTACGGGTTGCGCTCACCCCATTCTACGGCAGAAACGAAATTCGTCCGACCTACCAAGGCGATTCTATCTGTTGTCCAGTCTCTCTCGCAAAAATATTCCGCTTAACCCGTCGGGCAAATCAGCGCTACCAACTCGCCCGTCTCACCCGACAAGAGGGGCGGCTCGCGATCGTCACGAAACGCGCGGTGGGATGCGGTGGACGCGGAATG
>Ga0137415_10004892_pt1 | contig 13235 bp, 10 predicted proteins | sample CZODoug3_1_1_16f_FD_183082 | JGI IMG/M metagenome (GOLD analysis project Ga0137415, IMG submission 183082) | Vadose zone soil fungal communities from Angelo Coast Range Reserve, California, USA - CZODoug3_1_1_16fungal (Hybrid Assembly) | ecosystem: Environmental > Terrestrial > Soil > Vadose... | reverse complement strand
TGCAAGTAGAGAAGGCGCGCGAGAAAATTGGCCCCCTGTTGCACGTGGATACTTTGATCTGCTCCGCAGGGGCCGAGCGCGGCTCGCTGGATGCGGACCGGCTGGTAACCGAAATCCTGCCGGGCCCTCTCTCACTGGTCGTGAGACTGTTCCCCACGTCGATTCGGATCGCGGATTGGTGTGTCGAACATCCGGGCAGCGGCGAACTCCGCGTCAGCACCACGTTGGGGGCTATTTCGGTGTCTATGCTCATCTCCATGAGCGGTCGCCCGACAATGAACGCTTTGCGAGTGATCGGAGAGCGCGGCACGGCTCATGCCGACCTCTTCCATGGATTCGCCATCGTCGAGCGCGGAACCGTGTCTCGGGCACGCAAGGTGTCCCAACCGTTCCTACGTGGAGGAGCGACACTATATGCTGCGGCGACGAATCTTCTTGCGCGCGCCGCCAACCAAGAGCCCGCCTATCCCGGATTGCGGGAACTCATTCGCCGGTTCTACGAAGCCGTGAGGTCCGGCGGCGTACCACCGATCATGGCTGCGGAGGCCCTGGATGTCGCCCTCATCCGTGATCAGATTCTCGCAAAAGTGTCATCGAAGTAGTAAGTATTACACGCCGAATTCGAGTGTTACGCGCGCAGCTGGACACTCGGATTTGATCCCCAGTAGCTTTCCTTGTAGGTCGGCGAGCGCGGGTGAGCTCATAATCCGCGCCACCGTCATCTGGAAGTTTGTCGCGCCGAGGCGGCGGTGGTTTCCAGGTGCTCCATCAAAATCGCGTCGACATTGCGCGGCGCATACTCAAAGGCTCTGCGCGCTTTGCTTGAATCAAAGTATTGGAAGCGGTTAGCACAATAGTGAATCATGAAGGTTATCTTGGGACGTCGTTTTCGCACCCGCGCCCAGGGTTCGAGCACTGCAGCTGCGAGCGCCGTAGCAACTGGTGGAATCAACACGAAGCGCCTGTTCACGTTCATCGCCTTCGCGGCTTTTTCGCCGAGCATCCGAAATGTTAAATTTTCACCCCCCAAGATGTACCGCTGCCCAGTTTGCCCTCGTTGCAGCGCGGCAAGAATCCCGGTCACAACATCCTGAACGTCCACAATACAGTTTCCTCCCGAAAAACAAGGCACGATGCGTCTACTTCGAACGCTCTTCAGCAATCCCGCTGTGCGCTCTATCCCTTGGATCGAAGCGGGATTGACAATGACGGCGTCCAAGCCGCGGGCAACTTCCGCAAGTAGGTTTTCTTCAGCGCGTCGTTTCGAAATGTGATAGGTCAGCCCGGAATCCTCCAGATTGAAAGGGAAATCCTCATCGGCGGGTTGGTGCGGACCGGAAGGGAGGCCAACAGCGGCCACCGAGCTCACGTGCAGCAATCGGGTTACACGAGCCTCGCGCGCGGCCCTGGCAACGTTACGTGTCCCCTCCGCGTTCACCTTCATTTGCCAATCCTCTTCTCCCCTCCAGTAACTGACGTTCGCGGCCGCATGGATGACGTACTCGCAATCTTTCACAGCCCTCCGGAGGCTATCGATATCGGTGATGTCGCCAAAGACTTTTTCAACATTGCATTCTGAAAGGCGGGATAACGAAGAAGTAGGCCGGCAAAGGACACGAACCTCATGACCTTCCCTTACCGTTCGCTTACACAGGTGGGAACCAAGAAATCCGCTGGCCCCAGTGATCAAGACCTTCATTTCAATGGGCTTGCTGAGCAAACTTCAGAACACGATCAGGAGCCGTGGGCGTAGGCGCGCTCGAAACGGCTTCGGCCAATCGTGTAAAGGGTTCGACCGGACAAGTCGGATGCAAAATCGGCGAGCCGCTTAGCGCTGCTATAGAAAAATCCTTTCCTGTTGTCGTCTTTCAGGATGCCGCCTCGATTGATGATGTATTTCTCGAACAGGTGCGCAAAGCTAAGGAGTGCGGCGACCTGTCCTTTGGAGAGATTCTCGTTGCCGATCATCGCTTCATGACTGCTCGCGTAAGAATATTCGTCTTGCGTGGTCAAGCCTTTAGCCACAGCCCAATCACGAAGCTTGGTACCAATCATGGGAGAGGCCGCCCCGAACTGAACCCAGTTGGCTCGCAGACGAATAGCAAACCCGATGGTTTCCAGTACTGTCTGGACCGTGTCACCTGGCAAGCCGACAATAAAGAAGCAAAAGGTCTTGATATTGTATTTGCGGCATAGCGCGGTCATCGCTATGACCTTTTCTCCGGAAATGGGTTTTCGCCCGGCGTTTTTCTGAATCTCTACTTCCGAACTCTCCACGCCAAAGTTAATTCCGTCGCAGCCGGCGGCAGCCATGGCCGCGATGGTCTCTTCTGTGAGGCAATCCGGTCGTGTCTCGCACTTCCATTTAATCACTAACCCGCGCCGATGAATCTCCTTGCAGATTTCGACCACGCGGTCCTGACGCATCGAGAACATTGGATCGCGAAAAAGAATGTATTCGATCCCCAGGTTTTTCACTAGGTGCTCGATTTCATCCACCACATTTCCAGGAGTGCGATACCGCCAGGCCAAACCCTGCCCTACTGGATAAGGACAGTAGTGACATCCGAATGGGCACCCCCGCGAGGTGAGCATCGGCAAGAAAGAAAGTCCCTTGGTCGCGGACGATTTGGGAAGTGTATAACGTTGGTAAGGGAGACGCTCCCACTTGGGAAACGGGAGTTTGTCCAATTCCCTCAGAAACGGCCGCGGAGGCGTCTCCAGCCAGTTGCCATTCCGCCGATAATTCAGACCTTGGATTTGCTGTTCTGGACAACCATTCACCAGTTCAAGAACTGTATCGTCGGGCTCTCCGCGGAGAACGTAGTCAACGCAAGCCTCCTTGTAAATACGGTGGAGGACATGGCCGACGATAGAGCCAAAGACCGCAATAGAGACATCCGCAGCGGCGGACTTGATGGCAGCGCAAACGGACAGATCCCAATCCAAGCTAGGCAGAGCGGTGCGAGTGACGATCAGTGTACCGCCCGGTGAACTGGCGCGGGCAATTCGGGCTACTCGTTCAGCTACCTCTTCACGAGTGAGGCTGAGTCCCTGAGCCTCAATCACCTCGACGGGAACCCTTTTTTCTTCCAGATACGCGACCAAATAGGGGACGTCCAAAGGAGGGATAATCGTCGCCCCTGACGGATACAGCTGGCCGTAGCCGCCGTGCGAGTCGCGATTAGCAAAATATCCAGGCGGACTCGGGGGGTTGAGAACGACAACAGCTTTAAAACGCACTCCCGTAGCTCCAGTAATCAGAGTTGAATATGCGATATCTGGGCCGGAACTCATCTCTCTTGTTTGGGCCGACCGAGCGCACTTCGACTGCCGTTCGGCATGCCGCTCCGACTGAGGATTGGAGCAATTTGCGCACCACGCTGATACCGGCCGGCCTTCAGGACCCGGTTGGTAACTGGCTATAGCGTCAGGGAATAGGAGCCGTTTCGAGCTCCAGGGGTAATGAACCGGGCGTTGCAGGACCCAAGAATCTTCCCGTTTTGCGAAAACCTTTTCACTATCGCTCGGCAGGTTCTGCCGCTAAGACCCGTGATCTGAAACACTTGGCGGGGTCTCAAAGCGGTCGAGAGCCTCGGCGTATAGCGTTTTGAGGCGGGAGCCGACCGAATCCAGGCCGAACTGCTGCAGAGCGTAGGATCTTAACACCGCTGGGTTGTAGCTGCGGCGCTTGTCCAAGACATGCGCGATGCCCGCCGCCAGGGCCTCCGGGTCTTCGGGAGGAACAAGTACCCCGACCTGATCATTCACAATATCCTCTGGTCCGCCACACCGCGTGGCCACAACGGGCGTGCCGCAAGCTAGTGCCTCGACAAGCACCATCCCAAAACTCTCCGCACGGCTGGGCAACACCAGCACGGAGCTCTCTTGGACGTACCGCACAAGTTCTGGGGGGCGCCGCTTGCCGACAAACTGGACGCGCCCTTCCAAGTTCAGTTCCTGAACCATCCGCCGAATGCGCTCGTCTTCGCGTCGGTAATTTTTGAAAAAGCTTTCTCCTACCAGCAGCAAATGGACGTCGCGTCGGGACTCGACCAACAGCCGCATTGCCCGGAGCAGAATGTCAACCCCTTTGACGGGGCGAATGGCCCCGACAAAGAGGACCTGGTTGTCTTTCGGCCGCTGTCCTCTCGGAGGCAGCGTGAAAATCGTTCCATCCACGGCGTTCGGAATAACACGCATCTTTTGCGGAGCGCTAACCACACCGAGAATCGAGTCGCGCACGGACGTGCTAACCGCGACCAGGAGAGTGCACTCACGAACCGCCCGGATCGCCTGACGTAGCACGATCGCGCTGCGGTCCATCCACGGACCCCATGGAACGTGCTCGGTGATGATTACTGGAACTTGAAAGCGCCGTCCTAACCGCACTGCCGCGCAGCCGTCCGGGTAGGTGAAGTGCGCGTGAATCAACTCAAAAGGAAACTCTTGTCGAAGGTGGTCAGCTTGGCGCCGAGCCGCCAGATAGTAGGTTGCCCATTCGATCGCGCGCAGTGAATAGCCAGGACCTACCAAGTATCGTGGATAGAACACTTCGACGCCATCCCGGGAGCAATGCAGCGGGATGTTCCGCAAGCGCGCATAATAGTCGGGCAAGCCGGGTAGAGGCGGACAGTATTGAACCGGTGAAATTACTTTCGGTTCGCAGAAGCTCACGGAATGCCTCACCAGATTTTCGACCCACAGCCCTAAAACATCAAATACCTTGTTCGGAAAGCTTTTGGATAGAAAGAGAACCCTAAGACGAGGGTGACTGGACGCGGGCCCCGCTAACGTAGCCATGGCATCAGGGCTCGGCGATTCAACGCTTGTACAAAATGACCGTGACTGCGATTTTTGCGGCTCTGCCGAGTCATTTTCTGGTTCTCGCTCGCGAGGGCGTACTCAATGGTTTGTCTTGTGAGCCTTCAGGATGAATCCTGCGGCTAGCCAGTCCGGGTCGCCGTCTCGCGCTTCTTCTAACTTTTTGTTCACCAAAAGCGCCGCAGCCGCCCAGACTTCGTCTAGCGGTGACAGCAGGATGTTGTAGAAGTAGCCGACCACGCGCTGTACTTCAGCCCCCGCTGCGGCAAGAAGTTCGCTTGCCTCCTTTGGAGTGAACAAACGGCGCTGTATCAGAATCGGGTCGTTATTCGCCTTCGGATTCATGATTCTTCGCTTCAAAGTAAGCGCCGGGTAAAACACGTATTTCTTCCACTGAGCATAAGGGCTCTGTCGATTCGCAAACGTGATGATGATTGTGCCGCCCGGCTTCAAGACCCGCAGCATTTCTTCAATCACCTGGTCGAAATTCTTTAGCCCATCGATCACGCCCATACACAGTACTGCATCAAAGAACGCGTCCGGAAAACTGATCTGTCCTGCTTCTCCCTCAACGAAGTGCACGTTCTCGAGTTCGCCGAACCGCGTACGGCAGATCTCGATCATCCGCGGGGATGGGTCCAGGCCCCAAAATTCGCAGCCCAGGCGCAAGAGCGGCTGCACCATTTCTGCCGGGCCACACCCAACGTCAAGCACTCGGCCTCCTGCTTTGTCGAACAATTCCAGAACGCGCTTGCGGCGCACACGCAGCGCAAATCCCCCAGGAGTTTCTTCTGCATAGGCCCGAGCATATTCGTCGGCCTTCTCACCGAGGAATCCCCTTCCCGCAGCCGATTCACTGCCGGGACTTAACGTGTTGACCTCAAATCTCTCCACGAAGTTAGGCTTTTCGGGATGCTGCATATTCCTCGCGGGTCATCCACCTTCAATTTGTCGTGATTCTTACTCTGAGCATAACCCAAGCGCCGCTGGTCCTTCCAGATGCAAACACATTTAGTGCTACGCACAGCTGCAAAATCACGGGTGTCGTACCGACGGGCAGGACGAGAAAACAGTAGTTTCGAGCTTGGGCATATCGGCAGCATGACGACGGCGGTCTGACTCGGCAGACTTCGGAAGGAAGCCCTCGCAAACGCGAAATAACCTAGGCAAAAGAACTGTTTTCTTCTCTTGCACTCAGGGCTAAGCCATCGGTGCAGATGCTTAGAACCGTGCTAAACCACTTGTTTACAACAATATAGAAAAGCCATCGAAAAAAGGTCTCTCTTGCAAACGAAGTGCTCCTCTGGAACAATAAGCAACCGACCTGCAGCATCGGCGGAGTGGGTGGGCCTGTAAGCACGAGTTGGTCGCCAGCTGGTATTCGGGCTACACATTCCAGCGCTACACCAGCAATACCTTTGACGCAGGACTAAATATGATTAAGGGAAAGCGTATCGCCGTCGTTATGCCCGCTTACAACGCGGCAAAAACCCTCGAAAAAACTGCGCGGGATCTCCCCGAAGTAGTTGATATCAAGATACTCGTTGATGACCACAGCAAGGACGAAACCGTGCGAATCGCGGAAAAGCTCGGTTTGCAGACTTTCGTTCATGAGAAGAATTATGGGTACGGCAGAAACCAGCAAACTTGCTATCGCGAGGCGTTGGCCGCTGGCGCAGATATCGTGGTTATGGTTCACCCCGACTACCAATACACGCCGCATCTGGTTACAGCTATGGCCAGCATGATTGCCTACGGAGTCTATGACGTCGTACTGGGTTCGAGAATCATCGGAGGCGGTGCTCTGAAGGGCGGTATGCCCTTTTATAAATATGTGGCCAATCGATTCCTCACGGCTTTTCAAAATGCTTTCACGGGAGCCAAGTTGTCGGAATATCATACGGGCTTCCGAGCCTTCAGCAAGGAAGTCTTGCTCAGTCTGCCCCTCCTCGAGAATTCGGATGATTTTGTTTTCGACAATGAAATGCTTGCGCAGTGTATTTATTTCGGGTATCGCGTCGGGGAGGTCTCTTGTCCAACGCGATATTTCGATGAGGCTTCGTCAATCAATTTCATGCGGAGCATCCACTACGGATTTGGAGTGCTGGGAACCACGCTGAAATGCTGGCTGCAGAAGCGCGGAATTGCGCATTATCGCCTTTTCAACTCTGCGGGCCGGAAGCTCCTCTTCAATTACTATTCTTCCGCAAACTTGGATGCAAGCCACAACGGCTCCTCGACCATTTAGTCAGACAGACCGATCGGTGCGCGAGCGCCTCTGCTACCTTTAGCCGAGCAAAGGAATTCTCCTGGCGAGCGTTGGCTCGATCCGCCGTCAAAAGCGGGTTAGTTAGCCCCCACCTTGGCCGGCGACACTTGGTTGCGACGGATGAGAATTGCAATCCTCGGATTGGGATGCAACCAATCCTGTGGCAGCGCGCCCCCTCGTTTACTGTTCACGAAAAGCAACTTCTGGGAGTTCTCGAAATGAATTATCTCCGTGTAGTTCGCCAGCACATAATCGAAGAACTCCTTTTTCTCGGGATAGTGCTCGATGGCTTGGAGATAGAACGCAGTACCGGACTCCGACATTATTAGATAGGGGCTGGCTGCGCTTCTCAGGTCGGGCACGTGGAAGTCTACGTCTAGCTTCGGATAGCCGATCATTCGAAGTTGGGCATTGTCCAGGTCCCATGCCGGCGCTAGAGGAATCGGCTCGTCTTTTGTGAGATTTTCCTTGATCCAGCGCGTCGCTTGTATGCGCGGATCCTCTTGCGCCATGACCCGCACATAGGAAAAAGAGAAGAGAAATGCATAGACAATGATGGCGAAGCCCGCCCCGACTGATATCGCTCCGATAATCCGCTGGTCTCGCAAATGGGCGATTAGCGATGCCACGAAAAGGGCCGCGAACGGCAAGAAAGGCACCGTGTACCGCACCAATCGCCAATTGTCCAGGGCCAGAAGCGGATAATAGATCACGAGGAAAGCCAAAATTGGAAGGAACTCTCGTTTCTTCCTTACCAGAACCCACAGGAGCGCCAACGCCGCCGCGAGCAACATTGGGGCCGTCATCGAGTAGGGCATGACGTTTAACGGATAATCGATCCACGCGGGGGGCCTGCCCACGTGGTAAGGCACACCCAGTCTATTCAGGCGGCCTACCCAACGAATTGCGGCGATGATGTCTTTCCAGTTTCCTGGCCGTAGCGCGCACGGCTCGCCAAACGCGAATCCTACCGCCACGCAGGCCAAGTATGAGATCCAGGAAAACCGCCTGTGGAACCGCTGCCACGCCATCGCAATGGCCAGCAACCCCACAAAAAGCAAGAGCCCCGCGCTGTATTTGATCGTAGCGCTGTAACCGACGAGGAGGCCTAATAACCAGACATCCCTGGGATTTCCCGTCTCCATTAGGTGGTAAGCAACGCCCATCGTGACGAGCATCCAAAACGTCATAGGCACATCGGTCTTGAAATAGTGGGCGTTGATCACGAATCCGGGAAGGACGGCAAAAATGACGGCTGCGAGCCGCGCGGTCCAAGTGTCAAACATCTTTCGACCTAATAAGAACAGCGCCGTAATTGCTCCGAGCGCGGACGCAAAAATGACCAGGCGGCCCATTACCAAAATCCAGTAGTCGCTGGCATGGACCAATCCGCCCACTGTGAAGATGGACTTCACAACATAGACTTGGTAGAAGAGGCCAGTGCCCCAAGCGAACCGATGCGGATTCAGGTGGGGAAAGTGGATCGCGTCGACCGCCCATACGGCGCCGTTTTCATCCGCTTGGAATGACATGTCCTGATAAGCGTTCGGCAGACTCCAGTGAAAACCGTGCAGGATTAGAATCGAAGCCAACACATAGGCTGGCCAGATTTGCTTGAAAACTTCGAAAAACGAATGTCGAAAGCCATGGCCGATCTTGAGCGCAGCTCGTTCAGCCGTCGCGGCTTGCGAACTAGCGTTGTTCGTATTCTCCAAATTTGGCGCCCCAACCCTTTCGTCCGTTAGCCCTCGATCAATCGTTTCTTTAACTCTTCACTTTCTCGAAAACGACGTGGATGAATTGCGCGTGGGACGGCCGCCCGTACCATCGCTCAATTGTCCGGTGAAATGCGCCAAAGCCCACTTCGTAGGCCGCATTGGCGATCCAACTTCGCTCGGTCCACCGGCTGAATTGACGCGGCCATCGGATCTCGGGAAGATCCGCCAATCCCGGAGCGTCGAAGAAGCGGCGGAAATTCAATACGCTGGGCAAAATGGCATCGACAAGCGAACATTCCTTCATTCGAAAGCCATGCTGTTCGAACCGTTCGATCACACAATTCGCCGGCTCCAGTCCAACATGGCCGTGCTGTTCCACAGACTGCCTCCGATAGGCGTCACGATTTTTCTTCGCCGCGAGGACAGCAGGATGGTCGCTGTCCGTTTCAATGATGTGCGCGGTGATCCCGCCCGGGACAAGTACGCGAGCAATTTCGGCCACCAGCGTGTCCTTGTGCTCGATTGGCACATGGCCGATCGTGTGAGAAGAAGCCACAACTTCGAATTGCGCTGAGTGAAACGGCAACTGTGGCAATTGCCCGAGCGCGGTCGCGGTGTACCGGCTCGCGCAATCCCGCAAGAATGCGAGCGAGCCGTCGTACCCTGCTACTTCGCGAGCCCGCTCCAGGAAAATCTCGCGACCGCGTCCGCAACCGAAGTCCAACAGCCGCCCGCATTGCGGAATTGCCCTCCGCCAGAACTTCCACTCCCGCCAGGACCAGAACGGAAGCACCTGCAGAATGGCCCTTTTCATCCCCGTTGGAGAAGCAGCGAAGGGGCAATGTCGGCTTGCGTATTCATCATAAAAAACGTCTGCTTCGCCAAAGCACGGTATGCCGTCAATGATCGGGTAGGTTCGGGCGCAGCGGTGACAAACCAATCGAGTTCCATCGCCTGCGAGCTCGCCGTGGCACCTTATGCAAGCTATCAAGTCCGTCCGCAGCCCTTTGGGCAGGGAGTTTTCGACCGGAACCACAGAGCTCTCACTCATTTCCCGCTCCGAAAACTGCGAACGTATCGTTCCAGACGTTGCCGATCAACCACCACGGCCTCCCTTGTGATAGTTACCTTTGGCAATAAGAACGATGGTGCCAGCGTCCAACCCGATCCATCCCCTGGTAGCTCGTGCTTTGCGATAGGATGACACGCTGCTAGGCTAGATTTGAATATTCTTTGGCGTTCTGGTTCTCAGTTGAGACACAGCGGCAACGCGACACGGTTGCACGGCGGCCACAAGTGCATCGGATGGCTCTTCCTGGGCCATATGTGAAGTCAGCGGTGTTGGTGAATTGCATGCGATCTATTTTGCTTACGGGCGGAGCGGGGTTCATCGGCTCGCATGTCGCGGAGGCTCTGCTCCGCCGGGGCGATCGTTTGACAATCGTGGACAACCTCCATGATTTCTATTCACCCTTGTGGAAAAGACAGAATCTCCAGGATATCCAGCGCGCTGGTCCTTTTGATTTTTATGATGTTGACATCTGCAACAAATCAAAAATTCGCGATGCCGTTTCGCGGGCTCGTCCTGACATGATTGTTCACCTCGCTGCGCGTGCCGGAGTTCGCCCGTCCATTGAAGGACCCGGTGCCTACGTGGACGTAAACATCAATGGGACCCTAAATCTGCTGGAGCTTTGCCGCGAATTCCAAGTCAGACAATTTGTCTTCGGCTCATCGAGCTCCGTTTACGGCGCTACGAGCCGCGCGCCGTTTTCCGAGGATCAAGTCGACTTGAGGCCCATCTCACCCTATGCTGCCAGCAAACTTGCCGGCGAGATCCTCTGCTACACCTACGCACATTTGTTCAGGTTCTCCGTGATCTGCTTGCGCTTTTTCACTGTATATGGCCCGAGGCAGCGGCCCGACTTGGCCATCCACAAGTTCACGTCGCTAATCGAGGCGGGCAAACCTGTACCCATCTTCGGAGACGGTTCGACCGGAAGGGACTACACGTTCATCGATGACATCGTCGCAGGAGTTCTTGCAGCGGTTGAATATGAACCGCCCAGCGCACCGGGTACCGCACTCTTCGAAGTATTCAACCTCGGCAATTCGCATCCGGTAAAACTCTCCGAACTAATCGATCTACTCGAAAAGGCTACGGGCAAAAAAGCGATTCGGAACCAACAGCCTGCGCAGCCCGGCGACGTCCCGCTGACCTGGGCGGACGTTTCGAAGGCCGGGCGGTTACTTGGATATCGGCCGGCAACAGACCTTGAGCAGGGACTGAAGAAGTTTGTAACCTGGTACCGCACAGCAGACCCAGCTCGCCATTTGTGATCGATATGTCTATCGGCAATCGGAGACCCCGTCAGATGCGGGCATTACATCGCGCTTAGCGACGGCACATTTTCTGGGACCGCCGTGTGCAGCCCAACGTCCTGTTGGAGGGCATCCGTGAAAATCTTGGCGAAGGATTGTTTGCTGAACGGTTTGAATTTCGCCGAAGAGAGAAAATCGCGGGCGTTCTCCTTATAACGCTGGATATCTTTCTCGCTCAAGGAGTGCAAGTACGACCGCAGATCGGCATAGGTGGAAAATTTAGTTTTATCGATGAAACAGTCCGGTGGGATCCAGTGAGTGACATCGGTCGCGCCCAAATAGATGGGAATGGTACCCACGTAGAAGGCGTCAAAGATTTTTTCGTTGAGCCAACCTTTGAGCAGCATATTTTCATAGCAAAAGGCGAAGGTATATTGACTCATGACTTCGTACTTTGATTTCACCGCGCCTTTGTAGACCTGGCGAAGCACTTTTTCAATGGGATGCCTGGGTATGAAGGGGATATTTTCTCGCATGAACCGATAGAGTTTCATAACGTTTCCGGGAACCCAGAATTCGCCGACGCGATAGGGAATTTCGTCCCAGCCTTTGCCGTAGAGATCGATCTCTCCAAACTGGCTGAAGAATTCGAGGATGCGATGACGTTCGGTGAAGAGCTCATTCCAATAGATCCGCGGTAGCTTGTTGGCGACGACCATAGTGAGGAACTTGCGGTCTTTGCGGTTCCACAGCTCGTCAAACACGCGGTCGTAGGGCTGGGGGATGAAGAATTTCTCGAGTTGGAGACCAGCGCAGCCGAAGCGCTCGAGGGCATCCGCGGTGCTGTAGGCATACACCCTTTTGAAATATTTGCTGACTTCCGGCAACGCCTGGTAGGTGCTGGGATGGACGATGGGGGCTTCGATGGTGATAAAGCCGCTCAGGATGGTGTCCTTCCTTTTCGCCAATTCCTTATAGTTCTTCAGAATCTCAAAAGAAAAATAGACGTTGGTCTTGTTGGCTTTCTCGCCGCTCATGAGGTAGTCGGCGGTGTGAACTTCGATCCCTTTTGATTGCAAGAGTTCGCGCATATAGAAATAAGGAGTGTGACAATTGTCGCGGTTGAAGGGGGAGTTGGGATTGAACAGCTCGTTGCGCAAGAAATGGGGAGTAACCGGATCGATGAAAAGCGTTACGTCGCGTGGATTCATTTCCGCAATCCTCTCAAGATAGAGTACTGACCGAGCGTGCCTCAACCGCGTGGGATCCCGGCTGCGTCGTCTTAGCCCCAGTCCATTTGCCCAGCCAGGAATTCAGGAGGGCGATGCTGTGGATGGCGGAAGTAAAGTCCGCGGATCCCGAAAGATGCTGATGCCTTAGTCTGGCCATCAAGCCGCGATCCAGCAGCTCCTGAAGCGGACCTTGTGCGGTGCTTGCAGAAAACAGATGGCTGAGGTCGCCATTGAGCCATTTTTTCAATGGAACACCGAAACCCATTTTGTCGCGGTACAAGATTTCGTCGGGCAACCAGGGCCGTAAGGAGCGTTTCAGAGCTTTCTTGGCTTGTTTCCGATCGACGAGAAGGCGCGGGGGAATTCTTGCCGCGAGAGACATGATGTCGCGGTGCAGAAATACAGGGCGGACCTCGAGGGAGACGGCCATGCTTGCGCGGTCTACCTTGACGAGCATATCGCCTGCTAGAGTCAACTTCAGGTCAAGGTAGCGCATGGCATTCACAAGTCCAACATCTTTGGGCGGCATTTTCGAAAGCAACGGCGCCACGACATCCATGGGCGAGTAGTTTTTCAGGGTTTCGGCCAACGCCCCTCGCGCAGCGGTGCGCAGGGTCGCCAGCGGAAAACAAGTGGTGAGCATATCCAACAGCATTGTCGCCGCGTCCATCCCGTAGGAAGTGACGGTCTTCTGGAGGCGGCCATTCCGCGCAAGGACGGATTCAGCGCCCGCCGCCAGCAAGCTGCGTACCGGGCGCCGCAGGAATGGTTGGAACATCTGGCGTGCGCTCAAGCGCTGATATTTCTTGTAGCCCGCGAACATCTCGTCGCCGCCATCACCCGACAGGGCAACGGTAATGAACTTGCGCG
>Ga0137415_10004891_pt1 | contig 13236 bp, 10 predicted proteins | sample CZODoug3_1_1_16f_FD_183082 | JGI IMG/M metagenome (GOLD analysis project Ga0137415, IMG submission 183082) | Vadose zone soil fungal communities from Angelo Coast Range Reserve, California, USA - CZODoug3_1_1_16fungal (Hybrid Assembly) | ecosystem: Environmental > Terrestrial > Soil > Vadose... | reverse complement strand
TGGTGCACGATCGGCTCCGCGCACTGGAACGATCGATGATGCTCGAGGTCGAGGGCGAGACGCCGGAGTGGTTCATGAAATTTATGCGGCACGAGGCCGGTCACGCTTACATGTATGCCTACCGGTTGACCCGGAAAAAAAAGTGGCAGGAGATGTTCGGGCAAACGTCGGACGAAGAGACGCCGAGTTTTTATCGGCCGCGCCCGTTCAGCCGCAGTTACGTGATGCATCTGGACGATTGGTACGCGCAGGCGCATCCGGACGAAGATTTCGCGGAGACGTTCGCGATCTGGCTGACGCCGGATTTCGACTGGCGCAAGCGTTACGTGGGCTGGAAAGCGCTGCAAAAACTTGAATACGTCGATGAGCTAATGAAATCGCTGGCCGGAAAACCGCCGGTGCACATGCCGAAATATCGCGAAGCCGATTACAATTTTCTGAACGTCAAGCTTAAGACCTATTACGCGCGGAAACGGAAACTTTACGAAGAGATCTATCCCGGCTTCTACGATGTCGATCTTCGGCAGTTGTTTTCCGCAGCGAGTGGGATCAAAGCGAGCAGCTATCTCCGCCAGCGGCGCCGGCGTTTGATGAACTCGGTGACGCAGTGGACAAACGAGAAGAAATTTCGAGTGAACAAGCTTCTCGCTCGATTGATCGACCGATCTGACGAGCTTGGGTTGCGCGTGCAGAACGACGATCCGCAGCAGGATTTTCGCGTCGCCTCCTACATCACGACACTGGTGATGAATTATCTCTTCACCGGCAAGTTCAAGCGCACCAAATAACGAGCGTGAAAAAGAAACTCAAAGTCCTCGTCCTTTTCGACGGCGTTCGTCCGACCAAGATCGACGAGGACCTGAGCGAGGAGATGAAGACGGAGGATTGGCAGACCGAGGCGAACGTGATGACCGCGCTCGGCGAGCTCGGTCACACTGCCGAGCACCTCGCCATCTTCGACGAGGTCGATCTTGTCCGGCAAAAAATGGAAAGCTTCGCGCCGGACGTTCTTTTCAACCTGGTCGAGCAATTCAAAAACAATCCCGGGTTCGACCAGAACATCGTTTCGCTGCTCGAGATGCAGGGCGTACCGTTCACCGGTTGCGGCTCGATCGGGCTGACGCTTTGCAAACACAAAGGGATCTCGAAAAAAATTCTAGGACATCACGGAATTCCGACGCCGAATTTCGTGGTCATCCCGCGCGGGCAACGGATCGGCGGACCACGGCAATTGAAATTTCCAATTCTGGTGAAGCCGGTGAAAGACGAAGCGTCGTATGGAATTTCGCGGGCGTCGTTTGTGGAAACTGACGAACAATTTCGCGAGCGGATCGCGTTCGTTCACGAAAAACACAAGAGCGACGCGATTGCCGAAGAATACATCGACGGGCGCGAACTTTACGTGAGCATCATGGGAAACGTCCGATTGCAGGTTTTCCCGATCCGCGAATTGGTGTTCAAAGAAGTGCCGGCCAACGAACCGAAGATCGCGACTTACAAAGCAAAGTGGGACGAGAAATATCGGAAACGCTGGGGACTGGAAGGACAGTTCGCGGAAAATCTCGATCGCCTGCTCGTGAAAGAGATCGAGCGGACGTGCAAAGTGATTTATCGATTGCTGACCATCGACGGGTACGCGCGAATCGATCTGCGGCTCTCGCCTGAAAACAAACTTTATTTTATCGAGGCGAACCCGAACCCGCATCTGGCGGCCGATGAAGACTTCGCCCAGTCCGCCTTGAAAGCAGGCCTGAAATATCCGCAACTGATCCAGGCGCTCGTTCGCCTCGGGATGAGTCCGAGCCGGGCGGGCGCTTAGAACTTCGCCAAATCGGCGGCGTCAGTGCAAGATGCGATTGCCGCCGCGAATGTCGAATTCCACCGGCACTTGAACTGGGCTGGGAGTTCCGGGTTTAAACTGCCATTGCAAAAGAGCTTTCACGGCCAATTTGTTCAGGTCTGAGTAGCCAGTGCTTTTGACGATTTTAACTTCGTCCACCAAGCCGCTCTTCGCGTTTATTGTAAGCCGAAAAACACCTCTGCCTTTCGCGCCATGGGTGACAAATCCGATCGGATATTCGGGTTCGATCTTTTTGATTAAACCGGCCGGCGAGCCGGTTGTTACTTGTGGCTCCACGCCGTGGCGCTGCGCCTGGGTAGACAACAAGCCGACTTCGAGTGCGATTAAGGCGGTTACTGCGATCTTCAACCAGTGTGGGGTAAGCATGCTGAAAGATTATCTCCGGCACTCGGCTTTGTCCCGAAATTATTTAACTGGAGCCGGTCGGGATGCGGCCACCGGCGCCTCAACAAAAGTCTCGCGCAACTCACCCGCCGGGATGATTGTTAATACCCTGCCAGCCGGGCGATCCCAGCTATGGAACCCACGACGTTTTTGGAGCATTACCGCATCCGCACGAGCGACGACGAATCGGCCCAGGAGGTCAGCCGGACCGGTGCCGCGATTAATTACAAGGCGATCGATACCCGCTCGCATGATCCGGTGCGTTTGCAGCTGATTCCGCTGGCGACGATCGACCCTGAAAAACTCGCGCAGTTGAAAGAACGCGCCGAGACGGCCGAGAAACTCGATCACGTCAACATCGCCAAAACTTTCGCGGTCGGCGTCGATCACGATTACTTCGTAATCGTCTCGGAATATATTGAAGGCGAAACCGCGGACTCGTGGATCGTTGAGAACGGACCGATGCCGGCGGACGCGGCGTTGCGCGCCGGATTGCAAATGGTGCGAGCGCTCGGTGCGGCGGCGTATTTCAATCTGACCCATCGCGCGATTCAACCGTCGAACCTGATGATCGTGCCGGGAGAATCGCCCGATGGCGGCTGGCCGTTCGTCAAGCTTTTGAACTTTGGCCTCGCCAGTCTCGAATTGCATTCGGACAGCGCCGAAGCGCAGGAATTAGCGCCGACGATTTCACCGCAGTTCGCGAGCCCGGAGCAACGCGCGAATGGCGAGATCGATTTCCGATCGGAAATGTATTCGCTCGGCGCGACACTGTGTTTTCTGCTCACCGGCGCGGCGCCGCTGGCGGTCAGCGGAATGAAAGCGCGTTTGCGGATCCGGCGTTTGCCCGAGCTGCGCCGGGCGCCCAGGGTGCTGCACGATTTGCTCGTCTATCTTTTGCGCGAAGATCCCGAGAACCGCCCGCAAGATCCAGTCGCGCTCGAACACCAGATGCGCGATTGCCTGACGAAAATCGAACGCCGTCAGGCCATCGGTCGCAAATTGGGAATCCCATTGGCCGCGGTTATTCCAAGGAAGTCGAAACAACCGAAAGAACCGGTAACACCGCTCGCTCAAGTGTTGCGCGGGGTCGTGGCGTTTGCTGTTTTCATTTTGGCGGCGGCAACTGCAGCTGAGTTCTTCTTTCCGGACAAGATTCCATTCCTGCATCGAAGCGAAAAAGTCGGCGTCCCGATCGGCGTTCCCGACGCCGCAAAGTTCGCGTCCGCGCCAACTCCAGCAACAAACCCTGCGCCAGCTCCCGCGGAGCAACCGACATCGAGTGCGGCGCCCGCGATTGCGGCAACGAACGAGGCTTCGCCGGCTGTGGCTCAACACGACCAATCATCCAACGCGCCCGAGACGAACTCGATAAGGCGGGAGGACATTTGGAACCAAATCGCTTCCACCGCAAAACCGTCCGAGCCGACGTCGCCGGCATTAGGACCAAATGAAGCCCCGTCCGCAGCGGAAAGTTCGGAACAATCTTCATCGACGACCCAATCCAGTGAATCGACTGTGCAGAGCAAAGAGAAAGCGATCGCGTCGAATCGAACATCGACATCGAGAAACGCGCGCAGCAATCGCACTTCGCCGGAAGAAGATAACTACGACGGAGGACCAGTTTACCAGAGTCAACACCACGCCCGAGTAATCGGCCGGACACCCAAAGGCGGATTAGTTGTGCGTTTATCGTCGGGCCGGGTCGTGACTCTGCCGCCCCTGAATGACAACGGCGTTTACACACCGCGTCCGCGGCGACGCACTTACCGCGAACGACCCGATGGTTATGTGCCGCCGTCCCAACCCTTTTACCCTAACGACTGAGTCCGTCAGGTTCCACGAAATCGCATCTCAGTCGTCGCAATGAATCCGAGTCGCTCGTAAAGAGCGCGGCCTTCGTCGGAAGCATGGAGCACCAGCGAATCGATCCCTTCCTGCCGCGTCCAATCGATGATCCTCTTTATTAAGAGGGCGGCCAAACCGTGCCTCCGCCAGTCCGGTTCGGTGAATACATTTAGGATAATCGCCTGGCGGCCCGAGATGATGTCGATCTTGCCGTTCGCGTTGGCTTGCGGATGCGGCGGGACTTCGCGCAATTGCACTCCCGCGCCGGCCACGATCCGTTCCGGTTCGTTTTCCGGACTGGCGAGCCAGCCGAAGTAATTTTCTCGCTCAAACATTTGCCGAAGCGTATCCCGAGATCGGATCCGAAAGGATTCAAACAAATCCGGCGGAAGCTCACCCATGTCTTGAAACATGCGGGCGCGATGCCAACTGATCAAGTCGAGATCGGCAACGGTCGCGCGACGACTTTGGAACTCGGACATCGGCGATAGATAGAGCTTTTTCTAAGACGCACCAAATCGAAACTCGCAATTCCGTCGCGCTGAAGCGATCAGCGATAATGGTACCGCAGCTGCGAAATCCAAATTTGGTCCCCGACTTTTTTATAAACGATCCGGTGCTCGGAAGTGATTCGACGCGACCAATAGCCTTGGAGGGCATGTTTCAGCGGCTCGGGTTTACCAATACCGCGATAGGTGTCGCGCATGATTTCTTTGATCAGCAGATTGATGCGTTTCGACGTATTTGGATCAGTTTTCTGCCAGTAGAGATATTCCTCCCAGGACTCCTGCGAGAAGACGAGGTTCACGTCTCCAATTTCAACTTCTTCCGCATTCCTCTACCGCGTTCGAGCGATTCGATTGATTTTAACAACCGCTTCGCATTCGCGGGTGAGCGGAGCAAGTAGGCCGTTTCTTGGAGCGATTGATATTCGGCCAGAGAAAGCATAACGACCGCCTGATCGCGGTTACGTGTGATAACGACAGGCGCATCGTCTTCGCAAACCCGGTTAATTGTACTGGCAAGATTCTCCCGAGCCGCCGTATAGGTGATGGATTTCACATGGACAGGATACTGTCCAATAGCTACGGTGTCAATCACCTAGAAAATCAGGCAATCCAAGATAACGACTCGCAATTTTTCCCGCCAAACTGCAAGCTGAAATACAATGACCGACGCGCTCACCCCGATGATGCAGCAGTATCAGCGGCTGCGGAAAAGCATTCCGGCCGACACGCTCCTGCTTTTTCGGCTCGGCGATTTTTACGAGCTCTTTTTCGAGGACGCGAAGGAAGCGTCGGTCTTACTGAACGTCGCGCTGACCAAGCGTAACGAAGTGCCGATGTGTGGCGTCCCCTATCACGCCGCCCCAGGTTACATCGCAAAACTAATCAAAGCCGGGCGACGCGTTGCGATCTGCGATCAGACGAGCGAACCGCAGCCGGGCAAGATCGTTTCGCGTGACATCACCCAAATCATCACCGCCGGGACGGTAAGCGAATTGAATTTGCTCGACGCCAAGCGCGCCAATTATCTCGGCGCGGTTTACACCGACAACGGCAGTTTTGGTTTCGCCTATGCCGATCTCACAACCGGGGAGTTCCGCCTCACCCAACTGCAAGATCGACAATCGTTACTCGACGAGCTTGCGCGCGTGTCGCCGTCGGAGTTGTTGGTCAGCGCCGAACAAAAGGAATCGTTAGGCCAGATCGATCACGCGATCGAGTACGACACCTACGCGTTCCTGCCAGAGCATGCGAGCTTCACCTTATGCGAGCATTTTCAGGTAAAATCGCTCGATGGTTTCGGCTGCGGGCAGATGCCGCAGGCGGTCGCAGCCGCGGGCGCAATCGTGCATTACCTGAAGCACCAGTTGCGGCGCAAAATCGATCATCTCAGTTCGCTGCGGTGCGATGCTCCGACCGATTACGTGCTGCTCGACGCGGCGACGCAGAACAATCTCGAGCTAGTCGAATCGCGCAGCACGCGCGACACGAGCTTGCTTGCAGTGCTCGATCGGACCGTAACACCGATGGGCGCGCGAAAATTGCGCTCCTGGATTTTGCAACCGTTGCGCGATCTGACCGAGCTCGGATGCCGCCAGCAAATGATCGCCGATTTGTTGCAGGAGCCTGATCTTCTCGATTCGATTCGGGCGGAATTGAAATCGATCCGCGACGTCGAGCGGGCGGTTGGAAGATTGAGCCAGGCGTCAGGAAATGCGCGCGATTTGGTCGCGCTGAAAGCGTCGCTCGAACAAATCCCGAAATTGAAATCGGAAGTGCAGAAGCTACTCGACCGCCTGTCCTTCGGCGCGAATCGGGTGAAGGAAGCAGGCAACATCGAGTTGCTGGTGCAACGGCTGCAAAATGAAATTCAGGAAATGCCCGCGCTGGCTGAGAAATTGACCAAGGCGTTGGTTGATGATCCGCCGCTCGCTCTGAAAGAGGGCGGACTTTTCCGTGACGGCTACGATGTCGATCTGGACGAGCTTCGGAACGGTTCGCGCGAAGGCAAGAACTGGATCAGCCAACTTCAGGAGCGCGAGATCGCTGCGACCGGAATTAAGTCGCTCAAGGTCCGTTACAATTCCGTGTTCGGTTACTTCATCGAAGTAACTAAATCGAATCTGGCAAGCGTGCCCGCGCATTATACGCGCAAACAGACGACCGTCGGCGGCGAACGTTTCATCACTCCGGAGTTGAAGGAGATGGAGGGCAAAATTCTCGGCGCCGACGAGCGGTCCCGAAATCTCGAGTATGAGCTTTTCCAAAAGATACGCGAAGAAACGCTATGCGAACTTGGACCGATTCAACGAACCGCGGAAGCGATTGCGATTCTCGATGTTCTTTGTGCGCTCGCGGAAACGGCGCGGCTTTTCAATTATTGCCGGCCAACGTTGGATGAATCGTTGCGGCTCGTGATCAAAGATGGCCGGCATCCGGTGCTCGATCAGAACCTGGTCGAAGAGAAATTTGTGCCTAATGACACGACGTTGGATGGCGAAAACATGCGATTGGCGATCGTGACCGGGCCAAATATGGCCGGGAAATCGACCTACATCCGCCAAGTTGCGTTGATCGTGTTGATGGCCCAGATCGGCAGTTTTGTCCCGGCTGCGATCGCGGAGATCGGATTGGTCGATCGAATTTTCACGCGTGTCGGCGCCAACGACGATCTGGCCCGCGGCCAGTCGACCTTCATGGTGGAGATGAACGAGACGTCGAACATCGTGAACAATGCGACCGAGCGCAGCCTGGTCATTCTGGATGAGATCGGCCGCGGAACATCGACATTCGACGGGCTGTCGATCGCCTGGAGCGTGGCGGAGTTTCTGCACGACAAGATCAAAGCGCGCACTTTGTTCGCAACGCACTATCACGAGCTGACAAAACTCGCGGCTGAACGCAAAGGCGTTTGCAATTTCAATGTGGCCGTCCGGGAGTGGAACGAGCAGATCATTTTTCTGCGCAAGATCGTGCCGGGCGGCGCGGACAAAAGTTACGGGATCCAGGTGGCGCGGCTGGCCGGTTTGCCAAAAGAAATTTTGGATCGCGCGAAGGAAATTCTAGCGCACCTGGAAAACCCGAACGGCGCCGTCGGGCACGAAAAGAAAAAGCGACGATCGACAAAGAGCATGCCGCAATCGCAGAAGCCGCAGCTGGATTTGTTATAATGAGAGATCCATCGACCAAGCTCGGGATGACAGAAGATGGCCGTTAAAACCGAAAAAGAGCTCAACGAAGCGCAGCGCAGTCTCTGGTTGAAAGCGATGGCCGCGATCGAACTGCGCAATTTCGGCTACGCGATTTCGCTTTTGCAGGGAATCCTGAAACAGGAGCCGCAGTTTCTGACCGGACGCCAATTACTGCGCCGGGCCGAAGTCGCGAAACAAAAATCCGGCAAGAAAAGTTTTTTTAACATTTCGATCGCCCCGATCGCGATAATGAAAGCGCAGCGCGAGACCAAAAAAGCACCGGAGCGCGCAGTGGAAATGATTGAGAAAGTGTTGGAGAAAGAACCCTACAATCGCCAGGCTAACCTCGCGTTGAAAGAAGCGGCAGTCGCGGCGGGCTGGCCGGAAATCGGCGTTTTCGCGCTTCGCACATTACTCGAGGAAAATTCGCGCGACGTGAAATTGCTGCACGAATTGGGTCAACTTTATCACCAGACCGGTCAAAGCGAAGAGGAGGCCTTCGTTTACAATCTAATTAACGAAATCGATCCGCTGGATTCGGCGGCGCTGCGACTCGGAAAGGACGCATCGGCGCGAGCATCGATGAGCACCGGCGGCTGGACCCAGGCGGAAAGTTATCGCGAATTAATCAAAGACAAGGATGTCGCCATTTCACTCGAACAGCAAAGCCGAATGCAATTAAGCGGCGAAGCGCTCGATCAGCAAATCGCGGAGCTGCAGACGCGACAAACGGTCGAGCCGCAGAATGTCGATCTCGCCCGGCGATTAGGCACGCTCTGCGAACAAAAGGACGACATCGAATCGGCGATCAAATGGTATCAGCGTGCAGTCGAGCTAACTGGGAGTAGCGACCCTGGCCTCATTCGAAAGCTGTCCAATTTGAAAATGCGCGGGGCGGAACGCGACATCGCCGCCCATGAGGAATTCCTGGCCGGGCACACCAAGAAAGACGCGGCCCATGCGAAAAGAAGCGAAGAGCTGCAAGCGGCAAAGAAAAAGCGAGCCGGAATATTGATCGAAGAAGTGAAAAAGCGGTTGGAGCGTAATCCGACCGATTTGCAATTGCGATTCGAACTGGGCGAGCACTGCGTCAACGCGCAGCGATTTCGCGAGGCCGTGCCGGAATTACAACGGGCCCGGCAAAATCCCAATGCGCGCTTGAAAGCGATGAATCTGCTTGGCGTTTGCTATTGCGAACTCGGCATGCTCGATCTGGCGATGAAACAATTCGAGGACGCGGCGCGGGAGATTGTGACAATGGACCCGATGAAAAAGGAAATCGTCTACAATCTCGGGATCGTTTACGAGAAGATGGGCGAGCGCGAGAAGTCGCTCAATTGCATGAAGCAAATCTATGAAGCGGACTATGGCTACAGAGACGTGGCCGAGCGGGTAGAAGGCTCATACCAACAGGACAAGGGCGGGAGTTAACCGAGTCTTGCGAGCTCGAATAGCTGGCTTGCACGCACGTCCAAAGCTGTGTCAAGATGCGAACCTCTGATGCCGAATGGCGGTATCATAACCTGCAAACACTTATGAAAAAACATCTTATAATGTCACGAATCGCAATTGTCGCGCTGGGCGCCGGAGCGCTTTGCCTGGCTACGACCAGCAGCGCGCTTAATGCATATCCACCGTTAAGAACCGGCGCGAACGCGGACGCTCCAAAAGCCACCCCTTCGCCGGCCAAGGGCGCAGCCAAGGCTGCCAGCAAACTCAGCGCGGCGGACAAAGCTTTCATGATGAACGCGGCCAAGGGCGGCATGATGGAAGTTGAATGGGGCAAGTTGGCGGCGCAGAACGGCCAGAACGCCGATGTGAAAAAATTCGGCAACCGGATGGTGACCGATCATTCCAAGGCGAACAGCGAGTTGATGGCGTTGGCGAAGGAGGAAGGGGTCTCACTTCCAGCCGCGAAATCGCCCGGTAAATGGAAATCGGACAAGGATTACATGGACGCGATGGTAAAAGATCACCAGGCGGACCTGGCCGAGTTCCAAAAAGAAGCACAGAGCGGAACTGATCCAGACCTAAAGGCGTTCGCGGCCAAAGGCGCGAAAATGGTCAGTGCTCACCTCAAGCTCGCTCAGGAAACGCAAAGCAAACTGAAGTAAGTAACTTCGATTAGTTTTACGCGCGGCACGCCATCACGGCGTGCCGCGTCTTTTTTTGGCTTTGCATTCCTTGGGGCAAACTTGAGGCTTTAACAGATGCGGAAGACAAAAATCATCTGCACGCTCGGCCCGGCTACGGAAAAAACCGAAACGATCCGGCAGCTGATTTCGCGCGGAGCGGATGTCTTTCGCTTGAACATGAGTCACGCGCCGCGGGAATGGGTGCGGGAGATTGTTCCGCGAGTTCGCAAGCTCGCGGATCAGTTGGGGCGTCCGGTCGGAATTTTGCTCGACACCCAAGGTCCAGCAATCCGAACGGGGCCGGTGAAGACGCCGTTGGATTTAAAGAAAGGGGACGTACTTGAATTTACCGTTGGCCACGCCAAGAAAACGGAAAAGAAATCGGTTGAAGTTAATTACGACAACTTCGCGAATGATGTCAGCGTCGGCGACACCGTTCTAGTCGACAACGGCCTGATCAAGCTCACGGTCATCCAGAAGAAGAAGAATCGCGTTCTTTGTAAGGTCATCACTCCATCGACACTCGGCTCGCGGCGACATATCAACTTGCCGGGCGTCCACGTCAGCCTTCCAGCGCTTACAAAAAAGGACATTGCTGACGTTACACTCGGAGCGCAGCTCGGCGTCGACTTCGTTGCGCTCAGTTTTGTCCGAAAACCCAGCGATCTCGCGGAGCTTCGCGATTTGCTAATCCGCAAAAAGAGCCACGCACAGGTGCTGGCCAAGATCGAGGACCAGGCCGCAGTCGAATCGATCGACGACATTATTAAGATCGCGGACCTAGTCATGGTCGCCCGCGGCGATCTTGGCATCGAAGTGCCGATGGAAGAATTGCCGATCATTCAGCGACGAATCGTCAAAAGTTGTATTAGGCTGGGCAAACCGGTCGTGGTCGCGACGCACTTGCTCGAATCGATGATCAAGAATCGCGTGCCGACGCGAGCGGAGATCACCGACGTAGCGAACGCCGTTTTTGAGCAAGCCGACGCGATCATGTTGAGCGGCGAAACCAGCATCGGCCAATATCCGGTAGAATGCGTGGAGGTTTTGAATCGCGTGGCCACGCGGAACGAGCGAAGCGGTGGCGCCGGTTATGCCGAATCGGCCATTCTGGAAGATGCACGGCAAAAAACGGTCGCTTCCGCGGTTGTCCTCGCCAATTCCCTCGCTCGATCCAAGATCATTGTCTTTACCCGACATGGAAGGATGGCGCGAAATACGTCAAACCTGCGACCCGAGCGCGCCATTATTTTTGCTTTCACGCCGAGCGAAGAAGTGCGGCGGCAGTTGTCGATCTGCTGGGGCGTCTGTCCGGTGCGGATTGAATTTAGCGACGATCCGAATGTAACAATTGAGACCGCGCAGAAATATTTGCGCGATCAAAAACTGACTACGGCGGGCGACAATCTGGTCGTCATCAGCGACGTGCGTGCACGGGACGCGTTGGTCGATTGCGTCCAGTTGCGCACGGCCAAATGACCCGACGTTCAGCTCGGGTCATCCCGAGCGGAAAAGCGAGGGATCTCGCAATCGAAGCGCCGATCACACAAACTACCTAGCGTGATCAATCGTGCTTGTGAGAGATCCCTCACATTCGTTCGGGATGACAGTCTCTCTCTGGCGTTGTTCGGGCAGTTGACGGATTCTGACGGCCCGCAGGGCCGTGGCTACATTTATGCTTCGACCGGCAGCTCGACGTCGATCGGCTTTTCTTTTTTGCTCAACGCGCGACGCAGTTTCGAAAGCGCAATGTTTTGCAGCTGGCGAATGCGCTCACGGGTCACGCCAAATTTCTTTCCGACTTCCTCGAGAGTCTTTGGCTTTCCGCCGTCGAGACCGAAGCGCTGGAAAATGATTTTCTTTTCGCGGTCGTCGAGGACGTCGAGTAGACCGCCGACTTCGTTACGCAGATTTTTGTCGCGCAACAGCTCGAACGGCGTTTGGGCGTCCTCGTCCCCGACGATTTCGCCGAACTCAGTCGAATCGTCGTCGCTGATCGGCGCATCGAGTGAAGCTGGACGGATCGACACCGTCTTGAGCTGCGAAACTTTTCCGGCAGCAATTCCGATCTCTTCGCCGAGCTCGTCGTCAGTCGGTTCACGGCCGAGTTCCTCGCTCATCTGCAAGGAGACGCGGCGCATCTTGGAAATCTTGTCGACCAGATGGACCGGCAAACGAATCGTCTTCGACTGGTTCGCCAGCGCGCGCTTGATCGATTGTTTGATCCACCATGCGGCGTAGGTGCTAAGCTTGCCGCCTTTGGCCGGATCGAAACGCTCGACCGCTTTCATCAAACCGATGTTTCCTTCCGAAATCAGGTCAAGCAGCGGCAGCCCAAGATTCGCATAATCGTGGGCAATCTTGACGACCAGACGCAGGTTAGAACGAATCATGAGCGCACGCGCCTCCCGATCGCCTCTCTTGATCTTGGCGGCGAGCTCAATCTCCTGCTGCGGCGTCAAAAGCGGGATTTGCCCGATCTCGCGCAGGTAAATCTTTATTCCGGTATCGCTATCTTCAGCGGCCATATAGCCTTTCTTCATGAAAAAATGGGGGTAGGGCCGACAAGTTGCCGGCTTTTATGTTCGTGGCTGGCTCCTTAATCGGATTTCTTAACATCAGGGAAACTACTTAACAAGGTTAAATATCCGAATATTGACATTGCCCAAGTGGGTTTGTTCAATTTTTTTGAAAATGTGGAGCAAGTGTCTAAACCTTGTTTTCAAAATATATTGGTGGTATCTCAGCCAAAAAAAACAGCTAATACACTCTATTGTGAAACAGTTCATTGGTGCTCTTTGGTGCTTCAGCTATTTTTCAAGCACTTATCAATTTCTGTCTGGATATGATTTCAGCCTGCTGTATGAAGCTGTCCTCAGTAACACATTCAAATGTTTTTGCTGGTTCCTTGGACATCCACCTCAACATTTTACTCTGGCCTTAGCACCACATGGAACACTAGTCAATATCCAGAACTGACATTCATGGCACAAAGCTTTGTCAGAACATCTGGCCTCCTCCAGTACATTAATTGAAGCCTTCCTATGGTGCCATAAACAAATGAGTGACCCTCTATTTTTGGTTTACTTGATGATATTTGGCCAAAGGGCTTACTTGGCGAATAGATCCATGGCAGTCTCTTCCTGAGCAGACAAAGAGATAGTGCCTGCTTTTGTGACTCTGATCAAGTGCCAGAGCAATCAACAAGCTGATGCCTGTCCCATATTGCTCTGCAGACATGAAGCAAGGGAAGCATGTACCCTTTTCATAGAATGAGGGAACCAAGGACACAATTATTCTATGCTGACCCC
>Ga0137415_10004890_pt1 | contig 13236 bp, 10 predicted proteins | sample CZODoug3_1_1_16f_FD_183082 | JGI IMG/M metagenome (GOLD analysis project Ga0137415, IMG submission 183082) | Vadose zone soil fungal communities from Angelo Coast Range Reserve, California, USA - CZODoug3_1_1_16fungal (Hybrid Assembly) | ecosystem: Environmental > Terrestrial > Soil > Vadose... | reverse complement strand
CAGCAGATGCAGTACCGCCAGGTCTTCGAGGCCACCGGGGACGGCCTGGTGATCACCGACCTGGACTGGAAGCTGGTGCGGGCCAACCCGGCGTTCTACCGGATGCACGGCTACCGGCCCGACGAGCTGCTCGGCCGCCCGTCGACCACCTGGGTCCACCCCGACTACCACCAGGCGCGGACCAGCTACACCGCCGCCATCATCGCCGGGGAGCGGCCCCGTGCCAGCGCGGTGAACGTGCGCAAGGACGGCAGCGCCTTCCCGGTCCAGGTGCACGGGTCGGCGTTCACCTTCCAGGGCCGCCCGCACGTGCTCGGCGTGGTGCGTGACGACACCGAACGTTCCCAGGCGTTCGAGCTGCTGGAGAAGCGGGTGTCCGCGTTGTCCACGGTGGCCGCGAGCCTCACCGTGAACCAGGCACTGGGCGACACCATGGCGGTGATCGCCCGCTCGGTGGTGGCGGCCACCCCGGCGATCGCCTGCTCGGCGTTCGTGATGGACCCGACCAGCGGCCAGCCGCGCGTGGTGGCCGGCGCCGGGCTGCCGGACGGCTACGCCGAGGCCATGGACCAGTGCTGGGACGCCGGGATCGACCCGTCCCACCAGGCCTACCTCGCCGACGAGCCGCTGATCGTGCGCGACTCGGTGCGGCAGAACCTGAGCAACCCGGCGCTCACCCCGCTGCACGACGCGCTGCGCCAGGCCGAGTGGGACTGCGTCGCGGTCGTGCCACTGGCCTCCCGGGACCGGGGCTTCGGCTCGGTGAACGCCTACTACCCGCGCGGGGTGGAGCCGTCCCCGGACGACATCGCGTTCCTGCGCGCGGTGGCGGACCAGGGCGCGGTGGCGGTGCAGAACGCCCGGCTGCTCAGCGAGGCGCAGAGCAAGGCCGGCCTGGAGGAGCGCCAGCGGCTGGCCCGCGAGCTGCACGACTCGGTGTCGCAGGCGCTGTACGGCATCGCGCTGGGCGCCCGCACCGCCCGCGCGCTGGCCGAACACAGCCCGGAGCAGCTCATCGAACCGCTGGACTACGTGCTCTCCCTGGCCGAGGCGGGGATGACCGAGATGCGGTCGCTGATCTTCGAGCTGCGCCCGGAGTCACTGGCGGCGGAGGGCCTGGTCGCGGCGCTGGAGAAGCGGGTGGCGGTGCTGCGCGCGCGGCACCAGCTCACCGTGGCGGCACACCTGGGCTCGGAGCCGGAACTGCCGCTGCCCCTCAAGGAGACCCTCTACCGGATCGCCCAGGAGGCGCTGCACAACGCGGTCAAGCATGCCCACGCCAGCCACGTGGACGTGCGACTGAGCGTGCTCGACGACTGGGTGGAGTTGCGGATCGGGGACGACGGCGTCGGCTTCGAGCCCGGCGAGCCCCGACCCGGCCACCTCGGCATGCAGTCGATGCGCGAACGGGCGGACGCCCACCTGGGCTCGATCGAGATCGAGAGCGAGATCGGCAACGGGACCACCGTGCGGGCCCGCCTGCCGATCCCGCGCTGACCGCCCTGCCCCCGCCGCGCGGAGTCCCGGCGGTTCGTTCGGCTTGGGTGGCTGCAGGCTGGCAAACCATCCGAAATTGCGGAACCGACGCTTTGTTGAGCGGCAGTCCCTCAGTGCACCTCGACCGCGTCACCCAGCTGCAACGTGTTGTAGAAGGTCTCCGCGTCGGTATCGGCCAGGTGTACGCAGCCGGCCGAAGCGCGGCGCACGCTACCGCCGTGAAAGGCAATGCCACCGTCCCCCCAGAACACCGACCAGAGCATCGGCGCGCCCTGGCCGTTCGGCAGCTTGAATTCCTGGCTCTTGTGGTTCTTGTCCTTCCACTGCACGTTGAAGTTGCCGATCGGGGTCTCCTGGCCGGGTCCCCCCGAGCTGATCGGCACCGGGCCCAGGGTGATGTCACCCTGGTCGTTGATCAGCCAGGCCTGCTGCTTGGCCAGGTCGACACAGGCTCGGGCGGACTCGGCGCACGGCGTGCTCTCGTAGGTGGCGACGTTCTCGGACGTGCCGCTGTCGCCGTCCGACGGGCCGCTGCCCGAGTCGTCCGCCATCGCGGGCAGGGCCAGGGCGAGCGCGGTGACACACACGATCCCGACCACCGTGGCAACGCGCGCCGACACTGCGCCTCGCCAGCCGCGCGTTCCGATGTGCCTACCCATCCCCGTCCTTCCCGCCGAGTCCAGCGGGGTCAACGATGAGCTCGGGGAAAGGTGACGGGCGGGAGCTACTCCATGTGTAGACATCCCCCGATCAATCGTGCGAATGAGCGAATGTGACCCGACACCATCGACAATGAGTGACCGAAGAGTGCTCGATCGCCACGGACAGCGGGCTCCCGACGAGTGATGATCGAATTGGCCGCGATAAGCAGCGCGTCGCCCCGGTGGGTGATTCTCAGCTTGCCGCGGTCAGACTGGCCCGGTGCGGATCCTCATGACAGACGACTCCGCGCCGCCCGCCCCGGGCGGCGCCGCCGACGGGACGGCAGTCGGCGTCGATGGGACGGCGGTCGGCGACGGCGTCGACGGTACGGCCGTCGGTGTCGGCGACGATGGGACGGCCGTCGGTGTCGACGTCCCGAAGGCTCCCGCCCCCCGGCTGGCTTCCCTGGTCACTCGGCTGGCTCCCCTGGGTCGCCGGGTGGCCTCCGTGAGCACCCGACTGGCTCCCCTCAGGTCCCGGCTGGCCTCCGTGAGCACCCGACTGGCTCCCCTCAGCTCCCGGCTGGCCTCCGTGAGCACCGGGCTGGCTCCCCTCGGTCGCCGGGTGGGCGCACTGCGCCGCCATGCCCGGCTGCTCCGGCCCCGGTGGGACACGCCGAGGGCCCGGCTGGCCTGGGGCGCGGTCGCCGCCCCGGTACTGGTGCTGCTGGTACTCACCAGCTGGTCGGTGGGCGGCGCGCTCACCGCTCCCGGCACCGACAGCGTGGCCGCCCGGCTGGCCGAGTGGGGCCGCGACCACGGGTTCGACACCGTGATCACCTGGCTGGAGAAGGAGTCGTACACCCCACCGCCCACCGGTGGGGATCCGCCCGGCGGGATCGCCGCGCCATCCGGCGAGGTCAAGCCGCATCCGGAGCGGCCCGGCCACCCGGCCGGCCCCGCCGGCCTGCCCGCGCCGAGCACCATGGCGCCGCTGGCGCACGGGCCGGCATTGCCCGGCGAGGGCGTGTGGCACACCGTGGCCAACGTGCACAACCACCCGGCGGTGCGGGTGGCCGCGCTGCGCCCGGACCCCGACCACACCTCGTTCCTGGCCGGGCTGATGTGGATCGATCCCACGTTCGTCCGGGGCCAGCTGCACCCCGGCTTCACCGACCCCGGCGGCAGTTGGGAGGCCCCGAACCACCTCACGCCGTCGCTGGCCACCCAGGTGGTCGGGGCGTTCAACGCGGGGTTCCGCCTCAACGCCAGCCGGGGCGGCTACTTCAGCGAGGGCCGCACGGTGACCCCGCTGCGGGACGGCGCGGCCAGCCTGGTGCTGAACAGGGACGGCACGGCACGGGTGGGCGCGTGGAACCGGGATCTGCGGATGGGGCCCCAGGTGGCCAGTGTCCGGCAGAACCTGGTGCTGCTGCTCGACAAGGGCACGGTGAACCCGACCTGCTCCAGTGGCGGCACCGCGCAGTGGGGCAGCACCATCGGCCAGGCGGCGTACATCAACCGCTCAGGCTTCGGGGTGACCGCCGACGGCGCCGGGGTCTACGTCGGCGGCCCGGCGCTGTCGGTGTGCAGCCTGGGCAACCTGCTGGCGGCGGCCGGCGTGGTCGAAGGCATGGAGCTGGACATCAACCCGGCGTGGGTCAGCGGGACGTACTTCCACCGCAACAAGAGCGGCGACCCGCAGGGCTTTGAGCTGTTCCCCGGCGAGCAGGTCGCCCCTCGGCACTACTTCTCCGCGTCCAGCCGGGACTGGTACGGCTGGTACGCCCGCCCGTGAGCCCGACCGCCCGGCAGCGTCCCAATTGTTATCACACAGGGTGACGGGCCAGCCGCCGCCCCGCCGCGGAGTGGCCGCCCACCGCGTGGCGGTCGACCCGCCGCCGCACCCAGCGTGTCCACACCTGTGGATAACTCTGGCCACATCCGTATCGTTAGAGTGACCGCCTGTGAGCCTTACCCCGATCTACGACGAGCTGCGCGAGCTCCGGGTTGCCGAGAGCTCCGACGGCGCGCGGGACGTGCGTCCATCCCCACCCCGCCTGATCCCGGGCCAGGCGGGCCTCGCCAACGTGGACAGGCTGGCCGGTCGGCACGGGCTGGGCGGCCGGCACCGCAGATCGTCACCCTGACCGTGCCCGCCGGCGCGGCCTGAGCCATGGCCGGAACGCACACCAGCTGGCGGACGTCCGGCGCGCCCGTGGTCGCGCTCGTGCTGCTCGCCGTGGTCTGGGGCCGGAGCCTGGCGCCGGCGGTGGTGGCGCTGGTGGGCGTGGTGCTCGTGGCCGCGGTGCTGGTCGCGGTACATCATGCCGAGGTGGTCGCGCTGCGGGTCGGTGAGCCGCTGGGCTCGCTGATCCTGGCCGTCGCGGTGACGGTGATCGAGGTCGGCCTGATCCTCAGCCTGATGCTGTCCGGCGGGCCGGGGACGGCGACGCTGGCCCGGGACACCGTGTTCGCGGCAGTGATGATCACGGGGAGTGGCATCGTCGGGCTGTGCCTGGTGGTCGGCGCGCTGCGGCACGGCGTGGTGTCGTTCAACGCCGAGGGCAGCAGCGGCTCGATGGCCACCGTCGCGGCGCTGGCCACCCTCTGCCTGGTGCTGCCCACGGTGACCACCAGCTCGCCCGGCCCGACCTTCTCCGGCCCCCAGCTGGCGTTCGCCGCCATCGTCTCGCTCGTCCTCTACGCGGTGTACGTCTTCGTGCAGACCGTGCGGCACCGGGACTACTTCCTGCCGGTCGGCCCGGACGGCACCACCCCCGAAGACGCTCACCAGGCACCGCCGTCCACCCGGGCGGCGCTGACCAGCCTGGCGCTGCTGGTGGTCTCACTGGTCGCGGTGGTCGGGCTGGCCAAGTCGGCGTCGCCGGCCATCGAGTCCGGGGTCCGGGCGATGGGGGCCCCGCTGTCCGTGGTCGGCGTGGCGATCGCGCTGCTGGTGCTGCTCCCGGAGACGCTGGCCGCGGTGCGGGCGGCCGCCAGGGACCGGCTGCAGACCAGCTTCAACCTGGCCATGGGCTCGGCGCTGGCCAGCATCGGGCTGACCATCCCGGTGATCGCCGTGGCGAGCATCTGGATTCCCGGGCCGCTGGTGCTGGGACTGAGCGCCACCGAGATGGTCCTGCTCGCGCTGAGCGTCGTCGTCGGCACACTCACCGTGGTGGCCGGGCGGGCCACCGTGCTGCAGGGCGCGGTACACCTGCTGATCTTCGCGTCGTACCTGTTCATCGCGGTCACCCCGTGACCGGCGTGCCGACGCATCACACCTCCGGAGCATCGATGCCGCTGTACCGCGAGTTCCACACCGTCGAAGAGCTCGACGCCCAGTACAACCTGGGCGCGGCGACACCCGACTTCCCGTCCGTGGTGGCCAGCTGGGACACCCGTAGCGCGGTCACCCGCGACCGGCTGCACGGGCGGTTGGACGTGCGGTACGGCCCCAGCCTGGCGGAGACCCTCGACGTGTTCCCCTGCTCCCTGGAGGGGCCCAGCAGCCGGCCGGCCGTGCTGTTCGTGCACGGCGGCTACTGGATGCGCACCACCAGCAAGCAATGGAGCTACCTGGCCGACGGGCTGGCGCCGCACGGGATCACCACGTTCGTGGAGAACTACGCGCTGTGCCCCGAGGTCACCGTGACCGAGATCGTCCGCCAGCACCGGGCGGCGTTCGTGTGGCTGTGGGAGCACGCCGCCGAGCTGGGCGTGGACCGGGACAACATCGTCGTCGCCGGGCACTCCGCCGGCGGGCACGGGGTGGCCGCGCTGCTGGCCACCGACTGGGCCGGGTGCTACGGGCTGCCCGCGCAGCCGATCCGGGCCGCCATGCCGATCAGCGGGATCTTCGACCTGCGCCCGCTGCCCTACACCTACCTGGCTCCGTGGCTACAGCTCACCGCATCGGACGCGGCCGCGCTGAGTCCCCAGCTGCACCTGCCGGCGCAGGCCCCGCCGACGCTCGTGGCGGTGGGCACCGGGGAGACCGGCGAGCTGCGGCGCCAGTCCAGGGACTGGGTGGCCGCCTGCCGGTCGGCCGGCCTGCCGATGGACCTGGCCGAGCTGCCCCGGCAGCATTTCGACATCCTCGACGAGCTGGCCGACCCGGACGGCGCCCTGGCCCATGCCGTGCTCGACCTGCTCGGCGGGTAGCCGGCTCAGGTACGGGGCAGCCCTGGCGGGTTGACCTGGGAGGTCGGCACCGCCTCGTTGGCCAGGTTCCATCGCTTCAGCACCTGCTCGTACTCGCCGCTCTTGATCAGCGCGTTGAGTGCGTCGTTGAGCGGCCCGACCAGCCCGTTGCCCTTCTTGCTCATGGCCGCGATGTCGGCCTGGATGTCCCCGCCGCCGCTGAGCTGGCCGACGATCTTCGTGTCCCCCTTGACCGCGAGGTGGTACACCGCGCCGGGGTAAGGCCCGAGGTACAGCTCGATCCGGCCGGACTGCAGCGCGAGGTCGGAGTCCCCCCGCCCGGTGTAGTACTGGATCTTCGCCGGGGCCAGGCCGTTGGCCCGGTTCTGTGCGTCCCAGCGCACCAGGATCTGTTCCTGGTTGGTGCCGGCGCCCACCGCGACGGTGTGCCCGGCGATGTCCGCCGGCGCCGCGACATGGGCGATCGGGCTGTTCTTGGCCGCCTCGAACGCGATGGTGTCCACCCGGTAGGTGGCGAAGTCGTACTTGTCCTTGCGCTCCTCGGTGACGGTGATGTTGGAGAACCCGGCGTCGTACTGGCCCGACTCCACGGACAGGAACAGGTTCTCCCAGGATGTCGGGCGCAGGTCCAGCTTGAGGCCAAGGGTGTCCGCGACGAGCTGGGCCATGTCCACCTCGACGCCGATCACGGTCTGATCGTCGTCGGCGCGGAAGGTGAGCGGCGGGCTGCCCTTGCCGTCGTCCCCGACCACCAGGGCGCCCCGGGCCCGGATCGCCGGCGGCACCTCGGCGGCCAGCGCGTCGATCTTCTGGGCGCGGATGCGGTGCTGGTCGGGGCTGGTGTTGACGGTGCCGGTCGCCGGAGCACTGGACGGACCGGCGGCCTGGTCCGGGTCGGGGCCGGCGCACCCGGTCAGCAGCAGGGCCACCAGCACGGGCAGTACGGTGAACAGCCTCGGGATCCGGACAGACATGGCGGTGTTCCTCCAGGGTGCGGGGGTCACGGCAGGACCTTGCTCAAGAAGGCGCGGGTTCGCTCCTCGCGCGGGTGGTCGAGCACCTGGGCCGGGGTGCCCCGCTCGATGATTCGGCCCTGGTCGAGGAACACCACGGTGTCCGCCACCTCACGGGCGAAGCCGACCTCGTGGGTCACTACGACCATCGTGGTGCCGCTCCCGGCCAGGTCGCGCATCACATCGAGCACCTCGCCGACCAGCTCGGGGTCCAGCGCGGAGGTCGGCTCGTCGAACAGCAGCAGCTTGGGCCGCAGGGCCAGAGCCCTGGCAATCGCGACCCGCTGCTGCTGGCCACCGGACAGCCGCCTGGGGTACTCGTCCGCCTTGTCGGCCACCCCCACCCGGGCCAGCAGCTCGAGTGCGTGCGCAACCGTCTCCGCGCGGTCCCGCCGCTGCGCGGACACCGGGGCCTCCACCACGTTGTCCAGCACAGTCAGGTGGCCGAACAGGTTGAAGCTCTGGAACACGAACCCGATGTGGGTGCGCTGGCGCAGGATGTGCCGCTCGGACAGCTCGTGCAGCCGGTCTCCCGCCCGCCGGTAGCCGATCAGCTCGCCGTCCACCCGGACGAAGCCCCGGTCCACCTTCTCCAGGTGGTTGATGGTGCGCAGCAGGGTGGACTTCCCGGAGCCGGACGGGCCGAGCAGCACGGTCACCTCGCCGGCGCGCACGGTCAGGTCGACGCCACGCAACACCTCCAGCGGGCCGAAGGCCTTGTGCACCCCGCGCAGCTCGACCATCGGTGGTGCCGCCACGGCCCCCACCCCCGCCGGCGCGGTCACGCCGCGCTCCGCCGGCGCGGTCACGCCGCGCTCCGGCGGCGACGCAGGGACGCTTCGACGCTCCGGGCCGAGGCACGCAGCCGCTGGATCGGGGTGGGCGCCACGGTGCGCAGCGCTCCCCTGGCGAAGTACCGCTCGACGTAGAACTGCGCGACGGACATCACCGTGGTCAGCGCCAGGTACCAGATCGCGGCCACCAGCAGCAGCGGGATGACCCGGCCGTTGCGCGTGTAGATCACCTGGACCTGGTAGAACAGCTCGCTGAGCGCCATCACGTAGACCACCGAGGTGCCCTTGACCAGCCCGATCAGCTCGTTGCCCGCCGTCGGCAGGATCGTCCGCATGGCCTGCGGCAGCAGGATCCGGCGGAACTGGTGCAGCCGGGGGATGCCCAACGCGGCCGCCGCCTCGAGCTGACCGGCGTCCACCGAGAGGAACCCGGAGCGGACCACCTCCGCGGCGTACGCGGCCTGGTGCAGCGCGAGCCCGAGCACCGCCGCCGTCAGCGGGCTGACCAGGTCCATCGTGCCGGCGGCGAAGAACCCCGGGCCGAACGGGATGCCGAAGCTGATCGACCGGTAGAGCAGCGCCAGGTTGTACCAGAACAGCAGCTGCAGGATCAGCGGCACGGACCGGAAGATCCAGATGTAGGTCCAGCTCACCGCGCGTAGCAGCCCGCTGCCGGACAGCCGCATCAGCGCCAGCAGGGTGCCCAGCGCGAAGCCGGCCAGGATGCCCAGCGCGGTCAGTCGCAGGGTGAGCCCGACCGCTCGCACGATCGAGGGCGCGAAGAGGAACTGGCCGACGGTCGCCCAGTCCCACGCCGGGTTCGTGACCAGGGCGTGCACCGCCATCGCGGTGAGCACGGCCACCACGGCGGTCGCCACCCAGCGCCACGGGTGTCGGGCCGCCACCACGATGAGCCGCTCGGCGGGATCGGCGGCTGAACCGGCGGGGTCGGCAGCGGCTGAATCGGCGGCTGAATCGGCGGCTGAATCGGCGGCTGAATCGGCGGGGTCGGCGGTCGGCGGTGCGTGCGCCGCGAAGGGCCCCGAGGCGCGCGAGCTCACGGTCATGGCAGGTGGAGGTCCTTCTCGAACGGGTGTTTCCCGATCTGCTCCGGCGGCAGCTCCGGGTCGTACAGCGGGATGTAACCGGTGGCCAGGTACAGGCCCTTGGCCTCGGGCTGGCGCGGTCCGGTGGTCAGGTAGATGCGCCGATAGCCCCGCTCGGCGATCTCCCGCTCCAGCTCGACGAGCACCCGGCGGGCCAGCCCCCGGCGGCGGTGCGCGGAGTGTGTCCAGATGCGCTTGAGCTCGGCGGTGCGCTCGTCGTGGCGGCGGAACGCCCCTCCGGCGACCGGCTCACCGTCGGCGAGCAGCAGTACCAGGCCACCGTCCGGTGGGCCGAACTCGGTGGGCCGCGACCGCATCTCCTCGCCGATGTCACCCAGGGTGTGCCGGTAGCGCGTCCAGTACTCGTGGGACAGCTCGGTGAGCATGGGCACGACCAGGGCGTCGGTGTAGGCGACCCGGCGGACCTCGAGCGCGGGCAACGTCACTGGGCGGAGTCCTCTCCGGTGGGTCGGGGGCTTGCGGCGACACGGCGGGCCGGCGCGGTGGGCACCCGAGGGACGAGGGGGTGTTGCGTGGGTGTGCGCAGAGCTGCTCTGCGCACACGGGCGCAACGGCTGTCGGTGCCCGGGCGGGGCGCGCGGCGAGCCAGGCAGCCGGACACGCCGGCCCCGGGCCCGAGCGGGCGTCAGCCGGGGGCGGGCGGTGCGGTGGTCAGCGACAGAGGGCGGCCTGGGTACGGCACAGGTCCACGTGCCGGCGCCTGGACCAGCTCGCCGGCCATGCGGTCAACGTGGGCGCCGTGTGTGCGATACGCACGGTGTCCTCCATCGGTGCCGGCGGCCGGTGCCGCCGCGCGTGCTGCCGTCGGGCCGGCTGCTGCCGGCCACTCCTTCGAGGGAATACCTTCGAAAGTCAACTTGTCAAGTAGACAATGCGGCCCGGCGAGACACACCACACGCGGATTGAAACCCGTCGGGGTGCGCGCGTACGTTCGAGGACATCTCCTCCAGAGCCGCGGAGAGACCGGTGACTCCGCTTCCCATCCCGTTCGTGACCCGCCGGCACGTCGACCTGTGCCGCACCGCGTCGGCCGTCTGACCTTCCACCCCGCACCCGCCCCGGCACCCCACCCGACCGTGCCACCCGCGCCCTGGAAGGACACCGAAGTGCCCCTGCACCTGGCCCTGGAGATCGACGGCGACGGCGCCCACCCGGCCGCCTGGCGCCGCGCCGCGCACGCCCCGGACACACTGCTCACCCCGGAGCGGGTGCGCGGCGTCGGGACGATCGCGGAGAACGCCGGGTTCACCCTGGTCACCCTGGACGACGATGTGCTGCCGCCCGGCCCGGCACCCGCCCCGGTCGGCCGTATCGGCGCCGTCGAGCGGGCCGCCTACCTCGCCGCCTCGACCAGCACGCTCGGCATCGCGCCGGTGGTGTCCACCAGCTACGCCGAGCCGTTCCACACCTCCTCCCAGCTGGCCTCGCTGGACCACATCTCGATCGGCCGGGCCGGCTGGCTGGTGGCCATCTCGCCGGCGCCGGAGACCGCCCGGGTGTGGGGCCGGCCGCCGGTGGAGGGCCCCGAGGCGCATTTGCGGGAGGCCCGCGACTCGATCCGGGCCAGCCGCGAGCTGTGGGACTCGTGGGAGGACGACGCGGTGATCCGGGAGGTGGCCACCAGCCGGTACCTGGACCGCGACCGGCTGCACTACATCGACTTCACCGGTGAGACGTTCGCGGTGAAGGGCCCGGCGATCGTGCCCCGCCCGCCGCAGGGGCAGCTGGTGGTGTTCGCCCCGGACGGGTTGCTGCCCGCCGGGGTGGCGGACGTCACGCTGGTCAGCCGGCCAGACCCGGCCGTCCTCCGCCGAGCAGACACCCCACTGACGTTCGCCGAGGTGGAGCTCGCCCTGGACACCCCGGCGGGGACCGCCGCCGACCGGATCGCCGACCTGGAGCGGCACGCGCCGTGGCCGGACCGGGGCCGGCTGCGCTACACCGGCGGTGCCGACGGGCTGGTCCGGCTGCTCACCGAGCTGACCTCGGTGGTGGACGGTGTCCGGCTGCACGCTCTCGTCCTGGACGAGGACCTCGCCGTGCTGTCCCGGCTGGTGCTACCGGCGCTGCGCACCGCCCGGGTCACCGCCGCGCCCGTGCCCGGCCACTCGCTGAGCACCACCCTCGGCCTGTCCCGCCCCGCCAACCGCTACGCCTCAGCGGCGCCGACTGGAGATGCCCGATGACCCGCACCGACCCCGCCGACGTGCCCTTCCCGAACGCCCAGCTGCACTTCGGCGTGTTCTTCCAGGGGGTCAACCACTGGACGATCTGGTCCGACCCGGCCAGTGGCTCGCAGATCGACCCGGCCTCGTACCGCCGGGTCGCGCAGGCCGCCGAGCGTGGCCTGTTCGACGCGTTCTTCCTCGGCGAGGGGCTGCGGCTGCGCGAGGTGGACGGCCGGATCCACGACCTGGACGTGGCCGGCCGGCCGGACGCGATCACTCAGCTGGCGGCGCTGGCGGCGGTCACCGACAAGATCGGCCTGGTCAGCACGTCCAACACCACGTTCAACGAGCCGGCCGACCTGGCGCGGCGGCTGTCCGGGCTGGACCTGCTGTCCGGCGGGCGGGCCGGGTGGAACGTGGTGACCACCGACAACGCCTGGACCGGGGCGAACTTCCGCCGGGGCGGCTACCTGGACCACGCCGACCGGTACCACCGCGCCGAGCAGTTCCTCACCGTGGCGCGGGCACTCTGGGACAGCTGGTCGGACGGGGCGGCCGCGTCCTCCGCCGACGCACCGTCCTGGTCGGCGCCCGGCGCGGTGGCCCGGGTCCGCGAGCACACCACGCAGTTCGACGTGGACCTGGCGCCGACGCTGCCGCGCAGCGCGCAGGGCCACCCGGTGATCTTCCAGGCCGGCGACTCTGCCGAAGGTCGCGACTTCGCCGCCCGCAACGCCGACGTGATCTTCTCCGCGCACGGCACCGACTTCGATGACGCGCTGGCCTTCGCCACCGACCTTCGCACCCGGCTGCGGGCGGCCGGCCGGCCCATCGACGACCTGCGCATCCTGCCCGGGACCGAGATCATCATCGGGGCCACCGAGGAGGAGGCCACGGAGAAGAAGCGGTGGATACGGTTGGCGCAGGTCACCCCGGCCACCGCGCTGAACGTGGCCGGCCTGGTCTGGAACCTGGACCTGAGCGACCGGGACGCGGACGGCCCGCTGCCGGCGGAGGACCCGGTGATCGCGGAGAACTCCGGCGCGTTCGGGTCCCGCCGGATCGCCGACCCGCGCGAGACGGTGGCGCGGTGGCGGGCGCAGGCCGAGGCCAACGGCTGGTCGCTGCGGGAGACGGTGATCGCGCTCGGGCCGCAACGGGGGCACGTGGGCACGCCGGCCGGGCTGGCGGAGAAGTTCCTGCGCTTCGCCCGGCACGGCGCGGTCGACGGGTTCAACATCACCCCGTACCTGATCCCGGACGGGCTGGACGACATCGTCAACCTGCTCGTCCCGGAGTTGCAGGAACGCGGCGGCTACCGGACCGAATACGCCGGCCGCACGCTGCGCGAGCACCTCGGGCTGCGAGAGCCACTCACCCGCCGTACCGCCGACGCCCGCACCCGCCGCGCCGGCTGACCGCACCGCCGCCGGCGGGGTAGCCCCGCCTGCGGCGGAGGGGTGGGGTCAGGGGTAGATCTGCTCGGTGGGGGGGTCGTCGGTGCGGTGGCGGGGCTGTGATGGCGCGCCGCCGTTGCGGCCCATGCTCTCCTGGATAGCGCGCTGGGCGTTCACGGGCAGGGTGTGCATCATCTCCTGCACCCGGCCTTGCCTGCGGCCCACCGCCATGCGTTCCGGTACCCCCGGGGACACCTCGATCTGCGGCTTCAACGGTGGCAAGCCGGCCAGCTCGCCACCCCCGAACTCGGCCATCTCCCGCTCGGCCTGCTCGGTGTCCTTCTCCTCCGACATCCCGATCGGCCCCTGCCGGCGCCCGTTCAGGAACTGCGCCACCACCGGCTCGTCCGACGTCAGCAGCACCTCGCGCGG
>Ga0137415_10004887_pt1 | contig 13241 bp, 12 predicted proteins | sample CZODoug3_1_1_16f_FD_183082 | JGI IMG/M metagenome (GOLD analysis project Ga0137415, IMG submission 183082) | Vadose zone soil fungal communities from Angelo Coast Range Reserve, California, USA - CZODoug3_1_1_16fungal (Hybrid Assembly) | ecosystem: Environmental > Terrestrial > Soil > Vadose... | reverse complement strand
CCGGCCATACCGAGATCGGCCCGCTCAACCAATGGGTCCATGTCTGGGCCTACAAGAACATGGGCGAGCGCGAGCGCATCCGCGGCGAGGCCGTCGCCGCCGGCATCTGGCCGCCGCCGCGCCACGAGAGCGTGCAGCTCTTGAGGCAGCAGAGCACGCTTGCCATTCCCGCCAGCTACTCGCCGTTACGATAGGGAGGCGTCGATGAGCGTCACCATCCGCCAGGTCGGGCCCTGCTTCGCTGGCGAAGTCGACGGCATCGACATGAGGAAGCCGATGACCAAGGACGAGGTCGCGGCGATCCATGCCGGCATGGACAAATATGCCGTGCTGGTGTTCCGCGACCAGAAGATCGACGACGCCCAGCAGCTCGCCTTCACCCAGAGCCTGGGCAAGATCGAGCATGCTATCGGCACCAGCCTGCGCGCCGCCAACGAGACGCGCCTGCCCACGACCTTCGCCGACGTCTCCAACCTCGACAAGAACGACAATCCCTACGCGCGCGACGACCGGCGCCGGCTGTTCGCCATCGGCAACCGGCTGTGGCACTCCGACAGCTCGTTCAAGGTGACGCCGGCCAAGTATTCGCTGCTGCATGCCATCAGCATCCCGTCCAAGGGCGGCGACACGCAGTTCGCTTACATGTGTGCCGCCTACGATGCGCTCGACGAGGAGACCAAGGCCGAGGTCCAGGACATGGTGTGCGAGCACAGCCAGATGTACTCGCGCCAGATCATCGGCTTCACCGATTTCACCGACGAGGAGCGCGAGCGCTTCAGGCCGGTGCGCCAGTGCATGGTGCGCAGCCATCCGTGGGGCCGCAAGTCGCTCTATCTCTCGAGCCATGCCGGCGGCATCGTCGGCTGGCCGATGCAAGAGGCGCGCGGCTTCCTGCGCGATTTGATCGAGCACGCCACGCAGCGCGAGTTCGTCTACACCCACAAATGGCGCCTGGGCGACCTGGTGATGTGGGACAACCGCCAGACCATGCACCGCGCCCGCCCCTTCCCCGCCCACGAGCCGCGCGACATGCGCCGCACCACCTTGGCCGGCGACGGCCCGACGGCGGCGCAGGTCGAGGCGCAGGCTGCCGCCTAGCGCTGCCATTCTTTCTCCTCTCCCCCGCTAGGGGGAGAGGAACATGAGGAGGACATCACATGAAGATCGGAGTCTTCGCGACGTTCATGTCGCCCAACGCCACGCCGCAGATGATCCGCGACTTCGGCCAGCGCGCCGAGAACATGGGGCTGGAATCGATCTGGATGGGCGAGCATGTCGTGCTGTTCGACAAGCAGACCTTCGGCTATCCCGGCTCCAAGGACGGCCGCATCCCGGTGCCGCCGGGTGGCGGCATGCTCGACGTCACCGCGACCTTCGGCTTCCTCGCCGCGACGACCAAGAACATCCGCTTCGGCACCGGCGTGACCCTGGTGCCGCAACGCAACCCGATCTACACGGCCAAGGAGATGGCGACACTCGATTGGCTGACGGGCGGGCGCATCGATTTCGGCATCGGCGTCGGCTGGAACAAGGAAGAGGTCGAGATCTGCGGCTACAAATGGGAGGACCGCGGCGCGCGCTGCGATGAGTTCATGGCGGTAATGCGCAAGCTGTGGACCGAGCCGGTCTGCGACTTCAAGGGCAAGTGGATCGAGTTCGAGACGGCGCGGCTCGATCCCAAGCCGATCCAGAAGCCGCACATCCCGATCATCGTCGGCGGCTATGCCGAGGCTGCGTTCCGCCGCGCCGCCGAATACGGCGCGGGCTGGTACGGCTTCAACTGCGATCCGGCGCGCACCAAGGACATGCTTAAAAAACTCGACGCCGCCTTCGCCAAGGCCGGCAAGAAGCGCGGCAAGGGCTTCCAGATCATCATCACGCCGCCGCTCTCGATGGCGGCCGATACGATGCAGGGCTACGCCGAGCTTGGCGTCGATCGGCTGGTGGTGAACCTCGGAGGCCAGAAGCCCGAGCAGGTCGATCGCCGCCTGCCCGAGATCGGCAACCTGGTGAAGATGGCGGCCTAGAGACGAACGCGGGCCGGCGGCAGCGACAACCCCGCGACATCGGCCTTCACTACGAAGATCGAGCCGCAATTCTCGTGCGGGCCGCCGCGCGAGCCGGTGACGATGTAGAGATCGCGCAGATCGTCGCCGCCGAAGCACAGGCTGGTGACCATGGGCAGAGGCACGGCGATATCCTTGCGATGGCTGCCGTCGGCATTGAACACAGCGACGCGCGCGCCATGCGCATCGGCCACCCAGACGGAGCCGTCGCTCGCGACCTTCAGCCCGTCCGGCACGCGATCCTCGCCCAGCGAGGCGAACTTGCGCCACGGCCCGACCGAGCCGTCGGCCTTCACGTCATAGACGCGCACCAGCGGGGCGCGGGCATCCGAGTGGTAGAGCCGCTTGCCGTCGGGCGAGAAGCCCAGCCCATTGGTCAGCATGATGCCGTCGGAGATCGTGCGCAGGCCGCCGTCGAGATCGATCACATGCAGATGCCCGGGCTTGGGTGGATCGCCGCCGAACACCTTGTAGGCGAGCGAGCCGACATAGATACGGCCGACGGCATCGGTCGTCAGGTCGTTGAAGCCGGTGGCGCCGGGAATGGCGTCGAGCGCGAGCAGCGTCTTGCTCGTGCCGTCCTTCAGCGACACGCAGGCGATGTCGCGCCCGCCCATCACCAGGCCGCCCTGCTCGTGCAGCGCCATGCCGCCGATGCCGCGGCGCTTGGGCACCACCGGCATGATCTTGCCGGCGCGGTCCAGCTGGAATACGCCGCCATTGATGACGTCACTGAAATAAAGCCCGTGCAGCTTGTCCCACACCGGGCCTTCGATAAGCCCATAGCCGGTGGCCACCTGTTCCATGGCCCGACTCCTACCAGCGTTCGGCGACCGCCACCAATCGGCTGCCCTGCTGCACGATGCCTTCCGGCGGGAAGATCGTCTCGAGCCGCTTGCGCAGCATCTCGCGGGCGAGCGGCTTCAGTTCTTCGGGCAGGTGGCCGAAGGCGTTGCCGAAGGAACTCGCCTCGGAGAAGCGGATCGCAGCATCGGGCGAGGCATGGACCTGCTCGGTCGGCCTGACCTCGATCAGGGTCGGCACGAAGCCCGTGGTCTCGAACAGCGCGCGCATCTCCTCGGCGTCGACGCGGAAGGTGAGGCCCTCGCGCCGGCGGGGATACTGGTCGAACGGCGGTTCGCTGAGCACGCCGCGCATGATCTGGTGGATGCGCCAGACATGGCCCTTCAGCGCGGTGCTGATGCCGATGCGCCCGCCGCGGCGCAGCAGGCGGGCGAAGGCGAGCAGCGGGCCGGTCTTCTCCGGCAGCCAGTGGAACACCGCGTTCAGCACCACCACGTCGACACTGGAATTGGGCAGGTCGTCGAGGTCGTAGGCGTCGCCCACCTGGAACGTGAGGTTGGGCCGCGCCTTGGCGAGCGCCAGTCCGATGCGCAGCGGCAGCGGGTCGACGCCCAGCACGCGTCCCTCGGGCCCGACTAGGTCGGCGATGTGCTCGGCCAGCAGGCCGGTGCCGCAGCCGACATCGAGCACGCGCTCGCCCGGCTGGATCGCGAGGTCGGCGACCAACCGCTTGCCGGCCTCGAACTGGCGCGTGGCGCTGATGCGGTCGTAGTCGCGGGCCAACTCGGAATTGTCGAGCGCCAGCGATGGCCTCTCGACGATACGGGGATGCAGCGCGGGCGCCATGCTTCCTCCAGAACTCTACTCGATCGCCGCCATTCTAGACCTGCTTGCCCTCTGGAGGCTGGCGCGGTTTGTCGCGATACTCAGTATCAAAGGGAGAACCATGCGCGTCGAAATCCTGTGCACAGGCGATGAGATCCTGACCGGCAAGACCGTCAACACCAACTACAGCCACATCGCACGGCGGCTGTGCGACGTCGGGCTCGACGTCCATTGGGGCACCACGGTCGGTGACGACCGCGCCACCTTGCTGACGGCATTCCGACAGGCGGGCGAGCGTGCCGACGCGGTGATCGTCAACGGTGGGCTCGGCCCCACCGTCGACGATCTCAGCCAGGAGGTCGCGGCCGAGGCCTGCGGCGTCAAGCTGGTGCTCTCCGACCATTGGATGGAGCGCATGACGCAATCCTATGCGCGGCGCGGCCGGGTGATGCCGGCCAACAACAAGAAGCAGGCGATGCTGCCCGAGGGCGCGGAGTTCATCGACAACCCGATCGGCACGGCCTGCGGCTTCGCCGTCACCATCGGCAAGGCACGCTTCCTGTTCACGCCCGGCGTGCCGCGCGAGATGCGCCGCATGCTGGACGAGCAGGTGATCCCCAGGCTCCTGAAGCTCAGCGGCATTACCGGCGTCACCAAGCTAAAGCGCTTCCATTCCTTCGGCATCGGCGAAAGCCGCGCCGACGAACTTTTAGTCGGCATTCCCGGTTTGGCCATCGACGGCGACATCAAGCTCGGCTTCCAGGCGCACTATCCGCAGCTCGAGACCAAGCTTGCCGCGCGCGGTGCCGACGAGGCCGACCTCGCCCGCCGGCTGGCGCCGATCGAGGCCGAGGTGCGCAAGCGGCTCGGCAACTTCGTGATCGCAGAGGACGACCAGACGCTGGAAGGCGTGATCCTCGCCAAGCTGCTCGAGGCCGGCCATACGCTCGCCATCGCCGAGACCTTCACCGGCGGCAACATCGCCGCCCGCATCGCGCCTCTCATCGGCGCCGAGAAAGCTTTTAGGCGCGGCGTGGTCACGCGCGACGGCCAGGTGCCGGCCGAGGCGCTGCGCAAGGAGAGCGACGCCAGCCTGGCGCTCAGTGTCGGCGTGGCACTCGACGAGGGTCCCGACCGTCCCGACTTCGGCGCCATCATCTCGGTGGGCATCGCCGATGCGCAGGGCAGCGTCGCCCGTCAGGCGCGGCTGGTCGGCGGCCGCGACTGGGTGCGTGTCGGTGCCGCCGAGCTCGGCCTCGACTGCCTGCGCCGGCACCTCCTAGGCCTGCCGGTCGACGAGCGCATCGACTTCGAGCGGCGGTAAGACCCTTTCCTCCCCATTCAAATGGGAGGAAAGCTATTGGTCGAGATCGGGCCAGCGTTTGCCGAACGCCGCGACCAGGTCATCCACTCGCGCCGCAAGCAAGCGCTCGCCCTTGAAGGCCGTCGCGCGTGTCGGATCGCCGGTGGCGCCGGTCTTCTCGAACGGGCCGTCGAGTTTGAGCTTGTCCATGCGCACGCTGCGTGGCTCGAGCGCCAGCATCACCGAAGTCTCGCGCTCGTCGGCGTGGCCGCCATCCTTGTGCTCGATCAAGGCCTCGGCCGCCTGGCCGAGCAGGCGCATGTGCAAGACGAAGACACCGCCCAGCTCCTGCACCACCTCGTCGAGCGGCTTCTCGGTTGAGACGCCGGTGTTGATCAGAGCGATGCGCTTGACGCCATGCTCGGTGAAGTTGCCAACCAGCTCGCGGACGACGGCCTTGAACGTGTCGGCTGAAAGATGCTGGCTGCCGGCGAACGAGGTGAAGGCAGGATAGAAGCCGAAGCCCAGCACGGGCGCGGCCACGACCGGCAGCCGCTCGATCAACCCCTGCCCTAGCGCGCGCGCCGTCAGCGCGTCTGTCTTGAGCGGCAGGTGTGGGCCGTGCGCCTTGGAGGCAGCGCCGATCGGCACGACTACGACGGCATTGGCATCGAACCTCGCCTTGGCCTCGGGCCAGGTCAGGTCTTCCAGCCAAACGCCTTTCATGACTCCACTCTCAGGATTCCCACGGCAGCTTGACGTGCGGCGTCGGCCGGCTGGGCGGGCCCATGACGATCATCTTGCGCCATTTCGCCAGAGGCGCTGCGTCATCGAGCGCGATGCGGTCGCCGACCAGGGCGACGCCGAGCTCCTTCCAAAGCGTTGCAAGATCGACCGGCTGCGCGCCGCGATAGTAACGCTCGACCAGTTCGCTCATCGCCTTGCCGCCGACCGCGCGATCGCAGGCGGCAGCATAGTCCGTGACCTGCACGGTCTGCGGCGCATCCAGCCCGCTCCACAGCGCCCCACCGAAGCAATCCTCCAGGCCCTTGGCGCCATCGCTGGCGCGGCGGATGGCGATGTCGGCCATCAGCATGAAGGTGGCGCCGGCCCAGTAGTTCTGCTGGCCCGAGGCGTTGGCAAGGCCGGCGGCGAAGGCCGCTACGCCGCGCGGCATGTTGTCGACCCACTCCTTCCACACTTCTTCCTCGGTCTTCCAGCCGGCGCGGGCGCGGATGATCGGCTCGATGTAGGTCGCCGCCCCTTCCATGAACCAGGTGCCGCGGCCGCGGATGAAAGGCATGCCGGTATGGATCAGCTCGTGCACCAGCACCCAGTCGTTGAACAGGCGCCGCGGCTCGACCGTGGCGCCGACCTCGACCATGATCGTGGCACCGCCGCCCGAGACGGTGCGGCCATAGCCCACGCCGGGCCGACCCATGGGCACCAGCCCGACCAGCATCTGCTTGGCGGTAAAACCCTGCCAGTAGTTGGCCTCGGCCTGCGCCGTGCGCCGCACCCAGTCGACGAGATCCGGCGTGCCACCCTGGGAGAAGCCGTCGAGGATGGCCAGCCGCAGCACGCCGTCCTGCCGGGGTGCGCCGGGGCGCAGCGAGCCGGGCGCGGGAACGGCGATCTCCTCCAGGGTGAACCTGCCGATGGCGCTATAGCCCGCGAAGCCCACGCGCGTGCCGGCAAGCCGCCAGGCATCGCCGACCTTGGGCAGGCCGGTGGCAAAGGCGACCCCCTCGGGCAGCTGGGTGCGGATATCGATCACCGGCAGGCGCTCGAAGCCGCGGGGCTCGAGCAGCCATGCCGGGATGGGTGCCAGCACGGCCTCGCCGCGCTTGATCCCCGCTCGGGTCGAATTGGCGGTGCGCGCATAGTTGGCGAGGTCGAAACGGTAGCGAGCCTCGACGATGCCGTTCACCGGCTCGACCTTGGCGAAGCGATAGCCCGATACCTCCGCGGCAACTTCCTGGTCGTCGGGTGCGAAGGTCAGCGCCGCGGTGGAGCGGCAGCGATAGACGATGTCGAGCTTGAGGTCCTTGGCGACCGTCACGTCGGCGGTGCAGTCGGGGACCGCGACCGGCTGCGCCCAGGCCGGCACTGCCAGCGCCAGCGCGGCGAGCAACGTGCGGAAGAACATGCAGAACGCTATCACGCGTGGCGGCGAGCGCCTATGCGTTGCGGCGCACGATCGCTTTACCGGCGATGTAGCCGAAAGTGAGGCACGGCCCGATGGTCGTGCCGGCGCCGACGGCTTTGGTGCCGATCGGGCTCGCCATGGCGATGCCCGCGCAATAGAGACCGCCGATCACGCTCTTGTCGGGACGCAGCACCTGGCAGTGCCGGTTGGTGCGCGGTCCGCCCTTGGTGCCGAGGCTCGAGTAGAGGAAGGGCGCGGCGAAGAACGGAGCCTGCTCGATCGTCCCCAGCGCACGATCTCCGGTGTAGTAGCGCTCCCACGCCGTCTCGCCGCGATGGAAGTCGCTATCGACGCCTTCCTTCGACCAGCCGTTGAAACGCTCGACAGTCGCGCGCAGCGTTCGAGGATCGAGATCGATCTTCCTGGCCAGCGCCTCGATGGTGTCCGCCTTCCGCACGAAGCTGGAATCCTTCGAGGCGTAGTGCATGCCGAGCGTGTGCTTGTAGCGAGCGTCGAAGATGCGCCACACCGGTAGGTGCCTGGGCTTGCCGTCGGGACCGCGTTCGTCGAGCGCCGAGCCGAGGGCGGCGCTGCCTTCGCTGGCGAAGCGCTCGCCGTGCCGGTTCACCAGGATGCAGTGTGGCGTGTAGGTCTCGTAGAGCGGCTGGGCGTGTCGATGGCCCTCGTAAGGGGTGAAGGTCACGGGCGCGATGTTGGCCTGATCCATGTGCGCCAGCTCGGCGCCGACATCCGCCGCCATGCGCTGGCCGTCGCCGGTGTTGCTGCGCGGCGCGCCGATCAGCTCCGTGTCCGGGAAGTATTTCTGCATGTAGTCCGGCGCCCAGTCGAAGCCGCCGGTCGCCAGCACGACGCCTTTGCGCGCGCGGATCGTGGCCGGCTTGCCGTCGATCACCGCCTCGACGCCGGTCACCGCGCCGCCGTCGGTCAGCAGGCGCTTCACGTCGGCATCCATCAGCATGCGGCAACCATGGTCGAGGCACCCGCGCGTCAGGCCGACAATCAGTCCATTGCCCAGGCCGACCTTGCCCGCGACGAAGCGCCAGGCAAGTGCCGGCCCCATGCGCAGGACGCTGCGCCACGGATCCTTGAGAATGCCGCCGATCATCTCCTTGTAGGTAAAGAACTGCGGCTTCACCGAGGCTCGTACCTTGTGCCACCAGCGACCGAGCCTGTAGCGGCTGATCAGGGTGGGTGAGACCATGCGGCCGAACAGCTTGCCGCCCGGCGCCTCGACGTAGAAATCGGGATGGTTGACCAGCTCGAACACCAGCGGCGTGTGGTCTTCGACGAAGCGCAGCATCGGCGCGGAGTTCTCCGCCAGCGCCTGCCACAGCTCGTCCTCGGTCTCGGCCCAGCCCGGCGGCGCGGTGGCGCGCAGGTAGGTCAGCGTCTCCTCAGGTGAGTCCTGGAGACCGGCGGCCAGCATGTGATGGTTGGCCGGCACCCAGGTGCCCGCCGACGACATCGCCGTCGTGCCGCCCAGCACGCCCGCCTTCTCCAGCACGCAGACCGTGGCGCCCTCGGCCGAGGCGGCGAGCGCCGCCGCAAGGCCGGCCGCGCCGGAGCCTACGACGACGACGTCCCACTCGCCGTCACGCGCCGAGACGGGCATGAAAATCCCTGAGGAGATCGAGCACGTCGTGCACCGGCCGCCCAAGCGCGCGCTGCAGCGCCGGCTTGTACGGCGGCAGGTTGGTGCATTCGAGCACGACGGCGTCGACCGTCGGATGCTTCTTCACCAGCGCCTGTCCCGCCGCGATCGCCTCGCGCTCCACGGTGTCGCGGTCGAGCGTCGTGCCATTGGCGATGAAGGTCGCGGCAAACGAGCCGCCTTCGGGCATGCCCTCGACCGGCGTATCGGCCGGCGCGCCGACGGCTAGAAGATGCGCGGGCGTCAGGTTCCTGGCCGACGCGGTGATCACGCCCACCTTGCGGCCCTCGAGCCGGGCGATCAGCAGCAGCGCCGAGGTCGCCACCGGCACCGGCGACACGCGCGCCAGGTCGTTCTGATAGAGCGCGAGGAAGCCACAGCTGGTCGAGATGCCGGCGGCGCCGGCCTCGGCAAGCTTGCGGGCATTGTCGGCGAGTGCTGCCATGACGCGTGGCTTGTCGGGATGCGCCGCCACGGCATCGTCCGGGCCGATGCCCTCCATCGTGCGGAGGATCACCGGGAAATCGAACGAAGCGGGATTGCCGATATCGCCCACGATGCGCGGGAAGCGCGTATCGAGCATCAGGATGCCGAGCGGCTTCATGCTCATGCGGACCGCGCGCATCCTGCGCGCTCAAGATCATGAGCGCGCAGGATGCGCGCGGTCCGGAAGATCATGAGGGCTCCGGCCATTTCTTCTGCGGCGCCCTCGCCTGCTCGTACCACTTCGACAGCCGCATGACGCCGAGATCATCGAATCGATGGCCGGCGATCTGCAGGCCGATCGGCTTGCCCTCTTTGGTGTAGCCGCAGTTGATCGAGGCGGCGGGCTGCTCGCTCATATTGTAGGGCATGGTGAAGGAGATGTGCTCGAGCGGCCGCTTGACGTCGTTGGTCGGCGTCTCCCATTCGGCGGGATAGGTCGGCACCGGCGAGACCGGCGACAGCACGTAGTCGAAGGGCTGCGTCGCCTTCACGGCGGCGGCGCGGATCGCCATGTAGTTGTTGACGGCCTTGATCACTGTCGTCCCCGAGACGTCGGCGCCGCCGCGGCACCAGTCGGCGATGAAGGGCAGCACGCTCGCTTGCCGGGCGTGACTGAGCGCCGAGAAATCCACCCAGCTGCGCACGCGCCAGAAGAGATCCTGCATGTGCAGCATGTCGGGCGACAGGAAGCCTTCCAGCAGCTCGACCTTGGCGCCAGAGGCGGCGAACAGCTTGGCCGCACCTTCGATTGCGGCCTTCACCTCAGGATCAGTCGGCAGGCCCGAGCCCGCGTCGAGATGCAGGCCGATCCTAAGCCCCTTGGGGTCAAGCGGGCCGGCGTTCCAATCGATGGCGGTTGGCGGCAGGCTCATGTGATCGCGCGCATCGGGTTTGGAGAGCTCGGCCATCAGCAGCGCGCTGTCGCCTACCGTGCGCGTCATCGGACCGACGGCACGGCCGAGGAACGGCGGGTCGACCGGCACGCGTCCGAGGCTCGGCTTCAGGGTGAAGATGCCGTTCCAACAGGCCGGCAGCCGCACCGAGCCGCCGATATCGGTGCCGAGATGCAGGGGACCGTAGCCCGCGGCTGCCGCGGCGCCTGCGCCCGCGCTCGAGCCGCCGGGATTCCAGGCGAGGTTCCAGGGATTGCGCGTCAGCGGATGGAACGAGCTGCGGCCCGACGACAGCATGCCGTAGTCAGGCATGGTGGTCTTGGCGAGGATGATGGCGCCTGCCTCGCGCACCCGCGCCGAGGCGGGCGCATCGGCCGCGGCGGGAATCAGCTCGGTCGCCGCCGTGCCGAGCGGGACTGGCACGCCCTTGGTGGCGATGTTCTCCTTGATGGTGATCGGCAGGCCGTCGAGCGCGCCCTGCGGCCGGCCCGCCTGCCAGCGCTTCTCGGACTCCCTGGCGGCCTTGCGCGCGCCGTCGAAATCCGGCGCATAGAGCGCCTTCAGCTTCGGCTCCCAAGCCTCGATGCGGTGGATGACGGCGTCGACGACTTCGACGGGAGAGCGTTTCTTGCTTTTGTAGGCGGCCAGGATCTCGGCCGCGCTCATGTCGTGGATGGCGGTCATGGGACCACCCTATACCGGGCCATGAGCGCTTAACCCAAGTTCTAATGACCGTAATAGGTGGTGGCGGCGACTGCGGGTAAGATGGCCTGCACGATGAGTAGCGTTCGGCGTTTCAGCGTATCCGTACCCGCCTCCATGAGGAATGTTCGGGGCTGCATGGCAGGCCCCCCGGTGTTTTTCCATTATTTTAATGGTTACCGCGGAGAAACTACCCTACTTCGATTGGGGCTGCGGGGAAGGCCCCGTGATTTTCCTGCCTTAGTCGCGCTTTTCGATGTCGAAATTGGGCGCCGGGTTGGTGTGCATGACGATGTACCGGGTCAGCACCGGCCCGATGAACAGCACGGCGATCATGCGGACCGTCTGCATGGCCATCACGAACGACACGTCGACATTGCTCGAGGCGGCGATGATCGCCACCGAATCGGAGCCGCCGGGGCTGGTCGCGAGATAGGCGGTGAGCGGATCGACGTGGATGGCCAGCACCATCAGCCAGGCAACGCCGCCGCACAGCACGATCATGGCGAAGATGCAGAGCAGGATGCGCGGCAAGGCGCGGGCGGCATGGATCAGGAGCGGCCGGGTGAAGCGGAGGCCGACGTTCCAGCCAACCATCGCGTAGCTCGCCGCCAAGAGCCAAGTCGGCAGCTCGATCTTCAGCCAGCCGAGATGGGTCAGCACGATGCCCGCGATCATCGGCACCAGGAACGCCCCCGCGGGGATCTTGAGCCAGCGCGCCAGCAACGGGCCCAGGATGGCAAGCGCCAGCGTCTCGCCAAGCGCCGGCCAGTCGACTGGTGGGAACCAGACGATCGCCGCCGCGTGATGCTCGGGACTGACGCCGAAGGTGCGCGCCACGAAGGCCGCGACCACGGCGACGATGACGACGCGACCGTACTGCATCAGGGCAACCAGACGGACGTCGGCACCGTAGGATTCGGCCATGATGGTCATCACCGAAGCGGCGCCCGGGCTGGTGCCCCACAGCGCCGTCGTGCCGGGCAGCACCTGCCAACGCGTCATCAGCCAGCCCAGAAGGCTCGAGATCGCCACCACCGCCAGCACGCCGACGCTGAACAGGAACCAGTGGCCGAGCACATCGCCCACGATCGACAGCGGCACCATCTTGGCGATCAGGCAGCCCACGATGCCCTGCGCCACCACGAACGGCGGCAGCGGCGGCCGGACCTTGCCGCCGCCCGAGGCCACCACGATGCCGGCCAGCAACGGCCCCAGCATCAGCGCGGCCGGCGCATGCAACCACAGCAGCAGGGCCGCGAGGCCGACCGACAGGGTGATGAGCGCGGCCCAACTCGTTCGAGATTGCATCTTTTACTGAACGAACTCCTCCGCCTCGCCGTTCATCTTGCGGATCGTGACGATCAGCTCGGCGGCGGCCGTGGCCAGCCGTGCATCATCCGTGCCGCGCAGCACCAGCGAAACGCTGGGCTTGCCATTCCGAAATGCCGGGTAAGAGCCGATGTCGAGGTCGTCGAAGCGCTTCTGCAGCGCGCCCAGCGGCTCGGCGATGATGCCCTCGGGCAGGTTGGTGCGCACGGTGCGCGACAGCACCGGATCGCCGCCGACCAGCCGGTGCTTCATCGACTGGAACATCGCCTCGGCGACCTTGGGGATGCCGGCGAAGGTGAAGACGTTCTCCATCTGGAAGCCTGGCGCCACCGAGACCGGGTTGTCGACCAGGATGCCGCCATGCGGCACCCGCGCCATGCGCCGCCGCGCCGGGGTGAACAGCGCCGGGTCGCCATAGTGCTTGGTCATGCGCGCCACCGCCTCGGGATGCTCGGAGATGCCCACCCCGAAGGCCTTGGCGATGCAATCCGCCGTGATGTCGTCGTGCGTCGGTCCGATGCCGCCCGTGGTGAAGACGTAGTCGAACTTCTTCCGCACCTCGTTGATGGTGGCCACGACCGTCGCCTCGACGTCGGGGATGATGCGGCACTCCCTGACCTGTACGCCCAGCACGCCGAGCTCGGTGGCGAGATACTGGATATTGGAGTCGCGCGTCCGTCCGCTCAGGATCTCGTTGCCGATGACCACGATGCAGGCGGTCACAGTTTTTGCCGACTCGGACATGCAGCACTCTTTTTCCTTTTCTTTCAGGACCCTAGCGGAGGCGTGCCAGGGGGCCAAGCGCCGCACGGCCTTGTTAGCGCCGGTGTCGCATGCCAAATTTGCGGCATGAGCAGCCCCCGCGACTTCATCGACGACAGCGACGACTATTGGCGGCGCGACGAGCGCACCATCAAGATCCACGGCCCCGAGGGTTTCGTGGGCATGCGTCTGGCCGGCCGCCTGGCGGCCGAGACGCTCGACTTCATCACCCCTTACGTCCAGCCCG
>Ga0137415_10004886_pt1 | contig 13243 bp, 9 predicted proteins | sample CZODoug3_1_1_16f_FD_183082 | JGI IMG/M metagenome (GOLD analysis project Ga0137415, IMG submission 183082) | Vadose zone soil fungal communities from Angelo Coast Range Reserve, California, USA - CZODoug3_1_1_16fungal (Hybrid Assembly) | ecosystem: Environmental > Terrestrial > Soil > Vadose... | reverse complement strand
GTGGGGATTTCCGTGGTGGTACGCAGGCTATTACGACCCCTCGTGGTGGTGGGATTCTTCATCCTACGACGAGGACTACGATCGACAGCTAGCCTTGGCGGAGGAGATGGACCAGCGAAGCCTCGAGCAGCAGAGATTCCGCGAGCAGCAAGATCAGGATATTGATGCCTCTTCCTCCGCCTCGTCATCGCCAGACCGTGCCAGCGGCAATGAAACAAATGAGCCCGGGCAGGCTACCGTGCTCGTGTTTCGTGATCAGCGCAGGGAAGAGGTCCGCAATTATGCCCTCGTAGGCCAGACGCTGTGGATCTTCTCGCCGCAGCGCACGGAAAAGATTCCGCTGGCCGAGATCGATCTCGCTGCCTCGGCCAAAGCGAACCAAGATCGCGGTGTGGAATTTCACATAGCGGGGACTGCGGAAGGGCAGTAGCCTCTCCCCCCACGCTCATGCTGCGCGGCGCAGCGCTTTCTGTGGATAACTCTCCGCATCCTCAGCACTTTCCCATGAGTCAGCACTTTCCCATTAGAATGACCACAACGTAAAATCATTACAGACCGCACAATGTCCCAATTCGTCCACTTGCATCTCCATACCGACTACTCCCTGCTCGACGGCGCCTGCGACGTCGAAAAACTCTGCCATCGGGTAAAGGAACTGGGAATGCCGGCCGTGGCCATGACCGACCACGGAAATATTTTCGGCGCGGTCCACTTCGTCAATGCGGCCAAGCATGCGGGCGTGAAGCCCATCGTCGGATGCGAGCTCTACATCTCGAAGAAAGACGATCACAACATCCAGCGCACGCCGCCCGAGGGCGACACCTACAACCATCTGCTGGTGCTGGCCGAAAACGAAGAAGGCTACCGCAACCTGGTGAAGATCACCTCCGAGGCCTCACTGCATGGCTTTTACTACAAGCCGCGCGTGAGCAAGAGATTTCTTGCGGAACATTCCCGCGGACTGATCGGCCTCTCCGGCTGCCTCAAGGGAGAAGTCGCCGAGCGCTTGATGGAAGGGAACTACGAAGCCGCGCGCCACGCGGCCGCCACGTATCGCGACATTTTCGGCAAGGACAATTTCTATCTTGAAATTCAGGACCAGGGCCTGGCGATGGAGCACCGCATACATCCCGGACTGTTCCAGCTCGAAAAAGAGATGGGCCTGCCGCTGGTTGCGACCAATGACAGCCACTACCTTTGTGAAGAGGATGCCCATGCGCAAGACGTGATGCTCTGCATCCAGACGGGCAAGTCCATTCACGATACTGGCCGCATGAAATTCGAAGGCACGCAATTCTTCGTGAAGAGCCACGACGAGATGTATCGCGTCTTCAAGGATTCTCCAGAAGTTGTTGCCCGCACGCTGGACATTGCCGACCGCTGCAGCCTGCGCCTGGAGAAAGTCGCGACACCATTTCCTGAATTCGAAGTTCCGGCCGGCTTCACCCTCGACAGTTATTTCGTGCACGTCACTCGCGAGGGCTTCGCCCGCCGACGGGAGACGCTTCGCCCGTTGCAACAGCAGGGCAAGCTCAAGCATCCCATGTCCGATTACGAGCAACGGCTTGAGCGCGAGCTGACCATCATTCAGCAGATGAAGTTTTCCGGATACTTTCTCATCGTCTGGGACTTCATCCGCTACGCCAAGGAGCGCGACATTCCCGTAGGGCCGGGCCGCGGTTCCGCCGCCGGCTCGCTGGTGTCCTACGCTCTCGGCATCACCGATCTTGACCCTCTCCAGCACGAGCTACTGTTTGAGCGCTTCTTGAATCCTGAGCGCGTATCCCTGCCCGACATCGACATTGATTTTTGCATGAACCGCCGCAGCGAGGTGATCGAATACGTCACCAGGAAATATGGTCGTGACAACGTCGCCCAGATCATCACCTTCGGCACCATGGCCGCCAAGGCCGCAATCAAAGATGTGGGCCGCGCCATGGATATTCCCTACAGCGATGTCGATCGCATCGCCAAGATGGTGCCCACGCAGCTCAACATCACCCTGGAGCAAGCCATTGAAGACTCCCCGCAGCTCCGCGAGGCAATGGAAAAAGACGGACAGATTCGTGAGTTGATCGAGACTGCGAGAAAACTCGAGGGAATGGTTCGTAATTCCGGCGTGCATGCGGCCGGAGTGGTCATTGCTCCGCGCCCTCTCACCGACCTCGTCCCGCTGCACCGCACGAAGAACGACGAAATTGTCACTGCCTTCGACATGGTCGCCATCGAGAAGATGGGCCTGTTGAAGATGGATTTCCTGGGGCTGACCACGCTCACCATTCTTACCGATGCGCTGAAGCTGATCCTGCACACGCAAGGGCGCCCCATCACGCTGCAACAGATTCCGCTCGAGGACCCGGAAACCTACGAAAGGGTATTCCACAAAGGATTGACTTCTGGCGTCTTCCAGTTTGAATCGCATGGCATGCGGGACGTATTGCGCCGTTACCAGCCGAACTCAATTGAAGATCTCACGGCTCTGAACGCTCTCTATCGCCCCGGCCCCATCCAGGGCGGCATGATTGACGACTTTGTGGACCGCAAGCACGGCCGCAAGAAGGTGGAATATGAGTTGCCGGAGCTGAAAGAGATCCTCGAAGAAACGCTGGGCGTGATCGTGTATCAGGAACAGGTGATGCAGATCGCCAATCGCCTGGCCGGATATTCCCTGGGCGAGGCCGACCTGCTGCGGCGAGCCATGGGCAAGAAGAAGGCCGAGGAGATGGCGCAACAGCGCCAGCGCTTTGTCGAAGGAGCGACACAACGCAAATATCCGCCCAAGAAGATTGAAAAGATTTTCGATCTGATGGCACAGTTCGCCGGATATGGCTTCAATAAATCCCATTCCGCCGCGTACGCGCTGCTCGCTTATCACACTGCCTATCTCAAGACCCACTATCCGGTGGAGTTCATGGCCGCGCTCCTGACTTCGGTTACCGGCTCGACCGACGATGTGGTGAAGTACATCAACGAATGCCGCGAGATGGGCATTGCCGTCGAGCCGCCGGACATTAACGTCTCGGACGCGAACTTCACGCCGCATGGAGCGGCCATTCGTTTCGGTCTGGCAGCGGTGAAAAACGTCGGCGGCAATGCCATTGAGTCCATCGTTGCGGCTCGAAAAAAGCTTGGCCGCTTCGGTTCCATCTTTGAATTTTGCGAGAACGTCGATCTGCGGCTGCTCAACAAGCGGGTGGTTGAGTCGCTCATAAAAAGCGGGGCGATGGATTCACTGGGCCGCCGCTCCCAGCTTATGGAAGTGCTCGACCGCGCCATGGAGCGCGCCCAGAAAGCCCAGCGCGACGCCGAATCCGGCCAGCACGGGCTTTTCGGGGTATTCCAGCAGGAAGTGATGGGCTCCGACAACGACAAGCTGCCCAATATACCGGACTGGGACGAGCACGCCAGGCTTGCTGCCGAAAAGGAAATTCTGGGCTTCTTTATCACCGGTCATCCCCTGGATAAGTACAAAGACAAGCTCGAAGATCTGCGAGCCCTGAGCGTCCAAGAGATCGCCGCCATGAAGAATTCCACCGGCAAAGACGAAGTCATCATCACCGCCGGCATCCTCAGCAACGTGCGCGTGCTCAAATCGAAGCGTGGAGATTTCTACGCCCAGACCGTTCTCGAAGACATGTCGGGTTCGATCGATATGATCGTTTTCCCTGAGGCGTACAAGAAGTTGCAGGAAAAAGTGAAACTGGAAGTGCCGGTACTGGTGAAAGCGGGAGTGCGAATCGAGGAAGGCGCGAATCCGAAGATCACCGCGGCAGAAATCTCTCCGCTGGAAGAGGTCAAGGTCCCTCTGCCCAAGGCACTGCGCATTCGGCTGCCGTTGGAAACCGCGGGCGCCGGCGCGGTCGATGATCTGCACGCTTTGTTTGTGGAACGAAAAGGCGATGCCCGTGTGTTGTTCGACGTGGAACGCCAGGGTGATTTCATGGTGGTAATGGAAGCGGAAGGCTATAATGTGCAGCCGGACCGCAACTTTATTACCCGGGTCGAGCAATTGTGCGGTCGCGGTAGCGTGCGCATTATCAGTTGAACGTCAGCATGGACACCTCAGAGAAGGCACAGCAGGAACTGGAAGAGATTGAACGTCAGGCGGCCCAAATGCAATCCGCCGCCGGCCAGACTGACGAAACTCGCCGCCAGCTTGAACTGCTACAACAACGCATCGAAACATTGCGCAAGCAGCTGGTGCGGACCAATGCCATGGAGAAGACGGAGCTGGCGCGCCACATGCAGCGTCCGCATACGCTCGATTATATCGAGCGCATCTTCCCCGACTGGAGCGAGATCCACGGCGACCGCAGGTTTGGTGACGACCCCGCGATGGTTTGCGGCATGGCGCGTTTTCATGGCGATGAAGTCGTGGTTGTGGGGACCGAAAAAGGCCGCGATACCAAGGCCCGAATGTTCCGCAACTTTGGCCTGCCCAACCCCGAGGGCTATCGCAAGGCGCTTCGGGTCATGCAGATCGCGGAGAAATATTCGCGGCCCATCTTCTCGTTGGTGGATGTGACCGGGGCCAACCCCGGCGTCGGGGCCGAAGAGCGCGGCCAGGCCGAAGCGATTGCCCACAACTTGCGCGAGATGGCGCGACTCGAGGTGCCGATCATCGCTGCCATCACCGGCGAAGGCGGATCGGGCGGGGCGCTGGCCATAGCGGTCGCGGACCGCGTCCTCATGCTGGAGAACGCCATTTATTCCGTGATCTCCCCTGAAGCCTGCGCCGCGATCATGTGGCGCGACTCCAAAAAGCGCGAGCTCGCCGCGGAGGCTATGCGCATTACCGCCAAAGATCTGGTCGAGCTGGGATGCGTCGACGCCATTGTGCCCGAACCCGAGGGCGGAGCTCATAAAGACTATGAAGCGGCGGCTAATCTCCTGGATGTTAGCCTGGAACAGCACTATGCCGAGCTCAAGAAAATCCCCACTTCCGAATTGATCGTGTCCCGATATAATAAGTTCCGCAACATCGCGCAGTTTTTCAAAACCGAATCCTGATCCGGATCCTAGGTTCCCCAACAGATTCCTCTGGCGTCAGTCGGGCGATTTCGACCGGCATGGGGAAGGGTGCTTGCCTTATAATCTAATGTTCTCCTCTGCACTCGATCGAATTCCGGGCAGGCGGGTTTCTGCCCTCTAACTGCGAAGGAAGGGGTTGGGATGGCCACGACGGATATTGCGCCTCGAGAACCCTCAGGACAAGCCGGGCGCAAGCGTATCGTCAACGATATGAGCATTCAGGTTGCGACCGTAAATGGGTCCGGCTCGCAAAGCTCAAACACGGTCCTGCTGCGCAGCATTTTTCAAATGGGTGTGCCGGTTTCGGGCAAGAATCTTTTCCCCTCAAACATTGCTGGCCTGCCGACCTGGTACACCATCCGCGCTAACAAAGACGGCTACATCGGACGCAAGAAAGAAATTGATTTTCTGGTTGCCATGAATCCTGAGACCGCGCAGGAAGACACGTTATCGCTGGCCGCGGGCGCATCCGTTCTGTATGACGAGCCGCTTGCGCTTAACAAACTCCGCAATGATCTGATTTTCTACTCCGTTCCCTACGACAAAATCGTGGCCGCCGTCTGTCCCGAAGCCAAGCTGCGCAAGCTGGTAAAAAACATGGTGTACGTCGGTGTGGTCGCTCACCTGCTCGAAATTGAAATGGGCGAGGTGGAGAAAGCCATTCGCAGACAGTTCGCGAAAAAGGTAAAGGCCGCGAACCTGAATCTGGCCGCGGCGCAAGCGGGATTCGATTACGCGAAAGCGAGTTTGAAAAAAGGCGACGCCTACTTCATCCAGCGCATGGACAAGACCGCGGGCAAGATCATCATTGACGGCAACTCTGCCGCCGCTCTCGGCTGCATGTTTGCCGGGTGCACGGTGGTGACCTGGTATCCGATTACCCCATCGTCTTCGCTGGTGGAGACGATGATCGACTACATGAAGGAATATCGCATCGGTCCTGACGGCAAAGCGACGTTCGCGATTGTGCAGGCCGAAGACGAGCTCGCCGCCATCGGTATGGTCATCGGCGCAGGTTGGGCCGGCGCGCGCTCCATGACTGCGACGGCGGGCCCCGGCATCTCGCTGATGGCGGAGTTTGCCGGCCTGGCGTATTACGCGGAAGTGCCCGGCGTTATCTGGGACATTCAACGTGTCGGTCCTTCGACTGGCTTGCCGACTCGCACCTCGCAGGGCGACATGCTTGCTACTGCCTTTCTGTCGCACGGCGACACCAAGCACATCATGCTGATTCCGTCGTCCGCGACCGAGTGTTTCAGCATGGCGCAAGACGCCTTCAATCTTGCGGAGCAATTCCAGACTTTGATCTTCGTCATGTCCGATCTTGATCTCGGCATGAACAATTGGATGTCTGATCCATTCGCCTATCCGAAAGAACCGATCCAGCGCGGCAAGGTGCTGACCAAAGAAGATCTCGAACGGCTGGGTGGATTCGGACGCTATAAAGACGTGGATGGCGATGGCGTCGGCTACCGCACGCTGCCCGGCACCGACCATCCTGCGGCCGCTTACTTCACGCGCGGCAGCGGCCACAATGAGCAATCGCAATACAGCGAGCGGCCGGTCGATTACGAAAACAACATGGAGCGGCTGAACCGCAAGTTCGAGACCGCTCGCTCCTTCGTGCCGCGTCCTGAGATCATCAAGGGCAACAACGCAAGAATCGGCATCCTGGCTTATGGCACGTCGCACTGGGGCATCATCGAAAGCCGCGACCAGTTGCGCAGCGAATACAACATCGAGACTGATTATCTGCGGCTGCGCGCTTATCCATTCACGCGTGAAGTGCATGAATTCATCGAGCAGCATGACCGGGTTTACGTGGTCGAGCAGAACCGCGACGCGCAGATGTTGAGCCTGCTGAAGCTCGACCTGAAACCGGATCAGATCGAGCGCTTGCGCAGCATTAGCCACCTCGACGGATTGCCGCTCGACGCGCGCTCCGTGACCGACGAATTGAGCATGATGGAGGGCAAGTAAATGGCGAGCACTCCCACGATTGAATCCACGCCCGGCGGACCAAAGACCAACCGCATCGGCCTGAGCGTCATCGAGTACAAGGGGGGAAAGACCACTCTATGCGCGGGCTGCGGCCACAACGCCATTTCTGAGCGCATCGTCGAAGCCATGTACGAAATGGGGGTGCAGCCGGAGCGGGTTGCGAAGTTGAGCGGCATCGGATGTTCCTCGAAGAGCCCAGCCTATTTCATGAATCGCTCGCACAGCTTCAACGCCGTCCACGGACGCATGCCTTCCGTGGCCACGGGCGCGATGCTGGCGAATCGCAATCTGGTTTCACTCGGGGTGAGCGGCGACGGCGACACAGCCTCGATCGGCATTGGTCAGTTCGTTCATCTCATGCGGCGCAATCTGCCCATCATTTACATCATTGAAGACAACGGGGTTTACGGCTTGACCAAGGGCCAGTTCTCGGCGACCGCCGATCTGGGATCGAAGTTGAAAACCGGCGTCATTAACGATCTGCCACCGATCGATACCTGCATCCTGGCCATCCAGTTAGGCGCGACCTTTGTTGGGCGCTCGTTCTCGGGCGACAAGCGTCAACTCCTCGCCATGCTGAAAGCGGCCATCGCGCACAAGGGCACGGTGATGCTCGATGTGGTTTCGCCTTGCGTGACCTTCAACGATCACGAAGGCTCGACCAAGTCCTACAAATATGTGAAGGACCATGAAGAGTCCCTGCAAGAAGTCAGCTTCGTTCCGCACTTTGAAGAGATTGCGGTCGACTACGACGCCGGCAGCACGCTCGACGTCACCATGCACGACGGATCACATCTTCGTCTGCGCAAGCTCGAAGAGAATTACGATCCGACCAGCCGGCTCAACGCGCTCACGCGGCTCACGGAAGCTCACGAAAGAGGCGAAGTGCTTACCGGCGTGTTCTACGTGAATCCGCAGGCGCCCAGTTTCCTCGACATGCTCAACCTGACCGACCAGCCGCTGGCCACGCTGCCGGAGTCGGTGACGCGTCCGGGCAGGGAAGTGTTGGAAGCGGCGATGGAAGAGCTGAGGTAGGGCTCGGGGCGAATCAGGTCGCCAACTTCGAAAACGTTCGCTCGAACTGCCCCCGGCCCCGGTCCTTAAAACGGGTACATCTGATCCGTCCGCGACCGGCCCGCTTGACAACATCCCACTCGCGTCCTATAATTGGCACTCGTAACAGAAGATTGCTAACAGATGTCCGTTAAACCTTTATTCTCATCAGTTTACCCAAGCTCAAACCTTCTACCAATCTGAAAGGAGTTGCAACTATGGCAAAATTCACCCCACTCCATGACCGCATTTTGGTCCGTCGTGTGGAAGAAGCCGACACCAGTCGTGGCGGCATTATTATCCCAGACTCGGCCAAAGACAAGCCGCAGGAGGGCGAAGTCATCTCCGTCGGCAAGGGCCGTTCTAACGATGAAGGCAAGGTCTTTCCCCTGGCTGTTAAAGAGGGCGACCGGATCCTGTTCGGCAAGTACGCCGGCACCGAAATCAAGCTTGATGGCGAAGACTTCATCATCATGAAGGAAGACGAAGTCCTGGGCGTCCTCAGCGGTGCATCCCACGGAGCCAAGAAAGAGCCCGCAGGGGCGCGTCGATAAGCATGGTCATCCTGAGGGGACAGCTTTTCGTCGCCAAAGGGTCTTTGGGAGCGACCGCGCCGTTCGGTGAGCAAAGCGAACCGGACAACAAAGCGCGACGCGAGCTTCCGCATAGTTCTCGGCTCTTCGATCGAAAACCGCAAGCCGAGAACTAAGAAATAGTTCGAAACATCATCGATAACTTTAGGAGAACAAAGCAATGGCAAAACAAATCGTACACGGAGAAGAGTCCCGTCAGGCGATCCTCCGCGGCGTCAACCTTCTGGCTGACGCTGTGAAGGTGACCCTCGGTCCCAAGGGCCGCAACGTTGTCATCGAAAAGAAATTCGGTTCGCCCACCATCACCAAGGACGGCGTAACCGTAGCCAAAGAAATTGAACTCAAAGACTCGCTCGAGAACATGGGCGCACAGATGGTCCGTGAAGTCGCCAGCAAAACTTCTGACGTCGCCGGCGACGGAACCACCACCGCCACCGTTCTCGCCCAATCCATTTACCGCGAAGGCGTCAAGACCGTTGCCGCCGGCGCCAATCCCATGGCCATGAAGCGTGGCATCGAGAAAGCTGTCATCACCATCTGCGGGCGCATCGACAAAGAAGGCAACCGCGAAAAAGGCGAGCTCGACAAACTCTCCAAACCCGTCACCGGCGCGATGATCGCGCAAGTTGGCACTATTTCTGCCAACAACGATGAGACCATTGGGAAGATTATTGCCGAGGCAATGAACAAGGTTGGGAAAGACGGCGTGATCACCGTGGAAGAAGCCAAGACCCTCGAGACACAACTCGAAGTGGTTGAGGGCATGCAGTTCGACCGCGGATATCTTTCGCCTTACTTTGTGACCGATCCGGAGCGCATGGAAGTTGCTCTGGAGAATGCTTATGTGCTGATCAACGAAAAGAAGATCAGCTCGATGAAGGATCTGCTTCCGCTGTTGGAACAGATTGCCAAGAGCGGCAAGCCGCTGCTGATCATCGCAGAAGATGTCGAGGGAGAAGCGCTGGCTACTCTGGTGGTCAACAAACTGCGTGGCACGCTGCAAGTCGCGGCCGTGAAGGCTCCGGGCTTCGGCGATCGGCGCAAGGCAATGCTGCAGGATATCGCTATCCTCACCGGCGGCAAGGCCATCACGGAAGATCTCGGGATCAAGCTGGAGAACGTGCAGATCAGCGATCTCGGGCAGGTCAAGAAGATCACCGTCGACAAGGACAACACCACGTTGGTGGAAGGCAAGGGCAAGCACTCCGAGATCGAAGGCCGCGTAAAGGAAATTCGCAGCCAGATTGATAAGACCACCAGCGACTACGACCGCGAGAAGCTGCAAGAGCGGTTGGCGAAGCTGGTTGGAGGCGTGGCGGTGATCAAAGTTGGCGCCGCAACCGAAACCGAAATGAAAGAGAAGAAAGCCCGCGTTGAAGACGCCATGCATGCTACGCGTGCAGCCGTGGAAGAAGGAATTGTCCCTGGCGGCGGAGTCGCGTTGGCTCGCTGTGTGCCCGCACTCGAAAGAATGAAGGTCGAGGGTGACGAGCAGATTGGAGTCAACATCGTGAAGCGCGCCCTGCAAGAGCCGCTGCGCCAGATCGCCGAGAATGCCGGCGAAGAGGGCGCAATTGTTCTGGGCAAGGTGCTCGACTCGAAGGACCCGAACTTCGGCTACAACGCCCTTACCGGCGATTACGAGGATCTGGTCAAGGCGGGTGTGCTCGATCCGACGAAGGTCGTGCGCACGGCGCTCACCAATGCAGGTTCCATCGCCTCGCTGATGCTGACCACGGAAGCGCTGGTGGCGGAGATCCCAGAAGAGAAAAAGGGAGCTCCTGCGGGCGGCGGCCACGGCGGCGGCATGGGCGACATGTACTAAGAGCCGCTTCTAGCTGTTAGCTTGAATCGAAGCCCCACTCTCACCTGTTACGAAACGGCGGGGGTGGGGCTTTTTGTTCCCCGGAGGACTGGATAGCTCGGTTTCGGACAAGGGCGGAAGCTGGACGCTTAGGAAGACGGTGCGCCTCGCCCTCTCGCCCACGGCCGACTTCGTCGCTGTCGCTCCTGGCAGGCCAGATCGCCCAAGGGCCCACTGGAGCGTTGCTGTTTTTGACTTTGGGGTCTTCGCTGAGCCTAATCGCAGAGCACATCGCTTCCGGTCAGTTGGTGTGCCAGGCAACAGACATTGGCCTGCCCGTGCATTTTTTGCCAGGTGGGCCTCCACCGCAGAGTAATTCTGCAAGCCGTGTACCGCCCATACTTCGCAAAAGGCACGAAGGATGGGGTCCCCCTCGGTCAGGCGCTGCCAGCCCTGTCAAATCTCTAAAGGTGGGGCCGCCCGCCGCTCGGCTGTCAGGCCGGAATGCGCGGCGTCTGACCGGTGCATTTTGCAAACCGCGTGAAGAAATCAAAACGGAGGAGAGATTAAGGCGTATGCTGTAATTATGACTCATATTCCAGAACGCCTTACCAGCCTGCGCCAGGAGATCACCGACCTCAGGAACATGAATGCGATCTATTCGCAACGGAGGGCGCACAGTCCAATCGAGCAATCGGCGGCTGAGGTGCGTGCCGGCCGCTTGTTGCAGATCAAACAGGAATTATCAAAGATGCTTAGCCGCCCCGACGAGGTTCCATCCGTGTGGTGGGACAACGCGCGCAGGGCGAAGAGCGTTTCTTAGTTTTTCGTTGTCGGCGGAAATGGCCCCGCGGCACGGTAGTGAGCCAATGCCTGGGGCTGCGTGCTAATTGATTTCGCGAGGTCCGTGGTTTTTCCCACTATCCGAAAATCGGTCTGGGCCGCCTTGGTTCTACCCCGGACTTACGTCCGAGGCCAACATTTGCCGCCGCTTCGCGGCTGGAGTGTGGTGGCCCCTTCGACGCCCTCCATCTACAGCCCCATTCCAGCATATTCGTTTTTTTCTGTTGACGCGGATCGTTTGCGCCACGCGAAACACGGTTAATGACAACGGATTGCCATTCTGCTTAGAATAGCAACGACATGAATTGGCCAGCTTTCGAGATCTTCCGCTGTGTTCTAAGTCCCAGACTTCAACCTCCCCGGTTCCTAAACCTGAGAGCGATTGTGGGTGTGGCGTTGGCTTCGTGGATGCTGGCCGCGGGAGTGGCGGCGCAGAGGGATCGTCGCGCGGAGGAGGAACCGACCGCGGCGATCAATTTTCTGGTTTTAAAAGACGACAACGGCAAGCCGGTGCGTAATGCGGCGGTGATTATGCATCCCGTGAATTCGCGTGGGAAACAACAGCGGGGCGGGATGGAGCTAAAAACTGATTCCGAGGGCAAGTCGAGCTTTGACGGCGTCCCTTACGGGAAGTTGCGGGTGCAGGTTCTGGCGCAAGGATTCCAGACATTTGGCGAAGACTACGATGTCAGCCAGGCGAAGATGGACCTCACAATTAAACTGAAGCGGCCGCAGGGGCAATATTCGGTGTACGAGGATCATCCGAGCGATAAGAAGGACGAGAAACCGCACTGAAGGCGGGCGTGAGTATCTGAGTCCAAGCGCACAGGACCCTCCCTTTATCGTCCGGCGCTATGGCGTGGAATTGTCTAGCTTCGCCACGTTACTCTTCTTGGGCTTATGCGACAATTTGCGGTGGATATCGGGCCAGAATTCTTTGACCACGATGGTAATCGTGTCGTACCCCAGTTGCGATCCCCACACGCTGGCGGTATTCGACAAGGTTCGATCTGACCCGTAAAATCGGGGTCCAGACTTTGTGGCAATGATCGCACTCTTAGGATGGTAGGTATTGGTAGAGATTGCGGCCGACAAGGCGCTGCCCACGATCTCGGAATAGTTGAACTGCGAATCGCCCGAATCCGTGCGGGTCACAAACGTTCGGCTAACCGCATAACCTGCCCGGTGCGTAAAACTTCCTTCCCCCGACTGAAAAAAGCGCGGGTCCTGGTGGAGCAGCGATGGAAGAACAGCACCGACCATGAAGTTTTCGATGGTCCCGTCGGCCAAGGCCGAGGCGAAACGTTTGCCATAACCCGCGGAGCCCTGGCCAAATCCAGGCTCACTATTTTCCGCCTGGCTGATGCCTGCCAGAAATCCGTAGCAGGGATATTGAACGTAATCGAAGGAGCTCCGAGCCACGACTTTGAATTTCTGTCCGGCGGTGAGCGGGGGGACTTGTCCGGCGTTCTCCAGGCTCAAAAAGTTCGGCAGGGCATAGAAAAGCCGGTCATTCGAAGTTCCTTGAACCTTGCCCTGAGGGCCGCTAGCGCCAGGGACAGTACCGGGAGGATTAGACTGCTCTTGTGCCGGTGCGCTGGATTTCGGCGTTGGTTTGGGTTTGTCCTTCGTGTTTGACTGGGCAGCACTTTGCGAGGGAGTCTGTAGCAAGGAATCGGGAGCCGGCATCGGCGGTGCCTGCTGAGCAAGGGCAACATTTGAAAGGGAACTCAGGATGGCAAGGGCAATGAACGACCATACGGCGGACCTGATAGACAAGACTTCTCCTCAATAATCCAGACTTTGTGCAGGAGCGATCTTGTTATTCTGGTTTTACATTCGTTTACGAAATATCACCGGAACATGAAGCAACGGAAGGCGCCCGCAACTTCGGACGCCTCCCGGTTGTCGATTCGAT
>Ga0137415_10004885_pt1 | contig 13244 bp, 16 predicted proteins | sample CZODoug3_1_1_16f_FD_183082 | JGI IMG/M metagenome (GOLD analysis project Ga0137415, IMG submission 183082) | Vadose zone soil fungal communities from Angelo Coast Range Reserve, California, USA - CZODoug3_1_1_16fungal (Hybrid Assembly) | ecosystem: Environmental > Terrestrial > Soil > Vadose... | reverse complement strand
TCGTCATGCGTCAACCTGCGTGCGATTCGATCGGGATCCGTTTCCATCGAACTCCCTCCTGGGTGAGAGGAAATCAATCGGCAACGACAGCACCGCATGGGGTGAACAAAGGCCTGGTGATGTCATCGGCACGGATTTCATTGTCAGAACGATTCCCGCCAACTCTGGTGGTTTCATGCACTTGGCGCCGCGTCCCGGCCGCAACCTCTGTCTCGGGGTTCATATTGAGGGGGGCGTTGCCGACCATCTGACGCCTTGGCCGCTCTGGCCTCTCGAACAGTTCTGAGTTCGTCGCAACTGATACGCGCGCGCTGAGATCTAGGGGCGAGGTCGTCCCAGAGGACCCTCGAGTACCCGTGAATAGACCGATCCCGATGCCCATCGCGATGATTCCCCACGTCGCAATGCCATCGACGACGCGCAGAATCGAAGCAGGTGGATGATCGTTGGGCTCTGATAACTTTGTCATCACGCTGCTCCTATTGTTTCCTCTCGACCTCCTTGATGCTCCAAGAGCAACGCATAGACCGTTCCAGGCGGCTTGACGGACTCGGAACGCGATGCAAGTGATGGATAGAAGACTGCTTCTCGTTCGGTAATGCTAGACGTGGCTCTTGAGGAGGGACTGGTCTGAGGAAGTTTTCGCGCCGTAGGAACGGCAGGGTGCCGTAGGCTCGGCACTACTGCGGGCAGGACATCACGAACTTCTGCCTCTTGGACTGGAGCGTACGGGAAAGAGTGTGATGAGCGACCCTGACGCCGGATCGTCGGAAGACGAGGGCTCGTCAGAGCAGTGTTCGCGAGATGCCGAGCTTGTGTATCTTGGCGTTCCGCGTGGGCTGTTTCATGCCACAGTGGACTGCAGCGCCGGCATTAGAACACGGCCAACTAGACTTGATTAGGGCGAAGGTACGAATGCGCCCATGAGTTCCTCGTTGAACCCGAGATTGAGACGATAGAACCCCTCCCCGCGAGACCAGTCTCCCATAGAGCGGTCCACGACAAGATAATACGTTCCGGGCTGGAGTGTGGCAGGCAAGAAGTAGGTGGTCCCGGCACGAAACACTCGCTCTCGCTTGATCGCCGTGCCGGCGGCGGACAGGAGATACAACGCGGGCGGCCAAGCTGAGTGGACAAGTCAGGCCCCGTTCGACCAGTACGAGGTATTGGCTACAACGGCACTCTCCTTAACTGTCTCCTTTTCTTGTCTCGCACGTAGTGTCTAAGGGCCAGATATGCTCATTGTGGAACCTGGCCTCCTTCACGCTCCTTGTACTTCTCAACCTTTTCGCGCAATGTCTGGATCAGGTGATCATAGGAGGAAAATCGCATCATTGACGTAAATTGCCCTCGATAGTTCCTTACGAGGCTGACACCGTCAATGACCACATCGTACGCCCGCCACTCTCCATCCTTCTTCAGCAGTCTGTAGTCGAGTGGGATGGTTGTTTTCCCGATCATTGTGCTCCGCACCTCTGCATAATCATCGCCTTCGAGCCGTTCCTCAAGATATTTCACTTGCTCGCCGGAATATAAACCGACTTGATCCGCATAGCTCGCGGTCAATAGCTTCGTGAAGAGATCGACGAATTCTTTCTGTTGGCGTTCCGACATTTTGTTCCAGTGCGCTCCCAGAGCCCGCTTAGCCATCTCCCCATAGTCAAAGCGCGAATCCGCTATTCTCTTTAGCCGGTTGATGCGCTCCGCTGCCCGATCTGGATTCTTCAGTCCTTGATCCTGTAATACGCTGATGGCTTCATTCACCGTTGTTCTCACGGCATCAGTGGGGGTCTCTGCCGCACGCGCGGGCCCCACCATGACGACAATCGCGACCAGACTCAGAAGTATGGCGGCTGTGAAGAAGGGCCCTACGTGAACCCTGTCATGCCTAGAGCCAAGCTGTCTCGTGTTCTTCATACCATCCTCCAAAAAAGATCGTCTCGCTCAATCGGGAAGGTTCCTCAGAACGCCCTGTCCGCGTTGACTGGCCATCGGTCAGGACTGGTCCAATCGAGTGGTTGGAAATCAACTCGCTCAGGACCCTTCGGCTGAGTCGTGCCTGACAGTGAGAGCGGATGCTCCTCTACCATCACCGAAATCCTATTCAGCCTCCCGTCGCGCACGATCCCGAGCTCCACCATGCGACCGACCGCCAGTTTCTTGACTACCTTGAAGTACTGCTCGGTCGTTCTGACTTCTTGACCATTGACACTCACCAGAATATCGCCACCCAACAACCACGACTCCCCTTTGATCGACACGGGCAACGTCCCTGTCTGTAAGCCGGCCTTCTCCGCCGGGCTGCCCGCGGCAATCTCTGAGATAAGCAACCCTTTCACCAACGGAAGGGCAACGAGCGCGATCAGTTCGTCGGACACCAGCTTTCCTCCAATGCCAAGCCACGGTCGAATGACCCGTCCATTCGTCCGCAACTCGGCCGCCACCCTCCTCGCGGTATTAATCGGGATGGCAAACCCGATATTCTGCGCCCCCGCGAGCATGGCGGAGGTGAGTCCAATGACCTGCCCGTCCGCGTTCACCAAGGGGCCGCCGCTGTTGCCGGGGTTCATCGCCGCACTGATTTGGATGAGGTGACCCTGCAAGGTCGCGGAGGTCTCCGGAGGCGGCACGAACCCGCTCACGATCCCGGTCGTCAGGGCATACCCCAATCCAAACGGATGACCAATTGCCAAGACCTTCTGGCCAATCTCCAGAGAGTCCGAATCTCCCAGTTCTACGGTCACGCGCTGCCCCTTTGGTAGCGCCACCCGGAGTAACGCTACATCCGTGACAGGATCGCTGCCCACGACCTCAGCCTGGGCCCGCGTCCCATCGTGGAAGACGACCGTGACCGAGGGCGCGCCCTCGATGACATGGGCAGTCGTCAGAATGAAGCCCTGTTCGTCCAAGAGCACGCCAGCACCCATTCCGTTGAACGGGCCAGCCAGTGAGGGAGATCTGGAGACAGGTGCAGAGGCAATCAGGACGGTGGCCGCTACGACCTTCTTGTAGACGTTGACGGTACTGTCCTGATCAGACTCTTTCGCCGAGACCGATACGGGAAGTCCTCCGGCCAGCGAGACTGCGGTCAACACGGTCACCGCGAGTGTGAACGCTCTCGCTGAACTGAGCGCCAGTGTCGCCATCCTCTCTCCTTTCTCTATCCTTTGGGACTCAGAGCACGTTAGTCACGAACCGGTCCTCACTAGACTTGGCTGCACACGGCTGCATCAACTCCTCATTCCGACGCTCGTGTTGCTTCCACTTCCACGATGTCTCGGGCGCGCTTCTGTACATAGGCATTGCTACGGCACCATAGAGATCCACGGTGGCCTCTTCCGCGCCTTGAACGGTCTCCTGATTCAGCGACCGCTCACTCACACCGTACTCTGCTCGTGTCCCAACCACAGCACCGCCAGAGAAGCAGTGGCCAGAGATTCGGCGCCGTCGCGCGTCGATGCCTGAAGTCTTGAGCCGAAGGTCGAAGACGCGATGGTGAAGCCCGCTGCAGTCATCAGTCATCGCGACAGAGTCACTCAAGTTCGTTGCACATCTCTGGATTCCGGATGTCAGCGCGATGAGACTGAGAGTGTCGACCAGAACTTGTTTCTGTCTCATCGTCACGTTTTCCCTAGAGAGTGCTTCAATCAAAGGATCGATGCTGTCAGTCGAGAAGCACGGCTTAGCCGCGACTTCCTTCTGCCGTTTGCTGTCTATTTCATTGACGCCCAGCCCATGCACGGATGGATCGTGGGCCGGCCTAACCTTAGCCGTATGGGTGCCGGCGTAGACCGTCCACGCGTCCTGTGGCCAGGTTTCGTTAAGCTCAGGCAACGCGGGTTGGACTGGCAACTTTCGGTTCAGAACAAGTGCGCGCAGTCGGACGTACAGCCACCCCACAAGCCACCCCGCTGAGAGAACAACTGACCCAACAAGACCCATCACATACAACCAGGACGCAGCCACATAGAGAGCCAGAAGTATGGTTCCCCCGCTTGCCTGCCTGAGCGCCTGCCGTGCACAGAGTGCAAGTCCCGCGCGGATGAGGAGGAACTGGCTGACAACAACCCGCCCTGCCCTTTGGAACGCACTGGTCGCCCAAGTCTTGCTCGTCATATGACCACCACTCGTTGTGCTGCCCCTGCCTGCGGGTCCATGTTCGCTCGTGACTGCCTTTCCACATTCCTACTTGTTGGCATAAACCGTTCCAAACTAAGCTGAGCGATTCACGAGCAGCGCAACTCGAAGATATGTCATGCAGAAATAGTGCAGTGCTTCCCCTTGCTTAAGAATGGTGTAATGAGAAGCTAGTGCCGGTATAGCGGCAGGGTGCCGGAATATCGACGTTATTGCAGGTGAGAGGTACTGAGTTTATTTACCTTGTGGAGGGATGGTCGTGCACTTTCATCCCCCTGCCGGATCTCCCGCAGGACGAAGGTGCTGGCCTCCCCCTCCTCCAGCGCGAAGGCGGCCTCAATGCCGCGGCCGTTGTTCTTCAACGGAACCATGGTCGCTAGCCCGAGGCTCAAATTCCGGGAATCGAACCACGCCCCGTGCGGCGTGAGCATCATCTGATGAGAGGCGCGCGTAATCAACGGTCGGCTCGCAACGGACACGCGATGTAACCGTACCGCGGACCGCCTTCACGCGCCGGACCAGCCGGTTACAGCCACTCGGAGTTCGGCAGCAGCCCGACCGGAATGAAATCCTCAATCCCCCCCGACGCCGTCAGCAGACAGAAATCGTGTGATCAGCACAGTGGTATCGGGCCAGTATAGTGGCTAGGAGGTAATGTTGTGCCCCGCTTAAATTGTGAACAGTTTGTTGAACATTGGAACCCATCAATTCTACAAGAGAATCCAGCCCTGTTACGAATCTCCACTTCTCAAGGGACAGTCGAGCGCACTCGCGCGTGACTCTGGGGAGTGACCCTCGCTGTCTTCGGCTGCGAGAGGTTTTGAATAAATTCAGTGGGTTTCCTGCACCCAGCTGACTATGCGACCTGTCCACAATTTAAGTGTGGCACGACAGCGCAACGTTGCGGCCATGAAAGCTATGGTTAACATGTCCTCCGAGGGTAAAGGAGTTCCTACAGATGATCGCGAAGCCGTCCCTTGGTGCAAACAGGGCGACGTGACACTATTGGAGGTGCGGCATGAAAGCCGGCACCGTTACGAGGACGTGTGGAAAGCCGGTTGCCAGCCGAACAGATGCTTGGCCTTGATGATCTCCGCCACTGTGGTCGGGACCATTTCCTCCCAGGACGCATCTCCGGTTTGAATTCGCCTGAGCACATCCGGCGTGTGGATCGACAGGAGATTCTCATCGTAACCGCGGATCGGCGCGATGCGCCTCATTTCGAGGAGCAAGTTCCGTAGATGATGCCATGGAGCCGCGATCGGCGACCGTTCCACTGATCGAATCTCGCGAGAGACCGGATCGCGGGTGGGGTACACGTACATCGTGACGGAATGTTTGAACAGACGTCCCGCTGATTCGAGAACACCGCCGGGCAGATCGGTGTAGTACGTCTCATCGGCGATCTGACCGACGGTGGGCAATCCAACCGCCAACCCGATCGGCCTGTCGGTGTATGCGGCGAGGTACTCGGCAAGCTCATAGTAGGGCTCGAACCGGGAGATGAGGACATCAACGCCGAGGGAAGCGAGGATCTCCGCCCGCGCCAGGAAATCTCTATGGTCAACATCTGATCCCGGCTCGAGCGAGCGCAACGTCATCTCCGCCAGCACCACAGGCCGCTGCCCACCGAGGCTCGGCTCCTTGACGAACTGTTCGAGCGCCCGATTCAGCAGATCCAATGTGAGCTTCGTCGCAGGCCGGAAGCTGCCCCGTTCGACGAGAATCGGCTTCTTGTGAAGAATCTCCGACGGCTGCACGACCTCACCACGCGCAGTAAACATCGCGGCGTTGGTGAGCCGATGCTCCACCAGCATGAGGCTCATTGTCCGATTATCCACGCCGGAAAACGCCGAGCCTGACAGCTTGATCATGTCGATCTCAATCCGTTCGCTCGAGAGATCATCGATCAGCGTGTGGATCAGCCCAACCGGGTCCTCACGCCGGAACGAGGCACCGTAGAGCAGATTGACGCCGAGAATACCGAGCGCTTCCTGCTGTCGGACCACCGCGGGGTCGCGCAGGTGCGCATGAATGATGATTTGGGACGGCTCATCGTGCGGCTTGGCTTGAAAGCGAACGCCAAGCCATCCGTGTCCATTGCCGGGATGCCTGTAGCTCCCGGTCGCCACAGTATTGGCGAAGACAAAAAATCTCGTCGTGTCACCGCGCTTCGCACCGAGTCGCTCCAGCAATTCACTGAACTCCTGCACCAGCATCGACTCCAAGCGCTGCCGGCTGACGTAGCGCTCCGCAGGCCCGTAGAGGGCATCGCTGACCGACATGTCGTACGCTGAGATGGTCTTGGCCACCGTCCCGGCCGCGCCTCCCACAGAAAAGAACCAGCGGGCGACCTCTTGTCCGCCCCCAATCTCCGCAAAACTTCCGTATGAGCTGGGATCCAGGTTGATCGCGAGCGCTTTCTGTCGAGTGTCAAGAAGAGTCTCAGCCATGATGTTGTGCCTCATCCACCGGATACTCGTCTTCAACGACCCTCGACGCAGGTTCGTCGGCAATATCAGTCAGGTCACTTGGCGTCAGAGACAGTTATCGGCCGCGCCGGGCCCGACGAGGTTTAATGAGTTGATCGATCTTGCCATCTTTGTTGAGGTGCACCTGATCGACCGCCTGAAGCTTCTGGCCCTCGATTTGGCCCTCAAAGCCAAGAAAGCACCAATTGTTCCCTGCATCAGCTGTTAAAATGGATTTTATTCCAGGAGCGGTTTTGGCCACCTGACTCATGATATACGATGCTGTGTTCACTGGATGATTGAGGCTTGCTCCAGCCGGGATTTCGATGCGGACTTGAGGAGCAAAAACCTCTTTCAATAAATTTTCGTCCGAATTCTCAATAGCCCTTTTATAATTGTCGATGACCTTCATTTTCTCGCCTCCTTGATCAGTAGAAGAACGCTATCCTTGGGTGTGAGAAGCGCCTGAAGTCCTGTCTTGCTCATGGTTGTTTCCTCCTTTGTTCTTGGTTAAATCACTCTCACCTAACTGTGTGCCGTCGACGCGGAGCGTGACATCGACGTTGCCACGCGTGGCGTTCGAGTAAGGGCAGAGCGCGTGGGCTCGGCGCATGAGGTCCTCGGCGTCGACACGCGACAGGTTCGGCGCGTGTAGGTCGAGGGCGACCGCCAAGCCAAAACCGCTGCGACCGGTGGGACCGATCGCCACATGGGCGGTGACCGTCGAGTCGGAAGCATCGAGCTTCCGACCCCGGGCCACCGACAGCAGCCCGGAGTGGAAGCAGGCGGCGTATCCGACCGCGAAAAGCTGCTCTGGATTGGTGCCGGGCCCGCCCTCGCCGCCCAATTCTTTTGGGACGGACAGCTCGACGGCGAACCGGCCGTCCGAGGTCCGGCCGTGACCTGCTCGCCCTCCTTCGACCACCGCCTCGGTTGTGTACAGGACTTTCATATGTGCTCCTTGTTATAGGTTAATCACAAATCCACATTCCTACTTGTTGGCATAAACCGTTCCACACTAAGCTGCGCAATTCACGAAGCAGTGCAACGGATAGATAAACAGGGAGTTGTCATGAAGCAGCAGTGAGTGCTGGCGTTGGCTTGAGGATGGCGTGAGGAGAAGCTAGAGCCAGAATAGCAGCAGAGTGCCAAAATACCGGCGTTACTGGGGGCGGGAGATTCCCAGTTGCTGCATTTTGGATTGCAAACCGGTCCGCTTCAGACCGAGTTTTACCGCCGCGCCCTTCGGGCCTCCGACGACCCATCTGCTTCGCTGGAGCGCCTGCAAGATGTGCTGGCGCTCCGCCTCTTCTAGAGTCGCCAGCGACGGGTTGGTCGGGGCTTGGTCGAGTTGTAGTTCTGAGAGCGGTATGCCCAACGCCGTGCCCCGAGACAGAATGACCGCGCGCTCGATGAGGTTCTGCAGTTCCCGGACGTTACCGGGCCAGTCATACTCGAGCAGCGCGGCCAGGGTATCGTCCGGAATCGACTCAATGTATTTGCCCATGCGGGTGGCGAACTTCTGCACGAAATGAGATACGAGCAACGGAATATCCTCTCGACGCTCGCGGAGCGACGGCATTGGTAGAGGGAACACGTTGAGTCTGTAGTACAAATCACTGCGAAACTGTTTGGCTTTGACCATCTCCACGAGATTGCAATTGGTGGCGGTCACCAGCCGAACATCGACGCGCACGGTCTTGGCACTCCCCAACCGCTCAAACTCCTGGTCTTGGAGGACGCGGAGTAGTTTGGCTTGCAACTCCAGTGGGAGGTCGCCTATTTCATCCAGAAACAACGTGCCTCCGTCGGCAAGCTCAAACCTGCCGACTCGTTGGGCGATGGCACCCGTGAACGCGCCTTTCTCATGCCCGAATAGCTCGCTTTCAAGCAATCCGGTCGGGATCGCCGCACAGTTGATCTTGACGAATGGGGCCGAGCTGCGCCGGCTGAGGTTATGGATCGCGCGCGCAATCAATTCCTTTCCCGTTCCCGTCTCGCCATAAATCAGCACGGTCGAATCGGTGGGCGCCACGATCTCGACGTCTTTGAATACGTGGCGTAGCGCCGCGCTTTGCCCCACGATCTCCGAGAAGCTGGTTTTGCTGCGGAGTTCGTGTTCAGCATTCGGCGTCACTGTGGCGGGCGTGTGCTTTAACTGCTCGATCTGACGGCCGCGGTGAATCGCCTGCTCCACGGCATTGAGTAGATCTTCGTCGTGGAAAGGCTTCGTGAGAAATTCGATGGCCCCAGCTTTCATGGCACGCACCGTCATCGGAATGTCGCCGTGTCCGGTGATGAAAATAATCGGAATCTGAACACCAACCTTGGCCAGTTCCTGCTGCAGATCCAGTCCACTCAATCCCGGTAGCTGGACATCGAGCACCAGGCAGCTCGGGGCGTCAGGACGTTGGCTTGTCAAAAACTCTTGTGCCGAGGCAAATGTTTGTACCTTCAGTCCCATGGAGCGGATTAGGTTGCTCAGACTGTCTCGGATTGACGCGTCATCGTCAATGACAAGGACGCATGCGTTGTCCTCATTCATACCATTCATGGCTTACCTCCTGACGGAGCCTGGCCTCGTTCACAGCGCCCACAAATCAACCTCTTTGTCTCATGAACGCTGGAGTGCTTGATCAATCGCATTGAGTAGTTCTGCCTCGGGGAACGGCTTGTACAAAAAGTCAATCGCACCGGCGTCAAGCGCTTGCGCTCGCACCTCCTCGTCCGCGTGCGCCGTCATGAAGACGATCGGGATATCCCAGTTGGCCGCTCCGATCTGACGTTGGAGTTGGAGGCCATTTATGCACATGCAAGCCATCCGCACATCGAGAATGAGGCATGCCGTGTCGCGCACTTGATTCGAATTCAAGAACGCCTCGGCCGACGCAAACCCTCGTGCCCTGAACCCGATGGATCGGATGAGATTGTCGAGCGACGTCCTCAGTGCATCATCGTCGTCGACAATTGAGATGAGCGGAACACTGGGCATCGAGTGCCTCTTGCCTTTCGCAGCTCTCAACCGTGCCTTTGGACGGATCGCACCCATCTATCACCTAGCGGCTCGAGTCTGAGGTTATGGCGAGCTGCAGACACAGCCTACCTGTTTCGGGCGAGGACGTCTCTACTACTTTGGGAAACACGGCTACGACTTTTGGGCGGGTACTCCGAGCCTATCAGCCATCCTGACCAGCTCGGCCAAGGAACCGGCTCTCATCTTTTCCATCACGTGGCGACGGTGAACTTTTACGGTGGTCTCGCTCATACCCAACTTTCCCGCGATCTGTTTGTTGAGCAGTCCGGAAATCACCCGCCCCATCACTTCCCGCTCCCTCGGGGTAAGCGAATCAAACCGGCTGTGCAGTACTTCAATCCCCGCCCGCTGGTCGCGAGCTGTGCGGTCGCGTTCGAGCGCTTGCTGAATGGCGTCGAGCAGATCCTGGTCTCGGACAGGTTTCGTCAAAAACTCCACGGCCCCGGCTTTCATTGCCCGCACACTCATCGGGATATCGCCGTGGCCGGTGAGGAAGATAATGGGAATATCCGTGCCGGCCTCAGTCATCCGCTTCTGCAGATCAAGCCCGCTGAAGCCCGGCAGCCGCACGTCGAGCACCAAGCAGCCTGGCACATCCAAACGTATGCTGCGCAGGAACTCCCGGGCCGAAGCGAAGGCCTCGACCCGCAGCCCGACAGACCGCATGAGGTTCTTGAGTGACTCGCGCATCGCGACATCATCATCGACGACGAACACCACGGGAGCCGCTTCCGTCATGCCGGCCTCTCGCCCTCGATCGGCAACGCGAATCGAAACGTTGCACCTTTGCCTTCATTAGCTGTCGCCCACAGCCGTCCGCCGTGAGCCTCGATAATCGAGCGGCTGATCGCCAGCCCCATGCCCAGGCCGCGAGGCTTGGTCGTATAGAAGGCGTCAAAGAGGTTGTCGAGACGCGTTGGATCCAGCCCTGGCCCCGAATCTTGGACAGCAACCAGCACGTTCTGGGATTCCTGTTTGGCGGAGCGGACCAGCAGCTCTCGCGGGCCTTCGCCGGCTCCGCTCATGGCCTCGATGGCGTTCATCATCAGATTGAGCAACACCTGTTGCAATTGGATTCGATCTCCCAGCATGAGCGGCACCTCATCTGATAGTTGTGTTTCTATCGTTACGCCGTTTCGTTGCATTTCGAAGTGTGCAAGCGCGGTCACTTCACGTATCGTTTCGTTGATATCAAGCCAGTCCTTCTGCGATGGCGCCTTCATGACCAGCGCGCGAATCCGGTCGATGATTTCGCTGGCACGATGACCGTCTTTGATCACAAGCGCGGCAGACTGCCGCGCTTCCTCCGTGTTCTGGGCAGCCAGCCAGCGCAGGCAGGCACCGGCGTTATTGACGATGGCCCCGAGCGGCTGATTGATTTCGTGGGCGATCGAGGCCGTCAGCTCTCCCAGGGTCGCTACCCTCGTCACGTGGGCCAGCTCCATCTGTGCATGGTGCAGCACATCTTCGGCCCGCTTGCGCTCGGTGATCTCCTGCGTGACACAGAGAACGCTGACGACCCTGCCCTGCTCATCCTGTTCGGGAATGCGGCGGGTTTCAAAAACCCGCTCGCCACTGGGCGACGACCAGCGCGCTTCGACAGTATGCGGGCGTCCTTGTTCGAACACCTGCTTGATCCCAGCCAGCTGGGCATCCAGCAGGGCATCGTTTTGCCCAGGAGGTCCAGGGATACCGAGTTCGTGAATGGTTTTGCCAAGAATCTGTTCCAATGGACGACCGAACACCCGCGCGACCGAGGGACTCACCGAGAGATGGCGGCCTTCCTCATCCATACGGGCGACGAAGTCGGGGTAGTTCTCCACCAGGATGCGCAGCTGCCGCTCCGTCTTGACCAACTCCTCCTCCACCCGCTTCTGGGCATCAATATCGGTACTGGTTCCATACCATCTGACGACCTTGCCCTGCTCGTCATGCACTGGCGCAGCCCGAGATATGAACCAGCGATATTCTCCATCGAAACGTCGCAGGCGTGCCTCTAACTCACCCGGCTCTCCAGAGGAGAGAAGCCCGAGCCAAGTGTCCATTACTTTCCCTAATTCTTCTGGATGAATGGCCACTTGCCATCCCCAACCAAGAGCCTCCTTCGGCGATAGACCTGTGTAGTCCAGCCATCGCTGGTTGAGAAATTCTGCGGTGCCGTCCGGCCGGCATGACCATGCCAGGATGGGAATCTTTTCGATCATCTCTCCAAGTGGGAGTTCTGGTACATTCATCGACCGGCTTCTCCTGTATGCCCTCCGCCTAGTGCTTCATTCTCTAGAATCCAGAGGCTGAAGCAGCGCGGTGAACAGCAAGGCGAGGAGCACTGCAGCAGCGCTGAGGCCATGGCACAGGCGTTGAGCGGATCTGCCTCGGCAGATCACCCTTGGATTTAGGATCTGAAATCCGAGACGATTATGCAGTCTCACAAAGATCATTATCAAGACTGTCGCTACGATGGCTCTCGGAAGTGCAGCTTTTCATCGTGCAGATAATCCTGCCGAACCAAGATTCCACGGCCCAGGGTTAACCCGGCTGTGGCTGCGGTGATTACGCCGAATTCGGACGACGCCTGCCGAAGGTCGTCCTCCTCCGGCTGTAAAATTTCTGGCACAGCCAAAATTCGTACAGCTTCAGGCCGCGTTACCCCGGCGCGGCGGGCGATGTCATGTCCGGATTGATTGAGTGGGCGGGCGTTGCTGTGATTCAGAATGAAGTTTTCCTGCCGCTGCGCCCAGGCAGCGGCTCGGGGGATCAACTCGCGTAAGAGATGTTCCGGGATCATCATTCGCCTTTTCGAGTTTCAAGCTTAGCTAATTCGGTCAGGGCTACTTGCCGGACTTTTTCTTCGCCGCCTGCCTCACGCCTTTCTCACTGGTCTTCCCTACCTTTGCTCTTATTTCGCTTAGCGTCGCCTTCCGCGGAAACCCAGGAATGGGATTGGGAAGGTTTTCGTTAAGCGTGTTGCCGTGCTTTTGACTAATTCGGCCGCGTTTGGGCGGAGTCCTGTTGCGGTGGCGGTTATCCAGTCCTGGTTCCTTCATTTTCGTTTTCCTCTGTGAACTTTGGCCTGTAGGCTGATTGTGAATAATAACGTCCATTCTCTTTCACGCAAGGCCCGGACCCGACTCCGAAATCCCGCAGTGCACCGGCCAGAGCCACGGCCTTTTCCATAGGGTTGGTTCCTCCGACTTCTCCCGCGAAAGGGATCGTCACCCGCATGGGCCGAGACTCCCGCTACGGGAGGCTCGGGGAGCGCCAGCGAGTAGAGCCCGGTCCGCGCCTCCGTGCGGATTCGCCCCCGGCCAGCCTGTCTTTCCCAAGCAGATTGTACCGATTTTGTACCGGGACCCTGCTTTTGAGGCTTTTGACGACTTCAGCGACTTTGCAGAATCAGCAAGTTACGGAACTTCCAAAACCTGTCAAGTTTCCCGTGGTTCGAATCCATGCCGGGGAGCCACCTTTTGCAATCAACAACTTACAAAACAATGGTCCAGTCCTTGTGCGAATTTTGTACCGACGCATCCAAGCCCGTGCGGTCCAACTCATTGACGCTGTTATAAAAGCACGCTGAGCATGGATTCGAAATTTGGAGTTAGGAA
>Ga0137415_10004884_pt1 | contig 13248 bp, 12 predicted proteins | sample CZODoug3_1_1_16f_FD_183082 | JGI IMG/M metagenome (GOLD analysis project Ga0137415, IMG submission 183082) | Vadose zone soil fungal communities from Angelo Coast Range Reserve, California, USA - CZODoug3_1_1_16fungal (Hybrid Assembly) | ecosystem: Environmental > Terrestrial > Soil > Vadose... | reverse complement strand
TCGTGGTGCTGCTGCCGCTCAACGTGACGCTGCCGCGGCGGCGGCCGGAAGACGTCGGGCTCCGCCCCGACGGCGACACGGCGCCCGTCGCGGGCCGCCCCGTCGTCGACAACGTCGTCGACCGCGCGTGGGCGTCGGTGGACTGGACGCTCGGCCGCGCGATGCGCACGGCGCGCTTCTGGTGGCTCTTCGTCGGCTTCTTCGCCGCGCTGCTCGTCTGGTACATGGTGCAGGCGCACCAGACCAAGTATCTGCTCGACATCGGCTTCGATCGCGAGAGCGCCGCGTGGGCGCTCGGCGTGGTCGGGCTGACGGGCATCGTCGGCCAGATCGCGCTCGGCTGGCTCTCCGACCGCGTGGGACGCGAGTGGGCATGGACGCTCGGCGGCCTCGGCTTCGCCGTGTGCTACGCGGCGCTGCTGCTCCTGCCCGCACACCCGTCGATCGGCCTGCTGTATGTCATGGTGGCGTCGCAGGGGCTTCTCGGTTACGGGCTCGCCTCGGTCTTCGGCGCCATTCCCGCCGAGATCTTCCAGGGCCGCCACTACGGGACGATCTTCGGCACGCTCACTCTCGGCGCCAACGCCGGCGCAGGATTCGGGCCGTGGGTGGCGGGCGCGATCTACGACCGCGCGGGAACGTACACCCCGGCCTGGCTGCTCGCGATCGGGGCGTGCGCGGTGTCGGTTGTGGCGATCTGGCTCGCGGCGCCGCGCAAGGTCCGCGCGGTGGCCGGGCGCGTCAGGTGAGATGGGGGGCCCCGAAATGGCCCCCCATACCCCCCACGCTCGTCACGCCCCGGGGAACCCGGGGCGCTCCTCGGTCACACGAGGCGCGGGAGCAGCGCGCTGATCGAGCCGCGTAGCACCACGTCGGCGAGCGAATCCATCTCCGTCGGCTCGGCGTTCACGATGACGACGCGCGCGCCCGCCTCCTTGGCCACCGGCACCACGCCCGCGATCGGGTAGACCGACAGCTTGGTGCCGATCGCGAGCATGAGGTCGCAGCGCCGCGCGGCGTCGCCCGCGCGCTGCAGGTCCTCCTGCACCAGCCCCTGGCCGAACGAGATCGTCGCCGACTTCAAGATGCCGCCGCACGTGCGGCACGGCGGATCGGCCTCGCCCGCGCGCACGCGCGCCAGCGCGCGCTCCATCGGCGCGCGCTCGCCGCAGTCCAGGCACACGACCTCGCGCGTGGTGCCGTGGATCTCGATCACGCGGTCGGGAGAGGAGCCGGCCTTGAGATGCAGGCCGTCGACGTTCTGGGTGATGAGCGTATCGAGGATGCCGCGCCGCTCCAGGGCGACGAGCGCGCGGTGCCCGTTGTTGGGCTCCCGGTCGTGAATGGGCATGTCCAGCCGGCTGCGCCACGCGCGCTTGCGCACCTCGGGATCGGCGACGTAGTGCTGGATCGTGGCCATCTTCTCGGCCTCAGGGTTCTTCGTCCACACGCCCTGGGGCCCGCGAAAATCAGGAATGCCGGAGTCGGTCGAGATGCCGGCGCCGGTGAGGACGACGATGCGCCGCGCGGCGTCGATCCAGCCGCGGACGGTGGCGAGAGCAGGCTCCAGGTCGTCAGCCACGACGCCCTGATACCACGCCCTCGCCGCCGCGGCTACATGCCGAGGGCCTTCATGGCCTCCTTGGCCTTCGCCTCCGCCTCCGCGTGCTTGCCGGCTTTGTGCAGCGCATCGGCCTCCTCGGCCAGCTGCCGGGCGTTGTAGCCGGCGTCGTCGAGACGGTTGCCCGCCTCGTCGTTCACCTGCTTGATGAGCTTCGGACACTGGAACGCCGACGACGGCCCGGCGACGGCGAAGAGCAGCGCGAGAGCGACGCTGACCACGAGTGCGGCACGCCCCATCGATGTGGCTCCTTTCGACCTCGAGAGATGAGATTCGTCGCCGCATGGACAGGCAAGGCCGGGGCCAGACGCGCCGCCGCCCGAACCCTCGAAAGTTCGCGTGCTTGGCGGGCGCGGCGGCCGGCGCGCGCCGGCGCGCGTGTGGCGAAAATGATCGCGTGAGGCGTTCCGCCTCACTTCCCGCCGGCGACGGGCTGTGATACACCGACGTGAGCATGCGTCTCGGCGTCCGTCAGAAGCTGGTGCTCCTGAGTCTGCTCATCGTCGTGGTCGTCTCGTTCACGTTCACGGCCGTGCAGCTCGATCTGACGCGCACGTGGCGCGAGGAAGACCTGCGCGACCGCGCCGTGATCTTCGCGCGCGAGATCGCCGCCACCATCGGCGACCATCACGAGCTGGAGGCCCACGCCCTCATCGACCGCAAGATCCACCAGATCATGGCCGTGCGGCCGAGCGTGCTGCAGCTCGACATCGTGCGCCTGCCTCCCGGCGGGGGCGCCGTGGTGGCCACGAGCGAGCCGACTCACCGCCTTCCCTTCACCACCGGGGACGAGGCCGCCGTCCGCAACGGCGTCGTGATCTCGCGCCTGCTCACCGACGCCGGCGGCCGGTCGTGGGAGGTGATGGCGCCGATCCAGCTCGACGGCGCGGTGGCCGGTGCCGTGGCCGCGCGCTTCTCGCTCAACCGCTTCGACGCGCGCGAGGCGCGCAGTCGTACGCTCGCCCTCTGGCTCACCGCCGTCTCGGTGCTGGTGATGGGCTCGCTCATGACCCTGGCCGTCCACGGCGTGGTCAACCGCCCGATCGAGCGGTTCGTGCGCGCCATGCGCGGCGCCGAGGCGGAGCCGGTGGCGGTGACCTCGAACGACGAGTTCGGCGCGATGGCGCGCCGGTTCAACGACATGATCGCGCGCGCCCGCGAGCGACTGTTCGCCATGCAGCGCGACCTCAGCCATGCCGAGCGGCTGGCGCTCTCGGGCCGCATCGTGGCCGAGGTGGCGCACGAGGTCGGCACGCCGCTGCACTCCGTGATGGGCCACCTCGAGCTCCTGCGCGAGGACCTGCCCGCGGCCGCGGTGTCGGAGACGATCGAGCGCCGCCTGCGCGTGATCGAGAGCCAGCTCGGACGGCTGCGCGAGATCATCGATCGCCTGCTCGACCTCACGCGCCGCTCGCCGCAGCCGGCGGTACCGGTGGACCTCAACAGCCTCGTGCAGGAGACCGTGGAGCTGGTGCGCCCGGCGGTGACGGCCGCGCGGCTGGAGCTGTGCGTCGAGGCCGATCCCGCGCTGCCGCGGCTGCTCGCCCAGCGCAGCGAGCTGCAGCAGGTCGTGCTGAACCTCCTCACCAACGCGCTCGACGCCACGCCGCCCGGCGGCGCCATCCGCGTGGCGACGCGCGCGCGCGGCGGCGAGGTGGAGATCGAGGTCGCCGACACGGGCTGTGGGATCCCGGGTCCGGAGCTCAAGCGCGTCTTCGACCCGTTCGTCACGACGAAGGATCCCGAGCGCGGCACCGGGCTGGGACTCTTCATCTGCGCGCAGATCGTCCACGGCCACGGCGGGCGCATCGACGTGGCGAGCGAGGAGGGGCGCGGCAGTGCCTTCCGCGTCCTGCTGCCCGTGGACCGCGTGGCCGTTCACCAGGCGGCGCATTCATGACGTCCGCGCGCCCCGCCGTGCTGGTGGCCGACGACGACGCGGTCGCGCGCGACCTGCTGGTGGAGGTGCTCGAGCGCGAGGGCTATCGCGTGCGCGCGGCCAGCGGCGGCGGCGAGGCGATCGCGCTCGCCGAGCGCGAGGTCTTCGACGTGGCGCTGGTGGATCTGCGCATGCCGGAGCCCGACGGGCTCGCGGTGCTGGCGCGGCTGGTCGCCCTCGACCCGGCCCCGGCCGTGCTGATCCTCACGGCGTTCGCGGCGATGGACACGACGATCGAGGCGATCCGCCGCGGCGCCTACGACTATCTCAGCAAACCCTTCCGCCTCGACGAGATCAAGCGGGCCGTGCGCCGCACCCTCGAGGTCCAGCGGCTGGCGCGCGACAACCAGCGCTACCGCCGCGAGCTGCGCGAGCGCTTCGACCCCGACCGCCTCGTCGGCCACTCGCCGGAGATCGTCGCCATCTACAAGCTGGTGGCCCGCGTGGCGGGCCTCGACACGACGGTGCTGATCCAGGGCGAGACGGGCACGGGCAAGGAGCTGGTGGCGCGGGCGATTCACTATGCGGGGTCCCGCGCCGACCGGCCGTTCGTCGTCATCGACTGCGCCGCCATCCCCGAGCCGCTGTTCGAGTCGGAGCTGTTCGGTCACGAGCGCGGCGCCTTCACGGGCGCGGTCGCCACGCGGCGCGGGCTGCTCGAGACGGCGCAGGGCGGCACCTGCTTCTTCGACGAGGTCTCGGAGGTGTCGCCGGCGCTCCAGGCCAAGCTGCTGCGCACGCTGCAAGACCGCGTGCTCCGGCGGGTGGGCGGCAACGAGCCGATCCCCGTCGACGTGCGGCTGGTGGCGGCCACCAACCGCGATCTGAAGAAGCGCGTCGAGGACGGCCTGTTCCGCGAGGACCTCTACTACCGTCTCAACGGCGTCACCATCGCCGTCCCGCCCCTGCGCGAGCGCGGCGACGATGTTGCCTTGCTGGCCGAGCATTTCGCGCGCAGGTACGCCGCGGCCGCGAGCAAGCCCGTGGAGGGCTTCGCGCCGGGCACGCTGGACGCGCTCCGCGCCTACGCGTGGCCGGGCAACGTGCGCGAGCTGGAGCACGCCATCGAGCGTGCGGTGGCGCTCGCCCGCTCGACTCTGCTGCTACCCGAAGACCTGCCGGCGGACGTCCGCGCCGAGACCAAGCGCGCCCCCGAGCTGCCGCCGAACCGGATGACGCTGGAGGAGCTCAAGCGCTGGTACGTCGCGCTCGTGCTCGACGAGGCCGGCGGCAACAAGGTGCGCGCCGCCGAGCTGCTCGGCATCGACCGCCGCACCCTCTACCGCATCCTCGAGCGTGAGTCCGGCCCCGAAGAATAACGTCGACGCCCAGGTTCAGGCCCTGCGCTCATTTACTGTCCTTCTGCCGGATTTTCCGCAGCGCGCTGCCAAGCCACACGGCACTGGGGTGTTCTTCCTGGTTTGGGCACCGCACTTTGTACGGCTGCCCACTGATGCTGCTCTCCGTGCCCGCTTTCTCTATGAACTCTTCCGGATCGGTGATGAGACCCTTCTCGGCCAAGTACTCGAGCTTCATTTGCAAGTGGTCCCGGGCCTCCGAGCCGCTATGCCAGCTTCCGTTCCGGTAAAACTGACATTTCGACGCTCCGAGCCCGTTCAGAAGCGCATCGATTTCTGTTTGGGCTGACGGCGATAACTCGGCCGCATGCGCGGGCGCTGCGGCTGACAGAAGAAGCACTAGTGTCTCGTCTGCGAAGTCATGTTAACGACCACGCCGCACGGCCTTCCGAATGATCGTGGCCGGATCCTTGGTCCACACGAAGGGCGTGGGGTGACTGTTCCACTCCGTGATGTACGCGTCGATGTGGCGTACGAGCGCGCGGACGCTTTCGAACGACGCGCGACGAACGGACTTCCGCGTGAGGATACCGAACCACGCCTCGACCATGTTCAGCCAGGACGCGCCTTTCGGGGTGAAGTGAAACTGAATCTCCGGATGCTTGGCGAGCCAGGCGTGCACGGCCGGCGTCGAATGCGTCGAGGAGTTGTCGAGCACGACGTGCAGGGAGCGTCCGCGATAGCGGCGCGCCAGGTGCTTCATGAAGCGCAAGAAGTCCGCCCCCGTGTGCCGCGGGGCGCAGTTGCCGGTCACGCGTCCGCTGGCGACATCGAGGGCCGCGTACAGACTGGTCAACCCGTTCCGGCGATAGTCATGCGTCTGCCGCGCCGGCAGGCCGGCGCGCAAGGGCAGCAAGGGCTGCGTGCGGCTCAACGCTTGGATTTGGGTCTTCTCGTCCAGACTGAGCACCACGGCGTTCGTCGGAGGGTCGAGATAGAGGCCGACGACGTCGTAGATCTTCGCCTCGGCCTCCGGGTCGGTCGTGAACTTGAACGTGGAGACCTGATGAGGCTTGAGGGCATGCGCCCGCCAGATGCGATGGACGGTGCCGTGCGAGACGCCGGCGTGGCGGGCCAAGTCCCGCGTCGACCAATGCGTGAGGCCCGCGGCGGGCGGCTTCAACGTCAACGCCACGATCTGCGCCCGCTTCCGTGCCGTGATCGTCGGTGGCCGGCCGGAACGGGGCCGGTCCTGCAATCCCGCGATACCCTGGTCCGCGAAGCGTCGGCGCAAGCGGCTGACTTGAACCACCGTGTAGCCGACCCGCTCGGCAATGGCGACGCCAGACATCCCTTGCACCATCAGCAACACGGCGCGAGCCCGGCGACTGAGCCCGGACGGCGTCGACGGCGCTCGCTGAAGCCGCTCGAGCTCATGCCGGTCAGCCTCGCTGACCGCGATAGGGCGAACGCGATTGGCCATGGCGCCTCCTGAGAATATCCATGGCCAATATTAACGCGACTTCTGATACGAGACACTAGTTCGTCCGTCCGTCCACCCGCGTCGCGTAGTCCCTTGGGGCTAACAGGCATTGCAGCTTCGAGATCACGCCGCTGCCTTTTCGAGGTCCTCGACCTCTGAGCGCAGCGCGATCCACTCGGGTGAGCCAAGGTTTGGCACATTCCGCCAACTGAATTTGCCGCCCACCGTCTCGAGTGAATAGCGGGCGGCGAGGTCCTGGAACTTCTCACGGGCCGACGGTATCGACCAGAAGGATCTTCGCGGACGTCGTCCATACCGCGCGGCGCTGGAACTCAGGATTTAGGACGAGGAGTTTTTTCGAGTGCCAGTCACGCCCCCTCCTTTCGTGCGCGGGACTACAGAACGGCTCCAGGACGTGTGTATCGGCCGGCCCGTGCTGCTCAGTCGGCCAGAAGGGATACTACCGCTTCCTTCCCTGCTTGGTGGGCCGAAAACTGATCTTTTCGGACTGCCCGCGGACCCACGGTCTCCGCCGACGTTGCTGCCTTTGACACCGATGTGGACCAAATCATCGTCGACAAGGCCAAGCAGTTGACGCAACGTATCCGCGACTTCCGCGCTGGGCTCTATGATCTTGGCGGGCCTGGAGCCGCTCCAGCTCATCGACGTAGAGGAGCTGGAAATCTTGGAGACGATTCTGCCGCAGGGCGTGAGCCTGCTCGACATCCTGCAGGCGCGCGCTGCCGAGCCCGAGCGTCGCAACATCAGCCCGAAGAACTTCCTCATCGCCAGGTATCCTCGCGAGGACGCGAACGAGTTCCTGCGACGGGAATACCAGGCGATTGGCGAGCACGCGAAACGTCTATTCTTCGGCGCGTAGTAGTGGTCGTCGGCACAGTGGACGCGCATTCAGGCACTCCTGAAGTGACCGCAGCCCGCGCACCCTCGCCGAACGGGACGGACGAACCGATTCCTGGGTGAAGTCTGGGTAGCAACTCGGGGGAACTTTCTAGGCCCTCAGCCCTCGGGAAAGTCTCGCGCGCGCCTGTTCAGCGAAGGCTGTTATCTGCTCGACGTCGACTCGTCCGCTCAGGACGGAGTCGAGGGTTTCGAGCCCCCGACCTCGGGATGGGCCCGGAGACCCGCGACCCCGGCGCTGGTCCAGCGCCTCGGCGAGGCCATGCCAGCGTCCCGCGGCGCTCGCGATCCTCGGCGAAGAGCCGCCTGGGTTTTGGACACCCTTGTAGACGCGCGCGCAAGGAGGCCCCGGCCACTCTGCGCGGATCCCTCCGTCTTGGTCTTCACACCGCGGTGCGTCCGCCGTCGACGGCAAGTTTTGCGCCGTGAATGAAACTCGCACGATCCGTCGCCAAGAACACAATGGCCTCGGCGATCTCGTCCGCTGTAGCCGGACGGCCCGCCGGCGCCTGGGCAGCCAGCTGATCGAGAGCCTCGCCCATTGCGTCCGTGCCTTCCGTGCGCGTAGGTCCAGGGCTCACGGCATTGACGCGAACACCGCTCGGGCCATATTCGGCCGCCCACGCTTTGGTCAGTAGATTGATGGCGGCCTTGCTCGAGCCATAGAGGCTCAGGCCGGACACCGCGTAATCCGCAGCCATCGTCGATACATTGACGATCGCCCCTTTGCCTCTCTTCGCCATCAGCGGCGCCAGTGTCGCGACGAGGAAGTACGGCACCTTGACGTTGAGCGCATACACGCTCTCAAACGCTTCCTCTGTCATTTCATGCGTCGGCCCGAACGGGAAGATCCCTGCACTGTTGATCAGAATATCGACATGATCGTTTCCGAGTTCGATCGCCCTTCTCGCCACTTCGCGCGCGCTCGACGCGTCGTGAAGGTCGGCCGAAATAACATCTGCCTTGCCTCCGGCTGCGCGGATCTCGGCAACCGTCTTCTCCCCCCTCTCCGCGTTGCGGCCCACGACGATGACATGGATGCCAAGCTGCGCCAGTTTCCTCGCTGCCGCCCGGCCGATACCGCTCGTTCCTCCGGTAACAAGTGCGGTCGACGCCGACCGGCGGAGATCCTCGGTGGCTTGATGCATGATCTCGATCCGCTCCCGGAAGACGTTGTACGGAGGGCCGCCGGACTCGAATGCCGACTTGAACGCGTCCAGTCGTCGCCGGAGACTCATCGGTCACCTCGCCAATGCTGTGTTTCGGACACGCTTACGATGCCGGAGCGACCAACGATCGTCGCGTAGTATGTTTCGATCAGAGTGATCGCGAGACGCGATCACCGAACTGCCATGGAACTGAGACATCTGCGCTACTTCCGGGCGGTGGCGGAGTCGAAGGGTTTCCGCGAGGCGGCCCGCCGGCTGCACGTCGTCCAGCCGGCGCTCAGCCAGACCGTGTCCGATCTCGAGCGCGAGCTAGGCGTCCGACTGTTGACGCGCAACTCTCGGAGCGTGCGGCTGACGTCGGAAGGCGAGGTGTTCCTGAGGGAAGCCAAGGAAATTCTGGCGCACGCCGACCGCTCGGTCGAACTGGCTCGTGGGGCGGCGCGGGGCGAGATTGGTTCATTGTCCGTCGGCTTCTTGGGCTCGGCCACCGCCTTCTTCTTGCCGCGGATCATCCGCGAGTTCCGTCGCCGTTTCCCAGGCGTTCGGCTGACACTGCGTGAGATGGCGCCGACGCCTCAGATCGACGAGTTCCGCGCCGGACGACTCGACGTCGGGTTCACCCGGCCCATCCCAGCGACGGACGATGCCGGGCTTCGATCTGAGTGCCTCTACCGCGATTCATTGCTCGCCGTCCTCCCGAAAGGGCATCCGGCTTCCACCCGCCCCGTGGTGCCCGTGAAGCAACTGGCCGCCGAACCCTTCGTCCTCTTCCATCGGGCCGGGGCACCGGAGCTCTTCGATGCGATCGTCAGCCTCTGCAGCCGCGCCGGCTTCACGCCACGCGTAGTCAACGAGGCCGACATGATGCAGACCGTCCTGACGCTGGTTGAGGCCGGCGAGGGCGTAACCCTGGTTCCAGCGTGTGTGAGCAATCTGCGCGGCAACGGTGTCGTCTTGCGACCCGTCGAGCCCGACACCGTTCGCATTCCTTTGATGATGGTCTGGCCCGAAGACCGAGAGAGCCGCGCGCTCCGATCGTTCCTGGATCTCGTTCGCGAGCAGGCGGAAACAATCAGAGGCATGCTTCCAGGGCGGCGTCGGCGTTGATTCGGACCCCGACTTTCAGAAGTCCAAAACCGATTCCTGGGTGAAGTCTGGGTAAACGAAAGGGGCTAGCGGCCTTAGCGTCCGCTAACCCCTCGTCGTCCGTGGTTGCGGGGGCTGGATTTGAACCAGCGACCTTTGGGTTATGAGCGACTGTCTTGCGAGTCAAGCGCGTTGCCATGAGCGGTGATCTCGAAGGATGGCGTTGAGGATCGTGAGGAGCTTGCGCATGGCCGCGGTGAGCGCGACTTTGGCCGGGCGCCCGGCCGCGCGAAGCCGCTGGTAGAAGGCGGCGATGGGTGGGTTGCGACGAATGGCGGTAATTGTGGCCATGTACAGGACTCGGCGGACGGGGGCGCGGCCGCCCGTCACCATGCGCCGGCCGCGCAGCGTACCGCTGTCGCGGTTGAACGGAGCAACGCCGACGAGGGCCGCGATCTTGCGTCGGGTGAGCCGCCCGAGTTCGGGCAGGTCCGCGATGAGGGTGAACGCCGTTACTGGGCCAATCCCAGGAACCGAGCGGAGAAGGTCCTCGGCCTCGCGCCAGACAGGGCTTGAGCGGATCGTGTCGTGTAGATCGGTCTCGAGCTCCCGGAGGGCGCGTTCGAGCCAGCGGAGGTGGGCCGCAATCCGGCGCTGCAGCTGGGGATCGCGCACGAGGCGGCGACGGTTTGTTTCGGCGCCGAGCATTTCGACCAGTTGGCGACGGCGGGCCACGAATTCGCCCAAGACCTGGGCCTGCGCATCCGGCAGCGGCCGGGCGACGGGCCGGACCGCTTCGGCAAACAGAGCGATGACGCGCGCATCGAGGGCATCCGTCTTGGCGAGCTGCCCCGTCGCGCGGGCGAAATCCCGGATTTGCCGTGGGTTGACCACCGCGATTGGGAGCCGAGCGCTCGCAAGCGCGGCCGCCACGGTCACCTCATATCCGCCGGTGGCTTCGAGAACCACGATCGCCGGCGCGCAGGGCACCAGGCGCTCAGTGAGTGCAACGAGGCCGGCCTCGTCGTGGCCAATGCTGAACGTCTCGCCAGTAGGGCGGAGGTGGACATCAAGGCGATCCTTGGCGACGTCGATGCCGACAAACAGGGACTGTTCCATGACCCGTCCTTGCGAATGCGGGCTCTGATGGCCCAAGCGACTGTTCGGGTTCGATGATGGAACAGCAGGCGGGGCACCGAGCTCATAAACGGTCTTCGGAGACCCAGGGGAATACGGGCTCCCGCCCACCTTCACCCGCGCCAGCTTAACGCTGGCTCGAGCTTGAGAGATACAAGGGGAAGTTCGGTAATCAGCGGAACCAAGGCGAACCGAGTCAAACCAATGACGACATAGCTTTACTGAATCGCTCCGATGGAACCTTTTGGCTTGTTTCGGTCGGTCTACTTCATAGTCGCTTCATAGGCCTCGACAGCCGCCGGACCCGCTGATTAGGAGTCACCTTGGTCAGAGCAGCATCGGACACCATCGCGAAGACTCCGCAGCAAGAATCCGCGTTCTGGGTCAGACGATCCGCCGCGACTCTGCGCGTCGATTGATCCTGGTTTGCCACGGTTTTTGACCCGCTGTCCGGCGCGCTGTGCTTTTCATAAACCTGCTGCGCGTGCCCGACCGCTACGTGGCCAACGCCCTTTCCACGGCGGCGACGGCGCGGTCAATATCGGCGTCGGTCGTCGCCCTCATCGCCTGTTCTTCAGAACAAGGGGTTCGATTCGCTAAGGGGCTGCGCTGCTCACACCCTGAAGTTGGGCGTTCACAAGAAGCTCCGCAAGAATAGCAGACCATCGCAGTTGGCCTAACCGCTCGTCTTGAGCTCTTGTTGCGGCCCAGTCGCGGCCGAACAGCGGCCCGCGTTTCTATTTCGGCGGTGCCAGTTGAAGTCTCGCAGCCATTGTCACCAGATCGGCGAGAGAGTCGGCCTTCATCTTTCGCATCACCTGGCCGCGGTGTGCCTTCACCGTGATTTCGCTGATGCCGAGCTCGCCTCCGACCTGTTTGTTCAGCAGGCCGGAGACTACCAACGCCATGACCTCCCGTTCGCGACGGCTGAGCGACGAGTGGAGGTCTCGGAGCGCTTTTACTTCCGCCTCGTGAGCAAGCGTAGTCCGGCTGCGCTCGATGGCGTGTCGGATGGCGGTCAACAGAACGTCATCGCCGAATGGCTTCGTCAAGAATTCGACAGCTCCCGCCTTCATGGCTTGCACCGTCATGGGCACATCGCCGTAGCCCGTGATGAAGATGATCGGCATGTCAGTCCGCTCAACGCCGACGCGCTTCTGCAGGTCGAGACCATTGAGGCCTGGAAGAGCAATATCAAGTACGAGGCAACTCGGAACAAGGCTTCGTGGGCGGGTAAGGAATTCTTGTGCAGACGCGAACGTCTCTGGCTGCCAGCCCTCGCTGCCAATCAATAATTCCAGCGATTCGCGCACCGAGACATCATCGTCGACAACGAACACGATTGGTGTGGCCTGCAACAGGGGTGACAACTCCCATTCATGGGCCAAGGGGCACGCTAGATGATTCTATATCCACCAGGCACCTAGAAAAGGAGCGAATCACTCAGCTCGCTGGCAGTGCGGCATTGAGTGCCTTAAGCAGAGCAGTGTCGCTGAACGGTTTGAACAGGCACTCGACCGCGCCCTGTTCGAGCATTCGTGGACGGACAGTCTCATCTCTGTGAGCGGTAATGAAGACGATCGGAATGTCTTGCCGGCGAAGCTTCAATTCCCGTTGCAGGTCGGGTCCAGTCATGCCCGGCATGGCGATGTCGAGGATCAGACATCTGGTTTGGCCGACGCAATCGGATGCCAGGAACTCTTCGGCCGACGAGAACGCGCGGGCTGCAAAGCCGAACTCCATCAGCAAGTCGGGCAGCGACTCCCGCACGGACTCATCGTCATCGACCACTGACACAAGTGCATAAGTGCCTATCATAGATTCTCCGCCGCATCCGTCACGGCAGGCGTCCGAATGTCGCGATGAGTGCCGACGCCCGTCAAACCCCCAGGTGCGCTCGGGATAGCGAACGAGAACGTAGCTCCCGGACCATCATTTGGTGCCGCCCAAAGACGACCGTGATGACTTTCAATAATGGAGCGACTGACGCAAAGTCCGATTCCCATACCGTGATCCTTAGTTGTGTAGAACGCTTCGAAGAGTCTGTCGGCGGCGTGAGGGTCGAAACCGACTCCCGAATCTTGTACGGTCAGGCGCACATGATCGTCTTCGTCTCGTTCCGTCTTGACCAGCACCAACCTTGGATGATCGACGACGGCGCTCATCGCGTCTGAGGCGTTCCGGAGCAGGTTTAGGATGACCTGTTGAAGCTGGACGCGATCCCCTGCCACAACCGGGAGGTCGTCGGCAAATTCAGACCGTAGGATTATCTGGTTTCTCTGACGTTCGCTCAACGACAGCGCGATCACTTCTCGTGTGGCCTCATTCAGGTCTACCGATTCGGCCGTGGCCTCCTTCTTGCAAAAGAGCGCGCGTAATCGCGTTATCACCTGAGATGCACGGTTACCATCGCGAATGGTGCGGTGCGCGGTTTCGCGCGCGCCGTCGACGTTGGGCGGATCGGCGGCAAGCATCCGCAGACAGGTGCTGGCGTTGGTGATAATGCCCGACAGCGGCTGGTTGACTTCGTGCGCGATTGACGCCGTCAATACTCCGAGGCTCGTGCCTCTGGCCACGTGTGCGAGCTCCGATCGGGC
>Ga0137415_10004883_pt1 | contig 13248 bp, 10 predicted proteins | sample CZODoug3_1_1_16f_FD_183082 | JGI IMG/M metagenome (GOLD analysis project Ga0137415, IMG submission 183082) | Vadose zone soil fungal communities from Angelo Coast Range Reserve, California, USA - CZODoug3_1_1_16fungal (Hybrid Assembly) | ecosystem: Environmental > Terrestrial > Soil > Vadose... | reverse complement strand
CACTGTTCGACACCGTTTCATCGACGGTGACGACGATCGATCCTTCCTCCGGGGGTTGTGGGGTTTCGGGCGGCGTTACCCTCTTCGTCTGTCGTTTGAGCCCTGGCATTGGAGAGAACACGATTGCGTACATCGACTATGGTCTGCCCGGTGATGTTGGGTCTGGCGAGATCGTGGCCCACGACATCGCCGCCAACACGGCGACGCGTCTGACCAACGACGGGGTGGTCGATCAGAATCCCCAGGTGGCTCCCAACGGTAATGTGATCGTTTGGGAAACGTGCCCGTCGTTTACCACCTGCGACATCAGCCAGGCAGTCCGCACCGGCACGACCTGGACGGTCTCCAGCGTGGCCAGCACCCCCGACTCCGAGAACAACCCGGACACCGACGGAACCAACGTAGTCTACGAATCCAACCGGGCGACCAGCGTCGCGGGCAGAGACATCTATTTCAGGCTTGTCGATGGGGGCCCCGAAACGCAGCTTGAAATTGTGGGCTTTCAGTCGAATCCGTCAATCGCTGCCGGCATCATCGCGTTCCAGAGCGCTGCGGACAGCCTGAGTGCCAACGATCTGTACGTCCACCGCATCAGCTCTAACGAGCTCTTTCAGGTGACCAACACGCCGGGAATTGCTGAGACGCTCAACGACATCACCGTCCTCCCCACGGGCGAAGTGCGCTTGGTGTGGGCGGCCGATGGTGCTGACATACTCGGAGTGACGATCCAACTGCCGCCGCCTCCGACCTCCTGCTTGAACCGTACGGCGACGCTGACCGCCACCATGAACTACCGACCCTCGATCAGCCGCGTGGATGGCGCTGCGACGATGGTTCCCGAGATGACCTTCGCGATGCCTGCGTCAATTCCCGTGACCGCAGGCAACGCTGGAGTAATCGGCATGGCAACGTTGGCGTTCAAGAACGCCCAGTGCGCGTACGCCGTGCGCTGCCGGTACAAGAGCGCCGGCTCGAAGTACAACTTTGCCTCTTGCTCCGTCGCGACCGTCAAGGCCGGTACGCTGGTCACTGCAACCGACCTCCGGCTGCGCGTGAATCTCGGCAACTTCCTGTTGCCCAAGACGACGGCACAAGCCGTTTTGACCGAGGGCTGCTCGGTTCCGAACCGGGTTTGCGGCGTGAAGCTGCGGACTGATGATGACGGAAGCGAAGTATCCGCTTGCCAGGAGTGACCACGTAGCGTCGGCCCGCGAGCTCTTTAGGCCGTCAGCGCGGGTGTGGCTGACGCGACATCAAGGGCTCTGCGGCATCGGTCGATGAACTCTTGGAAGTCCTTACCTCGGGTCGAAGCACCGAAAAGGGCGCAGTTCATGTTGGGTGTCGCCCCTTTTTCTTACTCTTATTTTCTTGCGGTTCTGGAGTACAAACCTCTCGGGCCGTGATCGGCCCGACACGATCCCCGGCAAAGGAGAACGGCCATGAAAGCTTCCAGGTTTTGTCTGCAGAATTTGCACACCATTCTCACCGTCAGCCTGCTAACACTTTGTCTGGTATCAGCCGGTCTAGCTCAAACGACGTACACCATCACCGACTTAGGGACCCTTAACGGTGGCTTCTACAGCATTGGTCGAGGCATCAATGACTCCGGCCAGGTTACGGGGTATTCCTTCACGGCGGCCGGAGATACCCACGCTTTCCTGTACAGTGGCGGCAGCATGACCGACCTAGGGACCCTGGGTGGTACCTACAGCTACGGTCAAGGCATTAATGACTCCGGCCAGGTTACGGGGTACTCCCAAGGGACGGGCTCCACCATCCACGCCTTCCTATACAGTGGAGGCAGCATGACCGACCTCGGAACCCTGGGTGGTATCTACAGCATCGGTCAAGGCATCAATGACTCCGGCCAGGTTACGGGGCTCGCCTCGACACTCGATGGCTCGCAGCATGCCTTCCTATTCAGCCGAGGTAACATGGCCGACCTGGGGACGCTGGGCGGCAGCACCAGCACCGGTATGGGCATCAACGCCTCCAGCCAGATTACGGGGACCTCGTACACGACGGGCGGCTTGCTTGATGCCTTCCTGTACGGCGGAGGCAGTATGATCGACATCGGAACCCTGGGCAGTGGAAGTATCGGTAAAGCAATCAACAGTACCGGCCAGGTTACGGGTCTCTTCTACACAACGATCTTGTTCGGCCCTTATCACGCCTTCCTGTACAGCGGGGGTAGCATGACTGACCTAGGAACCCTAGGTGGTAGCTACAGCGAGGGTCTTGGCATCAATACCTCGGGCCAAGTTACGGGGGACTCCTCGACCACAGGCGACAGCGCGTATCACGCGTTCCTCTATACTCCAGGTGCCGGCATGGTTGATTTGAACACCTTGCTCCCGAGCGGCTCGGGATGGACACTCCTCGCTGCTTATGGCATCAACGATGCCGGGCAGATTACGGGCTCCGGCACGAATCCCAACGGCGAGGCTCATGCGTTCCTGCTCTCGCCGGCTAATGTGCCGTTTTCGGCCTTCGCCGCAAAGCTGGAAATCAGCGGCACGCCGCCCAGAAGCTTCGAGACCGTTGGCGGCTTTACCTTGGGAGCCGGCAGTAATGGCATCAGTCCCGTGAACGAGGTGGTTACGCTCACACTCGGCACGTTCTCCATCACCATTCCCAAGAACTCCTTCACTAGGACTTCCACAGGGGTCTTTACCTATCAGGGTAGAGTGGGCGGAGTGGCATCGCAATTCCGAATCGCGCCGGCGACCACCGGCTATACCTTCAAAGCCGAGGGCAGCCGCGCCACCGGGTTGCCGACCACCAACCCGGTTACCGTCGTGCTGACCGTCGGCGACGACACTGGTACAAAAACCGTAAAGAGTGAGAGAGAGTAGAGACGGGGCACAGAGCGTTCGCTTAGTTAACTAGAGTGGCGCGCTCGTTACTTCCACGCCGGCCGGGTTGCAGACGACGTCCGTTGACTACTCGACAAGGCTGAACGTCCGCCTATCATAGTGCAGAAGATTACGGGGAACGTAGTGCAATCACGTCGGGTGAGGACCAACAGCCGTAAGTTGTGCCAGCGCCTGCCAATGTCTTGGATGCAGGCGGCATCGGGCCGGGCGAATATCCGCTGCGTGCGACACCTCGTCTTTTCGCTCCCTGACAATAGCTGCACCGTGTACCGGGCGAACTGTAGCCTGTGTTGTAGCACCAGAATAGGCCATGAGAATCGATCCAGGACACGAGGGCGTGAATCTGTGCTTCCGTGGCAACGGATGCTCGTTCGGGGGAGCTGGAGGGTACTTGCTTGTCGTAGTCTCCGCTGCGGTTCGCAAAAAAGTCTGGACGTCTGGCAAACTGCGTTCGTAGATCGCGATGATGTCAGTCGGCGTCATACTGGGCTCATCGACTCGTTTCGCCTCGGTCTCCGGTATACGGCGGTGAACTCCCGCGCAACCCACCAGCGTCGTCAGCCGCCGCCTTTCAGAAGCTCCTCGGCCATCGCGGGATTGTCGTAAAAGAACCTATCGGCACCCATTGGCGCACTTGGGACTAGGCAGGGCCTACGTTCTATCGGGAGATACTGGCGAAGCCAAGAACACCTACCAAGACTTCTTCGCCCTCTGGAAAGACGCCGACGCCGACCTCCCCATCCTGAAAGAAGCCAAAGCAGAGTACGCAAAGCTGCAGTGATGTCCCTGCCCCTTCCGCCGGCGCAAGACCGCTTTCCCCTTGACAGCCAGGCCCCCAAACACCAGAATTGGCACGGCTTTTGGTGGACCTTCCTTTTGGCCTATAAGTTCGCGTTCTAGCAGTGGATGTTTTCGCACTTCGGTGGGCCTTTCCCGGGTAAATTCTTTTTTGTTCATGTCTGTTCCGGGCCGGAATTGTTTCCGGTCGGAAGAATTGCTCACGTGCGTGAGCCAATTCACGCTGGAAATGCACTTTACATAAGTGGGGAAGCGATCGATCCATGACACGAACGCGATTGCTACTCAGGCGCTGCATCTTGGGCTCGTCAGCTTCTATCCACCCGACGAGGCGGCATTGGACTACGGCCACGATGACCCTCTCACCGCGGACAACGCGAAGTGGTGTGGAGTCCGATCCTCCAGTGAGGAATCACGTGGACGACAACAGTTGTTCGTAGTAGTGATCGCAGGCCCAGCTTCATCGACTCCGGACAAACATGAGGGATATTCAAATACAGAAAGGAGAAGGAAATGAAAATCAGTGTATGTCGGTTTGCTGTTTCAGCGATGGTGTCTGTCATAGCAGCTCTGGGGGTCGCAAACGCACAGCAATGTAGCAGTTCGATCACCATGTGTGGATGCACCATCACTTCGCCGGGCGTGTACACCGTGGACGCCGGCCTGGACGCGCTCTCCGGTACGACCGCTCGTGGTGACTGCATCGACGTGGCGGCCAAGAAGGTCAGACTCCTCACCAACGCCTTCTTGATCCAGGGGCAGGGAAAAGGCGCCGGCATCCGTTTATTGCCCAGTGCCGACGATGTCTTTCTCGAGGGTTTGAACGCCAACTTCGGCTCCACGGCCCTCATCGGCTGGCAATACGGGCTGGAAAGTGAAGCCAGCAACGTGATCTCCGACGGGTTCGGGTACTTTGGCAACACCGTTGGAGTGCTGCTGAAAGGGGCAACGAACAACATCCTGACCCACTCTTACGCAAATGGGAACCTTGTTTATGGATATTGGGTCAAGGGTGGCTCCAGAAATCAGATCGATTCAGGAAATCAGGACAACGGGACTGCCGGGATCTACCTTGGCTGTTCCAGCACCGGGCCCATGGGAGAGGCATGTGAGGAAGATTCCAGCACCACCAGCGGGAACTTCATCTACGAATCCTTCGGAAACTCCGAAGGCTTACAAAACTACGGCATTGCGGTGGAACGCGGCAGCAAGCGCAACACCATCGTGGGCAACTCGTTCGGAACTTTAGGAGCCAACACTGTCTACGACATCTTCGATGGCAACCCCAACTGCGACGGCAACCTGTGGCGGGTCAACCAATTTGTGACCGCCAATCGCAGCTGCATTCAGTGAGTGATTGGGAGTTGCACAGGAATCTGGGCGAACGGCTGCAGGGCCCCGGTAAACCGGATTGAAGCGCGAACCGATCAATCAGTTTCGTGACGAAGTGTTCCCATGAAGCAAGTCGATGGCGTGCTCCGGGGAGCCTGACTACAAGTCAGAGATCCCCCAGGGATACTACGTGTTAGGAGGAGGTCTGACGAACCAGTTGCTGGTCACGTCGGCGGAGACCGACCCCAATGGTGTCTCAATTATAAGCACCTGCATAGCATCACCGCGCCCGGGTCGTACGTCGGCGCAGGTGGCGGCTTCGGCACTTTGCTCGCCGTTGATTGTCTTTTGACGCGAGAAAATCATTTCTAGAGTCTCTTGTTTCAGGAGACCAGGCTTCAGCAGAGCCGAGCCAAAGCGAACCAGATCCTCAGCAGTTGACAAGAAACCTCCACCCGAGAAGCCGATCCATTCGACCCTGCCTTCAGGGATGATATCCCAATCCCAATTACCCCTCATCGCGGCATCACCTGGATTACCCCTGCTTTATTTCGACGGTCACGGGCTCGGCTGAGATGGGACCATGCAAGACAACCAAGCATAGCCATAGTGGACAGCGAAACCGGTGAGTTCACTGAGAAGGCACTTCGCCATGAGGGAGCGCGCTGCGGGAGTTTTGCGCAGGTTTGGAAGGTCCGGTAGTGGTGGGCATCGAAGCCTAGCGAAGGAATGGAGTAAAGCGCGAAGATGCTCAACACCAAAAGAAGTACCGTGGCTGTATACCAGACCGCTCCAACAACTACAAGTTCAACGATGTTCCATCCGCTTGTATCGCTAGTCTGAACCGTGCTGATGGCGGGCTGTTCCACTCTGTTCTCTGATTCCCCAGTCAAACGTTGCGATTCTACCAGCCCGTCTCACGAAGGCCGTGCCCCGTCGTTCCCCAGGCTCCAGGCCGGGGGGGTGTAGCAAAATCCCCTCAACGCGTAATACCCCTGCAGTTTTGCGTTGACTCGTTGACTTGTGGGTACCCGCGTCCTAACATTGCGGACCTGTAGGCTGTGCATGATCGGCAAGACTGTCTCCCATTACCGCATCGAAGACCGGCTGGGTGTCGGCGGCATGGGAGTGGTGTATCGCGCCCTCGACCTCAAGCTGGGTAGAAATGTAGCTCTCAAATTCCTGCCTCCAGAGATGGTTCGCGACCACCAATCTCTGGAACGATTTCAGCGCGAGGCTCGTGCCGCTTCTGCACTCAACCATGCTAACATCTGCACAATTCATGAGATTGACGAAAGCGACGGCCATCCCTTCATCGTGATGGAGTACCTGGAAGGCCATTCGCTCAAGCAGATGATCACCGGCAAGCCGTTGAACAACCTCCAAATCCTGGACATTGCCATCCAGATCACCGAGGCCCTCGATGCCGCCCATGAATCCGGAATCATTCACCGCGATCTGAAGCCCGGCAATATTTTCATCACCCGCCGTGGACAGGCGAAAGTGCTCGATTTCGGGCTGGCCAAGCTCATGGAGACTCCTCCTCAGGCCGTCGATGAAAAGGGGTCGGATTCTCTCCCAACTTTGGCCGAGACGCGCGATTTGACCAGCCGAGGCGTAGCGCTTGGCACCGTGGCCTACATGTCTCCCGAGCAGGCGCGCGGCGAGGAACTCGATCAGCGCAGCGATCTCTTCTCTTTAGGCGCAGTGTTCTATGAGATGGCGACTGGGCGGCTCGCCTTCGGCTTCGGAACCACTGCGGTCGTCTTTGAGGCCATCCTGAACCGGACGCCCGTCCCGGCGGCACGAGTCAATCCTGAACTTCTTCCGGACCTCGGCTGGATTACCGCCAAGTTGCTCGAAAAGGACCGTCGCCTGCGCTACCAGGCAGCCGCCGAACTTCGCGCCGATCTGAAGCGCGTGAAGCGCGATACGGAATCGGCAGGAGTCCCCACTCTGGTAGCGCCGCCCGAAAGCCTTCGGCGTCGAAAAATGTTCGTCGTTGCAGCCGTCGTGTGTTTGGCCCTGGGGCTGGTCGCTCTTGTCGGCCGCAAACTCTGGAGTCAGTTGCTCGGGGGATCCTCGGATCGGATCCACTCGATCGCCGTGCTGCCCTTTTCGAACGCCGGCTCGGACTCGAATGTCGAGTACCTTTCCGATGGAGTGACCCAAGGCATCATTAGCAGCTTGTCTCGCCTACCAGAACTCCGTGTGATGGCCCGCAGTACGGTGTTCAGCTACAAGGGCCGCGACGTGAGTGCTCAGAAAGCCGGCCAGGAGCTGCAGGTCGACGCTGTATTGCTTGGCAAGATCACGCAACACGGAGACACATTAAGCATTCAAACCGATTTGGTTCGCGTGTCCGACGGATCGGAACTGTGGGGAGACCAGTACACTCGTAAGGTTTCCGACCTGGTGGCCGTGCAGGGAGACATTGCCCGGGAGATCTATGATAGCTTACGGCCCAAGTTCGCGGGGGCGGAAGCGAAGCAGTTAGCCAAGCGTGACACCGAGAACTCCGAAGCCTATCAACTCTACCTGCAAGGTCTTTTTTACTGGAACAAGTGGACGCAGGACGGATTCCAGAAGGCGATTGATTTCTTCCGCCAAGCCGTCGAAAAAGATCCCAATTACGCCCAGGCCTACGCGGGCCTCGCGGACGCTTACACCTTCATGGGCGCCTCGGGATACGTCGCACCCCCACAGGTATGGCAAAGCGCGAAGTCGGCCGCGATGCGGAGCGTCAAACTCGACGACACTCTTCCGGAAGGTCACATCTCGATGGCGCTGGTTCGTGAGAACTTCGACTGGGACTGGGCGGGGGCCGAGCGCGAATTCAAGCGAGCCATTCAGTTGAACCCGAACTCCGCCGAGGCTCATCACTGGTACGGCGATTTCCTGACCCGGTTAGGCCGCTTTGATGAGGCTCGCGCTGAATTGAAGACGGCGCAGGACCTCGACCCGCTCTCGCTGCTCATCAATACCAGCGTTGGTCGGCAGCTTTACTATGCAAGGCAATACGCAGCTGCCATTGAGCAATTCCGCAAGACCCTCGACATGGACTCAAACTTTGTCCCCGCGCAACACGCCATCGAGCTCGCCTATGCGCAAAACGGGATGAACCGCGAAGCCGTCGCCGAGCGCCAGAAGGTCCTGACGCTTTCGGGCAGTCCCGATCTCGCGGCCTCGATTGGTGAGGATTACAGCAAATCGGGGTACTCCGGAGTCTTGCAAAGCTGGCTGGAAGGTCTAAACGAAGTCTCTAAACGCGGTTACGTTTCGTCCTACAACATTGCTCAAATCCACGCGCGGCTCGGAAACAAACCACAAACGCTTGCCATGCTCGAACACGCATACGGCGCTCGCGACGGAAACCTGACCTATCTCAAGGTTGATCCCGTCTTCGACGATCTTCGTTCAGACCCGCGATTTCAAGGATTGCTACAAAAGCTAGCCATGCCCGAGTGACCTGCGACTCAGGATTCACCGTAACGGATAGCCCGCGTCTCCCGGCAAATGACCGTCGACGCGCACTATTTTTGTTCCTGGCCGGACATCGTGCGAGTCGATAAACGCAATCGCTCCTGGAAGCGCCGTCACCAGTTCATTCGCCATGTCGTTCGAGTACACCACTTTCGGAGCCGAAGCAGATTCCGCGCGAAAGATCTTCGCGATCCAGTACTGTTTGAACTGCGACTCCGACATCTGGTAGATCACTTTCAGTACGACGTCGCGCTCCCGGGCCACCGGAGCACGGATGAGCAACACCACCGGCGTATTCGCGCTCCAATACTGTCTGTCGCCCAGAAATATTTTGCGCACTTCCGCGAGACTCAGATTGCTCACCGGCGTATCCGACTGAACCACCACTGCGACATCCACGTCATGCGCTTGCGCCGATAGCGGCTGCCCTCCGAACAGAGAGAGAGCCGTTATCACCAAAACACTCCCCGCGATTTTTGAATGAATCGCCATTAGCGCTCTCTCAGAAAGTAAATGCTGTCTGGAAAAATGCCCCATTCACCCGTGGCTCGTTCACGCCCGGGCGTGTGTTGCGATACTCACCTTTGAACGCGGCGTAGTTTGTGATGTCGTACCTCACGCCGACGGTTGAGCCCACCAGATCCAGGACACTCGACGTACCCGTGATATCCCAAACCGGCTCGGTATTTGGCCTATGAATATACTCGAAGCGATAATACGGCTTCCATTTATTTTCCTGCCACGGCAGCCGATACGCCAGCTGCACATAAAACGCCTGACTGTTATACGTCTTCAACGTTTGCAGATCGCGGTGGTACACGTTCGAAAACTCCGACAGGAACTCCGGCTTCTCCTTCGTCCACACCAGGTGCGCCGACGAGATCCACTCATCAACGCTCAGTCCCGGCAGCGGCGTGAGCTTGTCGCGATACGCCGTACCCCCGAACTGCAATCCATAGAGCCGCGACGGCTTGGCAAACACGCTCGCGACCCACGCGCGATTATCATTAATATCTCCGCTGTCGCCCGCCTTGCTCAGCAGCGATGACCGCCCGTTCCCGATCCCCGCGCTATACGCCAACCCCAGCCCCCCCGATGGTATGCTCCCTTCCGCCAATACCCCCACGAAATGGACAGGCGTAAACGTCCCGCCAAACTTCACCATCTCCGGCCTGCTGATCGTCGTCTGCAGCCACGCCCCATGATGAAATGTATCGTTCCAGTAGCCAATCGGCGTGTGATATTTCCCGAACGACATTTTGAAGTAGTCGTTATAGTCGTACCGAATAATGGATCGCTCCACGCTCACGTCGTACGTGCTCGGCTCCGCTGTGAGACTCAGTTCCCCGAAATAACTCACCTTTGCCGACAGCGGAGAAGCGAAGTGCAGCACGAACTGACCCAGGTTAAATCCGCTCGTCGTCCCCTTCTGATCCGTCGCCGAAAAATCTACATCTCCAAAACCCCTGATCTGCAGCGAAGGATAGTGAATGGTCGCTTCCCGAACTTCTGCGTGGTCATGCATGGCTGAGTGGTCGTGCTCGGCCGTTTGGACTCCGCTTGGTGACGCGGGCGGCGTCGCAGCCGTGGCTGGCGTCGCGGGCGCCGCTGGCATGCTCACCTGCGCCGTCTTCTCTGCAGTGCCCTGCGAGCTCAATAGAACCGCAATCGCCGCATCCTGTTTGCGCTGACGCTCTTCCATTTCGCTCAGCCGCGTCTCCAATTGCTGGATCCGCTCCAGCAAGGCCTGGTTCGACTGTCCCTGATCGGCTGACGGCGGCGAAGACTGCGCAAATAGCGCGGCGCTAGTCAATAAGACTAAGACTAGTAGAAGCGAGAGTGATCGGGAAGGCATTCTTTGGCCTCCTCCCTTTCCTGAAGCGAAGTGCTTTCTTGAGTGCCCCAGGGCGGGCCCACAAAATGCCGCTAGTCTATTCCCTCCTTTACCCTTAGTAAAAGCCCTGTCCTCGTCCAGTAGCTCGCGGCACTGTGATCCTTTCCGTCAAACCAAACGGAACCGAACTCGGAGAGAGACCAAGTTCTTCCCGCTCTCTTTGCGAGAAGCCTACCTAAGGACCACGTAGCGATTTCCGCCAAGCCAGTATCTAAAGGCCAAAGGTCGCCTTGTAAGCTACGTGTTGTCAACAGGATAGAATGATGTTCGCGTGGCGGCCACCCGCCCACCCGCCGAATTGGGGGAATCGGGGTCTTCGGATGCGTGCCACGATCCAAGCCGCCATCTGCGAAGGAGCCCCTGCAGAGTGACTAAGCGCCTCCCAAGAATCCAAGAGCGCCAACCGCTGCGCTAGCCGGAAACTGAGTTTTAGCTGAAGATTTAAGCTGATATCGGGGGACTTACCGATGGAAACCTGAACGTATTTTTGGCACAAGTGGGGTTCGAGCGGTTCGTGGTCTCTTTTCTCGCGACAGTCTTATTGAATTCTCATGAAAACGGCGGTAGAGTCGCACCTATCTCGGCATCGCGGGCGGCTCCGGAGGCCAGTTATGATTCCCGTCAAACCGGCCAATGAGAAGCAAAGACTTGAAACTCTCCGTGGCTATGAGATTCTCGATACCGAACCAGAAGCTGCTTTCGACGATCTGACGTTGTTGGCTTCCTACGTATGCCAAACTCCGGTTGCGCTGATTAGTCTCATCGACGCTGACCGGCAATGGTTCAAATCGAAGATCGGTGTTTCCGTTAGTGAAACCTCGCGCGATATTGCCTTTTGCTCCTCAGCAATTCTCCAGCCAGATGTTTTCATCGTGCCTGATGCCAGTCAGGACGAGCGGTTCGCAGAGAACCCTTTGGTCGCTTCTGATCCTAAAATCCGTTTCTACGCGGGTGCGACCTTGATGACGGACGGTCGCGCGCTGGGGACCTTGTGCGTAGTTGACCGGGTCCCTCGAGAGCTGAGGCCCGAGCAGTTGGAGGCCCTCAGGGCTCTGAGCCGGCAGGTGTTGGCGCAACTTGAGCTCCGACGCAACCTCAAGCGGTTGGAACAATCTCTAGCAGCGCGTGATCGAGCCGAGGCTGAAAAAGAGCGTACGCTTCGAGATCTCAAGGCTGCCCTGGCGAACATCCGCACTTTAGAGGGACTACTGCCAATCTGCTTGTCGTGTAAGAAGATTCAAGATCAAAGAGGCAATTGGCAGCCGCTCGAGTATTACGTGAGAACGCACTCTGAGGCGAAGGTCACTCATAAGATTTGCCCTGATTGTTCCAAGGCGATCTCGGCGTGAGCGTCAAAGCCTATCTTGACGAGAGCGAACGAACAGGAGTGCAGCCATTTTCGCGGTTGGCGGCATCCTGGGAAGGGTGGTATCTGCGCAGGTATCACTGACTCGCAAGTGCTAGCTGCATGCCTGCGATCAATGGCATTTAGACAATGCCGTGCAGCGGGGGTGAAGGGCACTTTGAACGAGCCTGCCTCAGGGCTGCTTATATCTGCCAGGCGGCGACATCGGCACAAACGGCGAGATTGACACGACCGCCGAATCGGCGATTGGGGCCTCTTTCCTCTGCTAGACCTGGGCTGAGGGTTCAGCCCAGGTGTGTTTAGCTTTTTAGCGGATCCGGGGAGCGCGGCAACCATAGCCGTTACTGCCGCCGGTATCGCTCAGGACCGATCCGCGATTGGCGAGCGGATCATAGATGCCGGGAGACAGATCCCAGCACGCTCGGATTTTTGAAATCCGACCCGATCATATGATCGCAACCCACATACGCTGGACTTGACGACATGGACAGAGCGTCCGAGTTCTTGGCAAGAGCTTACCAGGAGAGATGTTGGGACATTGCTGCGCTCCTCAAAGCAGACTTACGGACCGACAATCTTCGCTCCGACCCGTGATTTCAAGCATTGGCGCGGCGAAACGGCCTCCCTCAATGAATTGACTTCGCAAAGGTAAACCCTCCTGTCGATTGTAATTACGGATCTGGAATTCCGTTGGGCCAGCTCTTCGCCTAAGCCGGCCAGCCGAATCGTTGCTTGGAGCCCTTGAGAGGTGCTCGCAGAGCGCAAACCCTGCATTATCAGCAAGTCGCGTCGTGTTTACCTGGGACCTAGCTAGCAGGTCAGTCTGCGGCAACGCGCGAGTGACGGGCAGTGCTGAAGTAATTCCAGGAGAGTCGATCACCCCATTACTTTCAGCTCGCCGACCATTCGCTCCGAATGCGACCGCGAGAGCGATAGTTCAAAGCATTGCCGACACTTCAGCAATTGCACAAAAATATACTGACGCTGTCGATTTCGCGGCCCCTCGTTCGACCTGTAGGTAGAAGGAGATATAACCCTGATGCTGAGACGAAGGCTCACCGCAACCTCCGCCGCTGTGATCATCCTCGCAACATCTTCCCTTGCATTCGATCAAGAACGCACGACGACTGCCGTCAAAACCGGCTACGCTCCGGTAAACGGCCTCAAGCTCTACTACGAGATTCACGGTACCGGAGAACCGCTGATCCTGTTGCACGGCGGGGTCGTCGGTATCGCCATGTTCGGTCCGAACCTGCCTGCGCTATCCGTGAAGCGGAAGGGTATCGCCGTCGAATTGCAGGGCCACGAACGCACTGCCGATATCGACCGGCCCCTTAGCTTCGAGGCAATGGCCGACGACATCGTCGCGCTGATGAAGTATCTCGGCATCGAACGAGCCGACGTTATGGGCTATTCGCTTGGCGGCGGCGTCGCCCTGCAGATCGCCATTCGGCATCCCGAGTCGGTGCGCAAGCTGGTGGTCGTCTCGGCTCCCTTCA
>Ga0137415_10004882_pt1 | contig 13251 bp, 11 predicted proteins | sample CZODoug3_1_1_16f_FD_183082 | JGI IMG/M metagenome (GOLD analysis project Ga0137415, IMG submission 183082) | Vadose zone soil fungal communities from Angelo Coast Range Reserve, California, USA - CZODoug3_1_1_16fungal (Hybrid Assembly) | ecosystem: Environmental > Terrestrial > Soil > Vadose... | reverse complement strand
GGCCGGCTGGCCCGTCGGCGTCTGGCTGATACTCGCCATTGTCTCCATCGTGGTCGGCATCTGGCCCGACGTCGGCGCGCTGATGATGGCGGCATTCCTCGTGCCGACCACGATCCTCTTCCACCCCTATTGGACGTTTTCTGACCCCGCCCAACGACGGACCCAGCAATCGAACTTCTACCGCAACATCAGCCTGCTGGGCGCGACCATCGCCCTGTTTGCTTTGTTCTCCGTTACCGGACCGGGACGATTCGCCATCACCGGATCCCTCCTCAAACTCCTCTGAGCTCGGGGTAGCCTTGACGCGCTGCCTGAACTGATCTACGCTCCCTGTAAGGGAGTAGCCCGTGGCTGACGAGAAGCGCGAAACCGACCTGGTTCGCTGCGAGGGGTGTCAGGAAATGGTCCGGCCGCTGACACAGCACGCGGTCAGCCTGGTCGCCGCCACGGTGGTGACGGTTCACGCGTGTCCGGCTTGTGGCGGCCAAAAGGTGTCGGTCGCGAGCCCCTCAATCAGATAGCTCGCCGGGGTCGCCCTCCCACGTCCGGTGGCGCGGGGACTTCTCGTCGATCGACAGACCGTCGAAGGGCATTGAGAGCGATCCCCATCCAGACCAGCCGTGCACCCAGGGTTTCAAGAGCGTGACTGAGCGACCGTAGACGAGCGGGATGACCTCGCATTCATCCTGCACGACCAGCCGATCCGCCTGGTGGAAGAGCCCCAGGCGGCCCGCGCCAGTGCGCTCCGCCAGTGCCCTGTCGATGAGGTCATCGAACGCCGGGTGAGACCATCCAAAGAGGTTGGACGGGCTCGACGAATGAAAGAGAACCCGCAGGAAGTACTCGGCATCCGGGTAGTGCGCCGACCACGGATACAAGACGAGATGGCCTAACTCGGTGAAGGTCGTCAGCCCTGAAGCCGGCACCTCGATTAGCCGGATTTCCAGGCCGAGCACGTCCCGCCAGGCCTGGACCAATGCGTCCGCGTACAAGGGCCGCAACTCGGTGACCACCGCAACACTCAGTGGGCCGCGATGGCCGGACTCCGCCAGGTAGCGGCGCGCGGACCACGGTGGTCGGGACAGCTCGGCCAGCACGCCCAGCGCCCGCTCGTCGTCCGGCACCACCACCGTCTCGCACTCCTCCGCCAGGCCCCGTACGGCGGCCGATGGGTCGACCCGCAGCCGGATGCCGCGCCGGGCGTCCGGGGATGGTAGGAGCAGCCGGCCGGACGGCGGCGACCCGGCGGCGAAGTCCGAGGGCGTGCCCAGCCATCGACCGACGGCGGTGACCAGCTCACCGAGCCCGGCGCAGTCGGTCACCGCGCCGGTCGGCGAGCGCACCAGCCAACCGCCGGCACGCGCCTGCACCCGGGGACCACCGCCGACACCCGCCGCGACGCCGGACCTGCCGCCGCCCGACCCGCAAGATCCCCCCGACCCCAGAGCCCGGCCCACCGCACTGGTCACCGCGTTCGCCATCGCCGACCGGGCCGCCAGCCCGGCGAGGAACGGCCGGGCCCAGTCCGCCGCGCCGCGGTCGGCTCCGCAACCGCCGCACATCAGCGCCGCCCGGCGGTGACGCGGACCCCGGGGATGGTCACGGCATCACGTCCCCGGAGTTGGGGCCGAGGGTCTGGCCGACGTAGAGGTTGCCGCCGGGGTCGCTGGCCAGCAGGACCGCGGTCGGCGCCACCTCCTCCGGCCGGCCGAACCGACCCAGTGGCAGCTCGGCACGCTTGGCCCGCTTCCAGTCCTCGGTGATGCCCTCGACCATCGGCGTGTCGATCGGGCCCGGCGCGATGGCATTGACGAGCACACCCCGCGCGGACACCTCCAGCGCGAGCGACTTGGTCAGCGCGATCACGCCGGCCTTGGCCGCCGCGTAGTGCGCCAGCCCGGTGCCGCCCTTGATACCCAGCTGCGAGGCGATGTTGATGATCCGCCCGGAGCCCCGGGCCAGCATGCCGGGCAGCACGGCGCGGCAGCATAGGAACACGCCGGTCAGGTCCACCGCGAGCGTCTCCGACCAGGTGTCCAGGGACATCTCGGCCAGGGGTGACTCGGTCAGGATGCCGGCCGAGTTGACCAGGATGTCCAGCGGTCCGACCAGCTCGGCGGCGGCCCGGACGGCGGCGGCCACGGACCCCTCGTCCGTCACGTCGAGCGTCACCGCACCCACGATCCCGGCCGGACCCACACCACCGGCCGGCGCCGCCGAGCCGCCCGCCGCCGAGCCGCCCGCCGCCACCAGACCGCCGCCCGGAGTCCGGTCGCCGATCACCACCGAAGCACCGGCGGCCCCGAAGGCCGCCGCGATCGCGGCGCCGATCCCGCTCGCCCCGCCGACCACCAACGCGGTCCGCCCGTGCAGCATGCATCCTCCCTGGTCAGGGATCGTGAGTGGCGAGTGGTCCGATAGGACCACTCGCCACTCACGACCTCAGGCTGGCATCCGGACGGTGAGGCCGCCGTCGGCGATCAGGGCCTGGCCGGTCACGTAGGACGCGTCGTCCGAGGTCAGGAACCGGATCACGGCGGCCAGCTCGGACGGCTCGGCGGCCCGGCCGAGCGGGATGTCCTTGCCGGCCCGCGCCAGACCGTCCGGCCCGAGCGAGTTGACCGGGTCGAGCGACTGCGGGGTGACGACGTAGCCCGGGATCACCGTGTTCACCCGGATCCCGCGCGGCGCGAGCTCCACCGCGACGCTGCGCACCAGGCCGAGCACGCCGGCCTTCGCGGCGCCGTAGTGCGCGTGCTCGCCCCAGCCGTACACCCCGCCGGCGATCGACGACACCGCCACCATGGCACCCGGGCCGGCCATCCGCGCCGAGGCCGACCGGAACACCCGCAGCACGCCGGTCAGGTCGACCTGCAGCAGGTCGTCCCAGGCGGCGTCGTCCAGCTCGGCCAGGGTGGCCCGGCGCAGCACCCCGGCGTTGGCCACCGCGACGTCGAGGCGCCCCCACTCGTCCAGCGCGCGCTGGGCGAACGCGTCCACCTGCTTCGAGTCGCGGACGTCGACCTCGTGCACCACGCACTCGCCCCCGGCCGCGCGCACGAGACGTGCGGTTTCGCAAGGGTCGTGCGGGTCACCGGGAAAGGTGCCGATCACCGTGCGCACCCCGGTCGCCGCATAGGCCACCGCGAGTGCCCGGCCGATCCCGCTCGCCGCGCCGCTCACCACGGCCACTCTCGGCTCGGTCATCCCGTCAGTGTCTCCGCGGTGCGGGCGGCGAACATCAGCACGCCGGACAGGAACGTGCCCAGCGCGCCGACGATCAGCGCGGCCGAGCCCCAGGTGTGGCCGGAGGCCAGCATCGAGGTGACGATCACGCCGGCCACGATGGCGCCGGGCTGGGACAGGGCGTTGAGGAAGGCGGTGCCCGTCGCGCGGCATTGCGTCTCGTAGCACTCACCCATGTAGAACAGCAGCGCGGCGTACGGCCCGATCAGGAAGAACATGCCGAACGAGTAGAGCGTGACCACCGCGAAGGTGCCCTGCGCGACGGTCAGGGTGAGGCAGAACAGCACCCCGGACAGCAGCCAGCCGACCGCGATCACGTTGCGCCGGCCGAACCGGTCCCCCGCCCAGCCGTGGAAGATGTACCCGAGGTAGCCCACCGCGTTGATCACGATGAGCATCAGCAGCGAGCCGGTGAAGCTGACGCCTTTGCCCTCGGTGAGCACCGTCGTGCCGAGCACGCTGAACACCTGGATGCCGAACCAGTTCACGATCCAGGCCAGCCCGAGCACCAGGGTGTTGCGCAGCGCCTTGCCCTGGAAGATCGCCACCAGCCCGCCGGACTCCTGCTTGACCAGCCCGTACGACGCGGCCAATGCGTCGGCCTCGGCGGTCTGGCCCTGCTTGCGCATCTTGCGCAGCCGCAGCTCCAGCTCGAACTGCGGGCTCTCCTTCAGCTTGCGGCAGAGCAGCGCGATGATCACCGCCGGGAAGAACGCCAACAGGAAGCAGCCGCGCCAGCCGACCAGCGGCAGGAACACCGCCACGAACGCCACCGCGATCAGCACGCCGAGCGGCCAGCCGCCCTGCACGAGGCTGTACACCAGGCCGCGGCGCTTCTTGATCTTCTCGTCCTCGGTGACCGCGTAGATCTCGTTCAGGTACGTGGCGTTCACCGCCTGCTCCGACAGCCCCAGCCCGCTGAGCGCCCGAATGCCGACCAGGAAGCCGATGCCCGGGGTGGCCGCGCTGGCCGCCGAGGACACCGCGGTGCCGGCCACGGTGAGGATCATGCCCCGGCGCCGACCGATCCAGTCCACCACCGGGCCGATCGCCAGCGCGACGACGGCCGTGCCGACCGAGACGAGGGTGGAGACCAACGAGGCTGTCGAGGTGTCCCAGCCGAAGGTCTTGGACATCTCCGGCAGCAGCGTGCCGAACAAGATGTAGTCGTAGACGGCGAACGTCCAGGCCAGGAAGGCGAGCACGGTCGCCCGCCTGGTGTCCTTGACGCCGAACCGGGGCAGTGCCGAGGTGGCGGCATTCGCGGTGGATTCCAGGGACATGGCGGTGCCCTTCCGGGAGGGAACTCAGGGTCGCTTGATCAGTCCTTGCTTGTCAGGAGTGCTTGTCCGAAGTCGTTTTCGGGAGATCGTTCAGGCCCTCGGTGCGCGGGCCACGAAGTCGTCGGCGATCTCGTCGAACGTCGACCAGCGCACGCCCTCGTGCGCGTTGATGTGCTCGATCAGCCGCTCGAGCATCATCAGGTTCTGCGGCCGCCCGGAGACGTCCGGGTGGATGGTGAAGGTGAAGGCCGCGTAGTCCAGCTCGCGGTAGACCCAGTCGAACTGGTCGCGCCAGCTCTCCTCCAGCGCGCGGGGGCTGACGAAGCCGTGGCTGTTCGCGCTGGCCTTGATGAACATCATCGGCGGCAGGTCGTCCAGGTACCAGTTCGCCGGGATCTCGACCAGGCCCGTCTCCTCGCCGCGGACCAGCGGCTTCATCCACTCGTCGGCGCTCTTGGCGTAATCGATCTTCGTCCAGCTGTCCCCCACCCGCACGTAGTACGGCGTGAAGTCACGGTGCATCAGCGAGTGGTCGTACTTGATGCCGCGCTCCAGCAGCAGCTCGTTCGTGACGCCGGAGAACTCCCACCATGGCGCCACGTAGCCGGTGGGGCGGCGGCCGCTGACCTTCTCCAGCAGCTCGATCGACCGGTCCAGCACCGCGCTCTCCTGGGCCCGGGACATCGCGATCGGGTTCTCGTGCGAGTAGCCGTGCACGCCGATCTCGTGGCCGGCGTCGACCACCATCCGGGTCTGGTCCGGGAACGTCTCCACCGAGTGGCCCGGGATGAACCAGGTGGTCCGCAGGTCGTTGCGCTCGAACAGGGTGAGCAACCTCGGCACGCCCACCTCGCCGGCGAACATGCCCCGGGAGATGTCGCACGGTGAGTCCTCGCCCCCGTACGAGCCCAGCCAGCCGGCCACCGCGTCCACGTCGACGCCGAAGGCGACCCGAATGTCCTTGTTCTCGGCAAAGGCCATCTCAGCTGTTCCTCTCTGCCAGGCACGGCTCCAGCCGTGCGCCGAACGGGTTCCCGGTCCACCGGGCCAGCTCCGCCGCCACCCGTACCGGGTCGCGGTACCGGGCCAGCAGCGCGGCCAGCAGGATCCGGACCTGGGACGGTCGGAGTACCCCGGTCGGCACCGCGCCGGCCGCCAGCAGGTCGAGCCCGCCGCCGCCGTTGCCGTAGATGCCGGCCACCGGCCCGGCGGCCACCCGCGTGGACAGCGCCACCACGACGCCGGCCCGGGTGAGCCGGTCAACGGCCGCGCAGACCTCGCGGTTGGCGTTGCCGGCGCCGGTGCCGGCGAGCACCACGCCCCGGGCGCCGGCGGCGTGCACCGCGTCCAACACGGTGGCGTCCGCGCCCGGGTAGTACGTGACCACGTCGACCCGGGTGTCGGTGAGCTCCAGCGCGGCCAGCTCCAGCGGCGGGAAGCGCACCGGGCGGGCGGCGATGCGCACCGCGCCGTCGCGCACGTGACCGAGCGGGCCGCTGTCCGGGGCGCTGAACGCGGCCGGCGCCGCGGTGTGCGACTTGCCGACGCCCCGGGCGGCGAACACCGAGCCGTCGAACGTGAGCAGCACCCCACAGTCTCTGGCGGCGGGGTCGGCGGCGACCGCGATCGCGTCGGCCAGGTTGCGCGGGCCGTCGGTGTCCGGCACGTCGGCCGGGCGCTGGGCTCCGGTAAACACCACTGGGCGCGGGTCGTCGTGCACCAGGTCGGCGAGGTACGCGGTCTCCTCCATGGTGTCGGTGCCGTGGGTGACGACGACGCCGAGCACCGAGTCGTCGACCAGCGTGCGGTGGATCTCCCGGACGATCCCGGCCATGTCCGCCGGCGTGAGCAGGTAGCTGCCGAGGCAGAGCACGTCCCGCCCCTCGACGGGCACGTCCAGGGCGACCGGCAGGCGCTCCAGCAGTGCGGCCACCCCATCGCTAGCCACGCTCGCACCGCGCTCGTCGCGCCGCGAGGCGATGGTCCCGCCGGTGGAGATGATGACTACCCCGCGCACCCAGTTGCTCCTCTGATGATCCGGATCTGATGATTGTTCCGATACCCAAACGATTGGGCCAATCGTTTGGGTATCATGCGCGTGACGATCGACCGAAGTCAATAAACTCGCTGTTACGCTCCGATCCGAGTGCAACGGGGTGCGTTAACGGCCGGTGGCCGACCAGCTGGACAACCACCCACAGGGCACGGAGGACGGGCGCATCGTGAACACCGACCACAACGCGCCGATCACGCTGCGCACGCTGGCCGAGCAGCTCGGGCTGCACGTGTCCACCGTGTCCCGGGTGCTGCACGCCAAGCCCGACGAGCAGCTGCGCGCCGCCTCCGAGGCCACCGTGGCGCGGATCCGCACCCTGGCCGACGAGCTCGGCTACCGGCCCAACCCACACGCCACCAGCCTGCGCACCCGGCGCAGCAACCTGGTCGGCGTGCTGGTTCCCCGGCTGTCCGACATCGTGCTGGCCACCATCTACGAGGGCATCGAGGAGTCCGCCGCCGAGCACGGGCTGTCCACCTTCGTGACCAACACCCGAGACATCCCGGCCGCCCAGCGCGCCCGGACCGAGATGGTGCTGGCCCGCCGGGTCGACGGAATGATCTTCGGCGACGCGTACGTCGACGGCCGCTTCCTCGACGAGGTGGCCGCCCGGGGCGTGCCGTTCGTGCTGGTCAGCCGCCGAGCGGGGCGGCACGTGTCGGTCACCTGCGACGACTACCTGGGCGGCCGGCTGGTCGCCGAACACCTGCTGGAGCGCGGCCACCGGTCGGTCGCGGTGATCGCCGGCGAGCCCTACGCGAGCACCGGCATCGACCGCACCGCCGGCTTCGTGGACACCTACCGTGAGGCCGGGCTGCGGATCCCGCCCGAGGCCATCCTGCACTCCCGGTTCGACGCGTCCGGCGGCCGGCTCGCCGCCGAGGCACTGCTCGGCGCGGACGCACCGACCGGCGCGGGCCGGCGGCCCACCGCGATCTTCGCGGTGAACGACTTCGCCGCGATCGGCGCACTCGGCGCGGCCCGTGACCTCGGCCTGCTGGCCGGCACCGACCTGGCCGTCGTCGGCTTCAACGACACCCCGCTGGCCGCCGAGCTGCCGATCGCGCTCACCACGGTCCGCTCCCCCATGCACGAGATGGGCCGGCGCGGGATGGAGCTGCTGGTCAGGCTGATCCGCGGCGACGAGGTGGCCGCCGAGCGGCTGCGCCCCGAGCTGATGGTGCGCGCCTCCAGCGGCGCCAACGTATCGCACCCCACCCCCGCCGCCGGCGGCTGAGCCCACGCGCCTGGGCCCCGAGCAGCGCGGCTGGCCGTGGCGATGATCGGCTGGGGGCGGCGGGCCGCTACGGTGACGACGGTATCCGGGGCGACCGAGGGGTTCGATGAGCACGGACACGAGTACGCACGGCTCCGGCGCGCGCCGCACGGCCCGGGCGGCGATCGTGGTCGGGGCGCTCGGGGTCGTGTTCGGGGACATCGGCACGAGCCCGATCTACACCGTGCAGACGGTGTTCAGCCCGACCGATCCGCACCCCGTGCCGCTGGAGACCGAGAACGTCTTCGGGGTCATCTCGCTGATCTTCTGGTCCGTGATGATCATCGTCACGCTCACCTACGTGACGCTCGTGATGCGCGCCGACAACGACGGCGAGGGCGGCATCATGGCATTGATCACGCTGGTCCGCCGGGGGCTGGCCCGGGCGCCGGGGGGTCCGCGCCGCGCCGCCGTACTGGCCGCGCTGGGGCTGTTCGGCGCGTCGCTGTTCTTCGGCGACAGCATGATCACGCCGGCCATCTCGGTGCTCTCCGCCGTCGAGGGGCTCAAGGTCGTCGAGCCGTCCCTGGACAGCCTGGTCGTGCCGATCACGGCGGTGATCATCGTGGTGCTGTTCTCGTTCCAGCGGCTCGGCACCGCGGCCGTGGGGCGGCTGTTCGGGCCGGTGATGATCGCCTGGTTCGTGGTGATCGGGGCGGCCGGGATCGGCGGCATCGCCCGGCACCCCGGCATTCTCTGGGCGCTGTCGCCGACGTATGCGCTGAGCTTCCTGTTCGGCCACTTCTCCACGGCCTTCTTCTCGCTGGCCGCCGTGGTACTCGCGGTGACCGGCGCCGAGGCGCTCTACGCCGACATGGGCCACTTCGGCCGCTCGGCCATCACCAAGGCCTGGCTGATCCTGGTATTCCCGGCCTGCATCCTGAGCTACCTGGGCCAGGGCGCGCTCATCCTGGCCGACCCGACGAACGTCAGCAGTCCGTTCTTCCTGCTCGTGCCGGCCTGGGGGACGCTGCCGCTGGTGCTGCTGGCCACCGCGGCCACGGTGATCGCGTCCCAGGCGGTGATCACCGGCGCGTTCTCCGTGGCGTCCCAGGCGGCCCAGCTCGGCTACCTGCCGAGGCTGCGGATCGCGCACACCTCGGAGGAGACGGCCGGCCAGATCTACGTGCCGTGGATCAACTGGCTGCTGATGGTCTCGGTGCTGACGCTGGTGTTCGCGTTCCGCAGCTCGGCGGCGCTGGCTTTCGCCTTCGGCATGGCGGTGACCGGCACGATCACCATCACCACGCTGCTGTTCTTCGCCGTGCTGCGGTCGCGGGGCACGGCGCTCTGGGCGGTCCTGCTCGGCGCCGGCGCGCTGCTCCTGGTCGACCTGCTCTTCCTCGCCGCCAACCTGACGAAGCTGGTGCACGGGGCCTGGCTGCCGCTGCTGATCGGCGTCACCGCGTTCACCGTGATGACCACCTGGCAACGCGGCCGAGGCATCGTCACCCGGCAGCGCGAGCAGGACGAGGGCTCGCTGCGGGCGTTCGTCGACCACCTGCGCGATTGCGACCCGCCGCTGGTGCGGGTGTCCGGCACCGCCGTGTTCCTCAACCGCGGCAAGGAGACGGCCCCGCTGGCGCTGCGTGCCAACGTCGAGCGCAACCATGTACTGCACGAGCACGTGGTGATCGTGTCGGTGGAGACGAAGCCGGTGCCCAGGATCCCGCTGGCGCAGCGGCTGGTGGTCGACCGGCTGGGTTACTCCGACGACGGGATCACCTACGTCAGCGCCCATTTCGGCTACATGGACGCGCCGAACGTGCCCGGCGTGCTGCGGCAGCTCGAGGGCGCCGAGGTAGAGCGCCCCGTCGACGTCGAGAACGCCTCCTACTTCCTGTCCACGATCGAGCTGCGCGCGGGCGACGCGCCGACCATGGCACGCTGGCGCAAGTACATCTTCCTGGCCACCTCCGGCATCACCGCCGACGCCGCCGAGTACTTCGGCCTGCCCCGGGACCGCACGGTGATCATGGGCTCTGTCGTCGAGGTGTAGTCATCGAGGGGTAGCTCGGCCGGCGTCGAGGGCGGCACCTCGGACGGCGTCGGCGAGGTGGCGGGCCTGCTCGGACCGGTGCCCCGGCAGCCAGGCGAGCACGGTGCGGCGCCGCTCGTGGGGACCACCTCGGACCGCGACGAAGCGGACGCCGAGAGGTGCGACCGCGGCGAGCGAAACGGGCACGGTCGTCACCCCGCAGCCGGCGGCCACCAGGTGGAGCTTGCTCAGCCAGTCGCGGGCGGTGTGCGCGATCCGAGGCCGCTCGTCCACGCCGGGCCAGACGCCCATCAGCCGTTCCTCGCCCGAGGGCGGGCCGGCGATCCACTGCTGTCCGCGCAGGTCCGCAATGTCGACCGAGGCCTCGCCGGCGAGGGGGTGGCTCGCCGGCAGCGCCAGGCAGAGGTCGCGTTCGGTCAGCGTCTCCACGTGCAGCGGGGGCGACTCGGCGTCAAAGGGGCGGAACGGGGGCGGCCAGCCGAGCAGGGCGACATCCAGGCTGCCGGCCCGCAGCGCGCGCACCAGGACGGGGCTGCTGCCCTCCCGGGAGGTGACGGTGATCGCCGGATGGGTGCGGCGCAGCGCGGCGATCGCCCGGGGGACCACGGTGGCCCCGGCACTGGCGAACCAGCCGAGCCGGACGGTCCCGGCCGAGGCGGGCAGGCCGGCCAGCTCGCGTTCCGTCGCGTCGACCCGGTCGAGCACCGCCATCGCGTGGCGCAGCATGACCCGCCCCGCCGCGGTCAGCCGAACGCCGTCCCTGCGCCGTTCCAGCAGCGGCACCCCCGCGGCCCCCTCCAGCGCCGCGACCTGGCGGGACACCGCGGACTGCGTGTACCCGAGGGCCTGGGCTGCCGCGGTCAGGGTGCGGCGCTCGGCGATCTGGCAGAACACCTTGAGCGCGACGGTCGGGACGTTCGACAGGTCCATGAGAGATAGGCATACCAGACCTTCTTAACTGTCGTTGGACGCATGCCTCTGGCGCGCTTAGCTTCGATCTTGGGCCGGTTGACCGCCCGAGCTACCGACAGAGGGACAGACATGAGCTTGATCGAGACACCGTTCGACTTCTCCAACACCGCGGCCGAGGTCGCGGCGGGGATCGACCTCACCGACCGCCGGGCGGTCGTCACCGGCGGGTCGTCCGGGATCGGGGTCGAGACGGCCCGCGCGCTGGCCGGCGCGGGTGCCGAGGTGACCCTCGCCGTCCGCGACCGGGAAGCCGGCGCACGCGCCGCCAAGGACATCGCGGGCACGACCGGCCGGGCTGCCCCGCACGTCGCCGAACTGGACCTCACCGACCTGGCCTCGGTCCGGGCCTTCGCGTCGTCCTGGGTCGGTCCGTTGCACATCCTGGTCAACAACGCGGGGGTGATGGCGAGCCCAGAGACCTACACCGCGAACGGTTGGGAGCTGCAGTTCGCGACCAACCACCTGGGGCACTTCGCGCTGGCGACCAGGCTGCATCCGGCGCTCGCCGCCGTCGGCGACGCCCGCATCGTGGTGGTGAGCTCGAAGGGGCACATGACCTCGCCGGTGGTGTTCGACGACCTGCACTTCGCCTTCCGCCCGTTCGACACGTGGCTCGCCTACGGACAGTCCAAGACGGCGAATGTGCTCTTTGCGGTCGAGGCGACCCGCCGGTGGGCGGCGGACGGGATCACCGCCAACGCACTGATGCCCGGCGCGATCTACACGAACCTGCAGCGCCACACGGGCGGGCGGGGCAGCGGCCGGGTCCCGGCGGAGCTGATCAAGTCCGTCGAGCAGGGGGCGGCGACGTCCACGCTGCTGGCCACCTCGCCGCTGCTGGACGGCGTCGGCGGCCGCTATTTCGCCGACTGCCGCGAGTGCGAGACGGTCGACCGGCGCAACCCCGACCTCGGTGGCGTCGCGCGCTACGCCCTCGACCCGGAGGCCGCGCGGCGGCTGTGGACCGTCTCGGAGCGACTGGTCGCGGCCTGACCCGTCGGGTCACTCGCTCCCCCACCCTGCCAAGGAGAGCACTCTGATGAAGGCCTGGCGCCTCACGATGGCCACCCGGTCCCTCAGTCTGGAGGAGGTCCCTGACCCGACCCCGCGCCCGGGGTCCGTGGTCGTCCGGGTCGAGGCGGCCCTGGTGGTCAGTTACCTGCGCCGCTACACCGAGGGCGCGCTGCCCTCCTACAACCCGCCGCCCGGCACCTTCACCCCGGGGACCAGCGCCATCGGCGTGATCGAGCAGGTCGGCGCCGACGTGTACCAGCTGCACCCCGGCCAGCGAGTCCTGCTGACCGGGAACTACACCGTGCCGGAGAACGTCCCCGAGCCCGCCCGCGCGCTACTCGGGATCACCGCGCCGCCGGAGTTCGTCCGGGTCCTGGAGACCTGGCGGGACGGCACCTTCGCCGAGCTGGTCGTCGTGCCCCTCTCGACCGTCACCCCGATCCCCTCGGCTCTCGACGGCGTGCCGAGCGCGGTCCTCGCCGCGGCGACCCGCTGCCTGGTCCCCTACGGCGGCTTACTGCGGGGGCGGCTGCGGGCGGGCGAGACCGTGGTGGTCAACGGCGCCACCGGCGGTTTCGGCTCGGCGGGCGTGCACGTGGCACGCGCGATGGGCGCGTGCACGGTGGTCGCGGCGGGCCGGAACGCCTCGGCACTGAGTCGGCTCGCGGCCTGCGACCGGGTCCGGACCGTGCGGTTGTCCGGCGACGTCGCGGCCGACGCCACGGCACTGCGGGATGCCGCGGGCGGCCACGTCGACCTGGCCCTCGACCTGGTCGGCGCGGCCGGCAGCGCGGCCAGCACCATGGCCACCCTGGACTCGCTCGGCCGCACCGGGCGGCTGGTCCTGATGGGCAGCATGACCACGCCCCTGCCGATCGACTACACGATGCTGATGGTGACCGGGCGGGAGATCATCGGGAACTTCATGTACCCCGGTGAGGCCCCGGCGCGGCTGTTGGCGCTCGTCGCCTCGGGCTTGCTCGACCTCACCGCGATCCCGACCGTGCACCGCCCGCTCGACGAGCTCGAGCAGGCCATGGACCAGGCCGCCGTGCCGAACGCACCTCTTGTCGTGGTCGGCGGCTGACCCGGATCGGGCGTCCGGTGTCGGCCGCCTTGACGGGCCAGAGCCCAGTCGCCAGAATCGTTGGATCGCAACATTGAGCAACTCCCACGGCAGGAGACGATCATGCGATTAACCTTCATCGGCAAAGATCCGGAGTCGAATCCGACCGGGTCGCCCACGGTGTATCGAACTGATCGGGGCTCCTGGGTAGTGCAGGGTTGGGTCGTAACCGACCCAGAAGCCCTCGCCGAGATGAACGTTCCCAAAGGCGAGACGTGCGTCGAGATTCCAGACCGGATGCTCCAGTTCTTTGGACAGGGAGATCGTGGCGTCGATAAC
>Ga0137415_10004875_pt1 | contig 13262 bp, 9 predicted proteins | sample CZODoug3_1_1_16f_FD_183082 | JGI IMG/M metagenome (GOLD analysis project Ga0137415, IMG submission 183082) | Vadose zone soil fungal communities from Angelo Coast Range Reserve, California, USA - CZODoug3_1_1_16fungal (Hybrid Assembly) | ecosystem: Environmental > Terrestrial > Soil > Vadose... | reverse complement strand
CATTAAGGAATAGGACAATGGCTACGACGATGGAACCCAAGACAGAGTCTCCGGCCCGCTCGGCCACCCCCGCCCCCACGGCCTCGCGGGCAGCCGCATCGGCTCAGCCCAAACGCTCGCGCCGCACGGTTTTCCTGATCATGGGCGTGATCCTCGTCGGCCTGCTGATCGTCGGCGCGCGTAAGTGGTGGTTTGCCCGCTCGCACGTCTCGACCGACAACGCGCAGGTCGATGGCCATATCGTGCCGATTCTGCCCAAGGTCGGCGGCTATGTCGCCGAGGTGCGCGTCGACGAGAATCACGCGGTTCGGGCCGGCGACACGCTCGTGGTGCTCGACGACCGCGACTTCCGCGCGCGGCTCGCGCAGACCGACGCCGATCTCGCCGCGCTGCTCGCCACGGTGAGCAGTCGCACGCGCGTTGGGCAGGCGGATGCGGCGGTCGCGCAGGCGCAGGCGAACGCTTTGAAAGCAACCGCCGATCTCGCGCGCATCGAACCGCTCGCGCTGCAGAACGTCGTCAGCCAGCAGCAGCTCGATGCAGCGCGGGCCGCCGCGACCGCCGCGCAGGCGCAGCTCGCCTCGGCACAGGCGGCGCTCGTGGGCGCCGATGCCCGCGTTGCCGCAGCGCGCGCGGCGCGCGATCAGGCGGCCCTGCAGCTGTCCTACACCCGTGTGATCGCGCCGTCCAATGGCGTCGTTTCCAAAAAGTCGGTCGAGCTGGGCCAGCTGGTGCAGCCGGGCCAACCGCTCATGACGGTGGTGCCGCTCGATGACATCTGGGTGACGGCGAATCTCAAGGAAACAGAGACCGCTGACGTCACGCCCGGCGACTCGGCCGATGTCACGGTCGACGCCTACAAGGGACGGCATTTCCGTGGCCACGTAGAGAGCCTCGCGCCGGCGACCGGCGCCAAATTCTCCTTGCTGCCACCGGACAATGCGACCGGGAATTTCACCAAAGTGGTGCAGCGGATTCCCGTGCGGATACGATTGGACTCGGCCGCCGACGCCGCCCATCCGCTGCGGCCCGGCATGAGCGTCGTGGCCACGATTAAGACGCACTAACCGATCGTGACGACCGCTGCCGTTCCGTTCAGTCCCGCGCTCGCGGACGACCGGTACAAGTTCCGGTACATCATCGCGATCACGGTGTCGCTCGCGTCGGTGCTGGAGCTGCTCGACACCAGCATCGTGAACGTGGCGATTCCCCACATGATGGGAAACCTTGGGGCGACGCTCGACGAGATCGCCTGGGTCTCGACCGGCTACATCGTCGCCAACGTGATCATCCTGCCGATCACCGGCTGGCTATCCGCGTTCTTCGGGCGGCGCAGCTATTTCGCGGGCTCGATCGCGCTGTTCGTGGTCTCGTCGTTCTTCTGCGGCAATGCCCATTCGCTCGTCGCCCTCGTGTTCTGGCGCATCATCCAGGGGTTGGGGGGCGGGGCGCTGCTCTCGACCTCGCAGGCGATCCTGTACGAGGAGTTCCCGCGCGAGGAGTACGGCACCGCCATGGCGATCTTCGGGGTGGGCGTGATGGTCGGCCCCACGCTGGGGCCCACCTTGGGCGGCTACATCACCGATGCGTTCGGATGGCCGTGGATCTTCTACATCAACATCCCGATCGGGATGCTGGCACTCGCGTTGTCGCTCAGCTTCATTCAGGACTCGCGGTACCAGGTGAAGGCCGAGAAGGTCGACTACCCGGGCCTGCTGCTGCTCGCCATCGGCATCGGCACACTGCAGACGATGCTGGAGCGGGGCGAGCGGCTCGACTGGTTCGACTCACGCGAGGTCGTGATGTACGGCGTGATCAGCGCGGTTTCGCTGATCGCGTTCGTGTGGCACGAGCTCACGACTGAGCATCCGGTTGTGGACCTCCGCATCCTGAACAGCCGCCAGCTCGCCGTGGGCGTGGTGTTCGGCGGGGTGCTGGGGATCTGTCTCTACGCCACGGTGTTCGTGCTCCCGGTGTACTTGCAGAACCTCCAGAACTTCACCGCGGAACAGACCGGATTCGTGATCCTGCCGGGCGCGCTGGCGAGCGCGTTCACCATGGCCACGATGGGTCGCTTCACGGGTAAGTTCGACGGGCGGCTGTCCATCCTGGCGGGGGTCTCGATCTTCGCCCTGTCGATGTGGAAGCACGCGCACTTTACTACCGACAGCGGCATGTCGGACTTCTTCTGGCCGCTGATCTTCCGTGGTGTGGGGCTCGGACTCATCTTCGTTCCGCTCACCAACCTGGCGCTCGCGGACCTCCCCATGAGCAAGATCCCGAACGGCACCGGGCTGTTCAACCTGATGCGCCAGCTGGGCGGGAGCGTGGGGATCGCGATCTCGGCGACGCTGGTGCAGCGGTTCACGGCGATCCATCGGGGCGATCTGATCGCCAACGTCACGCAGTTCAGCGAAGTGACGCGCGAGCGGCTCGCTGGCATCACGGCGCGACTCATCGCGACGGGCACGCCCGCACCGCTCGCCGAGTCGAAGGCGCTGATGGTGCTGAACGGGCAGGTGACGAGGCAGGCGATGATGCTGTCGTTCGAGCAGCTGTTCCTGTTGTTCGGGGCGTGCTTCGTGTTGTCTCTGCCGCTCTTACTGCTGATGCACAAGAGCAAGGGAATGCCGGGGGCCGCTGCCGCGCATTGAGACACGTTGTCCCACGTGAATGGAGCGTGTATCTGTGAGGAAAGACAAGAAAGTACGCGTCGGGGAGCGCGCGCCGGATTTCACGCTGCCGGACCAAACGGGTAAGCCGGTGCTGCTGCGGGATCTCCTCGGCCGGGGGACCGTGGTGCTCTACTTCTATCCGAAGGACGAGACCCCCGGGTGCACGCTCGAGGCCCATGCCTTCCGGGACAGTTACGACCGGTTCACCGCCGCCGGCGCGGAGGTCGTGGGCATCAGCTCGGACTCGGTTGCGTCGCACCGCCGGTTCGCGGCGCGCCACGAGTTGCCGTTCCTCCTGCTCTCCGACCGTGGCGGCAGTGTGCGCGAGTTGTACGGCGTCGACAAGACGCTGGGCTTCCTGCCCGGCCGGGTCACCTACGTGATCGACAAGACCGGTGTGGTGCGGCGCACATACTCCTCGCAACTGCGCGCCACGCGTCACAGTCGGGAAGCACTGGAGGCGCTGGCTGCGTTAGCTGAGTACCAAGCTGCCGCCCGTGCCTGAGGCCCGTCAGGGCATCAACCTCACCGTCACCAGCAGCTCGCCCGCACCCACGCCGCCGTCCTTGTCCGCCACCGTGACGCGCACGCGATAGGTGGCGGGCAGGAAGTACAGGTGGCTCGCCTCGATCGGGTCGCTCTGGCTCGAGGTCGCCCCGCTGCTCGTGGACCCGTCCCCCCAGCTGATGGTGTAGCGCCACGGCGCGTCGTTCGCGCCGGGGTCGCTGAAGCGCGCCCGTAGCGTGAAGAATCCAGGCCGCATGCTCGCATCCGGTCCCGCGTCGACGGTGGGCGGGATGTTGGCGATCGTCGCCGTCACCGTGGCGGGAGCGCTCACCGCGCCGGTCGGGTCGGTCACGACCAGCGTGACGGTGTAGGTCCCGTCGGCGGCGTAGGCATGGATGGGCGCGACTCCGCTGCCGGTCGCCCCGTCGCCGAAGCTCCAGGAGTAGGCGAGCGGCGTCGCACCGTCCGGGCTGTAGGACCCGCTCCCGTCGAAGGTCACCTGGTCCTCCGACCGGTACGGCCCGCCCGCGCTCGCCACGGGCGGCTGCCTGACGGCGACCGTGCCGGTGGTCGCGCCGGTCGCGCCGCCGTCGTCGGTGACCGTGAGTCCCACGGTGTACGAACCCGACGCCGCGTACGTGTGCGAGGGGTTCTGCTCGGTGGACGAAGCGCCGTCACCGAACCTCCACTGCGAAGCCACCACGGCGCCGTCCGGGTCGTGGCTCGTGCCCGTGAACGCACAACTGAGACCGGTGCAGGCGGCGCTGAACGACGCCTGCGGCGGCGTGTTCACCGGCGCGCCCGGCGCGCGATGGCACGGCGCGCCGCCCGAATCGGCAAAGGTCTGGCCCGCGTCGGGGATGAACTCCCACTCGTAGCTCGATTCTCTGAGCGTAAGCTTGAGGACGCCGTGCGCGCTGTTGTTCCTCGCCTCGGTGTTGGGGACCGAGGAAGCGAACTCCTCCAGCCCTGCGCCGCCCGTCCCCACGACGAACTCGCGGATGCCGTACGCGGCGTCGGCGCCGCCGCTGGCGCTCTGGGGCGCGAAGCGCTGGTAGCTGTGGTCGTGCCCGGTCAGCGCGACCTCGGCCCCGGCGTCGTATAGCGCCTGCCATAGCGGCTGAACGCGGAGGTTGCCGCCGTGGGTCATTCCCGAGCTGAACAATGGCTCGTGCCACATCGCCAACGTGCACTGCGACGGGTGCGCGGCGAGGTCGGCCCGGAGCCACTGCTCCTGGGTCGACCCGGCGGTCATCGTCTGGTAGTTGTTCAGGACGACGATGTGCCAGGCGCCCAGGTCGTAGCTGTAGTAGCCCAGCGCCGGGTCGCCCGCGGCGGCGCCGAAGTACCCGAAGTAGCCCGTCGCATCGGGCGTGTAATAGTCGTGGTTCCCGGGCGTCGGCCGCGTACGCGCCTTGTGACGTCCCCAGGACGGGTCGTAGCAATCGGTGTACTCCGTTGCGGTCCCGTTGTCGTAGACGTTGTCGCCCAGCGTGAACACCGTCCCCGGGACGTCGTCGAGCAGCGCGGCGGTCTGCTCGTCGTATACGCCGCGGCAGGTAGCGATATCGCCCGCGCCGACGAGGATCGCGGCGGTGCCCGGCGTCGTTGTGACAGTGGCGGTGCCCTGGTGGCCTTCGACGGTCGCGGTGATCGTGGCGGATCCCGGCGCCCACGCAGTGACGACGCCGCGCGAAGTCACCCGCGCGACGCTCGGGTCGCTCGACGTCCAGGTCGTCACGCGCTCCCCTACTGGCGCGCCGCTCGCATCCCGGGCGACCGATGTCAGGCGGACCCGCGCGCCGACCTCGACGCTCGGGGACGGGGGTGACACATCCACCGACGACACCGGGGCGGGGGCCGAGGTATCGTGACACGAGCCGGTTCCGGAGTCGGTGAACGTCTCATCGGAAACGGGAATGAAGCGCCAACTGTAGCCGCCGTCGTTCAGCGTGAGCTGCACCACGCCCGCCGCACCGCTGTTGCGGACTTCACTGTTCGCCAGCGCAGTGAGGGGGAATCGCTGCACGTCCATGCCGCCCGTCCCGACGGTGAACTGGCGGATGCCGCGGGGCGGGTCGGCGGCGCCGTCCGGGTTCTGCGGCGCGAACCGCTCGTATACCTCATAGTGCGCGTTGATTACGACCTCGGCCCCGGCGGCGTACAGGTCATCCCACAGCGGCTTGAGCTGGGGCAGAACCTTCACACCGGCCGAATTCGGCACCGAGCTGAAGCGGGGATGGTGCCAGTACGCGAGCGTGCACAGCGCCGGATGGGTGGCGAGATCGGAGCGGAGCCATTGCTCCTGCGGTGAGTTGACCCGCATGTCGATCGCCGAGTTGAGCACGACGATGTGCCAACTGCCGAGCTCGTAGCTGTAGTACCCGTTCCCTGAGTCCCCGGCGGCGGCACCGAAGTACTGCCAGTACGTCGCGGCCCCGGGGCTGTAGTACTCGTGCGAGCCGACGGCCGGCCGGGTGCGCGCCCTAAACCGTCCCCACGACGGTCCGTAACAGTTGGTGAAGTCGGGGACGATGCTGTCAGAGCCGTACACGTTGTTACCGGCGGTGAAGACGGTACCGGGGATGGTATCGAGCAGGGCGGCGGTCGCCTCGTCCCCTTGTCCATCGCAGCGCGCGATGTCGCCCGCGCCGACGAGCACGGCGCCGGTGGGGGCCAGCGTCGCGGCCCGCGGCCCGGTCGGCCCGGAACGCGACGCGTCCTCGGTGCACGTGAGGCAGGCGAGGAACAGCGCGCAGGCGACGACAGGGCGAAGCGGCGACATCGGGTCCGGGCCGGGTTGCCGGTCGTACAGGTCAAACTTCGTGCCGATCAGGTGCAGGCCTGAACGACGCGCCGTGACCATCCGGCACGGCGGAGGGCTGCCGCGCCGGGTCGACAGTGTGGGGGCGCTGCCGCACCAACCTGCTCGTCAGCGCGCCGCCATCACCCCAGCTCCGCCATCGCCACCGTCACCAGCAGGGCGCGCACGATCCCCAGTGCGCCCTCGGTGTTTTCATACCACTCGGTCGCGAGGTGCGCGTCCCCGGCCTTGCCGCCCGCCCCCAGCGCGATCGCCGGGATGCCGAGGGCGATCGGCACGTTCGCGTCCGTGGAAGCGCTGGCCAGCTCGGCGTCGCGGCCCAGCACCCGGTTGGCCGCGACCGCCGCGAGGACGAGGGGGTGGGTGCGCGGCGTGACGCCCGACGGCCGGTCGCCGACGGGCTGGTGCTCGAGCGTGAGCGGCGGCGTGCCGGGGGCGCGGCGGCGGTTCTCGTCATCGAGCGCGCGGTCCAGGGCGGCGCGCACGGTGACGTCGAGCTGGGCGAGCGCCTTGGGGTCTTCGCTCCGCAGGTCCAGGTCGAGCCACGCCTCCTGGGGAATGGAGTTGAGTCCGGTGCCTCCGCCCAGCCGAACGACGGCGCACGTGGTGCGCGGGGCGGGGGGGGCGGTGCGGGTGGGCAAGTCGGCGAGCAGCGCGGTCGCGCGGCCCACCGCGTTCGCGGGGTTGGCGACGCCGAACGCGGCCCACGAGTGGCCGCCCGGCCCACGAAACGTCACGCGGTAGCGCTTCGAGCCGAGCGCGCGGTGGACCACCCGCTCGAGCCCCGCCCCGTCGAGCGCGATGAACGCGGCGGGGGCCGCGTGCAAGGTCGCTCCACCGTTCCCACCGTCGAGGAGGTATTTCACGCCCCGCAGATCCCCCGACCCCTCCTCTCCCACCGTGGCGGCGAACAGCACCGGCCGAGCCGTGCGTACGCGCGTGACGACCATCGCCTCGGCGACGGCGACGAGCGCGGCCAGGCCGCGGGCGTTGTCGCTGATGCCGGGGCCCTCGAGCCGCTGGCCACGACGCTCGACGGCGACGTTCACCTCGGGCCCGAACACGGTGTCCAGGTGGGCCGACAAGACGACGGGGGCCCCGCCCTCACCCTTTTCCCTTCCCGCTTCCCCGCCCGTCCACCCGTGCACGTTTCCGACGTCGTCGATCGTGACGTCGTGCAGGCCGACGTCGCGGAACAGCTCGGCCACGCGCGCGGCGCGGCGGCCCTCGGCGCCCGTCGGCGCCGGAATCGCGCACAGCGCGGCTTGCCGCGCGAGCGTGACTTCGTCGGTGCGCTCGAGGTGAGAGCGCGCGGCGCGGACGCGGTCGTGCGCGAGCAGGCGCGAGATGGTCTGATCCACCACTGCACACTAACTGCCTTGACGGTGCCGGGCGAGAGGGCGACACTAGGGTCATGGACGAGCGCGAGCTGATTTACGACTGGAACCAGAGCGGCGGGCCGGCGCTCGACTGGTCGCGGGCGCGGGTCGACCTGAACGACGAGACGCTGCGGGACGGGCTGCAGTCCCCTTCGGTCCGGGACCCCTCGATGGAGGTGAAGCGGCGGCTGCTCCATCTGATGGCCGAGCTCGGCATCGTGGCCGCGGACATCGGGCTCCCCGGGGCGGGACCCCGCGTGGTGGAGCAGGTGCGGGTGCTCGCCCGGGAGATCCGAGACCAGAAGCTCCCCATCTTTCCGAACTGCGCCGCCCGCACCGTGATCGCGGACGTGGACCCGATCGTCCGGGTTGCCGAGGAGGTAGGGATTCCGATCGAGGCTGCCACCTTCATCGGCTCCTCCCCGATCCGGCAATACGCCGAAGACTGGACGCTGGACCGCATCCTCACGGCGACCGAGGAGGCGGTGTCGTACGCCGTCAAACACGGCTTGCCGGTCATGTACGTCACCGAGGACACGACCCGGGCCAAGCCCGAGGCCCTCAAGGCGCTGTACGGCGCGGCGATCGATTGCGGCGCGACGCGGATATGCTTGGCGGATACGGTCGGTCATGCGACGCCGGACGGCGTCAAGGCGTTAGTCAAATTCGTCAAGCAGGAGATCGTCAAGCAACACCGTGTGAAGATCGACTGGCACGGACACCGCGACCGCGGTCTGGGGCTGATCAACTGTCTCGCGGCGATCGAGGCCGGGGTCGATCGTGTCCACGCCACCGCGCTGGGTGTGGGCGAACGGGTGGGCAACGCTGAAATGGATCTCTTGATCGTCAACTTGAAACTGTTGGGCGCGCATCGGCACGACATCGCCAAGCTGCCGGAGTACTGCCGTCTGGTGGCCGACGCCATGGGCGTGCCGATTCCGGTGAACTACCCGGTGCTTGGCGCGGACGCGTTTCGCACCGGCACCGGCGTGCACGCGGCGGCGATCATCAAGGCAAGAAGAAAGGGTCACGCCTGGCTCGCCGACCGGGTGTACAGCTCTGTGCCCGCCGAAGAGTTCGGGCTCGAGCAGAAGATCGAGATCTCACCCGTGTCGGGCCTGTCCAACGTGAAGTACTGGCTCGAGACCCACGGCTACGACGCCGAGGACGAGGCGGCGTGCCGCGTGCTGTTCGAGGCGGCGAAGCGCACCGATCGGGTGCTCTCGGACGAAGAGTGCCACCGCTTGGTCAGGCAAGGGGCATGGCGGTAGGGACGTTCCGCGAAATCGAGAAAGCGTACTTCGATCTGCGGTGGCACTTGGACCCCGTCGCCGCCACCCAGGCCGGAGTGAAGGCATACGACGACCGGTACGGGCGCTACAGCCCGCCGGCCCTCGTGCCCCACCTCGCCGCGCTGAAGTCGCTCGCCGCCGCGCTCGAAGAGACCACTGCCGACGAGCTGGAAGACGAAATCGACCGGACCGCCCTGCTGAACGAGATCCGCGTCGTGCTGCGCCGCTTCGAGCACGAGCGGCCGCAGGCCAAGAGTCCGGCGTTCTGGCTGAACCATCTGCTCGGCGGGCTGCACTTCCTGCTGGGGCGCGGCGACCGGAGCGACGAAGAGCGTGCCGGCGCTCTGGTCGGACGGCTGGAGGACGTGCCGCGCCTGCTCGACGACGCGCGCACCGCACTGGTCGCGCCGGTACGGGTATTCGTCGAGACGGCGCTGCGGATCAACGCCGGAGGGCTGCTGTTGGTGCGCGGGATCGGCAGCGCCATCCCGGACGCACCCCCCGGACCGGGCGACGCCTTGCGGGCAGCGGTCGAGCAAGCGGCGGAGGCGATGACGGCGTTCGAGAGCGATCTGGAGCGGTGGCTCGAGACGGCTGCGGAGGAGTTCGCGCTGGGCGAAGAGGACTTCGACTTCCACCTGCACTACGAGCACGCGCTGCGCGACACGGCCCCGGAGCTGTGGCGCTACGGGCTCCATCTAAAGGAGGAAGTCGAGGCCGATCTCGCGCGCCGCGCCGCGCGGCTCGACGGCGGCCAGCGCTGGCAGGATGTGGCCGACCGGCTGCGCGCCGATCATCCCCCCGCCGCGGGGCTGGTGGAAGCGTACGCCCGGGAGATGGTGCGGGCCCGCGACTTCGTGGCGGAGCGCGGGCTCGCGCCGATCCCCGACGCCCCGCTCGACGTCGTGCCCACGCCGGCCTTCATGCGACCGGTGATTCCCTTCGCCGCGTACGACAGCCCCGGCGCGTACTCGAGCGACCGGACCGGCTGGTTCTACGTCACCCTGCCCGATCCGGCCCTGTCGGCGAGCGCGCAGGAACGCATTCTCCGCGACCACTGTCGCCACGAGCTCGCCGCTACGGCGCTGCACGAAGGCTACCCGGGCCATCACCTCCAGCTGGTGCACGCTCAGCAACAGCGGTCCGACACGCGCAAGAACGTGTGGACGCCGGTCACGGTCGAAGGGTGGGCGTTGTATTGCGAAGACATGATGGGGGAGGAGGGATTCTACCGGTCGGAGGAGGAGCAGTTCTTCCAGCGCGTGCACCTGTTGTGGCGCGCCGTACGGGTGCTGCTCGACGTGGGGTTGCATACCCGCGGGATGACGTTCGCCCAAGCGGTGGACTATCTCGCGACCCACGTCAACGTGGAGCGGACCAACGCGGAGGGAGAGGTGCGGCGCTACTGCGCTGAGCCGGCGTATCCCCTGAGCTATGCGGTGGGGCGGCGCGAGCTGCTGAAGCTGCGCGACGACTTTCATGCGGCGCGGGGCGCGGCGTTCACTCTACGGGGCTTCCACGACGCGGTCCTCGAGTACGGCGGCCTGCCCGTCGCGCTGATGCGGTGGGGCATGGGGCTCGATGACCGGTAGCAGCGCCGCGGCCTCCCGGCTGCCGCGGCCCGTGAAGGTGTTCGGGTTCGTCTCGCTGCTCAACGACTTCGCGAGCGAGATGGTCTACCCGCTGTTGCCGGCGTTCGTCACGGGCGTGCTCGGCGCGGGCCCGCAGGCGCTCGGCGCACTCGACGGCGCGGCCGAGTTCGCGGCATCGGTCGTGAAGTTCGCTGCGGGACGGCTCGCGGACCGGCCGGCGCGCCGCGGGCCGCTCATCGTGCTGGGCTACGCGATCGCCGTGCTGGTGCGCCCGATCATCGCCGTCACGGCAGCCGCGTGGCAGGTGATCGGGCTGCGGGTAGTGGACCGCATCGGGAAGGGCATCCGCACACCGCCGCGGGATGCGTTGATCGCGGATGTCACGCCCGCACCGCTCCGGGGCCGGGCGTTCGGGCTGCAGCGCGGGATGGACCACGCCGGCGCGGTGCTCGGTCCGCTCACCGCGTGGTGGCTGCTCACGTCGGGAAGCGCGAGCGTGCGGACGGTGATTGCTTGGAGCCTGGCGCCTGGGATCCTGGTACTGGCTCTGGCGACCTGGGCGGTAACGGGCGGTCAGGGGCGGCATGGGGCGGTAGGCGCAGGCCAAGCCTCGGACGACATACCGCCCCGTACCGCCTCCTCCCGCCCCTTGCCGCCCGCCCTATTCGCGATCTCCTTCTTCTACCTCCTCCGCATGCCCGAGACGCTACTGATCCTGCGATCCCAGCAGCTCGGCGTCTCGACGGCGGCAGTGCTGTTGCTTTGGGCGGCACTACACCTGGTGCGCTCGTCGGCGAGCTTCGCGGGCGGTCGCCTCACCGACCGCATCGGCCCGAGTCGCACCATGTGGCTGGGGTGGGTCGTCTATGCGGCGATCGCGGCCGGCTTCGCGGTGGCGCGCGGCGCCGGCGCGGCGTGGACGCTGTTCCTGGCGTTCGGGATCGTGGCCGGCCTCACCGAAAGCTCCGAGCGGGCGCTCGTCGCGCAATTCGCCGGCACCCGCCAGGGGAGCGGATTCGGGACGTACCACGGCGTGACCGGCCTGGCGGCCCTCGCCGGCGGCATCGGGCTGGGTGCGGTGTTTCAAGCGTACGGCGCTGCCATGGCCTGCTTCGGCAGCGCGGCGGGGGGGCTCGCGCTGGGGCTCGCGTGGCCGGTGGTGGGGAGGCGACGTTAGGAGCCGAGCATGAACATCCGGGCATTCCTCAATCTGTTGCTCGTGGCCCTCGCAGCCACCGCGCCGAGGCTCGCGGCCCAGGCCCTGCCGCAGACGACCGCCGAGCGGACCAACTATGCCGCCACGTCCACTAACGCGGATGTGGGTGCCTTCCTCGACAGCCTCGGGCTCGCCGGGGCACCGGTGGCTGTTTCCGAGATGGGTAGCTCCGCACTCGGCAAGCCGATCTACTTCGTGATCGCCTCCGACCCGACCGTGACGTCCCCGGGCGAAGCGGCGGAGTCCGGGAAGTTGGTGGTTTACCTCCAGGCGAACATCCACGGCGGCGAAGTGGAGGGGAAGGAGGCCGTGCTCGCACTGCTGCGCGAGCTGGCAGGACCGCGGCGCGACCTGCTGCAGAGGCTCGTGGTCCTGGTCGCGCCGGACTACAACCCCGACGGCAACGACGCCTTCGGCCCGCAGGCGGTGAACCGCTCCGAGCAGAATGGCCCGGCGGTGGTCGGACAGCGCCCCGACGGGAAGAACCTCGACCTGAACCGCGACTACTTCAAGGCCGAGGCACCGGAGACCCGCGCGTCCCTCGCCCGCGTCTACACCACGTGGGACCCGGCGCTGATGGTGGACCTCCACACCACCGACGGCACATTGCACGGCTACCAGCTCACCTACGCCCCACCGCTCGATCCCAACGGGCCGGCCGGGCCCACTGCCTACGTGCGAGACCGGATGCTCCCCACGCTCCGCCAAACGCTCCAGGACAAGTATCGGGAGCCGATCTTCGACTACGGCAACGTGGATACCCAGCAGACGCCACAGAGCTGGGATACTTACGCGCCGCTCGGTTGGTACGGCACCAACTACCTGGGCTTGCGGGGGCGGATGGCGATCCTGTCGGAAGCGTACTCGCACGCCGACTTCAAGACCCGCGTGCAGGTGACGCACGACTTCCTGGTCGAGATTCTCGATTACGCCGCGCGGCACGGCGATGAGATGCGCCGCCTCGAGCGCGAGGCCGATCGCCAGACGGCGCTGGAAGGCGCGGGCACAGGCACGCGACCGTCACTGGCCGTCGCCTACAAGCTCGCGTCGCGTGGCGTCGAACCGGTGCGGCTGGAGGTGACGCGGCAGGTCCGCACGTACCCGCTTCCGGTAAAGGACCGCTTCGTCGATTCTCTCACCCGCCCGTTGCCGGCAGGTTACTTCCTGCCGGCGGCGGACAGCGATGTCGCCGCCCTGCTCCGCCTCCACGGCATCCAGGTGCAACGCCTCGCCCGAGAGTGGACCGACACGGTGGAGGTCCTGACGGGGACCGAGCTCAAGCCGGCGACGCGGGAGTTCCAGGGACACCATCTGCTGGAGGTGACGGGGACCTGGGCGCGTGCGCCGCGCCGCGTGCCGGCGGGCGGCTATTTCGTGTCCACGGCACAACCGCTCGGCAGGCTCGTCTTCGCCCTGCTCGAGCCGGAGGGGTTCGGTCTGGCGCGCTGGGGCGCGTTCAGCGCGGGCTCCACCTCCGGGCTGGAGTTCCCGGTATGGCGTGCGGGGCGGGCGCCCCGCGCGCCGTCACGGGTCCTCCCCTAGGCCATTACGGGTCGACGTCTGCGTCGTCCTCGAACGCGAACGACCCGCCGCTCCCCGTGCCGCTCGCCCGCTCGACGCGCAGCACCCGAGACAACGTCTTGCCGTCTACGGTGATGCTCACGAGGTAGTCGCCGCTCGGGACGGCGGGCGTGCCACCGCCGAACCCGCCGAATCCTCCGCCCCCGCCCCCAGCTGTGCGACCAAACGCCTGGGCGATGAACCCGAGCCCGCCCAG
>Ga0137415_10004873_pt1 | contig 13270 bp, 9 predicted proteins | sample CZODoug3_1_1_16f_FD_183082 | JGI IMG/M metagenome (GOLD analysis project Ga0137415, IMG submission 183082) | Vadose zone soil fungal communities from Angelo Coast Range Reserve, California, USA - CZODoug3_1_1_16fungal (Hybrid Assembly) | ecosystem: Environmental > Terrestrial > Soil > Vadose... | reverse complement strand
TACCGGTCCGGGGACTCACCAGTTCAGCCTACGGCCGATCGCGCTGAGGAGTTGCGGCACCGCCGCGTACCGTGGGGGTATGAGTGACACCCCGTTCGGATTCGGCCCGTCCGACCGCGACCGGGACCGCGACAAAGACCCGGACAAGAACCCTGAGTCGGGCTCCGGCAAGGGCCCGGAGGGTCCCCAGGACCCGTTCGGCTTCGGCTTCCCCGGCCAGCCCGGTGGGCTGCCCGCCGGCTTCCCGCTGCCCGGGATGGGTCCCGGCGGCCCGGGCGGCGGGTTCGACATGGGCCAGCTGGGGCAGATGCTCAGCCAGCTGGGCCAGATGCTCAGCCAGGCCGGCAGCTCGTCCGGGCCGGTCAACTACGACCTGGCCAAGCAGCTCGCCGTCCAGCAGCTGACCGGCTCGCGCCCGCCCACCCAGGAGCAGCGCAAGGCGGTCACCGACGCGTTCGCGCTGGCCGAGCTGTGGCTGGACCCGGTCACCTCGTTCCCCACCGGCACGCACAAGGTCGCCGCGTGGTCGCCCAAGGACTGGGTGGACGCGAGCATGCCGACCTGGCGGAAGATGTGCGACCCGGTCGCCCGGCGGGTGTCCGGGGCCTGGCTGGAGGGGCTGCCCGAGGAGGCCCGGCAGGCCGCCGGCCCGATGCTGGCCATGTTCGGCCAGATGGGCGGGCTGGCCTTCGGCAGCCAGTTGGGCACCGGACTGGCCCAGCTGAGCACCGAGGTACTCACCTCCGCCGAGATCGGCCTGCCGCTCGGGCCCGCCGGCACCGCCGCGCTGCTGCCCGCCGCGATCGAGTCGTTCACCGCCGGGCTGGACCGTCCGGCGAGCGAGGTCATGGTGTACCTGGCCGCCCGGGAGGCCGCCCACCACCGGCTGTTCGCGCACGTGCCGTGGCTGGTGGCGCGGCTGGTCGGAGCCATCGAGGAGTACGCGCACGGCATCCGGGTGGACAGCTCCCGGATCGAGGAGATCGCCCGCCAGATCGACCCGTCGGACCCCCAGTCGCTGGAGTCCGCGATGCAGTCCGGGCTGTTCGAGCCGCCGACCACCGAGGAACAGCTCACCGCGCTGACCCGGCTGGAGACGCTGCTCGCGCTGGTCGAGGGCTGGGTGGACGTGGTGGCCAGCGACGCGGTGGCCGATCGGCTCCCCGGCGCGGGGGCGCTGCGCGAGACGCTGCGCCGGCGGCGGGCGTCCGGTGGCCCGGCGGAGCAGACCTTCGCCACCCTGGTCGGGCTGGAACTGCGACCACGCCGGCTGCGGGCCGCGTCGGACCTGTGGCGGCTGCTCACCGCCGAGTGCGGCACGGTCGGCCGGGACGAGGTCTGGGCGCACCCGGACCTGCTCCCGGACGTCGAGGATCTGGACGACCCGCGCCAGTTCGTGGAGCGGCGCAAGGGTGACGTTTCCGACCCGATCGCCGAGCTGGAACGCACCGAGCAGGCCGAGCAGGACCACGAGCAGCGGCTGGCCGACGACGCCGCGAAGCCCGCCGGGACGACGTCCGATACGGCGAAACCGCCGAAGCCCGAGGACACCGAGGCCGACGACGGGGAGACCCCGCCGCTCAGCTGATCCGCGTAGTCCAGCTGATCGGCGTAGTCCAGCTGATCGGCGTCGTCGGGCTGATCGGCGTCGTCGGGCTGATCCGCGTCGTCGGGCTGATCCGCGTCGTCGGGCTGATCGGCAACCTGGCCGTCGCCTGTGGATAACTCCCGACGCGGGGCCCGGCGGGGCGCCATGCTCGATGTCATGAGCACACCCCCGCTCGCCGTCGCCGCGGCGGCACCGGCCGGCCCCGGTCCGCGGCTGCCGGCGTCCACCGCGCCGCGTTCGGTCCGGCTCCGCCCGCACCACGTGGTGCTGCGCCGAGGGCCTGATGCCGTGCAGGTCGGCCTGTTGCCCGGGCGCGCGGTCGAGGTGGCCGGGCTGCCGCCGCCGCTGCTGGCCCTGTTACTGGGGCTGCACGGCGCCTGGTCGCTGGACGAGTTGGTGGCCCAGGCGGTCGAGCTGGGTGCCGAGGAGGCCGACACGCGCGTCCTGCTGGCGGACCTGGTGGACGCCGGCGCGCTGCTGGACGCGGCGGCCCACCGGCGGGTGGCCCAGGCCCGGGCCGCCGCGGGGGTGCTGGTCAGGGGCGTCGGGCCACTGCTGGCGGGGGTGGCCACCGGGCTCGCCTCGGCCGGCGTCGGCACCCTGTGGGTGGACACCGAGGGCACCGTGGCGGCCGAGGAGCTGGGGGTCTACGGGCCCGCCGCACAGGGGCGCACCCGCGCGGACGCCGTGCTGGCCGAGATCCACCGGGTCGCCCCCGAGGCCAAGGTCCGGGTCGGGCCGCCGCGCCGCCGGCCGGATCTCGCGGTGCTCACCGACGCGCTCGCCCCCGATCCGGACCGGCATCGCGAGCTGGCCGGCCGGGGCGTCCCGCAGCTCGTCGTCCGGCTGGCAGACGGGATCGGGCTGGTCGGGCCGCTGGTGCTACCCGGGCGCACGGCCTGCCTGCACTGCCTGGACCTGCACCACGCGGCGCGCGACCCCGGCTGGCCGATCGTCGCCTCCCGGCTGGCCGGCCTGGTCGGGTCCGCCGGCCTGGCCACCGTGTCGGCCACCGCCGCGCTCGGCGTCGAGCAGGCGCTGCTGGCGATCGACGGGATCATGGGCGCCGAGCCGCCGCCCACCCTGGACTCGGTTCTGGAGCTCGATCTGAGCCGGGGCGGGCTGCGCCACCGCCGCTGGGCGCCGCACCCCGGGTGTGGGTGCGGCGCAGCTCACACCCGACCGGGCGACGCCGGCAACCCGGCCGAGACCAGCCAATCAGTCCCCCGGCCCGGCGAACCCGCACCCCCACAGGGAGAGGAGGCGTGCGCGACGAGGAGCGGACAGTAGAGAATCACGGAGTGTCCGATATCCCCCGGAGTGGGGTGCACCGCACCGCGAAGCTGGCGAGCCTGCCACTGGGCGTCGCCGGGCGAGCGGCGGCCGGGTGGGGCCGGCGGCTGGTCGGCGGCGACGGCGAGGAGATATCCGCGCAGCTGTCCGCCCGCGGCGCCGAGCAGCTGTTCGCCGTGCTCGGCGAGCTCAAGGGCGGCGCGATGAAGTTCGGCCAAGCGCTGAGCATCTTCGAAGCGGCGGTCCCGGACGAGCTGGCGGAGCCTTACCGGGAAGCGCTGACCAGGTTGCAGAGCTCCGCGCCGCCGATGCCCGCCAGCGACGTGCACCGGGTGCTGGCCGAGCAGCTGGGGCGGAACTGGCGCGAGCGGTTCGCCGATTTCGACGACCGGCCGACGGCCGCGGCGAGCATCGGCCAGGTGCACCGGGCGGTCTGGCACGACGGCCGGGACGTCGCCGTCAAGGTGCAGTACCCGGGCGCGGACGAGGCGTTGCTGGCCGACCTGCGCCAGCTGAGCCGGTTCAGCCGGCTGCTGCAGCCCTTGGTGCCGGGGATGGAGGTCAAGCCGCTGATCGCGGAGTTACGCGATCGGATGACCGAGGAGCTGGACTACCGGGACGAGGCGGACAACCAGCGCGCGTTCGCCGCCGCGTTCGCGGACGACCCGGAGATCAAGGTACCGAGGGTGGTGGCGTCGGCGCCGAAGGCGGTGATCAGTGAGTGGGTCACCGGAACCCCGCTGTCGGAGATCATTCGGAACGGCGACCAGGCGACCAGGGACGAGGCCGGGCGGCTGCTGTCGGAGTTCCACTACTCCTCGCCGCCCCGCACCGGGCTCCTGCACGCCGACCCGCACCCGGGCAACTTCCAGCTGATGCCGGACGGCCGCCTCGCGGTGATCGACTTCGGCGCGGTAGCCCGGCTGCCCGACGGGTCGCCCATGGTGCTGCAGCGGATGACCAGGATGGCGTTGCGCGGCGAGTCCGAGCAGCTGATGGAACTGCTGAGCACCGAGGGCTTCGTGCGGCCCGGCATGCGGCTGGACCCGGAGGAGGTGCTCTCCTACCTCGCCCCGTTCGCCGAACCGCTGCGCACCGAGCGGTTCCGGTTCAGCAGGCGGTGGCTGCAACGCCAGGCCGAGCGGGTGGGCGACGTGCGCAGCCGCGACTTCCGCACCGGCCGGGCGCTGAACCTGCCGCCACAGCACCTGCTGATCCACCGGGTCACGTTCGGCACCCTCGGCGTGATGTGCCAGCTCGGCGCCGAGGTGGCGCTGCGCGGCATCGTGGGCCGGTGGCAGCCGACCATCACCGACGGGACCGACCCCGACCCGGCGCACTGACCGCACCCCGGCCCTCGGACCGCGGTCGTGGCGTCCGGCCCCGGCCCGACGGGCCGATCCGGTGGGCAACACACGGCGAGCCCCCGGCACCGGATGACACCCGGATGCCGGGGGCTCGCCCCGATCGGCCCACCGCACGGGCCTCGTACTGCCCACCGACCAGCTAAGGCCGAGGTCACACCATCTGGCGAGCCCGTGCGGCACGCTCACCGGCGTACCGCGCGAGCCACGCCCACCGGCGCCCGGCGACCAGTCGCCGGACCACTCGGTGATGACGGGCGGCTTCCTCGGCCTCGCGCATTCGCGCTCTGGCGAGGGCTTCATAGAGCAACATTTCGTGCACCCCCGGTTCGGTCATCCTCGGACGAACATCGACGTAGGCCATCACTGGTTCCTCGTTGGTCCTGATCGCTCGCATCGCTACAACCGGGCGCCGGCCTCGGCCAGCGCGCGGTCACGCGCCAGGGCTGCCTTGCTCGGCCTGCCGCGAGGCCGCTTGCGCGCGATCACGTTGCCACGCTGGAAGATCTCGCCGCCCCAGACACCCCAGGGCTCCTCCCGGCGCAGCGCACCGGCCAAGCACTCGCTCTTCACCGGGCACGTGGCACAGAGCGACTTGGCGCGCTCCAGTTCGGCCGGGGTGTCGGCGAACCAGAGGTCGGCGTCCTCGGCTTCCCTACAGGGCAGAGTCGACTCGACGCGGGGTTCCGCGACGACCGACTCACCGAGGCCGGCAACAGGGTCACCGTCCGGTCTCGATGTCAGCGCCCCGCCGTCCAGCGGGACGTTCCGTACTAACACAGTGATTCCTCCTTCTCGATGTGCGAGCTGGGAGAGCTGGAAAAACACGAAGGCCGCGGTCCCGTTACGGGTCCGCGGCCTCTGAGAGAACCGACTGAGCGTCCTTGACGTATCAAGGGCATCGCTCCGGCGCGGACACGTAGTGGGGCTTAGCCTGGAAATCGATCACACTCGGGGTGCCGGGGACATAGCCACGCGCACGATTACGCCATGCGCCAGCGCTCGGCAGTCCGACGAGACCCGTGACCGGGAGCCCCACGTGGGAGAAGGAAGGAGACATCCGCATCGTGGCACCCCCTCCCGGCCGCACATCGGCGCGGAATCACCTCGCGCCGGAGTCAGAGCCGGCCCGCACGGGCCGACACTGATAGACCTTAGAAGGAGCCGTGCACGGCGGGCAACCGAGTTTTCGGGAAAGAATCCTCGGCGCCGCGGAATCGGCGCCTACCAGCACGAACACCGCGAAGAACCACCCAGAGGGGCGATGGGACGGGCGCGCGGCCGCGGCGCGGGAGCCGCGCTCCGCGCGGAGCTCGCGGCCGGGCGCGCCGGGCTGGCCGGCCCGTTAGGCCGGCCGGGCCGGCCTAACGGGCCGGTTAGTCCGGCCGGGCCAGTCAGTCCGGCCGGGCCAGTCAGTCCGGCCGGGCCAGTCAGTCCGGCGGGCCGGTCAGTCCGAGGGTTCGGCGGAAACCAGGGCAAGCACGTCCGGGCCGTAGCGGTCCAGCTTCCGGGCGCCGATGCCGGGGATCGCCACCAGCGCCCTGACGTCCGACGGGCGGTGCTCAGCGATCGCGGTCAGCGTCGCATCGGTGAACACCACGTACGGCGGCACCTGCTGCTCCTTCGCGGTCGTGCTGCGCCAGGCCTTGAGCCGGTCCAGCAGCTCGACGTCGATGTCGGACGGACAGTCCGAGCAGCGCAGCAGCTTGAGCGCGTCCACCCCGATGAGCGGCGAGCCGCAGATCCGGCACCGGGGCTTGGCGCCACCCCGCCCGGCCGGCACCCGAGCCGTCGGGTGGGTGTCCGGGATCAGCCCGTAGAGGAACCGGCTGCGTCGCCGGTTCCGCCGCCCGCCGGCCGCCCGGGACAACGCCCAGGACAGCGCCAGGTAGCGCCGGGCCCTGGTCACCCCGACGTACAGCAGCCGGCGCTCCTCCTCGATCTTGGCTACGTCGCCGTCGGCGTGCTGGATGGGCAGCGTCCCGTCCACCAGTCCGACCAGGAATACCGCGTCCCACTCCAGGCCTTTGGCGGCGTGCAGGGAAGCGAGCGTGACGCCTTGAACGGTGGGTGGGTGGGACGCGTCGGCCCGGGTGAGGAGTTCAACGGCGAACCGGGCCAGGTCGGCCCCCGGCTCCACCGACGCTAGCTCGTCGGCCAGCCCGACCAACGCACGCAGCGACTCCCACCGCTGCCGGCCCACCGTGCCCGCCGCCGGTTCGTCGGTCAGCCCGAGCGGGACGAGCACCCTCCGCACCGCCTCGACCAGCTCGCTGCCACCGGCCTCAGCACCACCGGCATCAGCACCACCGGCATCAGCACCACCGGTCTCAGCACCACCGCCGGTCTCAGCACCACCGCCGGTCTCAGCACCACCGCCGGTCTCAGCACCACCGCCGGTCTCAGCACCACCGGCCGCCGGGGCGGGACGGTCCCAGGCCGCGGCGGCGTGCACGGCGGCGTTACCCGCGGCACGCAGCGCGGTCATCGCCTGCCGCACCTCGGGGCGGGAGAAGAACCGCTCGCCCCCGCGCACCTGGTAGGGCACGCTCGCGTCGTCCAGCGCGCGCTCGTACACCTCGGACTGCGCGTTCACCCGGAACAGTACGGCGATCTCACTGGCCGGGATGCCGTCGATGATCATTCGCCGGATCGACGCGGCGACGGCGCTCGCCTCGGCGGGCTCGTCGTCGTACTCGCGGAACGTCGGCTCCGGGCCGGGCTGCTGCTGCCCCTCCAGCCTCAGCCGCGTCCCGGCGGACTGGCCCCGGGCGGCCGAGATCACCGTGTTCGCGGCGGAGACCACCTGCGGGGTGGAGCGGTAGTCACGCCGCAGCCGGACCACCATCGCTTCCGGGAAACGCCGGGAGAAGTCCAGCAGGTAGCGGGGGGTGGCGCCGGCGAACGTGTAGATGGTCTGGTTGGCGTCACCGACGACGGTGAGGTCGTCCCGCTCGCCGAGCCAGGCGTCCAGCACCCGCTGCTGCAGCGGCGTGACGTCCTGGTACTCGTCCACCACGAAGCAGCGGTACCGCTCACGGAACTCGACGGCCACCTCCGGGTGGGTCTCCAGCGCGGCCGCCGTGTGCAGCAGCAGGTCATCGAAATCAAGCAGTCGAGCCGATATCTTCAACTCCTCGTAGCCGGCGTACACCTTGGCGACCAGCTCGGCCGGGGCAGGCACGTCCCGGCGCACCCTGGCCACCTCGGCCGGGTAGTCACCCGGGGTGACCAGGCTGGCCTTCGCCCACTCGATCTCGCTGGCCAGGTCGCGCAGCGACTCGGTGTTGGTGTCCGCCCCGGCCCGGTGCGCCGCCTGACCGACCGCGCGCAGCTTCCCCTCAAGCACCTGGAACTGCTCGTCCCCCACCACTCGGGGCCAGAAGTAGCGCAGCTGACGCAGCGCGGCCGCGTGGAAGGTGCGCGCCTGCACCCCGCCCACGCCGTAGCTGCGCAGCCGGGTGCGCAGCTCGCCCGCGGCCCGGGCGGTGAAGGTGACCGCGAGCACCTGGCCGGGGGCGACGTGCCCGGAGCGGACCAGGTGCGCGATGCGGCGGGTGATCGTGCGGGTCTTACCGGTGCCCGCGCCGGCCAAGACACACACCGGCCCGCGTGGCGCGGTGACGGCCGCCTGCTGTTCGGGGTCGAGGGCAGTGTCCCCAGAATCAGCGGAGTCCGGTGCGGCGGCCATGACCGCATCTTCTCAAGCCGGTGTGACACCGGGCGGACGGCCGTCCCCCGCACGCCCGAAGCGGCCCGGGCTGGTCCCCAGCATCCGACTGAAGTGCCTGGTCAGGTGCGACTGGTCGTAGAAACCGGCGGTCGCCACCTTGGCGGGCGTGGCACACACCCGGGCGCTGGGCCGGGGCGTGCCGATGTCGGTGTTCACCTCGGACCTATTCAGCACCGGCAAACGACCGGGACAACCGGACCGCCGTGCGCGCCGCCGCGCTGGACCTGGTCGGGCTGGCGGTGCACGGGCCGCGCAATGCGGTAGACAAGATCCTCAAGGAGCCCAGTTGCACGAGTGACACTGTGCGGCGACTCACCCGAGAGTGATCGTTCTCGGGAAGCCCGTGGGGCGCCGCCGCGTTGTAGAGCGCATGAGCGAACTGACGATGTACTCGACCTCCTGGTGTGGCTACTGCCGCCGGCTGAAGCTGCAACTGGACGAGGCGGGCATCGCATACCGCGAGATCGACATCGAGCGGAACGAGGCGGCCGCAACCTTCGTGGAGCGGGTCAATGGCGGCAACCAGACCGTGCCGACGCTGCTCTACCCGGACGGAAGCACCGCGACGAATCCCAGCTTCGCCGAGGTCAAGGCCGTCCTAGCGACCGCGTAACCGCTCACCGCCGACGTGGGACAGTGGCAGCCCCACGGCGCATATCCCTCGTCCACGCCGCACGGTGTGGACGGTATGCGCCGTGGACGCGAGGTATGCGGCGTGAGGCTGGGGACGGCAGTCGATCAGGATTGGCGGCGGTCGGCGGCGCGCCACCAGCGAGCGGTGACCTGGTCGAAAGCGGCCAGGTCATGCCACGTCCACCGGACCATCTCCCATCCCTCACCGCGCAACTTGTCCTCCCGGACCTTTTCCTCGAAGACCACGTCGCCAGGTGACCGACCAGGGCTGGGGGGTACGCGGCCGTACTTAATCTTCCCGTCGAACTCGCCGAGCACGCCGTGGTCAGGCCAGGCGAAATCCACCCTCCCGATAAGTCGCCCGGCTGGGTCGCGCACTTCGTGCTGCAACTCGGGCACAGGTAGCCCGGCTCGGAGAAGCGCCACCCGGCTTCGTGACTCGCCGACACTCTCCGCTCGCGCATCCCCGAACGCGAGAGCCCGGCGCGCCACCGGAACTCCTCTCCGCCGCGCCAGCCGCTCCAACACCTTTGTCAGTTCCCCGGCGTCGACCAGTCCGATCGCCAGCGCGGCGTCCACCACTACGACGGCCTGCTCGAACGGCACCGTCCGAGCGACGTCAACCACGGCGCGCGCCGGCGAGGTGACCAGAACCCCGTCCACCACGGCGATCTCGGCCGGGTCCAGCGTTGCGGCGTGCACATGGACGTGGCGGGACCGCCGACCGCCGTACGCCCTGCTCCGCGTCACGTGCACCCTGTTCAGCGGGATCGACCAGGTCGGCAGTCCGTACCACACGATCGCCGACACGTGGCTGACAATCGCGTCGACGTCCAGCTCGCGCGCGGCGGCCCGCACGGCGAGCCGGTGTCGTCCGGCGGAGTCGTCGGGCGGAGTCGTCGGGCGGCTCGCCGAGCAGGTAAGTGCCCCGCCGAACCGCGTTCAGGGTGCCGTCCCGGAGCATCCGGCGCACGTCGTAGTAGGTGTACCCGGCGGCGCGCAGCGAGCCCGCGCGGAACAGTTGAGCGTCCACCCCTCCAGCGTGCCGAGTCGCCCGCCGCCCGGCCGTGCACTATCCACAGGTCGCCGGATGAATTCCGTGGCGGCCCCACGCCGCATATGCCGCGTCCACGCCGCACGGTGTGCACGGTATGCGGCGTGGACGCGAGGTATGCGGCGTGAGGTTGGGGACGGCGGTCCGCTTTGGGGACGGGGGTCGGCTTTGGGACGGCGTCCGGGTGGGGCGGCGGTCGGCTCTTGGGCGGCGGTTAGTCGGTGGCGGCCCAGGAGTCGAGCATGGAGCGGGCGATCGACACCGGGGGCGGCAGGAGCAACGGGCGCCCGTCCCCGGTTGCCCAGTCGCCGGAGTTCAGGGCGTGGCGCAGCTCGGCGCGGGTCAGCCAGAACGCCTCGGCGATCTCACCCTCGGCCGGCACCAGCGGCTGCTCCGGGTCGGCGACCGCGGAGAAGCCGATCATGAGCGACCGGGGGAACGGCCATGCCTGCGAGCCGAGGTAGCGGATGTCGGACACCGTCACCCCGACCTCCTCCTCGATCTCCCGCGCCACGCAGGCCTCCAGCGACTCGCCGGCCTCCACGAACCCGGCCAGCACCGAGTACCGCCCGGGCGGCCAGACCGGCTGGCGGGCCAGCAGCACCCGGTCTGCCCCGTCGTGCACCAGGCAGATGACCGCCGGGTCGGTGCGCGGGTACTCCTCGTGCCCGCACTTCACGCACACCCGCATCCAGCCGGAGTGCGCAGGCTCGGTCGGCGAGCCGCACCGCGCGCAGAACCTGGCATTGTCGTGCCAACCGAGCACCGCGACGGCGGACACCATCAATCCGGCACTGGTGGCGTCCAGGTCCGAGCCGCGCGCCCGCAGGTCCTGCCACTCGGACGGGTCGTCCCCGTCGACCAGCGACGGCGCCCCGCGCACCGCCCAGTAGGCGACCTGGTCCTGCTCGCCGAGCATGGTCGCGATGGCCGGCGGCTCGGCGCCGTAGTCGGTCGCCGGCCTGGTGACCACGGCGAATGCACCATTCGCCTCCCGGATCGGCGACCGGCCCCGGTCGTCCACCACCAGCACCCGGGCCTTCGGCCAGCCGGCCAGCTGCCGCCCGGTGTCCAACCGGAGCGGCTCCTCGCGGTCGACAGTGGCCCGGGACAGCCGGGGCGGGCTCATCAGCTCGAAGCCGATGCTCGTTCCGCTGGCGCTCCTCTCGGCGCCGATGCTCGTTCCGCTGGCGCTCCTCTCGGCGCCGATGCTCGTTCCGCTGGCGCTCCTCTCGGGAGTCACGGCAACTCGACCCCGCCGAGGGCGCGCAGCCGATCGGCCACGGCCGCGGCGTCGCCCACGATCACCCCGGTGAACGCGGTCGGCGTGAAGAACTCGCGGGCGGCGGCCGCCACCTGCTCGGTCGTCACCGCCTCCAGCCGCGCCGGGTGGGTGCGCAGCCAGCCTGCGTCCAATCCCACCCCGGCCAGCGCGGCCAGCGTGGAAGCCAGCCCCGGCTGACTGTCCAGCGAGATCAGCAGGGAGCCGATGGCGTACCGGCGGGCCGACTCGACCTCCGCCTCGGTGGGTGGCACGGCGGACAGCCTGGCCAGCTCGTACCGGGTCTCCAGCACGGCGGCGGCGGTGACGTCGGTGGTGACGTCGGTGTCCACCATCAGCGTCGCCCCGGACGGGTTGAACTCCAGGTACGAGGACGCGGAGTAGGTGTACCCCTTGTCCTCACGCAGGTTCTCCACCAGCCGCGAGGAGAAGTACCCGCCGAGCACCAGGTTGGCCAGCTGCACCGCCGGGTACCGCGGGTGGGTGCGCGGCACGGCGGCGGCGGAGAACCGCAGTTGGGACTGCACCGCGCCGGGCCGGTCGACCAGCAGCGGCTCCGCCCCCTCGAGCGTGGGCAGCGGGGGCATCTCGGCCGCGGTGCCCGGCGTGGCCCAGCCACCCAGCGCGCTTCCGACCGCGTCGATCGCCGCCTCCGGGTGGACGTCGCCGACCAGTACCAGCGTGGAGCCGGCCGGCAACACAGCCACCCGGTGCAGCTCCCGCACCTGGACCGGCGCCACGGCCGCGACATCTTCGGCGTAGGGCATCTCCCGCGCCGCCGGGTGGTCGCCGTAGAGCCGCCGCTGCAGTGCCTCGCGGGCGATGGTGCGGGGCTGCGAGCGGGCCACGATGATCCGCTCGACCAGCCGCTCCCGCTCCCGGGTGAACTCGGCGTCCGGGTAGGCGGCCGAGGTGAGCAGGTCAGCCAGCACGTCCAGCAGGATGGACAGGCCGTCGGACAGCGAGCTGCCGGAGATCAGCAGTCGCTCCGGGTCGACCCCGGCGGCCAGCTCCCCGCCGATGGTGGCCAGCTCGTCGTCGATGGCCACCCGGCCACGCCGGGCCGTCCCGGACAGAAGCGCGGACGCCACCAGCTCGGCGCGCGCCGGGTGCGCGGTGTCCTCCCCGGCGAACGGGATGCGCAGCCGCAGCTCGACCGTGGGCACCGTCCGCCGGGCCACCGCCAGCACCCGCAGCCCGTTGGGCAGCGTGCGGTCCGCGATGTCCAGCTCGACCGGCGCACCCTGGCTGCCCAGTGGCGGCAACGGGCGAGGCCCCGCCTCGGTGTGCCCGATCCGCTCCGCCGAGCGGTGCCTACTCGGCGCCGAGGCGGCGCCCGCCGTCACCGTCACTGCTGTTCCCCCGCGTCCTCTGCGTCGTCCGCCGTGCCGTTCGCTGTGCCGTTCTCGGGGCTCCCGCTCGGCTCGATGACCAGCACCGCCCTGCCCTGCCCACGCAACCGACCGGCCGCCTCGGCCACCTGGGCCGGGGTGACCGCGGCGAGCCGGGCGGGCAGCTCGGCGGCCAGCTCGGCCCGGCCGTACAGCAGCTCCCGCGCACCCAGGGCCAGCATGCGGCTCATCACCCGGTCCTGCTCGCCGTACAGCGCCGCCGACCAGCGGGCGGAGATCCGGGCCAGCTCGCCGGCATCCGGGCCGCCGGTGGCCAGCCGGTCCAGCTCCTCGTCGACCGCGCGGACCACCCGGTCCGGATCCACCGCCGGCGGGTGCACCGCCGTCACGGTGAAGGTGTCCGGGTCGCGAGCGTCCAGCGGCGAGCCGAACAACCCGGCGCCGGAGGACACGTCGGTCACGATCCCCTCGCCGTAGACCAGCCGCTCCTGCAACCGGGCGGCCTCACCGTCGGCGAGAACCGAGGCGAGCAGCGTCTGCGCCAGGTAGGCGTCCAGGTCGGCGACCGGGTCGGGCAGCCGGTAACCCAGCGCGAGGGCGGGCAGTGGGGCGTGCGCGTCGGGCACCGCGTGCCGCCGCTCGGTGCCGGGCAGCGGCTCGGCGAATGACGGGCGGGTGGGCACCGCGCGCTCCGGGATGTCCCCGAAGTGCTTCTCGATCAGCGCTGTCGCCTCGTCCACGGACAGGTCACCGGCCACCGTGAGCACCGCGTTGCCGGGCGCGTAGTAGCTGTCGAAGAACGCCGCCGCGTCGTCCAGGGTGGCCTGCTCCAGCTCGGAGAAGTCGCCGTAACCGTTGTGCGCGTTGGGGAACGTGTCGTACAGCACAGGCGGCAGCAGGATCCACGGGAACCCGCCGTAGGGGCGGGACAGCACGTTCAGCCGGATCTC
>Ga0137415_10004872_pt1 | contig 13271 bp, 10 predicted proteins | sample CZODoug3_1_1_16f_FD_183082 | JGI IMG/M metagenome (GOLD analysis project Ga0137415, IMG submission 183082) | Vadose zone soil fungal communities from Angelo Coast Range Reserve, California, USA - CZODoug3_1_1_16fungal (Hybrid Assembly) | ecosystem: Environmental > Terrestrial > Soil > Vadose... | reverse complement strand
AAAATCTATTAGAATCATATAGTTGCAGGGGGCGTGTAGCTCAGTTGGGAGAGCACCTGCTTTGCAAGCAGGGGGTCGCCGGTTCGAGCCCGGTCACGTCCACCATTTTCCCCGCTGAATCCATTTTCGTTGCACTGCGTTGACTTTTCTTCCGCTGCGTCTTTAACATGGCACCGCAGAAATTTTCCGCTCGGAAACTTTTTTGGGCGAGCATCAGCCTTTCGACACGAAATGAGGAGATGGTTTCTATGAACTCACTGGGCCCTCTTGGTGTGGCCAGTCTGTGCCTTGCGCTGGGGATTAGCGCTGGTTGCAAGGCGCCGGCGGAAACGGCGGCGAAGGCCGGCGATGTGACGGCGGCGCGGGTGGCTTCGGAATCGCCGGCGGGGACGAATTGGCTGCTGAACGGGCGCACGTTTGACGAGGCGCATTTCAGTCCGTTGACGCAGATTAGCGACAAGAATGTGAATAGTCTTGGGCTCGCGTGGTACCTGGATATCGATGGCGCGATGGGCGTGGTGGCGGAGCCCATTGTGGTGGATGGAGTGATTTATGTGAGCGCGCCGCAATCGCGAGTGTATGCGGTGGACGCGGCTTCCGGAAAACTGATCTGGAAATTCGATCCGCATGTGCGGCTGAACATGGCCATCAACGGGTCGTACTCGGCGCGAACAAACGCCGGCGTGGCGGTGTGGGACGGGAAAGTTTACGTAGGCACGGGCGATTGCCGGCTGATCGCGGTGGACGCTACTGCGGGGAAACAACTGTGGGAAGCGACCGTGTGCGATCCCACGCAGACGGGAATCACTGGAGCGCCGCACATCGCCAAGGGCAAAGTCTTGATGGGCTACAACGGCTCGGATGATGGCGTGCGCGGGGCGCTGATCGCCTACGACGCGCAGAGTGGGAAGGAGGCGTGGCGCTTCTGGTCCGTGCCGGGCGATCCGTCGAAGGCGTTCGAAACGAAGGCGCTGGAAATGGCGGCGAAGACGTGGTCCGGGAAGGATTCATGGAAGATCGGCGGGGGCGACGTCTGGAATGCAATTACTTACGACGAAACGACGGGGCTGGTGATTTTCGGTACGGCTGGGGCGGGCGTGGATTATGGCGAGCTGTCTTACATTAAGGTGAGCGGCGACAAGCTTTTTTCAGGATGCATTATCGCGGTGAATGCGGATACAGGCGAGTACGCGTGGCACTTTCAGACAAGCGCGCCGGGGATGCAAACGGAAAACAATCACATTTTGATGGCGGACCTGACTATCAACGGCGAGAAGCGGCACGTGGCGATGACTGCGCCGAAGAATGGATTTTTTTACGTGCTGGATGCCAAGACAGGCAAGCTTCTTTCCGCGAAGCCGCTGGTGAAAACGGTTTGGGCGAGCGCGGTGGATTTGCAGACTGGGCGCGCAGTGGAGATTCCAAAGTCAGCAGGCGGCGGCAGGCAGTGGACGGTGCACAACTGGTGGCCGATGAGCTACAACGCGCAGACCGGCTTGGTTTACATCCCGACGACCGACCGCCGGTCAGATGCCAAAGCGGCGGTGGAATCTGGAGAAAGCGGCGTCGGCCTGGAAGGCCGGCTGATCGCGTGGGATCCCGTGAGCCAGTCGGCGCGCTGGTCGGTGGAGGAGCCGATTGCGACGAACGGAGGAGTGCTCTCTACCGCGGGCAATCTGGTCTTTCAGGGGCAAGGCACGGGAGAGTTTGCGGCGTTTGCGGCGGACAGCGGGAAGCAAGTGTGGTCGATCAAAACGGGCTCGGCGATTGAATCGATTCCGGTGACGTTTTCGCTGAAGGGCGAACAGTATGTGATCACGCCGGTGGGCTGGGGATCGGGATCGCGGCTGTTTGCGCCGGCGCGCACGATGGTCACTAATGAATCGGCGCGCGGGCCGGTGCGGTTGTTGTCTTTCAAGCTTGGCGCGACTGCGGCCTACTCGGCGCCGCCAGTGATGATCCCGTCGGTGCCGGAGCCGCCAAAGCTGACGGCCAGCACAGAAACGATTCACAAGGGGGAAGTGCTGTACCAAAAATTTGTTTGCGACGGATGCCACTCGCCGGGGACCGACGGGAGCCGTGCCTGGGTGCTGGACGGCGCGATTCCCGATCTGCGCTACATGCCCGCGGATGTGCATCGCGACTGGTATGGAATTGTACTGGGCGGCTCGCACTGGGATCAGGGGATGCCGGGTTTTGCTGATCCGCCGAAGTTTGCGTTCCCTAACGCCAAGATGACCGTGCAGGACGCTGACGCGATTCATGCGTATGTGATCGCGCAGTCCTGGAAAGCCTACAAGGGCGAGCAAGAGGCAGCGCACTCGAAGCGAGAGAACTACTAGCCCGGCAAGAAATCGCGACGCAAGCTACAATGAAAGGACGCGGAGTGCGCAGCGCTGATATCTTTCCACGCCGCTTGCGTAGAAACTAGAGTCGAGGCACACACGCCGCGAATTTACCGATGAACCGCTTTCGCTCCTTCACGCTGGTCTCTGTTTGCATTTTGTTGCTGTCGGCGGCATTTCCCGCACCGGCTGAAAATCCGAAAAACATACATCCGAGCGGATATGTCACAGACCTTGCGAGCGTGATAACGCCAGACACGAAGGCCCGGCTGGAAGCGCTCTGCCACGAGGTCGAGGCGAAGACCGGGGCGCAGATCGCCGTGGTTACGGTGCATTCGTTGGAGGGAGAGAGCGTCGAGAACTTTGCGGTGGATTTGTACAAGCAGCTCGGGGTGGGAAGCAAGCGCGACAATCGCGGCGTGCTGCTCCTGGTTGCTCCCGACGAGCGCAAATACCGTGTTGAAGTTGGGTACGGCCTGGAACCGGTGATTAACGACGCGCGTGCCGGAGACGCGGGCCGCGCGATGGTGCCGCTGCTGCGCGGGGGAAACTACAGCGCCGCGATCGAGACCGCGACGTGGATGCTGGCGAAAGATATTGCGAATGATCGCGGCGTTACGCTGTCGGGCCAGCCCCCAGCTCGGCCGGTGCGGAAAGAGCAGGGTCATTCGTCGCCGATTGGCCTTTGGGGAATACTTTTCATCATCTGGATTATTTTCTCGATTGCGCGAGCCGGGCAAAGAGCTGCAGGCGGCCGTAGAGGCAGCGGTGGCGGCTGGTGGATCGGACCGATGCTGGGCGGGATGGGTGGCGGATGGCGAGGCGGCGGCTTTGGCGGCAGCTCGGGTGGCTATTCCGGCGGCGGAGGATTTGGCGGCTTCGGCGGAGGCAGCAGCGGAGGCGGTGGAGCCTCCGGGAGCTGGTAGAGTCTGAGGAACGCAATGGGCGACGTACAGGAAGCGTTGAAAAACCTCGTCGAACGGCTGCACGAAGCGGCGAAGGACAATCTCGAGTCGATCATTTTGTACGGGTCGGCGGCGCGCGGCGATTTTCACGACGCGCATTCGGACCTGAACGTTCTGTGTATTTTGCGCTCGCTGCGAGCAGCGGAGTTGGCGCGCGTCTCCGCGGTGGTGAAGTGGTGGACCACCGCGCAGCATCAGCCCGCGCCACTTTTCTTTGCCGCCGAGGAACTTCGGCAGTCCGCGGACGTTTTCGCCATCGAGCTCCTGGACATGCAGCAGAGCCATCGCGTGCTGTACGGTTCAGATGCCATCGCCGGCATCACGGTGCCGATGAACTTGCATCGCGTTCAGGTGGAGCACGAGTTGCGCACTCTCCTGTTGAAGTTGCGGCAGCACTTTCTGCACGAGGCGGGAAACCAGCAGGAACTTGGAGCCGTCCTGGCCAAATCGTTCTCCAGCACGCTGACGCTGCTTCGGCACACGTTGATCGCCTTCCAGGAGCAGCCGCCAAATGCTCCCGCCGACGTTTTCGCTCGGGTTGCCGCATTGACGGCCGCGAGCGCGCCGGCATTTGAAGCCGTGCAGCGCCTGCGCGAGGCCAAGAGCTTGGACAGAGATGCGGTGCTGCCTGTGTATGATGGCTATCTGGCCGCGCTGGAGAAAGTGACTGCGGCGCTTGACCATCATCTGCCGAAAGGCCAATGGCAGCGGGCCGGCAAGACAAGTGCGTAATCGTTGAGGAGGCAAGTGTCATGAAAATAGCTCTCGCGATCCTAGCGATTCTGCTGGTGATTGGCCTGCTGCTGGGCAGTTCGTTTGTAAGCCGCAGGAACCAGATGGCGATAAAGCGGGAAGCCGTAAACGCGGCGTGGTCGCAGGTGGACGTGGTCCTGCAGCGGCGCGCGGACCTGATTCCGAACCTGGTGGAAACGGTGAAAGGGTATGCGGCGCAAGAGGTAACTGTGTTTGGTGATATCGCCAAGGCGCGCTCCGCTTTGCTTAGCGCGAGTACTCCAACGGACAAAATCGCCGCTAACCAAAGGCTCGATTCGGCCCTTGGGCGCCTGCTGGTTGTGGTTGAAAACTATCCGCAGTTGAAGTCCAATGAGAACTTTTTGCGCCTTCAAGACGAACTGGCCGGCACGGAGAACCGAATCGCGGTGGAGCGGCGCCGTTACAATGAGACGCTGCAAGACTACAACACCTATATTTCTCTTTTCCCGAACAACTTAGTGGCGAGCATGAGCGGGTTTGCCAGGAATGATGCGTACTTCAAGGCCGACGAAGGTGCGCGGCAGGTCCCCAAGGTCAATTTCGAGAAACAAAAAGCTCCGGCGGCGCCCGCGCAGGCTCCTGCTCCCGCGCCTGCAAAACCATAATCGCCGCGCAAAGGATTGTACGGCGCTCGGGAAATATTTCCTTGCCGCGTGCTAGTCCGCATCGCGAAGCATCTACGCAATAAAAAAAGTATGCGCTACTTTTGTCTGATTTGCGATTACGACGGCACTATCGCCCACGACGGGCGTTGTGGGCCCAGCACTGTGGAAGCTCTCAAGCGCGTGCGCGCTTCCGGCCGGAAATTGATTTTGGCAACCGGACGCCAGCTTGCCGAACTGCAGGAGGTTTTCCCGGAGCACGCGCTCTTCGATCGAATCGTTGCGGAGAACGGCGCGGTTCTGTGTCGGCCGGCCAACGGCGAGAGCAAAGTCCTCGCGGACCCGCCGCCTGCGGAGTTTGTCGCCGAATTGCGCCGCCGCGGAGTGCAGCCACTCTCGGTAGGGCAATGCATCGTGGCCACATGGCATCCGTTTGAAGCGACGGTTTCAGAAGTCATTCGCGACATGGGGCTCGAACTGCAGGTCATCCTTAACAAGGATGCGCTGATGGTGCTGCCTTCCGGCGCAAACAAGGCGACCGGCCTGCAAATCGCGTTGAACGAACTTCGGTTCTCGCCGCACAACACCGTGGGCGTGGGCGATGCGGAAAACGACGACGCCTTTCTCGCCATGTGCGGATGCAGCGTGGCGGTGGCCAATGCGTTACCGGCCCTGAAGGAGCACGTCGACCTGGTGACCGCCGGCTCGCATGGCGCCGGCGTGGAAGAACTAATCGAAAAGCTTCTATCGGAAGACTTGGCGAGTCTTGCCCCGCGCTTGACGCGCCGTCGTAATTTGCACGTTTGAGAAACCCCGCGCGTCAATTCCCGCACTTCTCGCGGGCCACAACGGATAATTAGGTTATCGAGCGGCGCGTTGTTCGGCCGAACCTCGACAGACCATGCTATCTTACACAGTCCTGGCATTGCTGATTTTTGATCTTGGACTCTTCCTTGCCTCCGCGTTTTTCTTTGACAAAAAAGAGGAACGAAAAGAGTCGCTGCTGATCAGTGTCCTTTTCTTCTTTTCCGGAATGCCCGCGCTGATCTATCAGATCGTCTGGCAGAGAGTGCTCTTCGCCATCTATGGAGTGAACGCCGAATCCGTCGCGATCATCGTCAGCGCTTTTATGCTTGGCTTGGGTCTCGGCAGCCTGGTCGGAGGGCGCCTCTCCGCGCGGTTTTCACGGCACGGAGTCCTGATTTTCGGTATTGCCGAACTCGGTATCGCGCTCTTTGGACTGGCTTCCCTGCGCATTTTCCACTGGGCTGCTTCCTCCACCGCAGGCGCCAACCTTCCGTGGGTGATTGTCTTTAGTTTTTCCCTGCTGTTGGTGCCGACAACGCTAATGGGCGCCACTTTGCCGTTGCTTGTTGGGCAATTGGTGAGACGTTGCGGGCGCGTCGGCGTTTCCGTTTCGCGCCTGTATTTCGTCAACACCTTCGGCTCCGCGGTGGCCTGTTTCTTGTGCGCCAGTTTTTTGATGCGAAGCTTGGGCCAATCGGGCTCCGTCTCCCTGGCCGTCTGCCTGAACGCCGTGGTCGGCTCGATAGCGTACCTCTATGTGCGAACGCAACAGCCTGACGCACCGGAAGAAGTCAACGTCCTCCGATCACCCGCTTCCGGCGTGCCGCCGATCCGGCTGAGTATCGCCATGCTCCTGGCTGGACTTTCCGGCTTCATCGCCCTCGGATTTGAAATCGCCTGGTTCCGCGTCTTTTCTGTGGCTTCGTCGGATCGCGCCCCTGCATTCGCTTTATTGTTGGCTACCTATCTTGCAGGCGTCGCCGCCGGCTCGTATGTTTCAGAAAGGCTTACGCAGAACGCGCAGCCGTCCACCGTCGTGCGTGTCATCGGCGTGCTCATACTTCTGGCCGGTGGTATATCCGCCTTCTTGCCTCCGCTGGTGGCCACCTTGATGGCGCACAAGATGAATTATCTTTCGAGTGCCCCGGCATTTTTCGTCACTGCTGGCCTGCTCGGCTCGGCGCTTCCGCTGCTTTGCCAGGTTGCTGTGCCGTCACAGGAAAATGCCGGCCGCGGTGTCAGTCTGATTTACGGCTCCAACATTGCCGGCTCTGTTCTGGCCAGCCTGGGAATTGGTTTTGTGCTCATGCAGCACCTCGCGCTTCGCCAGATTTCGCTCCTGCTCGCCTTCGCCGCGATCTTGACGGGAATTCTGGTTCTTTTTTTCAGCAACGCGCAATTTAGTTGGCCGCCTGCGTGGGCCGCGGCACTCGCCGTCGCGGCCCTTGTTTCCATAGGCTTGGCTCCGCGCCTTTACACTCTCTTTTACGAACGGCTGACCTTTGGAGCGAAGCCCCAGGCAAACATCCCTTTCGCGCAGATCGTGGAGAATCGTAACGGCGTCATTGCCGTGACTCAGGACGGCGCCGTATTCGGCAGCGGCGTTTACGACGGTCACTTCCGAATCGACCCCAATTACGACCTGAACCTGGTGGTGCGCGCTTTTGTGTTGAGCGCCTACAATCCCGCCCCCAAGCGCATGCTCATGATCGGCCTGTCGTCCGGTTCCTGGGCGCAAATTTTTGTGAACCATCCGCGCCTCGAATCCATGGACATCGTCGAAATCAACCCCGGCTACTTGGATTTGATTCCGCGCTATCCCGTGGTCAGCTCGCTGCTCACCAATCCAAGAGCCCGCATCTACGTCGACGACGGGCGCCGCTGGCTCATCGCGCATCCCGACGTCCGCTATGATGCCATCGTAGCCAACACAACATTTCACTGGCGCGATCACGCCAGCAACCTCCTTTCCAGGGAATTCTTCCAACTCATCAGGCAGCACTTGAACCCTGGCGGCACCTACTACTTCAACACCACGGAATCCGTGGAAGCTTTGGCCACGGCGCTCAGCGTTTTCCCATATGGCCTGCGGGTTTTCAATTTTCTCGCGGTCAGCGACGCCCCGCTGCGCGTCGCGACGGAGCGTTGGTTAGCCGACTTGCGTCTGTACCAGATCAACGGCCGTTTGGTTTTCGATCCCGCGAATCCAGAAACCAAACTCACGCTCGCTCGCTACGCGGCCCTGGCGCAAACCGTCCATCAAGCGCCTCTGCGCATGGGTCTGGAGAATTCCGACTCCATGCGCGCTCGCATGGGCAGTCCTCGCCTGATCACCGACGACAACATGGGCCTAGAATGGGAGCCAGACGTTGACATCATCTGGCACTGATCAACAGACCACTTGCGTGGGGGAACCCCGTGGCTGGCATCATGCCAGCGCGTGCTGCAAGGAAGCGCGCAACAAATCTTGCTTTTCCGTGCCTAGCTTCTTAGCGTGCTCCGTCAGGTAAAACACGTCGATCGCTTTTTGTCCTTCGGTATCGATCAACGCGACTTCGATGTTGCATCCCAGGCGCGCAAGCGTCGAGCCGATGTCATAAAGCAATCCCGGCCGGTCTGGCGCGACTATTTCCAATAGCGTGCTGTGCTCGGACGAACTGTCATCAAAACCTATGCGCGTTTCGATAGCGACCTTTGGCGGCCGCGCCCGGCTCGCACTTTCCCGCCCACTCAACCGCGGCTCAAGCGGAGCGTTGCCATTCACAACATCCTTAAGACTCTTCAGAAATCGCTCGATCTCAGTCGGATTCAGCTCGAGCGTGCGGTGCAAATCCGAGAAGTGAAACGTATCCAGGACGATTCCCGCGGCGTTGGCAAACGCGTCGGCCTTAATGATGTTCATTCCCCATCCGGCCAGCACGCCGGAAATAGTTGCGAACAAGGCAGGACGGTCGGCGGTCAGCAGGGTAAGGGAAAATGCGTGCCTGTGCACTTGTAGCTCGGTCTGAACCGGCTGCGAGGCAAGTTTTTCGTGCAGAGCGAAATGCGCGGCAATCTCCGCCGCGGAATGCACCGCCAGATAGCGCCGAGGAAATCCTTCGAGGAAGCGTTCGATCTCTTCCGTGCTGGCGCCGGCGGTAAGCGCGCGCACCTGTTCCAAGAGCGACCCTTCGTCCTGTGCGTGCAAGCGATCGGTATCCAGAGTCCTGCTGAAGTGATTGGAAGTGGCGACGTAGAGTTGCCACAGCATCTCCGCTTTCCACGGGGTCAGTGCCTCGGGGTTTACCGCGTGGATGTCCGCGTAGGTCAGCAGGCAAAGGCGTTGCAGCCGCTCTTGATTTCCCACGGTCGTGGCAAACGCAGAGACGGTGACGGGATCGAAAATGTCGCGCCGCTGCACCGTAGCGGACATATCCAAATGGTGCTCAATTAAAAAGTGAACTTCGTCCTGCTCGTCCGCCGATAACGTAAGACGCGCGGCAGCGCTCTCCAACGCCTCGAGACTGCCGGTCACATGGTTTTCCGCGTCCATGCCTTTGCCGACGTCGTGCAGCAGCAGCGCGAGAATCAACAAATCGCGGCGCTCCGCGGTCTTCCACAGTTCCTTGAAGTGCACTCCGCGAGCATCCGCCGACTCGGTCAATTCCTGCAAATGCTCGATGGTGCGCAGGGTATGCTCGTCCACCGTGTAGCGGTGATAGAAATCGCGAACGACCAACGAATCGATGCGCGTGAACTCCGGGAGGATTTCAGCCAGCAATCCGAGCCTCTGCAGCGGGCGCAACGCCACGCCCGGGTAATCCGCGCCAAGGATTTCGCGCAGCGTCGCCCAGGTCACGTCCGCATTCTTCACCGGCAATTCCGGATGTTTCATGATATACGCTATGCTGCGCTCGGTGCGACGGCTCAGCGGAATTCCCGCGCGCGCAGCTTCGGTGAAGAGAGAAAACAGGACGTTGCGGTCGCAGATCTCCCTCGCGTCGAGCAATTCGAACCGCCCGTCGCGCACCGCGAACGATTTCCCATTCCCGGGCTCGGATTTTGCCGAACGCGCTGCGTTAAAAAGCCGCTGCCGGAAAGTTTGCGGCGCAGGCGCCCTCTGCTCGAGATAGCGCAGCAATTGGCGGTTCAGCGTGCGCGCGTGCCGAAAATACAGCCGCATCCACTCCGCTGCATGGCGCGGAATTCCATCCGTAACGCCAAGAGAGCGTTCCGCGGCGCCGGCTTGCAACTCGTAAGTCAAGGTATTGTCGTTGCGCGCGTTGCTGTAATGGAGGAAGCAGCGAATGGCGCTGAGAAAATCCACGGCGCTCGAGGCCAGCTCTTCTTCCGCGGCGCTGCTGCTCAGCGACTCTCGCTTCTCCCCGCCAATTTGGCGCAGCCACACCGCCGCCTGATAGTCGCGCAGCCCGCCGGGCGCATCCTTGACGTTCGGTTCGAGATGGAAAATCGTGTTGCCATAGCGCGTGAGACGCTCCAGGGTCAGTTTGTAGAGCTGCGTTAGCAGAAATGGTCGCGCGGCTTTTTCCGAAGAGGGCAGGACGCGCTTGTCCAGTTTTTCAAAGAGTTCCGCATCGCCGGCCAGAAACCGGCGGTCCAGCAAGGCCAAATGAAATTCAGCGTTGTCCTCCTCGATGCGCTTGCATTCCTCCACGGTGCGCCCGGCAGAACTCACGCGAAAACCTAAGTCCCACAGCGTGCGCGCGAAATCCGCGATCAGCGGCCGGAATTCTTCCTCCGCCTTGTCGCTGCCGAAAAGAAAAAGGATATCGAGGTCGGAATACGGAAACAGGAGCTTGCGGCCGTAGCCGCCGAGGGCCAGCAGACACAATCCCGAAGCGGCCGCGCTGTGCACGCGCAGCACCTCGCCAAAGACCTGGCGGATGTTGTTGTCGGCCAGCTGGCACAGCGCGCGCAGAGTTTCCCGCGCGCTCGCACCCGCTTCGAACTGTTTGCGGATACGGTGTCGCTCGTCATCGGCTTGCGGGCCGAGTACGGATAAAGGCGTCAGAGAACCTTGCATGTTTCGATCAGGTTGGCTTTCCGGATTTAGACCGGGGCGAGCTGCGGTCGTCACTTCGTTAGAGCGCGTTCTCGCCGCGCTCCTCATTGCGGATCCGGATGGCTTCTTCAACCCGCGATAGGAATATCTTACCGTCGCCAATCTTTCCTGTCTTGGCTGTCTTTAAAATCGTGTCCACAACAGTATTTACGAGCTTGTCCGGCAGCACCATCTCCAGCTTGAGCTTTGGGAGCAGGTCCACCGTGTATTCCCTTCCGCGATAAACCTCCGTGTGCCCCTTTTGCCGCCCGTGGCCGCGCACTTCCGTAACCGTCATCCCTTCAATGCCCACTTCGCGCAGTGCATCCTTCACCGATTCGAATCGCGAGGGCTGAATGATTGCTTCAAGTTTCATCATGGAAAATTCTGCTCTCCCGCCGCGCCAAATGCCTTCTCATTCCGCCTGCTCTCACGACTCCAGGTTGTAGGCCTCTTCGCCATGCTGCGTAATGTCCAGACCCTCGATCTCCTGGTCTTCCGTTACGCGCAGGCCGGTGATTAAATCCACGACTTTCAGTATCACGAGCGTTCCCACCAAAGCGAACCCCCAGGCGATCAGCACGCCCACAAGCTGGTTGCCGACTTGACTCCAATGTCCGTCGCTGCCGCCGACCGCTTTCCCTGCGCCAAAAATCGGGTTAATCACTTGCGTCGCAAACACACCCGTCAGCAGCGCCCCAACTGTCCCGCCCGCGCCGTGCACGCCAAAGGCATCGAGCGCGTCATCATACCCGAAGATCGCTTTGATGCGCGTTACCATCCAGTAGCAGCAGACGCCAGCCACAAGGCCAATTATCAACGCGGGCATCGGCGCCACAAAACCAGCCGCCGGAGTGATGGCTACCAGCCCAGCTACAGCGCCGGAGATCGCGCCGAGCGCGCTTGCTCGACCGTTCTTGATCCACTCCGCCACGCTCCAACTCAACGCCGCCGCGGCCGCTGCAAAATGCGTAGCTACGAACGCGCTCGTCGCCAATGGGCTCGAAGCCAGCGCGCTGCCGGCATTAAATCCAAACCATCCCACCCACAACAAACATGCGCCGATAAAGCTCAGCACCAAGCTGTGCGGCGGCATTGGCTGCTTCGGGAATCCGCTGCGCTTGCCCAAGTACAGCGCGCAAACGAGCGCCGATACTCCGGAGCTGATGTGCACAACCGTCCCGCCCGCGAAATCCAGCGTCGGAAATCGTCCGCCAAGCGACGCATTCAACAGCCCGCCCTTGCCCCACACCATGTGAGCCAGCGGCGCGTACACAACCAGAAACCACAGGATCATAAACAACACCGTGCCGCTAAACTTCATGCGCTCGGCGGTCGCCCCGGTAATCAGCGCCGGGGTGATGATCGCGAACATCAACTGGTACACCATGAACGTCATCTGCGGAATTGTTCCCGCATAATCGGCGTTCGGCTCCGCGCCGACACCCCGCAAGAACGCATGCTCAAACCCGCCGATTACCGGACCGCTACCGCCAAAGCACAGACTGTAGCCCACGAGTGCCCACATGACAGTGATCACGGCCATAAGCATGAAGCTTTGCATCATGATGCCCAGTGTGTTCTTGCGCCGCACCAGACCGCCGTAAAAAAGAGCCAGCCCTGGCCCCGTCATCATCAGCACCAGCGCCGCGCTCACCAGCATCCAGGCGTTGTCTGCGGAGGATTGCGCCGCGGTTACCCGCTTATCCAACTGCGCCAGCTTTTCATTGGTGGGACTGGAAGCTTGCCCACTTGGGGCCGAGCTTTGCGGAGAGGGCGCTGCGGCGAACTGCTGCGCGTGGAGCGGTACGGCTGCGTGCACCATGGCAAAGAGCATGCAACATTTCCACACCAAGCTCTTCATATTCTGGATCCGCTCCGATTCGCCAGGTCTTTTCCGGGAACGAGACACTTCGACGCGCCGAATTATACGCGCGGCGCTTGCATATCGCTCTGTTATAAATTTTCATACCCGCAATTCAAAATTCTGATACTGCAGTTATCAAAAAAGTGGCTAGCGGTCGTATAATCCCAGCGGTCCTGTTTTGCGCTCTAGCGCTAGAGCTCTAAGAGATCGTTAATGACCGAGCACGTACCTATGGAGATTTCCGTTCGCCAACAAGACGGCGTTGATCTGCTGGAAGTCCACGGACGGCTCACCATCGGCGAACCCGCCGAGCAGCTTAACGAAGCGCTCCAATCCATCGTGCAGCGCGGCGGCCGTAAAGTAGTCATCAATCTCAACGGCGTTCCACAGATCGACAGCTCCGGCATCTCCTCCCTGGTGCGCATCTCCATTCAGCTCGCGCGGGAAGGCGGCGCGGTTCATCTCGTTTGCGGCCCCGGACGCGTCCGCGACTCCCTCACCGTCACTCGCCTGGTCGAAGCCATTCCCACCTACGACTCCGACTCCGCCGCCGCGGCGAGCTTCGCGTAGCAAAGTTAAAACTGTCCCCGCGCCGAGCGCGGCCCTTGTCAACGCGGCTATCCGCGCCATGCGCAAAGGGCGCCTCAAACCGGCTGGTAATTTTTCGGGGAAAGTTTGTATTAGTGGCAGTCGACGGTCGCCGTTTCGTTTGCGACTCGAAGTGATCCCAGTGCCGGGCCGTTTCTGCAACGGCGATTTGCATGAAACTCTAACGCTACCCGCTCTTCTTCAACTCCGCGAGCACCAGCTTGGCTACTTCGCGCAGCGTTTCAAACACCCCTTGTCCGGTCACCGCCACCGCTTCCAGGA
>Ga0137415_10004871_pt1 | contig 13277 bp, 10 predicted proteins | sample CZODoug3_1_1_16f_FD_183082 | JGI IMG/M metagenome (GOLD analysis project Ga0137415, IMG submission 183082) | Vadose zone soil fungal communities from Angelo Coast Range Reserve, California, USA - CZODoug3_1_1_16fungal (Hybrid Assembly) | ecosystem: Environmental > Terrestrial > Soil > Vadose... | reverse complement strand
GCAAGGCTCGCCTGGCTTCGTGACGCACCGGTCCGGAAATGTCGTTCCAGCTGATATCGACGATGAAGCGGGCGAGAGTTCGCGTCACGTCGAGTCGATGCGGCATGGGCCCGGTCTCGCATGTTTCCACAATCTCCATGAGATTGCTTTGGATTGCGGCCGTCCACAATGGCGCCGCCTTAAGCGTCCTTCGGGGTTCGGCCGCAGCCGCGACATTGCGCGCGGGATCGACGGGTTGTCGGCGGCACGCCGATCACCTAGCCTCCCACCAACTCGGACTGCTTGCTGCGGAAGAAAACAATGTCATTCACGCCGGGAGTGATCCGCTCAGGCCTGGTCGCGCTCGCCGCCGCGACGCTTCCAGCAGTTCCTGCCTCGGCTGCCGACTACTTCGCCGGCAAGAGCATCGATCTCCTGATCGGGGCGCCACCCGGTGGCGGCTACGACATTTATGCGCGCGCGCTCGCGCGCCACTATGGCCGCCACGTCCCGGGCCATCCGCTTATCGTGGCGAAGAACATGCCGGGCGCCGGGAGCGCGCGGGCGGCGGGCTATATCAGCGCGGTCGCGCCCAAGGACGGCACCGCCATCGCCGCCATCTTCCCGGGCGCGGTGGTGGGGCCGCTGCTCGACGAGAAGGCCGAAGCGCTGTTCGACCCGACCAAGGTGCTCTATCTCGGCACCGCCAACAACGGCACCCGCGTCTGCGTCGCGCGCAAGGATTCCAAGCTCAAGACTTTCGACGACGCGCTCACCAACAAGGCGGTATTCGGCGGCGTCTCCAACAACGATTCCACCCGCGACTACGGCTTCATGCACAAGAAGACCACGGGCGCACGCTACGACGTGGTCACCGGCTACAGCGGCACCGCCGAGCTCGCACTGGCGATGGAACGCGGCGAGATCGACGGCGCCTGCGGCTGGGACTGGGCGAGTTTCAAGTCGCAACGGCCCGACTGGATCAGGGACGGCGAGGCCAACGTGATCCTGCAGGACGGCCTCGAGCCGAATGCGGAGCTCACGCGCATGGGCGTGCCCTCGGTGTTCAACTACGTGAAGAACGAAGACGACCGCAAGGCGGTCGAGCTGGTGATCAGCCAGCAGGTGTTCCAGCGTTCCTATATCCTGCCGCCGGGCCTGCCGGCGGAGCGGCTCGACATGCTACGCGCCGCCTTCGACGCCACCATGGCCGACCAACAGTTCCTGGACGACGCGGACAAGATGCGCATCGACATCTCACCCTTGCCGGGGTCCAAGGTACAGGCGCTGGTGCAGAAGCTCTATGCCACGCCGAAAGACGTGATCATGCGGGCACGGCAGATCATCGCGCCGTAGGATGGGTATCGCGCACAAGCGTGCGCTCAATCCATCCTACGTTTTATATCGTCAGTCTTCGTGCTCGGTGCCGTGCCGCGTCACCCCGCGCACGTTCGCATCCGGATCCGGCCCGACATAGCGGCCGCCGCCTTCGTAGACGTCGTAGCCCTGGTTGATCGAATGCCGCTCGCCTTCGGTGCCGCCGAAGGTCTCGTCGTACTGCGACAGGTTCGGCTGGACCGGGGTGCGCCGCACCGCGGTCTGCGCCATCGCTGGCGTGGCGATGGCGACGAGCGCCACCGCAGCAACAAACATCTTCATCGTCGTTCTCCGCCCAAATTTAGATCGGGCAAATTCAAGTCAGGTCGCCCGGACAGCCTTTTGCAGCACGCCTCCAAACGTGCAACGCACAATTTCTTGAATCGGTAAACGCGCCTACATTCACGAAATAGTCGTGAAACGACGCCTGCCAGCCGGCGCCTGAATCGCATTTATGCAGAATTGACTCGCGTCGCGGAGCATTGGACAGCTTGCGCCGATATGGCGAGGTCGCGCGTAAATTTCGCCGTTAACGCCGACCGCGGCTCAGGCGCCGAGATCGGCCGGCAGCGGCGTCTTGCCGCGGATGATGTCGGAGGCCTTCTCCGCGATCATCAAGACGCAGGCGTTGATATGCGCTGAAACCAGATCAGGCATGACCGAAGCGTCGACCACGCGCAGGCCTTCGACCCCCCGCGGCCGCAGTTCCGGATCGGTGACCGCATCAGGCCCGGTGCCCATGGCGCAGGTGCCGCAGGGATGGTGTGCAGTAATTGCGGTCCGCTTGAGCCAGGCGTCGATCTCGGCGTCGGTCTTCACGGCGGGGCCGGGCGAGACTTCCTTGCCGCGATAAGGCTCCATTGCCTTCTGATAAGCAACGTCGCGGGCGCGCTTGAACCCTTCGCGCAGGCGCGGCAAATCATCCGGTGCGGTGAAGAAGTTGTAGACGATACGTGGACTTTCACGCGCATCGGCTGACCTCAACAGGATTTCGCCGCGGCTGTCGGGATGCAACAAGGTCGGGCGGATGCCGTAGCCGTCGACGTAAGCCGGACGCAGCAGCGGAAACCACAGGTGCGGCTGCGCCGGCGCGCCACGGAACATGAACTCGATATCGGGCACCGCAAGCTCGGGCCGCGTCTTGACGAAAGCATGCAGCCCGCCGGGCACCACGGTGCCGGGGCCGGTGCCGAAGAAGTAGCCGCGGATCATGCTGATGGCCATACGGTCGACCCGCATGTCGTGATGGAACGTGCCAGCGTCGCGCCGCTCGAAGAAGATGATCGAAGCGAGGTGATCCTGCAGGTTCTTGCCGACCGGCAGGTCGGCCACCGGCTTGATGCCCATCTCGCGCAGATGCGCCGCCGGCCCGATCCCTGACAGCATCAGCAGCGGCGGCGTGTTGAACGCGCCGGCGGCGAGAACGACCTCGCGATCGGCAGCGACCTCGACCGTGTCGCCGCTGTCCCGCACGAATTCGACGCCGGTCGCGCGCGTGCCCTGCATCAGCACGCGGGTGACGTGCGCGCCGGTCTCGACGCTGAGATTGTGCCGGCTGCGTGCCGGCTTGAGATAGGCGGTGGAAGCCGACGAACGGTAGCCGTTGCGGATGGTGTATTGCCCGCGGCCGAAACCTTCCTGCTCCTTGCCGTTGTAGTCGTCGGTCACGGGGAAGCCGGCGGACCTCGCGGCATCGAGCCAGGCGTCGTAGAGCGGATCGCGAGTCTTGGCGAATTCCGTGCCGATCGGGCCGGACCCGCCGCGACACTGGTTCTCGCCGCCCTCCCAGGTCTCGCTGCGCCTGAAGTAAGGGACCACGTCGGCATAGGACCAGCCGCGCGCGCCCTTCTGCGCCCAGCGGTCGTAGTCGCCGCGGTTGCCGCGCGTATAGGCCATCACGTTGATCGAAGACGAACCGCCGAGGACCTTGCCGCGCATCGCCTCGATCTTGCGGCCGTTCAGGTTCGGCTCGGGCTCGGCGTGATAGCCCCAGTCGAACATCTGGTATTCGTGCATCTTGCCCATGCCGAGCGGGACATGGATGAATGGATGCAGATCGCGTCCACCCGCCTCGATCAGCAGCACGCGCGCCCCCTCGTCCTCGCTCAAGCGGCTCGCCAGCACGCAGCCCGCGGAGCCTGCGCCGACGATGACGTAGTCGTAGCCTTTGGTCATGCCTTGCCCATCCAAATCGTAGCCCGGATGGAGCGAAGCGAAATCCGGGATTCTGCCGGCGCTGGAGGATCCCGCATTGCGCTGCGCTCCATGCGGGCTACGACGCCATGTTTACACATCGAGGGTGCTGGGTGCGAAGATCTCCGCAAGCTCGACCCGGCGCGCACTCAGGCCCTGCTCGTGCACGTATTGGGCGACGGTCTCGAGCACCGGCCGCGACGCCTTGAAGCCGTAGGCGAGCGGGTCGTGCTCGGCCAGCGTGCGCTTGACGCCGCCGTCGATGAGCCCCACCTCGAAGTACCATTGCAGATACGAGCTGCCGTGGCGCGCGATCTCGTCCTTTGCCGCAACGAAGGCGGAATAGAGGTTGAGCGCGACCCAGGGATGCTTCTCCAAGAGCGTGCGCCGCACGACCACCGTGTGGTTGATCGGGAAAAGGCCTGTCTTGGCGTAGAAGCGGCGGCCTTCGGCGGCGGGATCGGGAAAGAGATGGCGCGTCACCGCGGAGACATCGACCCTGCTGCGGTCCACAAGGTTCTTATCGACGAGATAGTGCAACGCGCCGTCGAGCTCGCCGCGCAGCAGCATCTCGCCCATGTTCGTCGACGCCGGGATCTGGTCGACGCGCACGTCCGCGGGAGCGGTGAAGCCGGTGGCGCCGCCATGGCTCTTGTCGGGATTGCGCTCCATGAACCAGGCGATGTCGCGCGCATGCACGCCGAATTCGTGCTGCAGGATGCCGCGTGACCAGATCGCCCAGGTCTGCTGATATTCCGGCACGCCCAGCCGCTTGCCGCGCAGATCGGCGGGCGTCGCGATGCCGGAGTCGTTACGCACGATGATGCTGGTATGGAAGAACTTCCGCATGGTGAAGACGGGGATCGCCACCCAGCGCGTGTCGCCGCGCGACGTCGCGATGATGAGCGACGACATCGACATTTCGGAGATGTCGAATTCGGCGAAGCGCAGTTGCCGCCAGAACATCTCCGACGGATGCACCATGGTGGGGACGAGCTTGATCCCCTGCGGCACTACGCGGCCTTCGATCAGCGGCCGGGTACGCTCGTTGTCGGAGAGCGCGATGCTCAGCTCAAGGCAAGGTGCGGTCATTCCGTCTTGTCATCCCCGCGCATCCGATCTCGCGTCTACCCGAGATCGACGCCTTATATGCACATGTCGACGGCAGTCGACATGCGGTGGGGATCCATGGTGCCACATGCCGCCGCCTCTAGAAAATATGGGTCCCCGCTTGCGCGGGGACGACATGCAGTCATTGGCATAAAGCAAGGCGTCAAGCCTGGCCCGGCACCGCCACGTAGACCCGGTTGTCGCGCACCTTAACGTCGACCGGGCGCAGGCGGTATCTGGGATCGCCGCAGTGGCGGCCGGTTGCGATGTCGAATTCCCAGCCGTGCCAGGGGCAGACGATGTTCTTCTGGGCGGAGAAGCGCAGCCCGCGGCTCGTTTGATCCGGCGCCAACTCTTCCTCGACCCGCGGGATCACCTTGCCCTGGCAGACCGGGCCGCCGTCGTGCGGGCAAGAATTCTCATAGGCGAGCAGCCGGTCCCCCTGCCGGAAGATGCCGAACTCGAACGCGTCGACACGCAGCACCCGATAGCCCCCCTCCGTGAACTCGCTGAGCTCACCCACCATGATCTCGTTCATCGCGTCACTCCATGATTTCTTGTTTGCTTGCTCGCCCGACTATTCGTTAGGAGCGCGGCGGTACCACATCTGAAGATCGAAGAAGTTGAGGTCGGCGGCGCGCATGATGGCGCAGATCGCGGTCACCGCTTCCGTGGCGTTGACCGGCGTGTCGCCGAATGGAGGAAGCTCCTGCGCGCGATCTTCGGCCTTGGCGGCATAGAGCCTCAACGCGGCGGAAAGGACCTGCTGCAGGCTTTCGTCCGGCACGGCTTCCGGCTTGCCGCTGCCGAGCGCGGCCTCGACCTGCGCGCAGAACGCCGATCCGCAGTCCGTGGTCTGGCCTGCCGCCGAGGTCATGCTCATTCGGCCGGGACCGCGACCGGCTGCGGCGCCGGCGCCTTCTTGCCCGACTGGTTGCCCATCTTGGCCGGCGGCACCTCGAGATTGAACAGCCGCGCGGCGTTGAGGCCGAGGATGTTGCGCTTGGCCTCCTCCTTGAGGAACGGCAGCTTGGTGATCGAGCTCGGCGCGTCGAAGTCCCAGTGCGGCCAATCCGACGCGTAGAGGAGCTGCGTGTCGGCCTTGATCGCCTCGAACGTCGCCTGCGTCAGCTTCATGTTGCTGCGCTCGAGCGGCTGGCTGGTGAAGTACATCTCCTCGATGTACTCGCTCGGCTTGCGCTTGAGCAGCGGGCACTCCGACGTGCGCATCATGTATTCGGAATCGAGCCGCTGCATGACGAACGGAATCCAGGCGAGCCCGCTCTCGATCCAGATCACCTTGAGCTTGGGGAAGCGCTCGGGAATGCCGTTGAGCACCCAATTGGTCATGTGGATCATGTTGAAGTGAGCGAACGACAGCGCGTGCATGCCGATGAAGCGATTGAGCTGCGCGAAGGACGGATCCGACCAGGTGAAGCCGGCATGGAAGCCGAACGGCTTGCCCAGCTCCTGCAGCGCGCCGTAGAGCCGCATGTAGGAATTGTGCCAGACCGGCTTGTGGCGGGTGGAGGTGACGGAGAAGCCGACCACGCCGGGCGCGTCGCCGAACCGCTCGACCGTCTCGACGCAGGCGTCGGGATCGTTGAAGGGCAGGTAGAGCAGCGCCTTCTGGCGCTTGTCCTGCGGCAGGATCTGCTCGATCAGCCAGCGATTGTAGGCGTTGCCCAAGGCGACCTCGACGTCGACCTGCGGATGCATGCCGAGCGAGAGCATCGGGGTGGGGAACACCACCATATAGTCGATCCCCATGGCATCCATGGCGCGCTGGGTGAGCTGCACCTGGCGATGCAACCCGGGCGGCGTCGGCTCGGCCAGCTTCTGCTGGTGCATGATGCGGCCGGAAAGATCCTGGTAGAGCGGCCCGTTGCCGATGAGAAGGCCCGGCCCTGTTCCACGGTCGCGAAACGATTCCGCAATGTAGCGCACGACCTCGTTGTCGATGCGATCCGTGATCTCCGACCAGAACGCGGTCTCGTTGACATGGGCGTCGACGTCGACGACCAGCCAGTCCTTCAGCTTCTCGGTCAGCGCCGCGGCCTTGGCGAGATAGTCGCGGGTGTCGGTACGCGTGGAGATCTTCTCGAGCTCCTCGATGCGAGGCGCGGCTTCACGGATGTTCATTTATTTCCACCCTTGCTTCAAATTTGCGCTTCGAATTGCTTTGATGAATCCGGTATTCCGAATTCATCGGTTCCGGTTGCGACTACCTTATTTCGACCGCCACCGGCGCGCAACGACCGTGCGGGCGCCACCCGCCGCCTGGGCATGACGGTTGGGGAAGAAATTCCCAACGGATGGGCCTTACCCTCTGCTTTGACGCTCGCGGACGCGATGCGATCCGAGCCCCGTAGCCAGCCTGCCATCGGCATGCTTTATACCGCTCACCATCCTGATCGCCGTCGACGTGCGGCGGGGCGTGACGTGTCGAGGAGCCTGCCGATGTCTGTGAGCTGCCATGCCCGACGCGCAGGCCATTGGACGATCGTAACCACTCTGCTCGCACTCGCCGGCCTGGCCGCGGCGCCGATGCAGGCCGCGCCCGCGCAACAACCCGAAGCCGCGCCGCCACCGGCGGCGTGGCGCGTCGAATGCGCCGGCGACGGCAAGACATTGGAGTGCCGCGCGATCCAGCAGGTGTTCCAACGCGACACGCGCCAACTGCTGGTCTCGCTGGCGGTGCGCCCCGCGGCCGACGGCAAGAGCGCAGCGATGATCGTCCAGCTTCCGCTCGGCCTCAATCTCACCGAGCCGGTCGCGGTCAGGGTCGACAACGGCCCGCCCGAGCACCAAGCCATCCAGACCTGCACCAATGTCGGATGCTTCGTCGCCATGACCGTCGCCGACAAGCTCCTGGCGGCGATGCGGACCGGCGGCGAGCTCAAGATCGCCATGCAGGACGCCAGCAAGAAGCCGGTCGAGATCGGCCTGCCGCTGCTCGGCTTCGGCCTCGCCTTCGACAAGGCCAAGTGACGACGCGCCGTCACGTCAGCGACGGATTCCTTTCCGCCCTGCAGACGCCATCCGAAGCGTTCGTCGACTTTTCGGGATCATGCTCCGAAATCAGCGCAGGAGAAACACCATGAGCGAGGGCCGGTCAGGGCTGCCGCTGTCGGGCATCACCGTGGTTTCACTCGAGCAAGCCATCGCCGCTCCGCTCGCGAGCCGCCACCTGGCCGATTGGGGCGCACGGGTGATCAAGATCGAGCGGCCGGAGACCGGTGATTTCTGCCGCGACTACGACGCCGTGATGAACGGGATGTCGAGCCAGTTCGTCTGGACCAACCGCTCGAAAGAGAGCCTCGCGCTCGACCTCAAGAGCCCGGAAGGCATGACGGCACTGCAGGCCCTGCTGCCGCGCGCCGATGTGTTCATTCAGAATCTCGCGCCCGGCGCCGCGACGCGCCTCGGGCTCGACGCTGCGACCTTGACGAAGAGGTTCCCGCGCCTGATCGCCTGCGACATCTCCGGATACGGCAGTGGTGGCCCGTACAGCAGCAAGAAGGCCTACGATCTTCTGGTGCAGTGCGAGGCGGGATTCTTGTCGATCAACGGCACCGACGAGCAGCCGGCCAAGTGCGGCATCGCCGTCGCCGACATCGCGACCGGCATGTATGTGCTCAACGGTATCCTGATGGCGTTGTTCCACCGCGAGCGCACCGGCAAGGGCATGGCATTCGAGGTGTCGTTATTCGATTCGATGTCCGAATGGATGAGCTATCCCGCCTTCTACACCGAAGGCGCCGGCAGGCCGTTGCGCCGGACCGGCACCCGCCACGCCACCATCGCACCATATGGGCCCTTCAAGACGGGCGACGGCCGCGTCGTGTTCTTCGGGATCCAGAACGAACGCGAGTGGGCTGCGCTTTGCGCGCAGGTGCTGCGCGACGCGACGCTAGCAAGCGATCCGCGCTTCTGCAGCAACCCGCAACGTCTGCGGAACCGCGATGCGCTGGAGACCCTCATCGAGCAGTGCTTCGCTTCGCTCAGCAGCGATGAGGTGTTGCAGCGGCTCGACCAGGCAGCAATCGCGAATGCGCACATGAACACGATCGAGGCATTCCTGGAACATCCCCAACTGCACGAGCGCCAGCGCGTGCGGAAGGTGGGCTCGCCGCACGGCCCGGTGACCGGCTTCCTGCCCGCCGTCACGATCCCCGGGACGGCGCCGGTAATGGGGTCTGTTCCGGCAGTCGGGGAGCACACGGAGGCGATCCTGGCCGAGCTCGGCTTGGGGGAACCCATCGCTCCGGCGCCCGATCGATAGCGCCCGGCTATTGCAAGTGTGTCCTTATAGAAACATCCGGAAAAATTGCCAGATCGGCACAGCTCACGGCCCGCCCAGGCGATTGCCTGCGGCACGCAGCGCGACCTAGAGTTCGAGCAGTAAAGTCTGTGGGGTGCGGGGGCTGGGTTGATGTTCGCTGGCGTAAGGGCCATTTTGCTGGCTGCGGCAATGGTCAGTACGTCCTGCGCGGCCTTTGCGCAGATCGTCCCCCCGAGCGATCAACCCGGCCGGGAACGCCAGCGCTTCGAGCAGCCAGCGGTTCCGCTGGCACAGCCGGGCGGCCCGATCATCACAACGCCGGGTGTCGAGGCGCCACCGGGCGCGGCCGAAACCAAGCTCGTCATCCGCGAAATCAACATCGTCGGGGCGACCGTCTACCGCGCCGGCGACTTCGCCGACCTCTATGCCGGCCTGATCGGCAAGACCGTGACCTTGCAAGCGGTCTACGACCTCGCCGGCCGCATCACCGCCAAATACGGCGCCGACGGCTACGTGCTCTCGCGCGCCATCATCCCGCCGCAGCAACTCGACCCGAAGGGTGCGACCATTCGCATCCAGATCGTGGAGGGTTATATCGAGAAGGTCGAATGGCCGCCCCAGGTCGCGACCTATGTCGACTTCTTTTCCGACTACGCCGCCAAGATCACGGCCGAGCGCCCTGCCAATATCCGCACCATCGAGCGTTATCTCCTGCTCGCCGGCGACCTCCCGGGCCTGAAGTTCAAGAACAGCCTCAAGCCGCATCCGACCAAGATCGGCGCGGCAATCCTGGTGGTCGAGGTCGTGGTCAAGCCGGTCGACCTGTTCGGCCGCGTCGACAACCGCGGCACTAAGGCGCGCGGTCCGAACGAGTTCATGACCTCGGCCACCTCCAACAACCTGCTGCACATCCACGACGCCCTGACCGTCACCTATGCCGGCGCGTTCCAGACCCGCGAACTGCAATATTTCGGTGCGAACTACCGCCAGGTGCTGAACAGCGAGGGGCTCACCGCCTTCATCAACGGCAGCTACGGCTACGGCCGGCCCGGCACCGTCGCGCTCGAACTCCTGAACTACCGCACCAAGAGCCAATATCTCGAGACCGGGCTGAGCTACCCGGTGATCCGCGCGCGCGAGCGCAACCTCAACGTGTCCGGGCTGTGGTTCTGGAGCGACGACCGCTCCTCCTTCTTCGACATGCCTGACGTGCCGCCGAGCACGCTCGACAAGATGCGCGGCTTTCGCCTCAAGGCCGACGCCGATGCCGCCGACCGCTTCGGCGGCATCAACCAGCTCAACTACGCGTTCAGCCACGGCATCGAAGGGCTCGGCAGCACGCTCAACGGCAACGAGCTGGCCTCCCGCGCCAACGGCCGGGTCGATTTCAGCAAGATGGAACTGACGCTGTCGCGCCTCCAACCGCTGGGCGGGGGCGTCTCGCTCCTGGGCGTCGCCTACACGCAATATGCCATGACGCCGCTGCTGGTATCGGAGCAGTGCGGGTATGGCGGACGCGTGTTCGGCCGCGGGTTCGACCCCTCCCAGTTCGTCGGCGACAGCTGCGTGGAACTGCTGGCGGAGCTGCGCTTCGACGTGCCCCACGAGCTGAACGGACTGACCCAGGCGCAGCTCTATGCCTTCGTCGACCACGGCTGGCTCCACAATATCGCCCCGGTTCCAGGCACATTTACCAATGTGAACGCCGCTTCCGCGGGGGCTGGTCTACGCTTGGGCTGGTTCAACTCACTGACCGCCGACCTGAGCGTCGCGCAGGTGGTGCAGGGCTATGAGCTGACCGGGACACAGCCCGTGCCAGGCCAGATCGTAGGTGCCAATCCGCGCACGCGGTTCTTCTTCATCGTAACCGGCAAGCTCTAGCAGGAACCCCAAGGGCCATGCGTTCAAGTCTCGCAAAGGTGCTGCTCACCACCACGGCGCTGCTGGCACTGGGCGCGATGCCCGGCGGAGCCGATCCCAGAGGCCCGTCGGTGGTCGGAGGTTCCGCCAGCGTTTCAGGCTTGGGAACGTCGAATGTCACCGTAAACTCGACGACCAACAACACCATCATCAACTGGAACACGTTCAATATCGGTACCGGCGAGAGCGTCCGCTTCAACGAACCGAGCAGCACCTCGATCGTGCTCAACCGCGTGACCGGCGGGCTCGGGCCCTCGGAGATTCTCGGCACCCTGACCGCCAATGGCCGCGTGTTCATCATCAATCGCGACGGCGTGCTGTTCGGCGCCGGCGCCGTGGTCAACACCGCGGGCTTCCTCGCCTCCACCAACGACATCCGCAATTCGGACTTCATGGCCGGGCGGATGAACTTCAACATCCCGGGCCGACCGGATGCGTCGATCGTCAATCTCGGACGGATAACGGCGACCAGCGGCGGCTTTGCCGCGCTGGTCGCGCCGGGCGTGCGCAATTCCGGCACCATCACGGCCACGCTCGGCACGGTGTCGCTCGCCGCCGGCAACAGCTTCACGCTCGACCTCTACGGCGACCGCCTGATCACGCTCGCGGTCAACGACCAAATCGCGTCGAAGGTGATCGACGTCGCGACCGGAAAGCCGCTCAATTCGCTTGTCACCAACGACGGCAAGATCAAAGCGAACGGCGGCCGGGTCGAGCTCACCGCCGCCGCCGCCCGCACCGTGGTCGATTCCGTCATCAACACCAGCGGCGTGATCCAGGCCAATTCGATCGGACGGCGCAACGGCATGATCGTGCTGAGCGCCGCGACCGCAGGCACCAAAGGCGCGGGCGCGCCGCAGACGATCAAGATATCAGGGACGCTGTCGGCGGCCGGCAAAAAGAAGGGCACCAAGGGCGGCACCGTCGTGGTGACCGGCGAGAACATCCAATTGACCGGCGCCACCGTCGATGCCTCCGGCCGCGCCGGCGGCGGCAAGGTGATGATCGGCGGCGATTGGGGCGGCGGCAAGCCCAATACCGCGCTGGTGAACAACCCGAGCGCCTCGCTCGAGAACTACGCCATTCCGACGGCGACGACGGTGACGGTCGACGCCGGCACGACGATCAACGCGTCGGCGATCGACAGCGGGAACGGCGGCAAGGTCGTGCTCTGGTCCGACAGCATGACGACCTTCGCCGGCACCATCCTGGCGCGCGGCGGCACTTTGGGCGGCAACGGCGGCTTCGTGGAGACGTCCGGAAAAGTCTTGGCGGTGACCGGATCGGTCAACGCCGGACGCGGCGGCCTGTGGCTGCTCGATCCGGACAATCTCGTTATCGATGCCGCGCTCGCGGGATCCATTTCGTCCTCGCTCAACGCCGGCACCGGCGTGCTGGAACAGACCACTGCCTCCGGCACTGGCGGTGTTGGCGACATCGCCGTGAATTCCTCGATTTCCTGGAACACATCGGCGACGCTCACGCTCAGCGCCTACAACAGCATCAACATCGCCTCGGGCGTCACCATCGCGAATACGGCTACCGGCAATCTCGTGTTGCGCGCCGACAGTGCTGGAACCGGAACTGGCAAGGTGAACTTCGGTCGCGATGCCCGCGTCGATTTCTCCCAGAGCTCGGGCGCGGTCTCGATCTTCTACAATCCCAGCGTTGGCGACGGAGGCACCAAGTATCAGAACGCGACCGACTTCAACCCCTATGTGCTGACCCAGAACGCAAACCAGCTGACCGCCTATATGCTGGTCAACAATGTCAGCGATCTCGACAGCGTCCGCACAAACCTCGCTGGCACCTATGCGCTCGGGAACAACATCGACGGCTCAAACCACTACTTCGATCCGATCGGCGGCAAGTTCACCGGCCTCTTCGACGGCCAGGGCTATACGATCAGCAACCTGAAGATCGCGCCGAGCAACGGCGACACCTTCAATGTCGGGCTGTTCGCCGTGATCGACAGCACGGGCATCGTCCGTAGTCTCAACCTGGCGAACATCGAAGTGACTGCAAACCCCAATGTGCGTAGCCAGTCCGTCGGCATTCTCGCAGGCCAGAACTTCGGCTTGATCAGCAACGTCAACGTCACAAGCAGCATCATCAACGGGATGCCTGACGGCAACACGTTGAGCGGCATCATCGCCGGAGGGCTCGTCGGACAGAATCAATCGGGCGCGACGATCCAATCTTCCAACGCGGAGACAAATTTGACGGTCGGCGGCGGCGTGTTCGTCGGCGGGCTGGTTGGCCTTAACGCTGGAGCCATCACGGATTCCTACGCAACCGGCGCGGTCAGCAGCGGGAAGGTCGCTCCGGAAGCCGAGGTACGCGGGGGATATGGCGGTCTCGTCGGCTTGAACGACACGGCGGGCACGATATCGCGATCCTACGCGACCGGCGC
>Ga0137415_10004869_pt1 | contig 13281 bp, 13 predicted proteins | sample CZODoug3_1_1_16f_FD_183082 | JGI IMG/M metagenome (GOLD analysis project Ga0137415, IMG submission 183082) | Vadose zone soil fungal communities from Angelo Coast Range Reserve, California, USA - CZODoug3_1_1_16fungal (Hybrid Assembly) | ecosystem: Environmental > Terrestrial > Soil > Vadose... | reverse complement strand
TTGATGAGCATGCTGGCTCCGGCCAGGAGCATGAAGGATGCGGCGATCTGTGTGACCGCGAAGATACGCAGCCGGCGGCTGGTGCTGCCGGTAATGCGGACTCCGCCGCTAGCGAGCCCGAATCCCTGCGAGGCGCTGGTGGTAGGCAGCCGGGGGACAAACGCCAGGAGAACTGAGGCGAGGATAGCGAGTCCGGCGCCAACCCACAGCATGCTCGCGTCGATGGTAAGGTCGAGAGCGCGGACGGAGAAGCGCGAGGCGTAGCGAGCAAGAATGGCGACCATCGGACGGGCGCTGAGTACGCCAAGAATCGCGCCGGCGCCGCAGAGCAGAAGGCTTTCGGCGAGAAGAGTGCGACGCAGGGCTCCGCTGCTTGCGCCCAATGCGGCGCGGATGGCTAACTCGCCTTCGCGACGCACGCTGCGCGCGAGGATTAGGTTGGCAACGTTGGAGCACGCAATGATGAAGACCAGGATGGAGGCCGCCAGCAAGACCCATAGAATCGTTCTCGCCCCGGAAGTGATTTGGTCCCGCAGGAGCACGGCATGAATGCGGTTTTCGCCGTTCTGCGCGTAAGCCTCTTGATGCTCGTGAATCATCGCCGCGTAGACGGTGGTGAGTTCGGCGTTCGCTGACTCGAGCGTAGCGCCGGGAACGAGGCGTCCGAAGAGTTCGGTCATGCGATGGACGCGGCCGGTGACCATCGTCGCGGAAAGATGGTGCGGGCTGGTGACCACGTTGGCGATAATCTCGGTATTCGCCGGATAGGGAACCGAAGGCTCCAACACGCCGACGATCGCGGCGGAACGCTCGCCCAGCCGGATCTCTTTGCCGATTACAGAGGGATCGCTCTTGAGCGTCGTGGTCCAGAAACGATACGTGAGGACCGCGGCGCCAGCAGCCTTGGGGCCGTCGTCATGCATGTCGAGGAGTCTTCCGAGGACCGGGTGCAAGCCCATCACTTCGAAATAGGAACCGCCGACAACTCCGGCGCGAACTTCGCGGGGATCTCCGAGCCCAACCATGGTGAAGCCGATGGTGGAGAAGTCGCCAATGGCGCTGAGAGATTTAACTCCGGCGCGCATATCCCGAATTTCGGGAACCGAAAAATTGGCATTTTCGACGCCAATGCCAGGGGCGCTCTGGCGGATGTAGATCAGGCTGCGCTCGTCGCGATTGACGAGCGGCCGCAGCAGCACGCCGCGCACCAAGCTGAAAATTGCCGCGTTGGCGCCTATGCCTAGCGCCAGCGTGAGCACTACTGTGATCGCCAGTCCCTTGGCCCGCGTCAGCGAGCGAAAAGCGAATTTCAGATCCTGAAGAAACAACTCTGCTTTGCCGTTCATCGTTCGATCTCCTTGCAACTAGTGCGTCCGCATCGTTCATCCATCCGAGTGGTGTTTGCTCCGCAATGGAATCAGCACACGCACCCGATCATCGCGCAAGTACAACCCGAGCCAAAGCAGCACGCCCAAATAAGTCGGGAATAGAATGTGGCTGAATAGCGGATCGCCCGCGCGCAGATGCGTCGCGACGGCTCCGCCAAGATAACCGGTCAGCAAGATTGCACCGAGGATTGAGGTACGCGGAATCGCATACAGTGCAATGCAGACGAGCAGAAGGGTTCCGAGGACGTTCGCCAGGCTCAGGGGCCATCCCACATGCGCGAATGCCTCGACGACCGGAGCAGGCTTGATGAATTTGACGATGCCGTCGGGAATCAGGAAAAGCACAACCAATCCACTCAGGACTCGCCCGACCCACACGCGTTTCTTCGACGAGGAGGCGCGAGCAGAGGAATGTGCGATTTCAGCAGCCTGGTTGGAAGATGACATTTTTCTCCTTTCTTGTTCTAAACGACGTTTAGTCGTGCGCGTTTCAGTCTCGTAGAAGAATCCGCGTCACTGCTGCCTTACCCGCCCGCAATCGCCCCCACAATGAGCAACGGCTCCTTGCCTGATACGACAGCGTCCGGCAGCAGCGCGTCCGGCGATTCCTGAGACAGGTCCTCCTCACAGGCGAAGAACCGCAAAAACGGCCGACGCTCTTGTGTAACGTGGTCGCGGACTGTTCCGCGCAACATCGGATACTTCGCCTCCAGCGCGTCGACTACGGAGCGTTGCGTGGCCGGACCCTTGATGTCGAGCTCCACCTCGCCGGACACGTGCGCCAGGCCCCTCAGGTGTGCTGGGAGCACAACCCGGATCATGGCAGCGTCTGGACCTCGACAGAAAGTACTGCCGGAAGATCCCGCACGATGGGTGCCCAGTTGTCTCCGGCATCCGCCGAGGCATACACCTGACCGCCCGTAGTGCCGAAATAGACCCCGCACTTATCGAGCGAGTCTACCGCCATCGCGTCGCGCAGCACATTAACGTAGCAGTCGCGTTGCGGCAGGCCTTTCGTGAGGGCCTCCCATTCGTTTCCACCGCTGCGGCTGCGGTACACTCGCAGCTTCCCATCCGGAGGAAAATGTTCTCCGTCGCTCTTGATGGGTACGACGTAAATCGTCTCCGGTTCGTGCGCGTGCACGTCAATCGCGAACCCAAAGTCGGTCGGCAGATTCCCGCTGATTTCTTGCCACAAGTCGCCGGCATTATCCGTGCGCATGACGTCCCAGTGTTTCTGCATGAACAGCACACCTGGGCGCGAACGGTGCATGGCAATGCGGTGGACGCAATGACCGACCTCCGCTTCGGGATCGGGAATGTATTGGGATTTCAATCCGCGGTTGATTGGCCGCCACGTGTTCCCGGCATCGTCGCTTCGAAACGCGCCGGCCGCCGAAATGGCAACGAACATCCGCTCCGGATTGCTGGGATCCAGAACGATCGTGTGCAAACACATTCCCCCCGCGCCGGGTTGCCATTTGGGCCCTGTGCCGTGGCCGCGCAATCCGGAGAGTTCCTGCCACGACTTGCCGCCGTCCTTCGAGCGAAACAAAGCGGCGTCTTCCACGCCCGCGTAAACCGTGTCCGGATCGCGAAGCGAAGGTTCCAGATGCCACACTCGCTTGAACTCCCACGGATGCTGCGTGCCGTCATAGAACTGATGAGTGGTCAGAGGTTTGCCGGTTTCCGAGGACGTGTCGTAGACGAATTTGTTGCTCTCCGCTTTCGGCGCTCCCTCGGGCGTGGTCCGTTCGCCCGGCGGCGTTCCCGGCTGCGTCCAGGTTTTGCCGCCGTCATCGGAGCGCTGAATGATCTGCCCGAACCAGCCGCTGCACTGCGACGCGTACAGCCGATTTGGATCCGCTGGCGATCCCTTGAGGTGGTACAGCTCCCAACCCGCAAAGTGCGGACCACTGACGTCCCAGCGTTCGCGCTTGCCATCCGACGTCAGGATGAATGCGCCCTTGCGTGTGCCAACCAATACACGTATCCCGCTCATTCGTCACTCCTCCTCATCAGTGGTCAAGCTCTGCAGAAGCGTCGCGTCGCCTCGTCTGTGCACCACGAGGCGCTCAGTCGTCACCCGCGGCGGCACCAGCCTGCTCGCAATTAACCATCCACGGGATGCCGAATCGATCGACCACCATGCCGAATCGCGCGGCCCAGAAGGTCTTCTGCATTGGCATCTGCACTTTACCGCCTTGCTCCAATTCCTTAAAGATCCGTTCTCCTTCCGCAACTTCTTTCACGCCGACCGACAGCGAGAAACCTTGCGGCGCTTGATAGTGGTCGGGCGGAGCATCAGAGCCCATCAACACCGTACTGCCGACGGTCATGCGGGCATGCATGATCTTATTACGCCATTCTGGCGACACTTGTTTCGCCATGGGAGATTCGCCATGGGTCATCATGGCCTCGATTTTCCCGCCAAGGCATTCCTCATAGAACTTAAATGCAGCCTCGCATTGCCCGTTGAAGGTGAGATAAGTATCCAATTGCATCGTCTGCTCCTTTCGCGAATCAGTTGCTAAAAATCCTGTTCGCGGAAAAATCATGCCCATCTTACTTGCGAAATGCAAGTGAAAAATGCTACTGTGGAAATATGCCAGCCGGCAAGTCAGCTCCCAAGCGCCGCTCTGGGTGTCCCCTGAATGCCTCCGTGGAAATGTTGGGCGACCGCTGGTCGCTGTTGATTCTGCGCGACATGATGCTGCGGGGATTCCGCAGCTACAAGGAATTCCTGGAATCTTACGAAGGCATCGCCACAAACATATTGGCGGATCGCCTGCGCCGGCTGGAAACATACGGAATCATCACCACGCAGCCCGATCCTTCCGACGGGCGGAAGCTGATCTACTCGCTCACCACAAAAGGCATCGATCTCGCTCCCGTGCTCACGGAAATGGTCCTCTGGGCCGCCAGGCATGAAGAAACCGAAAACCAAGCGCTTGTCCGGCAAATGCAAAGGGACAAGGAGCAATTTCTGGCCGCCATACGAAAACGCTGGGTGGAGAGGACGCGTTCACCCCATGTTGTGTATAAACGTCACAAAGGCCAAAACGTTTCTCTGCGCTCAGCAGTCCGGCCTAAAGCTGTCACGCCTCCCACTGGTTCGGCTGGGTAACTTCAGGGGACCATCCTCCAATTCATATCTACAAATTCGAGAGAGAGAGGGAGATTCTCAAGTCAATAGTGATGCGAGCGGACGAAATTGTGGGGTGCACTCGGCCTATTGGGATTCAAGCGGCACGCCCTCTAGTGGAATAAGAAGTGGAGTGTATCCGCTGACCGAAACAGCCCAATTCGCATCCGTACGCACGACTATGACGCCCGGGAGCTCGCGACTGAGATAGGTACCGGAAACAGGTTTTAACTCTGGAAGCGCGTATTCATGTTTTTTAGTTCCATCTGCCCCGAAATGGTACAAAGCCTCAGATGTAATCGCCCAAAACCCGCCGTCTACAGCTGGTACCAGTCCGAAAAATGCCTCTGTCATTTCCCACTCACCCTTAAACCCGTCCACCTTGAAAGATTTCTCGAAGACCAAACTTACATCTTTTCCGCAGACCCTCAGGATCCGGCCATGCGAGAGCATATGAACGAGGCCGACCGCGGCAAGAATACAGTCCTTGTTCTGAGGATCGGGGATCACGCCTGTCACCGGATCGCAGGCGCTGTTCAGGGGGCCCGCGCATAGTTCCTTAGTGTCCCGGCGCTCGACGTCTGAGATGACGCCCGTTCGGAGATCCACGCGCTGGAGTCCACCTCCCCACTCCCCGGTGTTAAATCCCACATAAACACTGTCCCCACTTGGCGGTGAGTCGGCTGTCTCCTGAAAACCTCCTCGGAGTTTTCCTTTCAATTTGATCTGGCGCCACGTGTGCTTGTCCAGGGAGAAAATACGAATCGATTGAATGGATAGCACGACGGAGTCACTGACGCTGTTCACCAAAGCAAAGGGTTCATCTTTTTCAGAAGGAGAAAACCTCGCCAAGTCTTCAAATCGGTCCTGTCGCCAAGTCGAAAGGACAGCATCGCGGGCGCCTGGAGATGGCCATCGCATCACGCAAAGATCGTGGCCAACCTTCTTGATGTCGATGACCCCTCTCTCAAAGTGCACTCGTCTGGAACCATCGGCGAGACTCAGGGAAATCAGCCCTCCCTCGAAGTCTTTGCGCGTGCCGCTTAATCCGCGAAGCCACAGTTTCCCTTCAAACACGATTCCCCCGGCGATTCTCTCACCCAGAATTGGGTCGCCTTTGGCCGCCTGAGTATCAGGCGACTGAGGATCGGCATTTAACGCCAGAAAAGAAAGGGATAGCAGCAGAGCGACGCCCCCGAAGATTGCAAATGGATTCCCGGAAAAACTTTTCATGTCTACCCTCGGCACCGCTTACGCGGATCGGTTTATGAATACAACCCGCAGCCATCAGCGCAGTTCTTGCGGTTTGCCGGTTCGGGCTGATTCCCGCGCAGCGTCCAGGATTTCCATCACCTGCACGTTGAGCCGCGCCGAGACCGGATCCTCGATCGGTTTGTTATTGCGGATGCAATCCACGAAGTAGGAGATCGGATTGCTGGTCTCCTTCGGCAACGCATCGAGCGTCACATTCTCCCCATCCGGCGCAACATTCGGCCCGCGCGCATCCGCCGAGCGATACTGCAAGGTGTTGTGGCGCGCGAGCAAGCTGCCCTTTGGCCCGAACACCTCCGCCTGGTCCTTTGTATACGGCCAATCCCACGAAGCCTCGATGATCGCCGTGGCGTCCGGATAATCGAGCACGATCGTCGCGTCATCGTCGACCTTGTTGTTCTGCTCCACCTTCATCTTCCGGGTCGTCGCGTAAACGCGCGTTGGACGCCCCTTCAACCACAGCGACAGTTCCGCGCCATAGCAGCCGAAATCCATGATCGCTCCGCCGCCATTTTTCACCGGATCGTAAAGCCAATTCGCGAATTGCGACGAAACTCCAATCTCCTTCGGCCCGCGATGCCCGTACTGCACGATGATCTTCTGGATGGGCCCGACTTCGCCCGCGCGCACGCGATGAAATAGAGCGTGGCTCGGCGCCACCCACGCGTTCCAGTAATTCACCATCAGCTTGATGTTCGCTTCGCGCGCCAGCCGTTCCATCTCCCGCGCATCCGCCGCGCTCGTGGCCATCGGCTTTTCCGTCGAGTAGTGAATGTGCCGCTTCGCGCATTGCCGCAAAATCTCCAGATGCCGGTCATTTGACGTGGCTACGATCACCGCTTCAGGTTTGGCCTCGTCCAGCATCGCGACATAGTCGGCATAAAACTTGACGCTAGCGGGTAAATCCTTTTGCGCCCGGCTCACCAGCGCCGCATCCGATTCCGCGATAGCGACTAATTCCGCCGATGGCTCACCGGCGATGTCCTTCAGCAAGCTCCACACATGATCGTGGTCCAATCCAACCACGGCGAGGCGAGTCTTGGCCGTGCCGCTGGCGCTCTGCGCTCCGCAAACGTTGGCCGCGCCAAGCAGTGCCAATAGCGCAAACACAACGGTGAGAATCCTGGAATTCAGGTTTCGCGATTTCATCATTCGTAGTCCCTCGCAAGCAGTAAGGTTGCCGCCATATCCAATGCACGCGAGTCTCCGGGCTTAGCGTTGAGAAGTCAAGACACCGCAAAACGGTGATCTACCTTCGCTGGACTTGCTGGGAGGAAAATGACAGTTGGTGGGAGTTCTGGCTAATCGGCCGCCGCGCGCGCTTTGCCCTTGGGCGCTTCGTCCGTGGATTCCGCGATGCCTTCGCTGACTTTCGCCCACGTGAGCTGAATCTCCGCGCGCAAAGCTTCCGAGATTGCTTCGGATTTGCGCTCGCCGCGCGCCACGCGGCTCACATACGACGGATCGCACCCCAACTTTTGGGCCACGCGATTGTAGATGCCCCGGCAAAGCGACGGAAGGCACCGCAGGTCGGGAGCATGATTATTGTCGTGCACGCCGTTCATGGAAGTTCTCAATGTGGAGTGCCGCCGTGGTGTTCTGGCGCCGGCAATCACCATAACATTGATGGTACATCCCTTATGTTAGGTTTGCAACGCCCAATGCGCGCTGCGCCGCTCTTTCCTTTCCGCCTATCCACCTGGGATATCAGTGGACACCTACCAGCCACAGTTTTACACTACCCACTGGGGTCGCAGCAGGTGGGCCTGCGCCGGCGTCCCTTCGATCTCGCGGTACACCCCAAGAGGCGCACCGTCCACTGCCGTGATGACCCCAGACTTGCTAGGCTTTGTGCGCATGCGGTCGCTGTGCTAGAGGAATCGCACTTCTTCGCGTGCCGTGAGGCTGTAGCGCGGCGAAGGAACTGAATGGGCAAGAGAAAAAAACGGGATCACGGTCCCACCGATTGGGCCGAGCAGATCCGAATCCTGCGCCAAGAACTGGGAATTTCGCAGAGTGAGCTCGCCAGGAAACTGGACTGTTCGGCCATGACTGTCTCGCGCTGGGAGAACGGGCAGCTTGCGCCGACTGCGCGTTATTACATTGAGCTCGGCAAACTGGCCGGGAAACAGGACTGCTGGTTTTACTGGGGACGCGCCGGGCTGCAGAGCAGCGACGTGATGCCCGTTCTAACCGATCGGGAACGCAAGCAATTTCCCGCGCGCATGGAAGAGCAGATGGAATTGGCGGCGGCGGGAGGCGGCGCCAAGCAGGAAAGCGCGCGCAGAGCGAAGCTTGTTCCCATTCCGGTTTTGCAAGCCACGGTCGGAACCCATGGAGGCCAGGGAGACCGGCACGACAATCTAAGCTGTATTCCCGCACGCGAAATATTGGGCGCTCCGGCCGAGTGGTGCCCCAATCCCGGCTATACGAGCCTGCTCCGTGTGCGAGGGCGCTCCATGGAACCCTTGATCCGCGATGGCGATATCGCCGCCGTCGATTCGTCGCAGACCGATCGCACGCAGCTCGACGGGAAAATTGTGATTGTGACCAACGAAGAAAAAGGCTTGTGCGTTTCTCGACTGCGCCGGTATCCGAAATTCGATATTCTCGAATCGGAAAACCGCGACTATCAGTCTGTGGTGCTGGGCAAGAGTTCCGGCTGGCGCATCGTGGCCAAGGTTTTGTGGTGGATCTCCGCAGCCCCCTAGCACCGCTTCTCTGTAACTCTGAACTAGGTATCAACAACCCTCCATGGATCACCGCTATTCGATTTTGGAAGCGCAGCGGGCGGTTGGTCAGATCGTAGATCCAGTATGCGAAGTTGCGAAAAAATATGAAGAAACCGCTGTTGTCGCTCTGCGTTATGGCGGCAACGCTCGGGGCGCGTTCCGCCGCACAGGAGCCCTCGTACGATGAACCCTGGCGACCGCAGTACCATTTTACTCCGCCAAGGAATTTCATGAACGACCCGAACGGCACGGTCTTTTACAAAGGCGAGTATCACCTGTTCTACCAGTACAACCCCGAAGGGAATGTGTGGGGGCACATGAGCTGGGGGCATGCCATCAGCGGCGACATGGTGCACTGGCAGAATCTGCCGGTTGCGCTGCCTGAATTTCCTGGCGAGTACATGGCGTATTCCGGAAGCGCGGTCGTCGACTGGAACAACAGCAGCGCGCTGTGCCAGAATTCCGACACGCAAGACCGTTCATGCCTGGTCGCCATCTACACAGCTGCACATAAACAACGCCAGAACCAGAACATCGCCTTCAGCAACGACCGTGGTCGAACCTGGACGAACTACTCCGGCAATCCCGTTGCTGACCTTGACGCCAGCGACTTTCGCGACCCGAATGTGTTCTGGTACGAGCCACAACACAAGTGGGTGATGGTCGCGGCGTTCGCAGACGAAAGAATGGCGGTGATCCTTGACTCGCCCGATCTCAAGCATTGGACAAAGCGTTCTACGTTCGGCCCGGCGGGAGATACCGCGGGACAATGGGAATGTCCAGACCTGATCGAGCTACCCGTCGACGGCAAGAACGAGAAAACGTGGGTGCTGCTCATCAGTCGTAATCCGGGAGCGCCGGCGGGGGGAACGGGAGTTCGGTACCTGATCGGTAAGTTCGACGGAACCAAGTTCACCAGCGACGGTGCGGATGCGCCGGTACTTTGGGCCGATGGGGGCAAGGACTTCTATGCTGCGAACACTTGGAATGACATGCCGCGCAGCGACGGGCGGCGTGTGTGGGTCGGCTGGTTCAGCAATTGGCAGTATGCGAATGGCGAGCCAACGCCGCTCTGGCGAGGAGCACAGTCCATTCCACGCTCATTGATGCTACGCCGCTACGCGGATGGGCTGCGACTGGTGCAGAGCCCGATCCGGGAGCTGCAGAGCCTGAGGCACCAGAGGCTCAGGCTTGTGAACCTCGGCGTGGCAGAGGTTAACCAGGAGATTCGTAAGATTGGATTGAAGGGTGAAGTTTATGAGTTCGAAGTTGAGTTGCAGTCCGGACAAGGCGACGAGATTGGCCTTCGGCTTCGCAAGAGTAAGGATGAGGAGACGCTAGTGGGTTTTGACGCCGCGCATGGCGAGGTCTTCATCGATCGGACGCGTTCGGGCGAGGTCTCGTTCAGCAAAGACTTTCCGGGACGCCACACCGCCAAGCTAGAGAAGAACGCGAGGGTCAAGCTTCACGTGTTCGTAGACCGATCGAGCGTAGAGCTATTTGCAAACGATGGCGAGCGCGTGCTCTCCGAGCGAGTTTATCCTCATCCGGGCAGTGACGAGATCGAGCTATACGCCAAAGGGGCCGGCGGGAAAATCGTCTCGCTAAAGATGTGGGAATTGGATTCGATTTGGAAGTAGTTCTGTTAGGCAGGAGGATTCCTCGCTGGGTTGACGAATCGGAGCCCCCACCCGCCCGAAGAAAAATCCCCGCCCTCAAAAACCGAGGACGGGGCACCCTCGCTTGAAGTTGACTCTAAACCCGGACCCTTCCAAATCAAAGGGTCCGGCACGCAGATTCTTCCCTTCGCTAAAGGTGCTCCCAAGCCTGGGTTGGAAGGCGGCCGGCACTGGCCAACCGCCTACCCAAAAGAGGCGCCGGATTAGTTGGCGTTCACGGGGCCGCGTCCGACGAGCGTCCCGTTCACGTCGATGTTGTCGAGAATCGCGGCGCCGAAGAAGTCCGGGCCCGTGTCTGTGCCCTCGTCGAAGACGATAACGATCCTGCTGACGACGTCTGTGGACATAATTGGCGGGAACGCCGCCAAGAGCCCCGCGGCGTCCCAGCGGAGTCGGAGCCAGTCGATGTCGACATTCGTTACGACGGGTTGTGGTGAGTTACAGCCGAGGAAGTGTACTGCATTGTCCGTCGTTACGATGTCAAACCGGGGTGCACCGGCACCGCAATGCGATCCGTTTGGGGTGAAAGTGTTGAGACCGCCCTTCCTGATGTCATACCCGAGTTCGGTAAGCGTAATGCCCTTCACGTTGATAAGCTCAGCGGTCGCGGCGGCAAAATTGTTGGTCGGACCGGTCTTGACCAGCAGGAGACCTTGGTTACGCCGGTCGTTTGGATCGCCGGTCGGGCAAGCGGCGTCGCTATACGGCAGCGTGCCTCCGACACCTGTGAAGCTAGCGTTCGGCGTCGCGATGAACCCGCTGGTCACACAGCCGATTCCGCTGAGCCATGTCGCCTGGACAAGATTTGTCTTCCCCGGGTCAAACTGCGAGGGGATTACGTTCGTGAAGTTTCCGGGCGGATCGGTTGTGGGATCGATGAGCGGCGGTGGCAGCAAGCTCATGAGCGCCTGGTTTAGCTGGATAGCATTTTGAAGCGTCGTAGTGGTGATTGTCTGGCTTCGTAAAGAACCCACAATCGAGAAGAGAATCAGCGCAACTGCCGCAGCGCTGACGCCCAAGCCCGGCGCAATCCATACAGTTCTCGTCAATGCTTTCTTCCATGGATTCTTCTGTCCTGAGATGGCGTTATCTCCTTTCGGAGAAAGAATGTTCCATCTTGGTCGTTTCACACGAAGCTCCTTTAAGCATTTTCCGAATTAAGCGTGGCCTAGGGGAACGCGGAGCCGAGGGTACGGCGGAGACGATAGCGGGGAAACGCTGTAAGACAATCGAGGGAATTCCTGGAAGCAAGGTTAGGGGAATCCCTGATGCGCCATCGGGTGAATTACTGAGTACCAGGCGTGCTGGAGTTGGGGCGGTAGGCTCCTATCAATCTTGCGATCAGGACGGCAAGGTATAGGACGCCCAGGATCGCTTCGAGGATCGAAAAGGAACGAGCTTGAGACGAAACAGGGGTAATCCCAGCAGCGCCGAGCGAAGTCATGATGCCGAAACTGTAGTAAATGAAATCGAAGCGGTCGGGAAGGTTATGAAGGTTGGTGCGCGGATCCAGATAAAAGGGGTTCGGCTGGAACGCGGCTAACATTCCGTAGACGGTGGCAAAAGTGAAGCCCACCAGGAGATAAACGCAGAGGGCTCCAAAAATGGTTTCCGAGGTTGGCTGTTCCGCAGCGAACACGTGGCGGAAAATAACCACGACAATCAGCACGTCAAAAACAAAGCTCAGCACAAGGTTGAATATGGAAAATGAGTTCGCACTGACTTTGGGAAGCACCATGCGTTGGAATAAGGCCGGAATCGCAAGCACGACGGCAAAGATGAGCAGGCTCCGGTGAATGTTGGCTGCATACACGCTGACTAAGATGGCGAAGCTTCCGATAAGGCGAAATGCGTAGGAACCGAAGCGGCTGGCTTCGGCATAGGGAAACAGAATTAGCATCGCCAAGAGAAAAACGAAGAGCAAAAAGAATCTGTGGCCGGCGAGAGCCGGCTGTCGCTCAGACCGAATTACGTGCATCATGGAAGCGCACAAAACTCCGCCGCCGATGGTACACCTCTTCCGCAAGAGCGGACGCTCCCTTTGGGTTGGGTTGCAGAGATGTCCTATTGCTCTACCCGACCCGATGCAACGTTTAGCATAGGACTCCAACTTCCAGGAGCAGCGCGTTGCCGCTGTCGGTGACAAAACCTTTACAACCTGTTGTGTGACTGCTACGGGGGCGAGCGCGTCTAAGGGTGTGTAGTCGTTTTGAGGATGATTGTTGACACAGACGCTAAACCCGCTTGCGGAATAAGCCCAGGCGCGGCAGTTGCCTCTAATGACGGCTCCAAAACGTTCAAAGGAGAAATGATGAAAAAACTGTGCTTGCGTATTGCAGTAGCGCTCGTCGGTTTCGCTGGGTTAGGCATCACGGCCAAAGCCCAGGTTCCAGACCAAATCGTGGTGACCATACCGTTCGCGTTTGTAGTCTCCGGCAAAACACTTCCGGCGGGCACGTACCGCGTGAATCGTGTGGCACTTGATAAATGGGACGGGCTAATCTTCAGAAGCTTCGAAAATCGTACCGGTGCGATCGTTCGTCCAATTGCAGTGGAAAGCGCGCCCGCCGACAAAGCTCAGGTGAGCTTCGAAACAGCCGGGGGCGAGCACTTCCTCAGCAAGATCCAGACCGCCGACAACGTATTCACCATTCCAGTGTCCCGTGCGGCGATTCTGCTGGCCTCTGGAAAATCACGCACCAACACCACTTCAGGAAGTTCTGCCGGAACCGACTAAGTATCGACAATGCAAAAAACGGGGCGACCTTCGGGTCGCCTTCGTTTATTTTGTTCGGCTGAAGTGGGTGATTTTGGCGTCGCTGACTGCGGCGATGTAACGGCCGGCGATCAGGAATTGCATAACCTTGGCGCCTTTGCGGGCGAGCTCGGCCCAGCGCGAGGCGGTGGCGGGGTTTTGCTCGAGGCCGCGGATGCGCTGGCCGGCGAAGTCGAAATCGACTTGAGCGAGCTTGCGCTTCGACGTGTGCTGCACGGGAAAGGAATCTTCGCCTACGACTACGCGCTTTTTGCGTTCGATCAAGACTTGACGCCACACGGATAGTAGC